>Ga0307508_10000077_pt1 | contig 114023 bp, 148 predicted proteins | sample 9_EM_MG_FD_203089 | JGI IMG/M metagenome (GOLD analysis project Ga0307508, IMG submission 203089) | Populus trichocarpa ectomycorrhiza microbial communities from riparian zone in the Pacific Northwest, United States - 9_EM | ecosystem: Host-associated > Plants > Roots > Unclassified | place... | reverse complement strand
GGGGCCTGGTTTTTTTAAGGGCCCCCCCCCCCCCCCCCCCCCTCCACCGAGGCTGGCGACTGCGTGCTCGACTCGACGGACGGACGGGATGCATGAGTGGATTGCTCGGCGCTGGTCGATGCGGCGGGAGAAGTTCGAGTCGAGCACGCGGGCGGGGGGAAAGCGCAGGTTGTTCCGACGATGTGGCCCGCGACGATCAAACCCGCAAAAGAAAAGAAAAGAAAAGAAAAGAAAAGAAAGAAAAGCAAAGAAGAAAAAAAAACAAAAAAACAAGAAACAAGAAACAAAACAAAGATCAGATCAGATCAGATCAGATCAGGAGCAGCAGCGGAAGCAAAAGCAAACAAAAGCAAACAAACAAAAAAAGCAAAAGCGGTTTCGGAAGGCGCTTACATAACGACGGCAAACTAGCGTGGATCGTGGCAGTCTTCTGGAACGAAGGGGAAGGGGGGGGGGGCTGCCAGAACCACGCAGCGGGACGAGACAGCGCCCGCCTGCGCCCCGCAAGGTTTCCGGAGCATTTCACTTAAGTTAGCTACGATACATACTCCGCTCTCTGCTTTACACGTACGCGCGCTGTATGCTCCTTCTACATATCATACGTCGAGCCACATGTGCGTGAGCAGTATGCAGTTTGGTTGGTTACATGACCAGGCCGACGTCCGGTTGCGGAGAAGTGGGGCTGGTTGTGCAGTTACCCGGCGGATCGCACGCGTGCTGCAACTCGACCAGGCACAGCATGCACTGCCGGACTGCCAAGAGGCGGCCAGACAGACAGCCGGCCCCGCGCGTGAGAACGGCGTTGTGCGTGATGCCGCTCGCATCCAACCACACCGATCGATCGTTCCATCCGACGATAGATTGCCCGTCCGTTGCTGCTCGGCGTGCGCGCGCATGATGGATGACGAACCACGGGAGTGGCAGCCGCGGCGACCGCGGCACGACCTGCCTCTGTCGGCACGGCTGTGCTGCTATGTACTACTGCTGCTGACTACTACTACTGCTGCTGCTGCTGTTGCTGACTACTGCTGCTGCCGGCGCGGCGTCCATCGTATGCACCCTGCATACCAAGATCAACCGCAGCGACCAGCTGTCTGTCTGCTGGGCTGCGGCGGTGGCCAGACTCGCAACGGCCGAGGGGGGAAGCAACGAAGCTTCGTTCTTCTCCTTCGGGCTCCGGGGGCAGGTGCAGCGACGGCTGGCATTGGACGACGACGACAGCGACGACAACGACGACAAGGGAGCACACGGAGCCACACGACGGCATTGATCGGATACACGCATACATACATGGCTCGCACCGGGCGTCTAGCTATTGCTGCTGCTGCTGCTGCTGCTGCTGCTGCTGCTGCTGCAATGCACTTCAAACACACGATCGTCTTGCTCGCAGGAGAGAGGGGGAGGAATGCATCTCCGGCAGCTGACGGGGGATGTCGTGGGGATCTCGAATTGGACGCGAACGCGAAGGGCCGGGAGATTGCTGGACTCGGGAGTCAGGATGCGTCGGGAGATGTCCGTGGGGGAGGGGAGGATGAAGAGCCACAGTTACTCACGGGGGGAAAAGGGATTGTTCCGTGCGATGCGTGAGCATGTGCGGTGTGATGCGCCGTGTGCGATGTGATGTAGATGTAGATGTAGATGCAGACGTTGGTGTTGGTGTTGGTGTTGGTGTTGGTGTTGATGTTGATGTGATGTGATGTGACGTGATGTGATGTGACGTGCGATGTTGTGTGAGGGAGGATCGCCGGATGGGAAAGTGCCACACGGGGGGAAAGCGACGGATTGCTCCGCAGTGCCGTTTCCGGAACCCGCGATCGACGCTGGAGAGAGAGAGAGTGTATGTATGTATCTATGATATGCAGGCAGAATGCTCCGGTGCGGGGGGAGGGGATGAACGTGCGGATCTGTGAAACGCGACGCGATGTATGTACAGTAGATAGCTACCGTTACTCACGTATGATGTGCGCCTCCGACGTCGGCACAGATAGACAGTTGCGTATATCAATCTATGTATACAGATAGATATCACATCCATCACGTAACTAGTGCGGTGCGGTGCAGGGCGCTCACTTTACCCGGCTGGGTCGGTGCCAGGATTGTCGGAAGTGACGATTTATTCCTCTGCGGGTGGTGGTGGTGTGGTGTGGTGGGGCGTGCTTGCTTCTGGAAGCCGGGCTAGAAGGGACGAACGGAGGGCGACACCTCTGCAGGCAGCAAGGGTCGGCGGGGTGGTGTCCGCTGCACAGTGATGATCCGTCTCGCACTCTGCTGCTGCCCATGTATGTATGAATGATAACTATGTATCTACCCGAGTCGGGGCACGAGTGAGAAGTGCACGCGCATGTCTGCTATGCAGCCACACAGCTGCGCCCGCATGCCCCGCCCGCATGCCCGCATGCCCGCCCGCCCGCCCGCATGCCCGCATGGCTCCGGAACCGCCCGCTCGCGAGAGCTGGCATTCCCGCACACAGCCGCATCCGGATGCGTTGGCGCAGACGTGTGCATGCGGCGATGGGCACATACATGTACGTATCTATGCTCTCGGACGGCGCCGGGAGCGCAGTCGAGCGCACGTGTCCCGTGTCCGAGAACGAGCGACATGCGGGACGGGGCTGGCCCTGGCTGACCGGCTGACCGGCTGGGGCTGATCCCCGAGGCGGGGGGTTGCGGCGGCGGTATGTGTGATATGGGCGGCTGCTGACGGTGCTGATCCCACCGTGACGGGTTCCGTTTCCGGGCCGCCGACCGACTGCGGCCGGGTTGGACGGTGGCTGGCATAGCCACCGCCGCCTTGGCCTGGCTGACTGACTGACTGTTCGCGCGACCGAGCCCCGCCCGCCCGATTGGCCGCGGCCCGGCATCGATCGCCAGCCAGCCACCGCAGAACATGCTGGGTGCATGCCCGATGACGACGACGGATCCGCCCCAGCCAGCCGTCGTCCATTCGTCCCCCCCGCCGACCGAGCGACCGAACGACTGGCCGTCCGTCCGTCCGTCCGTCCGTCCGTCCGTCGTCTGTCCGTCCGTCGTCCGTCCGTCCCTGTCCGTGCAGCAGTAATCGGTGCTTGCGCCCCATTATTCTGACGGACCGCGTGCGACGTGCGACAGCAGCACTAGCTATGTAGATGCGCCCGCACCGCATGCAAGGGGCCCGCTCACCGCCGGCTCCTCCGCCCAGGCTCGCTCGCTCGCTTTCCGCCCTCCGCCCTCCGCCCTCCGCCCTCTGCCCGTGTGCGTGCTTGTCCGCGCTGTGGCTGGGTGAGGAGCAAGAGGGCGGGCGGATTCGGCGGGGGGGAACAACGCTTGCCGCCCCGCCGGGAACCTGCGTCTGCTGCGCTCGCACTCTGCGTAAGGCTGCCGGCCTCGCGCCATGCGAGACTATGTGAATACATATGTATGATACATTTCCTGTCTGCAACTCGCTCGTGTCTAGCTTGGCTACTTGCATGTCGTCTGTGTCTGTGTACATATGTATGTATGTATGTAACGGGCGCCGTTTCCTTTTCTTTCTTTTCCCTTCTGTTCTGTTCTGTTCCGTTCCGTTCTGTTCTTGTTTTTTTTCTTCTTTCCTTTTTTCCCTTTTTTTTTCTCCCCCCTATGCATGTATGTAGATACTTATCTACACTACTTATGTATGCGTGACAGCTCGAATCCCGATAATCCCACGCGGGGTTTCTTTTTTCCCTTTTTAGAGTACTAGAGTAGAGTCGTCATCCCACTTTATCTCATTTTCTCCGTTCCGTCTTTCTTACAGAGGCCCTGGTTTTTTTTTTCTCCCTCTCCACTTCCTGCCTTTCCCCCCCCCCCTTTCTTTCCTTTTTTTTTTTTTCCTCCAGAAAGATAGGAGATAGGGGAGTGACCCAAACGTTTCTCTTGGGAAACAGCAATCTCCGCGAGCCAGCCGGGGGGGGGGGCTCTCCGTCGAACACACGACCGTGTCGGTGGGAAGTTGATTGGGCCTGGCCCCGGGCTCGTTGGCGAGAAGGTTACGTATATAGGTATATAGGAACGCCGGTTATTGCGTGGCGACGGTTGGTTCACGTATCTACGTGCGTACTCTACGCATGTATATATGTATGTATGTGTGGTGTAGTTATGTATGATGTATGTATGTATCACCGAACTGCGTAGTTAAGTGTGATTTCTCCCAGAGTGTGGCTTCTGAGAATAAAAAAATAAAAAAAAATAAAAAAAATAAAAATAAAGGGCGCAACAAGGATTGCGTCCGAAGCACCGGGTGCCCAAAGCACGGCACTTCAGCCAGCCCAGCCAGCCAGCCAGCCAGCCAGGGCGGTCGTGTCGGAACGATTGGCCTGCCAGCCTAGCGCGAGAATACGGGCGGAGGGTTTCGTGAAGTCGGAGTCAGAGGAACGAAAGTGGGCAGAAACCACTGCCGCATCCGTCTAGCGCACGGGGGCTGTCTGGACAGTCCACGCAGAGAAGTATCTATAGACTAGTCGGGGGAGGGCGACTGGAGAGACGGAACACGCCCACGCTCGATGCAAGCGAACAGGGAGAAACGGAGGGGGTGCGCAGATCGTCGGGCAGTGGAGGTGGACAGTGGACAGTGGGGACGGTGGGGACGGTGGACAGTGGACAGTGGACAGTGGACAGTGGACGGCGGACAGTGGACAGTGGGCGGCGGACAGTGGACAGTGGGGACAGTGGGGACGGTGGACAGTGGACGGTGGACAGTGGACGGTGGACGGTGGACAGTGGACAGTGGACAGTGGACGGTGGACGGTGGACAGTGGACAGTGGACAGCCGGCACAAGAGCCGCCTCGCTGCCGATGCGCGCATCTATCCGCGCGGCGCTGATCGACAGCCAGCCGGACACACACGCGTGCAGCGCAGCAGCAGAGAGCCGGAGGAGCGGCGCCGGCCTGCGAAACCGCCGGCCGCCGCACGGAGACAGCCACGCACTCGATGCCGCAACGCTGCCAACCCCGGCGCGCAGGGCAGGGCAGGACAGGGCAGGGCAGGGCAGGCAGGGCAGGGCGGCGGGAGTCCGCTCGAGCGGAAGTTTGTCCGCGGCCGGCACCCGGGCGAGCCTTGTGCACCGCGCCGCCGGTGCGTGCCCGCAGCTATTTCCATCTGGGCAGCGAGGATGCACCTAGATAACCGCCGAAGCGGGCGCTCCGGACACGTTGGTCGCACACACTCTCGTTTCTTTTTCTCTTTCCTCGCCGCTGCGATCGGGGACGCGTCCGTCGTGGTCCCGGGCAGCAGGGGCAAGGGGGCTCGAGCGAACGGAGGGCAACAGAGCAGAGGAAGGGATGATTGCTCTGCGAAGGCTGAAACGATCGGGATCCTTGCCCCATCATCCTTCCCCCGACTCCGGAGAACGGGAACCGCCCCCCCGTCCCCTTGGCGGTTGGGTTGGGGTGAGTTGGGTTGGTTGGGTTGGGATGGGTTGGCGTGGGTGGGAAGTGTTGGGGACGGAATGCGAGCACGGCTATTCCCGGACGGCGGTGGGGGCTCCTGTGTTTCTCTCCCGTCGAAATATAGACATCCAACGTTTGTCCTGTCGACCGCAGCCGCCGTGAGTCCGGCGCCGGGTTGGCATGGCTGGCGTCGCGCGGCGGACCCTGCCTGGCCGCTCCCTCTCCCGCTCCCTCCTCCAGGGCCGGTCCCCGGGAGTGCGCGCGGCGAGAGCGCGAGAGCGAACACGGTTCTCTCCGTAGATGCCAGGCTGGGCGGCGACGCTCTCCGCTTGGCGCCTTGTGCACACTCACTCTCTGCCAGCAGCGCTGCTCCGCCCTGGGCCGTCGGTTGTCGTGTGACCGATATCTGGCCGATAGCTGTGTGGCTAGCTCGCGCCTTCTCTCTTTGCTTTTGCTGCCACTCTGCCCTGCTGCCCCACTGCCCCGCTGCCCCTCGCCGGAGCTGGAGCATCGCGATTGACTGGGCGGGCCGTCGCCGCTCCGCTGCTGCGTCATCCGGCATCCGTTTGCGTGGGTGGAGAGTCGCCCGTCTGTCGAGTATCTGCTCGCATGGTTAGCCTGTGTACTTCTCGGGACCTCGCCCTCGTCGTCTCAGCAAAGCCGTGCTGACGGCACCGTTGGCCCCGGACGCCTGCCCACCCCGTCGCACGGCGGAGACGGACTGTGGCTTGTCGGCTCACGTACACGGCTAGTCTAGAGAAGACATGTACTGTGTGTAGTCTACATACTCACATAGCATCTACAACTCACATGGCATCTACATACTCACATAGCATCTGCATGCTCACATAGCATCCATACTCACATAGCATCCATACTCACATAGCATCCTCCAGATATCGCTCACAGCGGATCCGGATCTGACGCTCCGCGATGTGCCCGCGCCCGACGCACTTCCTGGCACAGCGCCCGCCCAGCCACGCTCTCCCGGGCTGCTGCTGCTGCTGTGCGAGCGTCAGTCGCCGGGTGTTCGGCGCTCCAACGCGGACTGCCCGGGCCCATCGGCGGGTTGGGATGGCTGCCCCAATCCGCGCTGCTCCGCGCTGCTCCGCACACTGCCGGACCCCACCACGCTCTGCGCAGAGCCGGACCAGCAAAGCCTCCAACTGAGTGCGCGCGGTCCTCCGCTGCCAGCCGTGTCTTCCCGCGCAGTGTTCTCGACCCGGCGCCGGCACCGGCTCCGCACGACGTCGCCCCTCCCCCAGTGCGCCGGAACCCGACCTCCTGGTGCTGGTGCTGGTGCTGGTGCCTTCGTCGCCAATGATGCCCAGAGGCCGTGGTGGTTCTTCGGCCGGCTCTCTTTCTTTCGTTCTTCTCCGTTCTTCTCCGTTCTTCTCCGTTCTTTTCTCCCCGTCTCCGTTCTTTCTTCGTCTTCTCGCCTGTTCCCCCCCGCGCTTTCGTCCGTTCTGTTCTCGCCACGGCTGCTCTCATCCGCGCACATCGCCAGCACACCCGACAACGACTGCCGGCCGCCCTCCAGCCCAGGGCGTCCCTTGCCGGCGTCCCTACCATGGCACGCCATCCTCAGGCGTCCCGATGCGGACTGCGCGAACCTGGGACGCGGCCACTGTCGAAAACGGAGAAGCGATGGGCGGATAGCGCAAGCTGCGACGCTCGCTCGCTTTGTTTTACGAAATGCTCTGCATGCCCCCCCCCCCCCACCCCCGGCTCGACGCATCCCTTCCTTCCCCGTCCTTCCACCCATCCTTCCATCCTTCCACCCCTCCCTCCCCCAATGCTCGCTAGCTCTCCCAAACTCTGGTTCCCTACCCACCCTCCCTCCTCGTCCACACCACCACCACCCCCCCCCCCCGTCCACACCCTCTCTGCCAACCCCTGCTCCACCTCCTGTGTCCTCCTCGCGCTAGACTGCTCTCCGCCGCTCCCAAAAAACAAAAATCCTACGTCCGTATTAAATAGTCCGCTTCCTCCTCCTCCTTGTTTCTGCCTCGATCATTCTCGACAAGAGCTCCCCCTCCTCCCCACCCCCTTCTTAAACTTCTCCCCTCCCCCTCCTACCTCTCGCTCCCCTCCACCGCGAGCTCCCTCTCCCTCTCTCCAACAACTTCCTATCCCCCCCCCCCGGTTATCTCGGAGCAGCTCCATCTTCAGAAGAAAAAAGAAAAGGAAACCCCCCCCCATCCACCAAGCCCCGGAATAATCCTCGCACAACATGGCTACCATGACCCGGACGAGCGCCATCTCGTGGCCGACCACCATCTTCTCGGAAAAACCCTCGTTTCACTGCGACAGAGTGCGGGTGTGCGGCATGGAGGACTACAAAGCCTGCGCCCGGTCACTCGCCGAGGCGTTCTACGATGACGACGTTGCCTTCTACTTCCTCGACGTGCCGGACAACGGCGGCAAGACGCGGGAGCAGCTGTGGCCCCTGCATCTCGAGATCCTGGAGTACATTGTTTGCGCGCATATCCACAACGGATTGGTGCTGAGCATTGGCGAGAATCACGAGGGCGTGGCTTTGTGGTACGTTGCTTGCCCTACGTCCGTTTATTTATCGCTCGCCCTCCCCCATAACTCGCTCCCACTTTTTCTGCCTCTTCTCAACAGTCGAGGCGATGCCCCCCCCCGGTTAAAAAAAGAAAAAAAAAGAAAAAAAAAGTGTTGGAGGGGGATGGATTGACTGCGGCACGAGCTGAGAATCCTTGTGACTAACCACTTGTGACGAACACAGGATGCCGCCCGGAAAAAATATGGATGATTGGTTCACGATCGCTCGCACTGGCATGTGGAGGCTGTGGTTCAAATTGACTGCGGAAGGCAAGAAGCGTTACTTCGGCGAGTTCATGGAGGTGTTACATCAGACCAAGTAAGTACTCAGCAGCCTTACCACACACCACCACCCGCACCCCCCCATTTGCCCATCGCTCCGCACTCCCCCCTCCCCTCCCCTTTGTAATCCCTTCGATAGCCGTCGTGATTCATGTTCATGCCGTGCCAAAAATAATCGCCTCGACCGTTGCGGTCGGATCTCCGGACGGACGCGATGCGTGGTGGTGGGTCGCACAACATGATGAGTCCCGTTGGCTGACATTGTGTCTTTTGTTTCCAGGGTCAACGCATTGGGCGAACAAGATAATGACGCCTGGTTGGTTTCCCACCCTCACTGCTGCTGCGCCCATCCTCCATCGTCATCACGACATTCTGTGACTGGATTGGAGGGGGGAGGAGGAGTTTCCTGTTTGCTGCAAGAGAAGATTCTAACGAAAATTCTGCGCAGGTACCTTGTCTACATTGGTGTAACGCCGCACGCTAGGGGCCGAGGATACGCTAGGAAGCTCGTCGAGCACGTGACGAATCAGGTACCGTACCCAATTACACCCTCCCCTTGTCTGCTCTCAGGCATCGCCGCGATCAGGAAAAAAAAAAAAAGTGTACTAACATCGCGCGACAGATCGATGCCAAGGGTGGTGCGCCTTGCTACCTCGAGAGCAGTCATATTCGCAACGTCCCCATGTACCAGCGCTTCGGATTCGTCAAGCACAGCCGCGTCGAGCTCGGACCTCACACCAAGAAGCCCGTTCCCCTCGACATCATGATTCGGCCCCCGATGGTCTACAACGAGAAGACCGGACGAAGAATGTCGACCGCTGGGCGGAAACTCGGCTCCTCGTAATTCGCCTCCATCGCCTAATACCAGCTCCCCTCAACCTTATCTCCTTTCGAAAAAGTTATCGATTTCACGCTTCTTATGACTGCACACCACCCTCGGCAGAGGGATTGTACATTAATAGATCCACGCGGCAGAACATACAGCTTCTTCCACCCTCTGGTCGGTCCGTTCGGTTCGGATTCGGCGGGTACATAATACTATACAACGGGAACAACAACGGTGTTTTTTTTTTTTCTTTCCCTTTCTTTCATTTTCCGGCTATCAGGCGTTTTTTTTTTCTTTTCTTTTACCTTTAGAATTTGTCACTTCCTCTGGATTTTCGGGATTTCCTTTTTTATTTATTTTTATTTTATTCTTGCTTGGGTTACTAGAAATCGGGGACACAGTTTTTTTCTTTTCCCCTCTTTTTCTTACATCATCTTACATCATAGATACCTCGGTCGGGTTTTTGGGGACAGTATTGTCAGGCGAATGTATTTTTTGGTTTTTGTTTCCTTTTCGCCCCATCTTCCCCCGCCTCTTCCTTTGAGACTGGTCTCAACGGAAAGGCAGGACAAGATGGCAGCTGTTTTGGGGGTCTTTTTCTTTACTATATTTTTTTTTTTAATTTGTGGGTACAATACTTGGGGTAGTGTAATATCGAGACCGGACGGGATGGGATGGGAAGTGGGAAGCTGGAGGGATATTTGGTTGGGGGAAGGTGAAGGAAACATTGCGGAAGGTCCGGGGTATTGGGATTTGGGGGACAGGTATCTGCCGGCGCAATACTACTAGGTAGCCCTAGCAAAGAAGTATCAAACGAAGAAAATTTCTCTCAACAAAAAGACCAGCTCTGCTTCGTGCTTTTTTTCTTCTTTTTTTTTTTTTTTTCTTCCTATGGTATCCCCTTCCCATTCCCGAGTTCCAGGATTGCACGCGTTTCAGAGTTTTGCCTGTCGGCCTGCATGCATGCATGCGGACATACATAGCTACATAACTAGGTACCTTGCACATAGATACATGCCTGTTTCCCCCTCGTCTATGTATGTAGCCCTGGCTGGGCGCGGCCGGTAGAGCACATCGTATGTATGTAGAGTATCTATATCTATATAGATACATACATCATACTGTACATGCGTTGTACACTTTGTCGGTCCATCACACACATGCGTGCACACCGTCCGGGGAGTCCATGTCCGCCCGCGTACATACATGTGTGGATGCAAGGCATCTACATATCCACTCCGTATCTAGGTATAGATATACCTGCGTATGCAGTCGCCAGCCCGGGAAACACCCCGGCCCCCTTCCGGACAGATATGTATCTACATATCTACACTCTATCGCGACCGCGAAAAACATCGGACGAACGACTTCCACGCGTCGACTTGCATATCTACATGATATGTTGCGTGCGTGCGTGCGTGCATACGCATCGTATCGTGCAACTCGTAGGGACGGAGGAAAGGGCCTTCATCTACATATCCATCCATCCATCCATCCATCCGTCCGTCCGTCTATGTATGTACGCGATTGCTTCTTCTTTTGCACTTCGCTTCACGCGTCTTGGATGACGGGGGGGCTGACATGATGAGGAAGGAAGGAACGGAGGGGAGAAGAAAAAAAGGAAAAAAAAATGGCTGGGCTTTTTTTTGCTTGTTCCTCCGACGGGCCCGCCCTCCCTCTTCTTCCCTCTCGAGCTAGTTGTGTATGCAAACGTCTACATATCTAGTCCATCTAGCTACGAGACAGCTCTAGGTACATACACACACAAAATGGTGGGCGACAAACAGCAACTAACACGACCGCTCAAAGATCCTGTACAGTCCCTTCAGGTTCGCAATCTCGGTCACCGTGCTGCCGAGCAGGAGGCTGCTGGTCGGTATGAGTCGCTTGCGGAACGCCCGGAAGATGACGGTCTCGAGCGTCACGGCGAACTCCTTTTCCGCCTCCTCGGAGTTGGGCGGAATGGGCTCGGGAACGTAGAACAGTGCTAGCTCTCCTAGGAACGTCTCGAAGCAGTCCAATTCGTGGCTCCAATCCACCTATCAGGATGCATGTGTCAGGCCGACGGACCGGGAAGGAAAAAAAATGCAGAGAAGAATGGAAAGCAAGCACAACGGCAAAACGAGCGGAAACCATGTCTCGGTAGGTAACACTTTGCGTCTGACGTTTCTGAGACACGAAGACAAAAACAAAGCACAAAATAAATGTTTTCGTGAATTGTGGGGTGTTGGCGGCTCTTGCTGACAGCGGCCTTCACAGCGACCGAAGCAAAAGAAAAAGAAAAGAAAGAAAGAAAAAACTGTAAAAAAACAGCGGCGGCCGCGTTTTGCTTTTTTCTCTCCCCCCTGTCAGGGTATTGAGGAGGCGGGCGCTTGCGTCACGAAGAGCTAGACGGAGATTTCTTTCTTCGTTTTGGCGCGCTCTCTGCCTCCGCCCTTCTTCCTTGCCATGTGTTTCTCGCATGGCGTGGGCCCTGCAGGCGACGAGACGAGAGCGAACGCCGAAACACCGAGAACAGCGATTTGGTGGAGACGGCCGGCACGCCATGCACGATGACGCCCGGCGAAACGGAAACACCGGACGCACGATCGTAGCGCCGGCTTGCTGCCTCCTGCAAGGGAAGCCATGCAGAGAACAATGCAAGGTCGAAAGATTCCGAAAGAAGCTTAAAAAAGAGGGCGCAAAAATAAAAATAAAAAAACATCAAGAGAGGATATATAGCGAATAGAGGTTCGAGGAATGCGTAGAAGAAAAGAATGGGCGGAAAAATGAATGGAGGGACGGAGGGATGAGTGCGACGGACGGGCGAGCGAAAGGATTACTCACGTTGGGGCCCAGTCTGAGCAGGAAGCCTGGAAGCTTTGCGAGTGACGGCGTGTATCCCTTGAGCAGCAGCGGTATGCTCACCAACTCGCCGTTGTCGCTGATCTCCAATGAAAAGTAATCGCGAAGCATCACTCTGTTAGTCATGAGGGTCCGCTCGACGATCTGTACGCACCATGCGCGGTCAGTGATGTGCACTGCTGCCTTGGGCCTCTCCGCCAAACAGAATCCGTCCCACGATATCACCACACCACACAGCGCCCACGCACGTGCAGGGATGTTTTTTGGAGTCCCAAACAAACAGTTGGCAGGGGCGCTCGGAGTTGCATGGAGAGGACTGCTGCGGCTATGTACGCCTGAGGGTGGCTCATACCTTTGTGGAACCTTCCCAATCGAATTCCCCTTCGTGGCGGTCGCTCTGCAGTTCTGCCGCCGTGTCGCTGTCACCCATCACGACGTCGTCATCTCCACTTCTCCTGGTATCTCCCTCTCCCGCGCCGCCGCCCCAATTACTACGGCCGTTCGTTGGCGTCGCGACTCCGGTCTGACCCTTGCTCGCCTCGCGCTCCTCTTCTCCGGCAATCCTCAGGAGCTCGTGTAGGGGCAGCGGGGGATTGAACCGTATCTGGCCGTAGTTGCGGAACTCGGACAGGCCGATATGATAGAACATCTCGCGACACACGGCGCCATAGTCGATGAGGTAGAGCTTGACGCCGTGCTGGACTGCGGCCAGCCTTTTGTGCGCATCCACCAGCCCCACGTAGCTGTGGCCGAGGAACAGCTCGGCGAGGCCAGTATGGGCAGATGCGAGAACTTGCTCCTGTAGCGTCTTGATGGTGGCCAGATGGTGGATTCTCCACTCCTGTGCGTCGTTGTACTCGTACTCGGTTGGATCCGCGCCTCTTCTGACACTACTAGCGTCTCGGACGGCAGGCTGCAGCATCGAGGTGATCTTTTGATCGCGGTGGTCGACTCGCACGGTATTGTTCTCATAGGTCTTTCTGACCGTGGGTGGCTTAAAGCTTGGATTCGCATCCTTTTGCTGTCGCCCCAGCCCAACGCGCGAGGCTGCAGCAGGCTGCGGCCGCACCCCAGGTAGCACCGTCTGGGTCAAGGCGTATGACCTCGACTTATCAACTGCTGCGAGTTGCTCCTGTATCGCTTCGGCGATCTTTGCTATGATCTCGTCTTCGTGGAGAAAGTTCACCTCGCGCTTGGTAGGATGCACGTTCACATCGACGCGCTGGGGCTCGATTTCGATGGAGAGGTAGACGAAAGGGTGTCCGCCCTTGGGGAGGAACGTGGAATACGTTCCGTCGACAGCCTTCTTGATGGCGGAGGACTCTACCGAACGACCTAAAGCTGTTGGCAAGGGCGCAGTGCTGTCAGAGAGTGGGATTACCGTTGATGAAAAGCAGCAACGTGGTTTTTTTAAACTGGTAATTTGCGTTGCTCATCACCCCCTTAGCTTCGAATCCGAGCGCCCTGTTCGATACTGAGAAGTTGACGACTTCGCTGACGACTGCGCTCCCGTGGATACCTCGAATACGGTCCATGATACTGGCATTGGCAGTGGTAGACAAACCAGTGCCATTATCGCCTTGCTGCACGTACAAGCACATCAGCGCAATGCCCTACAAACGTGTGCGAATAGCAGGACAAAATACCTTCTTACACGAGAAGGCTACTCCTTGACAGTGGACCGCGTACCGACCGACGACATCTAGGATCTTGAGGTATTCGTCCGATGTATTCCGGAAAGCCCGTCGTCGCGTGGGAGTATTGTAAAACAAATTTTGAACCTGAATGCCCCAACTGTCAGCACCAGCCGGAGTCGATGTAAAAGGAATGACCGTACTGTAATTTGCGTTCCCTGTCTGCCAGCACAGGGTTTGGGATCTGCGCTCTGTCCGGGCTTCGGCGGCGCAAGCTTTCCGTCTACGTATAGTGCTCTGTTCTCACTTCAGTTCCAAATGTACAAGTATGGCGATCGGCTCTCCTACTTCCAGGCAGTGTTCGAATCCTTTGTCATCGTGACGACCGTAAGATGTGCGATCATACTAATACTGGCCAGTGCCTCGCCGCGAAACCCATATGTCGCTATCGACTTGAGATCATCGAAGGTTTTGAGCTTGGATGTTGTGAACCGCTCGCAAAGGATCGGGAGGTCCACGCGCTTAAAAAAATCGGGCTTAGGTCCCCCGCGCAACATAGATAACAGGAAACCCCCCCCCCCCCCCCCCCCGAGGTTAGCAACATTTATTCCCGAGCCATTGTCGGTGATCTGAAGCAGTCTCAATCCGCCGTCTCTGACGACAATGTCAATCGATGTAGATCCAGCATCCACCGAATTTTCGATCAGCTCCTTAAGCGCGTTGACAGGAGCAACGATAATCTCGCCAGCGGCAATCTTGTTGACGACGCTTTTGTCCAGAGCCTTGCCGTACAAGATCAGCTGCACGCACTTGAACATTGCGGAACGCAGGCGGTTCACCTTGATTGGTCGTGGGGAGGCCATTTGGTGCTGTGTTGTGAGGCGTGATGCGTGATTCGTGATTCGTGGGGCGTAAGTGAGCGTGAGTGGGAGCTTGACGGGGAGACGCGAAGTTTGGCATTACCGCGTACCAGCTCTTATGCACGTGGTTTGAAAGCTCTTGGCAACCAGGAAATTTTCCTAGGGATAATTACAGCCAGCAAAAATAAAGTTCAAAAAAGTTCAGAGGCCCGCTGCAACCAATCCGCCATCTCCTCCCCGCAACCAGATCGAAAAAAAAAGAACGGGCTCACTCCGCAGCCATGGGGAAAGCAGCGAAGAAGTCTAGAAAACCTGACGCCCGCAAGGCTAGCGACCCTACAGGCGCTCGCCCAAAAAAACCTGCACCTCCAGCGACTCCGCAGACCGACGCACTCCACAAATCCGCAATCCTCCCCACCATCAAGAGTCTAGGCTCTGCCAGCGCGGCTGACCGCGCAGATGCTTTGTCGAGAGCATGCACCGAACTACTCAGAGATGGCACGTGTCGATTCTTATTACTGAAGGAGAGGATCGTGGCAAAGCTCATGGACGACCTGGTGCACGACACTTCAGAGGATGTGGTGGTGCTGGCTTGGCGTGCCCTCTACATCATCGCGAAGGAGGAGGGCTACGATCATTGTATAAACATGTACAGGAAAGATATACTCTCCAAAGTAAAGGCAGTACTAGAAAAGGTTTGCATCATCGCTTTTTGGTGTGGGCGAGGGCATGAGTTAATGGCACCAGCTCGCTGTGAGTATAGAGGCAATCACGGTACATCCGTCGAAGGCGGACACAAGTACGGCACGAAATATATGGTCCTTAACGGAGAGCGTTATCGGTCTTCTGAAATGCCTGAGGTCGGTAGGAGAGGCGCCAGCTGTTCGGATTGCTGTTGGCGGTGATGCGGTGATGCTGAAATACTTCCAGTGAGGAGAGTGAGCAAGCCCTGGATGCCATATCGAAGATCAACATACTTCCTATTCTTTTGGGTCTCTTGAAATCCGGGATTAGCGTGCCGCAAGGGATCAGGTCGATTGCGATCCAGTGTTTAAGCTCCTTGACAGAAGACAACGATCCTCTCACGTCGAAGATAATCGAAGAGCAATCTCAATATGTGCCACAATTGGTCCAGCTCAAGGACGACAAGTCTCCCATGGTGCAGATGTGCGCATGCGGTTCGTAATCCATGGCCATGCCTCAGACTTGTTTGTTGATCGTCTCATTAGCTGTACTACACAATCTCTCACTCGCACCAACGGAAATCAAGACCGACCTCACCGACGCCCTACTGCTCCCCAATCTCACCTCGTACATCAAACACACTGCTTCTCTCGATCTTGCATCTTACAACCCTTCGAGAGCTTCCCCCGAAGATGTGGCTGGACTCCGCACCGCAGAAATCGCGCTCGAAGTCGTGGCCTCCATTGCAACCTCGGTGGGCTATGAGCTCGAAGGCGCAGTGCCACCGGCTGCGAACCCGGAACCAGAATTTATTGATGAGAATGCGCCATCGGATGGCGAGGATGAACAAATGGCCGACGACATCGAAGATCTACGAGAAGACATGGACATGACAACGGTGGATGACAGTTCAGAACTCTACAGTGGAGCTGATAAGATCCTGCAGTATCTGCTCGAGACGACTGCGCCCGCCGTCATCCTCCTTTGCAAGCCTGATCTCCCCACCTCCCTCTCCAACATCCAACTCCGTGCGTTGGCGGCATTGAACAACATCGCCTGGACGCTCGACGCTGCTGTGGCCTCACGCCCCCGTCTATTGCCGAGATGGCGGAGCCACGCCAAAACCGTCTGGAACACTGTCGTCGCTCCTGTCCTGGCCGGCAACACTGCCGATATTGCTCTCGCGGACGCAGTTGCTGGTGTCGCCTGGGCGATCGCCAAGGCGTCGGGGGGCGTATTGGAATTGCAAGATGGGGCCCTACATAAGTCGTTCATCAGTCTATACCACGCGGCTACGACCGATGAGCTGCGCACAAAGTGCGTCGGCATCCTGGGGTGCCTTGCGATGCCACGGGATCGAATCGATGTGAACAGGGTTTGCAGCCTCGCCCTAGAGGTGGCACCGGCGCGTGTATCTGCTAACAGATTGGCTGCATGTAGGATGTCGGGATCTTCCTTGTGGGGCTGATCACTTCCTCGCTACAGACACCAGCGCCAGCTGTCGTCGAAGCCCTCAATGCCATATTTGACATCTACGCCGACACCGAATACCAATACGATAGTCCGGTCTTCGTGGAGATGCAATTCCTAAAGCATCTCGAAGCTGCAGTGCCAGGAGTCAGAACTATGGTAGCTATGACTCGTATTGCCCTTAACTGTCATACTGATGCGTCCCAGGTCAAGAGGATCGACAGAAAGAAGTTCCCAGAGCTCCGCGGACGTGCCGACGAAGCGTTGATGAACCTCAACAGGTTTATTCCGTACAAGAAGAAGGAGCAGGCGAAGCAGACGTAATGTGGGGTCTCTTGTCGTGCATACGATATGGGGTTTCAATGGGTGCCAAAAAAGCATTTGTATATCCAATAGTGTTTCATGGATATAGCTCGTGACTCCCATTTCCTCTCACTATCCAACCAGAGGACGATCGTATGTGGTAACATTTGGTAGCAAAACTGTTGTACGGGTGATCTGTGATAGCTCGACGTCGAGAACAGACTTGGCAAGTGCATTCACAATTGATTATTTGGGGTTTCGTTTGCTTGAGGAATACGGTGTTATTAGGCGCATTCCGCCTCTCCCACCTGAGCAATGTCGGAAGATTCACTCGCTTAGTTTTGTCACTGGTCATAGTGAAACTTTACCTCACTTCTACCCACACTCATAGCTTCGCCCGAACATAATACATTGTGGCGTACATCTCTCTATTCTCCCCTACTCGATCACCTTTTTTCTTATTCCCTCACCAACCGCGTGCAGGTTATGCAGACTATGGCGATGTACGCGACCTGTTTCCCGGCCACTGGCGAGCCCGACCTCAATCAGTCTGCAGGCGGCCCGTCGTGCCCACTCTCCGCCGCGGCATGTCCCGTAGATATGAGCGCGCACCAAGGGAAGTACAGATGGAAGAGACAGAGGAAGCCGCCCTCTAAGGCCTCACTTCTCTCCTGGAGTTCTCACTCCTCTCCTGCCACCGCGCTCCCCCCCCGCTCCCCCTCCGAAGCTTCACTCTGGTCATCTGCCTTGCCAGCTATTGGCCCCACATCCGTCGTTGACAGGAGCTGCAGGGTGGCTTCATCGATCCTTTCCCCGGCCAGTCTCAGCTCGAGCCCATGCCCACAGCGTTTTCTGTCGACACTTGCACTGAGGGAAGTTCTTGAACAAGTGCTCGCGGGTCTGCACCTCGTACGTGCCTACCAGCACTCCGCGCTGGGGCGGTTCGTCGTTCATTTCAAGTACCGGTCAGTTAGGGCGTGGCCGGTCTTGAGCTGATAGAAACCTGCTCGGTCACTTTTTTTCTTGTTTCTTCGTTACTCGCATGCGACAAATCCTGATCATGGCGAGCCTGCCTAAGCAGGATTGGAGACAGGGAACGAAGAAACTACCTTCACCCGGACCAGGACGTCCTCAAGCTCGCTTCATCGGGGGTCACTTTCTCTAGCTCCCAACTTCCAAACCTCTAAAACTCAGAGCAGACACCATTCCCTCAACTTGGTTTAATTTCACCCCCGGATCCGTACGCTGAGGCTTCATCCTCAAAACCCTCTCCGGATGAGTTCTGCATGTCTTCCCAGAAAACAGGTGAGCCTTCATCTGACATCCCGGTCACTTGAAATCTAACGATGTTCTATTGTCGGGAGAGCACTTCTCCAGGGGATGTGTTTAGGTTCCACCACGAAATCCCAGAAACGGGGTCCAGCTCAGAGGTATCACGCATCTTCCCTCACCGAGAGGTACTCAGGGGGTCTGTCCTTGCCTTGTCGCGCATTTCCGCGAGAGTCGTGGCTTTACGCGTCCACCAATGACGAGGATTCAGGTTTGTAAATACACCAAACAAGAGGCTCTCCCGTCGATACACTTCTCACTTGGCCACCGCTAGTCCCATAGTCCTGTAATTTTACACCATTCCCGATGAGGGGGGTTTGGGGAAGTCCTGGGTCCGTCTTACTAGGTCACTAAGTAATTTGACAAGCAACCTTTGCCACTAGTCGAGTGATATCGGGTGCAAACAACGATTGTAGTGCGATCTTGAGGGCCAACGTGACCGGCAAAGTGCACTTGGATAGCTGAGACCCTCATTATTGCTGCTAGTTGCTGCATCCACTTTACCGCGAGCATTCGCATACATTTTCGCGCTTTTCGCGCAACGCGGCTTGTGCTGCCCTCAGCTACATACTTAAGGCCGCGATTATATAATTATATAGTTACATAATTACGTACCGATGCTGCGGCATCAAGCTTCACCAACCGCCACCGGAAGAAATGGCCACCATCACGTCGCCGCGCGCATCCACCGCGTCCTCCGGCACCACCTGGCAAGCGAAGTTCGCACAAGGTCTTGCAGCCCGCGACCGGCGTGAGAAAGCCTTCGACGAGATCATCTCGGCCTGTTTGTTCCCTTCCCCCTCCGTCTCGTGCACCTTCCCCCCGCTGACACGAGCCACAGACTCGACGCTAGCGACGCAGCTGCGGTCGTCACAGCCGGCGCGGGCGGACGCAGAGCGGGCGCGGCTCGAGAAGCGGTGCAACGAACTCACGGACGAGGCGCGCGATCGCGAGCGGCTTCTCCAAAAGGCGCTCGACGAGCAGGTCGCCCAGGAACTCGAGCTCAACATGGCGTACGAGCGCGAGAAGGCGCTCAAGATCGACAACGAGGAGCTGCTGGATCGCTGGATGAAGCTGAAGAAGAAGGAGGCTGACGACATGAATTTGGCTAGTCAGTGGTAGGTGGTGGTGAATAGAAGGCTGGATTGTCGGACTGGCTGTGTGTGAACTGCGCGTTCTCCCGTGGTCCTGGAATTCTCCGAGAACCCGCCTGTCGGGTCGGATGGAAGATTGCTCCTATATAGCCCCATACTCACCTTTCTTAACCACCGACATCAACACCAGCGCCAATCCCCAGACCGCATGGGCAGACCATTACGTAGCCCAGCTCATACAGACCTACCGCCTATCATCGGTATCCCACAAGCGGTCGCTTCCACGCGCATTGACGCCATCTAGCGTTGCGGGAACATGGATATGACAGCCGAGAACTCCAACACGAAGTTCGTTTGGAATGACTTTTCTCACTCGGCTCGAACTACGTGAACTCAGCCGACCATGTTGTCCGCTGCTGATACCGTCTTCCCCCATGTCGACGCTTCTCTATGGGATCTGGCGCTACATAAGAGATGCGTCAGTGCACGACCGTCCAAACTCCTCGGTCGCCGCAACGTCGAACTTGTCTTCTCGCGAGACCGCAAGAAGGTTTCGCGAAGAAAAGATAAACCAAAGCCTTGTGGTTGTGCGAATTCGAGACGGATTCCAGTGGCTATGGAGCACATGTTCCAGCCACAGCCATTCGAACCCCACATACGATGTCTGTCCGTACTTACGCATTTCTCTCGCGGTTCCCCCACTCGCGTCCGGGTTCTCCGCGACCGCCTCACCCAAAATAGAAAATAGGCAGTGTGTGTGAAAGGAGGGGGAGTGACGAGTTGTGAAATGAGATATGAATCATGATGCCGCCGCGCCAACATGTAAATAGCCAGATAAGTGAGGTACGTACAAATCCCTCCTCCCGCACGAGAAGTACCCACAGTGTACCAACTACATACTCTCAGTAGGTACTCGGCTCTGCGAACCGTGTTGACCTGCACCGGCACGGACAGCTGAGCAGCGAGCACCGATTACTGTACGCCGGGCCAGAAAACACGCAGCCACCCTCAGCCGCACGCATATCCGCCAGGATGTACAGATAGGGTGGGCGCTAGTGGTGCAAGAATAGAATACTCAGCATGTACGCAGATAGCCCGGGCTCGGAGTTGTCGTCTTCGTCTTACAGAGTGAATATATACGTGTTAGCCACATCTTCTTAGCGCGACATGTCATCGCATCGGCCGAGAAGAGCTTTTTTGCTTCGCGTAGCTCTACATATTTCTCTCGTCCCGTCACTCGTGCCATATTACATACGGCTAGCTTGCACTGCCCCCATGCGCGAAGCCACAATGCGAAGCACTAGGCTCGTTGGGCAGGCAGTGGCTAAGCACCTTGCCATGTTGTCCTCATACAACAGAACCGCTTTGTCGGTAATCAAGGCACCGTGCCGCGAGCATTATAAAGTCTCGACGCGATTGGACATGCGGCACATAGGTATTACATGACTAAGCTTAGGTAACCATAAGTAGCCTAGCAGCAAGAAATTCACTAGTGGGGCGGGCTTTGGGGGAAAAAAAAGTAAAGTAAAAAGAAGCAAACATCCTATGGAAAACAGGGACTTCACCCACCTCCCCTCCGCTCTCTTTCCGGACCAAGACCAGACCAATCGCTGCAACGAGAGATTCAACATCTATCTAACCAATTAACGCCCCTCCTTGTATGAAATGTGAAAGAAATCGGCAAAGGAACACGGCAAGCAGGTATCTATGACCAGACGTCCTCCTGTAAAAGCGCGGCGGGTCAGTGCGCGACGGCCAAAGTTGGGGACGATCGAGGGAACATACCTGGTACAGGTTGCTACTCCGCAGCCTTTTGACCAACTCGTGTCCTTGCTCCTCCGTCAGTCCCCGCTCGGCAGACAGGATCTTGCCGAGCGTCGAGTTGACCTCTCGCGCCATGTGAGCGGCGTCACCGCAGACGTAGAAGAACGCGCCCTGCTTGATGAGATCATTGACCTCCTTGGCATGCTCGCTCAGTCGGTGCTGGACGTAAACCTTCTGTGGTCCATCGCGGGAGAAGGCAGTGATCAGCTGGAAGGCGTCACCTAGTTTCTCACCGTATTGCTGTCACATGTTAGCACGAGCTCGGCAGCGACAGCTCGGCACGATTACAACTTACTCTCCATTCGTCTTTGTACAAGAAATCCTCGCTCTCCTTGCGGCAGCCAAAGAAGAGAAGAGTCTTTCCGACCTTCTCTCCCTTTCCCGCGAGGGCAGCACGTTCCTGGACGAAACCGCGGAAGGGGGCAACACCGGTACCAGGTCCGATCATGATGATCGGCTTTGAGGGATCGCTGGGCAGTCTGAAGTTGGAGCTCCGGACATGGACCGGCACGTGAATTCCGTCGTACTTGTTGCGGGGTCCCGAGATGGCGTAGGTCAGTCCGTGGGGGTCCGGCGACGGGTCGCCTGCCTGCTTCTGTTTGAGGGCCAAAAGATAATTGGTCATGACACCCTTGAGAACGTGAGGGGCACCGGGCATGCTGATGCTCTCGACGACGGCGGTGATGGTGGGGACCTTGTTGCTGACGACGGACGAGGACGAGATCGAGTAGTAACGGGGCTGGATGCGATTGAGGCCTTCGATGATGATCGAGAATGGGACCAACGACCAGACTTGGCCGGGCGCAACGATCTGGAGGACTTGGGCGATGTTCAGGTAGCGCTGAGAGATGAATTCCGAGAAGTAGTCCTTGTCGCCTCCTAGACGGGTCATCTGCTCCTTGGCTGCCTCGGTGGGCGCAAACGCGGCGAGGGAAGCGACGTACTGACGGGAGACGGGCGCGCAGATTTCGATGTGGTAGCGGACAGCGGCGTCGTAGGTAGTCGGGGTGGGGAAAGGAACCTTGGAAGTGGAATCGAGACCTTTGACGTCAATGACCTGGTGGCGTTTCTCCTCCATTCCGAGGACCTTGAAGAGCCGGTCAACCTCTGCTCCGGCATTGGTAGGCCAGACTGCAAGATGGTCACCGGTGGTGTAAGTGAGGTTGGAGCCGGACAGATCGATCTCCATATGCAGGCAGTTGCGGCCCTTAACCGTAAAGCACTCCTTGGACTGCTTGATCGGAGCGATGTACGGATTGTGGGAGTTATAGGGTCCGACGGATTTGCCTTCGAGGTGGTTCTGGTTGGGTTCTCCGAGATAGACGATGTCGTCCTCAGGGGTCAGGTCGGATCGCTCGGTGATGGAGAAGACAGCCTCGTACACGGCTTCACGTTCCTCCAGGCCCATCTCTTGCTGCAGCTCGGACCACATAGTCTCTTTCCACGATAGGAAGTCCTCCTCCATGGTACCCGCTCCATCGTCACCTTCACCGGCAGGACCGATCCTCTTGGCGCCCAATTTGGTGAGTGCCTCGTTGATGCGGCGAACAACGGCATTGTAGTGCTCGTAGGTGTTGTTACCGAGTCCGAAGGCAACGTACCTGAGGTTGCTAAGAGGTTTGTCCGGGGAGTCCTGCGAGAAGGTGGGCTCGCCATTGTGGATAAACTCGTAGAACTCAACGGCGTTGTCAGTAGGTTCTCCTTCTCCGTAAGTAGCCATTACGAACACCGCGACCTTATCTTCGGGAAAAGTGTCGAGGTTGTCGTAATCGTAGTCTTCGAGGTCCGCGACCATGGTTTTGAGTCCGAAACGTGCTTGTCCCTCCTTGGCTAACCGAGAAGCGTAGTCCTCGGCGGTACCGGTCTGCGATCCGTACAGGATAACCATGTTCTTATCCGACTCCTCCATCTTCTCGATCAGATTCCGCGTTTTTCCGGATTTTCCGCCGGCGCTGAGAGCTTTGTTGTACGCATCGGCAGAAGAGGTACCCTTGGACCAGAGCGATCCTTTGGTAAGGTATGCGGCTGTTCCGAGAAGAAGGATCGCAAGGACGATAATGTCCAGAGTGTCGAGTGGGAGGTCTGGCATGGCTGTGTTGGTGAAACAAGCCTATGGGGTAGAGAGCTGCGAGATCAGCGAAGAGCTCTCTCAATCTGGTAGGGAAAACGTGGATAGACGAAGAAGATGGTTGTGATAAAGTGTTTAGGGAAGAGGAGAGCAGTTGTAGTTATGAAGATCCACATGGGACCAACCCAACCGAGGAACGATTTGAACAGATTGCAACATGCAGCATCAGATGTACTACCTACCAACAGCAGCCCACAACTGATTGGGGGACACGCGCAAACTTATAGACTCACCGCGGGGAGCTAAGTTGGATTTAGAGGAAGAGACGCCGCGACTTGCACAGTGCAAGAGAATTTGGAGATGGGGAAGCGCCCCCAAAAGAGACGTCGAGACGAGACGAGACGGCTTTAGCGTTGCTGAGATCGGTTGGCAAGCGTGGGGTTCCCGGGCTGGTGCAGCAGGGAGTCGAGCGATGTTTCCGCTGCACTCACCTGTTCGTTCGTTCGCTTTCTATTCTGGCCGGCCAGCGGGTCAGTTATAAGTCCTCTTCTACTGGGCGTTTGGGGCGGGAGAAGCTCTTGCCGGATGAGATGAGATGGCGCATGACATTCTCTGACCGAGTGGCGTTCAGGGCGGCGTGCGCCATCCCACTCTCTCGCGTTTCTCGCTGGTGCAACTCTGCATATGTCTCCGGATAGAATAAATATAGAAACGTTGACCGGCCGAGACACGGGTCCGCCGGCGAATGGAGTCTTCCCGGGCGCAATGAGCCTCGACGCGTCAAAGGTTTCTCGCTAACATACCCACACGAAACGAAGCAGCAGGAAGGATAACGGATCCCGCACGGAAGACTCCTGGAGGAATGTGATGTAATCTAGAGAAGCTTATGCTTCTCTAGATTCGGTGCATGGATGTTTAAATATCCAGAGCATCTACCTATATGTACGGTCAGTTTCGTGATCTGCTCGTCCTGCTCTGCAAAAGACAGGCGACGTATCTTGATACCGCCCGGTATAACTCGGTGCCAACCAGAGGCGCCGATGAGTACTCATACCTATTCTGGTTGTTGGGTGAGTGCGCATGTGTGCGCGCAAATCCGTCACCACCATGACAGGAGTCATCAGTCCTTCTTGCGCTGACCACCCGAGACACTCGGTTATCTGGAATTTCCCCCGCCACGCTGAGCGCCCGATCGACCACTGGTTACTACTATTTTCGCCCTGTGTAACGTCACCTGGTAGGAAGAAATTCAGCCATCGCAAAAGATAAAAAAAAGCGGTGTCTCCGGGTGTCATCGAAAACTCGCGGTCGATTTGTGGGGAATTTTGTGGGAAGAGGGGCTTGTGTGGTAGAAACGAGAGTTGGGGTTTCTGCGCTGGTTCAACTCTCGTGGGCATACTATGTGGGATTTATAAGTCCCGACTCGTGCGACGGACTTCACAGAACGGTTCCGTCTCATTACCCGGGGAAAGGTCCGCCGGCTCGGGCTGCGAGTCTTCTGACAGTATCTACGGCAGTTAAGTACGTATTTATGCCCTGATCTCGATCTTGCCATTATGCCGGCTCTGGATATCGTTTTTTTTTTTGCTCTCATTGCACCGCCGAGGGTCGTGGTTCCCTGCGAAAGGTCTCCGGATCTTTTGGTGTCGTAGTTTTTGATTCTCCTTCGTTTCTTTTTCCCTCACTTGATGAGTGTAGTATGCATTTCACTATTGCGTAGGCAAGTCCGAGGCAGCGAGAAAGATATCCGCAAGAAGTATATGCATAGGATACCGAGATGGGATCCGTATGGCCCCGTCCCACCTCCCGCAGGAATGTTGGATGTTCTTATTCCGCACCACTGATGTCGACAGGCAGTCAGGCCGCCCAATAACTAATTGGAAACACCCTGCCGGTGACATGCTAGGCTCAACTCTTCTAGAACACTTCTCACCGAGGTGAGAGATTTCATGAAGCGTGCTGTTACGATTCTACAGAATCACGGTGCAATTTATTTCCAGTGCTGAAGCTTGAGAACACACTAGGGGTCGCTCGTTTTCCTTGTCTAGACTGAACTTATACTAGTCTACGTACAAGAGAGAATAAGAGTAATATTCGAAAACAGGGTGAGAGATGATGTCGGGATGTTACCATACATAAAGTGGAAACGCAGGGAAAGGGGAGGGGAAAAAACGCCCAATCTACCCTTGTTTTGGCGGGTTGCGTCCATACTGCCGGAACTTTTTCTATCAATTTGTGTCCATGTTTCCTAAAGAAGAGTGATGTCCAGTGCGGCGCTACCTCCCACATGACCACCAACTACCTACACAACCCCGCCACCCACCGCCGCAGTGATACCCACCACATGGTGATGCGCATTGCACAATCTACCGAAGGGAAAAGGTTCAAATCCATAAGGTTTTTGAGTTACGGAATTTGAAACAAGTTCTACGGTTATGTCCGACCCTGCTGCATATACCACAGCCCTGTGAAGTATCTGGCCCAGTGAACCGCTGCAACTTGGAGAGTATCATGCGCTACTTGTCTCAATATCTTATCCATTTTACAGCTTGTGTTGACAGCGGAGATGGCGCGGTTTTGTGGCCAGTGTTGTGTCCGAGGCATGGGGTTGTGGGAGTAGCGCCGCACCAGGCATCACTCTTCAAGTTTGGGAAACAGGGGCACAAATTGATAGATAAAAGTTCTGTATGGTGAGGTGAGGGGTAAAATAAATGATAGTGATAGAGTCCTATAAGGGAGCGCATGTCATCCCCGAGAACAGTAGCGACGCTGTGTCAACATGTCAAAGCATGCGTTGACATTCGATTCGATTCGGCGTTGAGACGAATCAATATCACGCCAACAAATTTATATGGTATTGCTATCGCATGTCCTTAGAGGACGATATCACTACCATTCATTTTACCCCCTTCTCACTATACAGAAGGCAGTCTGGACGCAAACTATCAAACAGGGGCAGATAGGCGTTTGCCGAAAAAGAAAGGCACACTAACACAGCACTATGTAGTCATCTCTCGGCGCTTCTTTACAAGCCTCTTTTACTCTTCGTCATCTACCTCCTCATCCGTCTGGTCTTCTTCCGCCTCATTCACGGTTACTCCCTCCTTGCACGAGCACAGTCCCGCGAACTCCGACTCCTCCAGACCCGCCAACTTCTTCAGTGCAATCTCCGCCGCTGCAACACGCGCAGCCTTAGTTGTCTCGGCATTTGCCCCGGCAAAGACTTTCCCGTGAATAACTATCGCTGCAAACATAGTCGAGTGTCCCTCAACCTTGACTTGGTCCGAGTCCCAACCCCATTTTCGGCAGCCGAGGGCCTCGAGATTTTTGGTTATGAACGTGGTCGGATGTTGACCGGCGAAGTCTAGCTCTTTAGGTCAGTACGTGAAAGGCGAGGAGAATGATAGCAGACCCACCGTCATACATGCTCATGTCCTCGAAGAAGATGCGGATATGCTTGTTAAAGAAGTCTTCGACTACGGAATAGTTGAACCGGGAGTCGACAAACAGGGCGCCGATGAAGGCTTCTATAACGTCAGGAAGAACCTCTAAAGAACGCTAGGTCAGCAAATAGACAAATTAGGGGTTCAGGGTACCTACTCGGCGGGTCATCAATTCCAGCATCCATCCAGAAATTCAACTTTACAGCCCTTTTCTTTGCCTCGAGCAGAACGCTTGCGTATCTGGCAATCGCGCTATCTAGCGATCCGTTCATCTTTCGAATCCTTCTGTGAAACCCGAGCAAGACACTGATAGCTCCCAAGAAGCGATTCGAGACCATTGCCATCTTGTGCTCTGTGAGCCACTGGGGATCGGCATCTGGATGGGCGAAGAAGATGTGATTCACACAGGCCAGATCAAGAAGTGCATCGCCTATGAACAGTTGGTAACGGATAAAGTAGGAAATTATAGGGGGCCGGTCACCACTTACCCAAGAATTCAAGCCTCTGATACGAAGGCACCTTCTCGAAGATGAACGGATTGGAAGCGTGAGTGAATGCAGACATCAGCAGTTTCGGCGAATGGAAATGATAGCCGAATTGCTCTGCGATGTCGTCGGCAAGCTTCATTTGAACAGCGGTGGGAGTACTCAGTTGGTATTCGGGAATCGTGTATTGCTGGTAGTAGTCGTTGAACGACCGTTGTTTATGGTACTTACTTCCCAACAGCGTGGTGACCATCTTAGTTGCGCCATCGTGGCCAAGGCCGACAAGCGCAGCCCCAATCAGAGCCTCGCAAACATCGGCAACTGACTTGTCCCCTAGTTTCACCGTACTTGAATTCATTGCCTCGGGCCCGGACTTCTTTCCGTGGATCAGCTTCATGTTCGGGTACCAAGTGCGCCTTGAGAACCCTATTGTCTGAATGAACTCTGGAATCCCAACCAATACCGCTCTCTTGAACAGATACTGGTTGCAGATGAGAGTCATGCGGTGGACGTGGAGCTGAAATTCGTCGATCGTATGTGATACGCAGTAAAGACTAATCGAAGTTGCTAGCTTGAGGTAGCAGTCACCGAGGAACTCGAGACGTTCGTAATTATTACCCATACCCGTTCTCTGCATCTCCACGGCGGTTATGCTTGTGTCTCGGGAGTCTTTTGTAATTGCTTCCAGTGCCAGCCTCAGATCTAGTTGGTTCAGTCCTAAGTTCTCGCAACTATCAAGCCTATTGAGCAGCTCCCAAGCATGGAGGTAAGAGTCTAAGCGCGTGCTGATAGCTGGAAACACGCCAGTGGATCTAACCAGACTTGCGGGCAAAATTGAGATCGTGAAATTTGACGGAGTAATGAATGCATCGTAGTTGCCTTCTTTCTCCTTTACGGCAGGGGGGTCCAAGAAGTTCAGGCGGTGCAAAAATCGTTCCGCGCGGAATACCGGCTCCTTTTTAGGAATGTCCCACTTGATACGAGTCCACTTCCTGCCCTTTCCAGCATTGTAGCTGTAGTCTTGGATGCTATCGAATTGCGTGTGGCCGCCGATCGATGACGGGACGGGATCCTGGCAGTTAAGGCTGGGTATGAATTCATACGCAAAGAATCGACGTGATCTATCGATCCTATCCACCCAGTAACTGTCCCGGAATTGGTCGAAATTTTGTGCGGTGGAGTCAATAAATATCTCCCGTTCAGCAGCCACGAGCCCAATCAGATCCCAATCCAGCAAAGCAGCCTTCGTCTTTTCGTCGAACCCACATCCAATCACAGGGGCGAACCAGTATCGAAGGGTGTCGTAGGTCATTTCAAAGCGCTTGTTGAACACGTCCATGAATACCCGGCCAGTAAACGTAATCAGTAGTTCCACTTGTGCCTCAGTGATCTCGAGTGGTTCTTCAAGCCGGCTAAACTTCACCTTGGATATTCCGCCTCTAGTACCGTAGACATCGAAACAAGGTATTTCCGGCAGTTTGTTTCGGGTTGCGATACAAATCGGCTGGGCTTTCTCGCCTAGAAAAATCTCGCCGGGCTCTTCGAAAGTGATTATTGTGATCCATAACTTTGTTGGCACCGTTCCATCTTCGACGTCCCAAAAAGCCGGCTTTCGGCGAACCGCATACGTGTTTGTCTTTTTGATGTCGAGAGCAAGCCGGGCGTTGGCGTACTTAGGTAATAGCTTCCGGCGCGGAGGTAAAAAGTGCTCATTGATCGCTTCCTTTTTCCGGAGAAGCATCACCATTTCAAAGGCCGCTGTGCTCTTGGCGAGGGCTTTTGTTCTCTGGGGCGTGCACTCATACACCCTTACAGGAGAGCCTTCAGGTAGAATCAATGTGCAAGTGAACTGCTCACGTCCGGCTGGCCGCAAGACATAGGTGGGCTGTTCGCCATACCCATTCTCCTGATTTACATTAGCCATCTTGAGTGCGAGAAGTGAGAGGAGATGCCATACCAAATGCGCGGCGTATGTTGCGATGAACTGCATAGCTACACTGTGGGTTAACTTGGCTCCAGTCCTTTTCTCGCAATAGTAGAGCTTGTTGGCTGAATTTTCTTGGGGCAGAGGCTCGGTGTCGCCTAGGAGTCTATCGGCCGGAAGACTTCTGCAGAAACTCTTCATTGACTGCTCGAACGCCAGGACGCCTTTGATGAGGTTGAGGTGCTCCAAATTTCCTTTCTCAATCATGTGGAAATACGTGGATTCCTGGTCACGAGCTCGCCCACGGGATTGGACGTACTGGATCATGGTGTTGTATATGTCGAATCTTATAACCAAGTTGCAATCCGGAACGTCGAGTCCTTCCTCGGCGACTGATGTCGTGAATAAGCAATTCAATGCGCCGATTTTGAAGTGATGGACGTTCAATATCTGCTGCCGAATTGTGAAGCCTCCGTCATAGTCACTGGACCGACTTCCAAGGAGCACGGCTGGACGAAAGTTCCGAGAGACTTGATCTTTGAGGCATTCGTAGATGGTTCTGGCGGCTAGCCGTCTCTCGACAAAGATGATACATTTTGTCTCAGGGTTTTCCTTGTACACATTCTGAAGTTGTTTCCAGAGTAGCCAGACTTTGGGACTGACGTCTCCTTCTAGCATCCTGGGAGGTCCGTATTCGTACTGGGCAACGTAGTCCTGAGCTTCGCGGATCAATTGGAGGTCTCGCTGTAATTTCTCACACCTCCCTGTTGGATCCTGGGTGGTGCTGGCCGCCTCCAGCTCGGCTTCCCGCTCGGCTTTTCTCTGCATCTTTTCGGCATGTTGCTCGGACAGTGCGAACGACCACGCTCGATCTGCACACCAAGGTCCTGAACAACATTCAATAATTGAACTCTGCTATTGTGAACTCGGGGTACCCACCAAGTTCGGTACTAGCCTGCTTCGCGAAGGCAAAGGCACCTCTCAAGCATGAAACATTTCCGAACCTGGAGTGCATTTGCTGGTAAAAATCGGTCTCAAAGGGCTGTTTCCCCGTTACTTCATAACTCATCACCCTCTCCTGAGGACGAAATCCATCGCGCCTGATTAACGAGCCGTGCTCCGACGTGCAGATCCGGCAATGCAGGAGCTCCTCTAGCTCGCTGGTCTGTGTTAATGGCATGCCAGCTAGACCGGACAAATTGAGATTCACTTACGAAGCTGCCTGCTTGATTTGCGTTTTGCTATTCGTATCGATTGGAGATGCCGTCATCCCGAATATTCTAGGGCGATCGCCTACTGCCTCATGGCTATAGAAGTCCCTCATGATTCTGGCGTAGACATGCTTCTTCTTTGCATGGTGAGCTTCGTCAAAGCAGATCAGGTTGATGTCCTTCATCAATATGAAGCCACGGCTGAGGCAGATATACAGCACGTCTGCGGTCATCACAATGACCAACTTTTCGTCGAGAATCTTTGACCAGGTCTCGGATTGCCACATCCTCTGGCTGTTGCATTTCGTGCCGTAGTACTTCCCAACCTTGACGTCGAGATTGTTGGCGAGAACTGAAGACTGTTGGAACACCAGATTCACGGAGTCCACCAGGAACATGCTGACGCGACGATGTTGACCAGCTTTGCGGTTTTCTAGCTCCTCGCTGATCATATGACGGATGAGTAAGCATGCAATCAACGTCTTTCCCGAACCTTTGACATGATCAGCACGATCTTCCTGGTCAACTCTAGGGTAAATTTACCAGTGTCGAGGACAGCCAGCACATTCATCTGCTTGGCTAACTCAAAAACCTCCAACTGATATTCTCTCGGAGTAGAAATGATCTTTATGGCACCTATATTCGTTATGTCTGCCATAGAGAGTTTGTAATCGGCCAATTCCCCTGGGGCCTTTATTTCAAGTTTGGGAATCTCTGTTGCAAGCCTGTCCATGCATAGGTGATCGGAATCAGTCTCAGGCGACTTTATTACTGGGGGCTGGAGACTACCATGCGTCGAATCCAGATCTCCTCTCGAGGCGAGCCTTTGTAACCTTCCGAGTACGACGCGATGCTGTAGAGACCTGAAGGGTGAAAGCTTCGTCCTCTCCCACTTCACTGTCATTTCCGTCGTCGGTATCTGATTCAGCTTCAGCGTTGTTCCCAACTTCATGATGGTTACCGTGGACGCTCGTGGAGTGGTCCTCGTTGAGTAGATTGATCGATGGTTTCTCTCGACCCTGCGGTTCCTTCTCTAGAACCACCTTCGGCAAGTCGGAGGTATGAGACATCGTGAACGTGCGATTGCGACCAACAGAGATTTTGATTGTAGTTTGGACGACAGGTTTGCGGGAATCGGTTTAGGTAGGTAGTTAGTAGAGGGGAAGGTGGGTGGAGATCAAACCTATGCAATATGCCGGTAACCATCTGCAATTAGCCGCAGAAACTTCTGCAATTCTGGAATCTGACATTATGTTGATTGATGGCAACGGTGGACCCCCCGTTTGCTACTTACAAAGGACAACGCAACGTTGCGCTTTCCTCCACAGTACCAAGTATGGATAGCAGAACCTTCCTTCCGTCTCACCTGATATGCAGTGTAATTATTGCTAATTAGGTCTATTGTTTGGATTTCAGCCTCCAAATTCATTAACTGTGCTGCAGTTGCTGAGACAACCGCGAAATCGGTCTATTGGCTTTATTGCGCAAGACCGGAGATGGAAGAGCTGTTGAGGACAGCTCCTCCGGATTCGAGCCTCCAGCATGGTGGCGATGATGATTCGTCCCGGGTATTGGGTTGAAAACTAGAGCGGTTATAGGGGAAGAACATTAATTGCAAACCAGCTTGCACGATAGTGTCGAGACCCAGAAGCCACAGGAGCGAGTGGTTCTTCCTATGGGCCGACCGCCACAGTGATTTGAGAAAGTGATGTAGCTGAGGATAGGTAGTTTTACATAGAACCCAAGATAGATACAATTGCCTCTTGATCGGTTCACAAATCTGCTATGCTCATGAACGGAACGCCGATGTGCCACCATCCACTTCCTATGCACCATCACTAAGAAACTTCCACTTCCTCGCAATCTCAAATCCTTCTGCCAGCGTTCCGACCCTAGCATCGATAGCGTACCCTTCCTTCTCCAGCCGTCTACATTCGGTGTACAACTCCTTCAGTGGCACTGAAAAATTCTCGATGAACTCATTGTCCTCCAGTTGCGGCTTTGGATTCTTGTTCTCCTCTTTGTTTAAATTGATCTTAACGTGCACCATATGCAAATTGGTATTGCACATCCCAGGATCGTTGAACATCAGGCAGCTCTTGTCCTGTTCCGCGATCTCGCCGCAATATCCTGTCTCCTCGTAGAGCTCTCGGATTGCACAGTCTTCGGCCGTCTCATTGGCGTCCACGAGACCTGCCGGAACTTCAATGGTGACCTTGCCGATTGGCGGACGGAATTGTTTCTGCAGGAGAAGCGCGGGGGAGGAGCCAGGGCGCTCAAGGATCGCGACGATGCCGACGCCGTCGTAATCGACGCCTGCGGGACGTGTGCATCGCTCGGCGGACTCCCAGTCACGCTTGGCGGAATGCGGGTCGGTGTAGACGGTTCTGCAAGGTAGATGATACTAACGTTAGTCATGAACTGCATATATGGAAGACAAAGGGACAACCCACTTGACGAGTTTGACCCATTTCGCATCACGGAGCATCAAAGGCTCACGGGAAACCACCTCACAGCTTTCGAGAGACATGTTGGAGATGGTTCGAGATATGTGGCGCGGTGCGCGGGGTGTGTTGTATGTATATAGTGTGGGGGGGCGGTTGCTCCGTTGTCGCTTAATTTTAGTGTCCGCCGCAGACCATGTGTGTTTTTCGTATGCCACACTCTGTTTCAACGTTTCTCTTTACCCCGCCAAACGCACCATGTCCAGCACCGACGACCAACAAAGCTCGATCTCCTCGCTTCTCCGAGACGCCGACACTTTAAAGGACCAGCTCGGCGGTTATCCGAATAGCACCGGCGATGAGTACCAGAAGAAGCTTGATCTCGCCATCAAAAAGTACCAGCAGTGCAAGGATCTAGTCGCGCGAGCATCTCTACTGAGTTTAAATGAGCCGCTAGAGGATCTGGCGACTTCGAATATGCGGTGGGCAACTACGGACGGAGTCCCATCGTCGTGTTACAGCTTCTGATGTATGCAGGTAGATGCCTGGCCATTCCATTCAACATCGCAGAACTCAATACGCGAGTCATATCGTCGGATCGGAAGGCCGTCTTGCTGCACTCGGTGGCGCTTTACAAGGAATTTATCACGCTCTGCGATGCGTATGATCTTATCTCGTCGGTAGAACGAACCGCGGCCGAGAATGCAGGCACTGGAAAACCTGTGTCGGTTTTGCCGACGGATCCTGGAGCTCGCCGAACGGCAAAGATAGCCCAGTTCAAGGCGGAGAAGGAGCTTAAGGCCAAGATAGAGGTATGGGGAAACCCGTTATGGACCGTTTCTCTCCTGCTCCAGACTAAACTAGGCTCGCGTGTGTATGATTGATAGTCACTAGCGAACCATGCGAGCGCGGACGACGAAGATTTGCGCAAATTCCACAAGGCGTCACTAAATCTCGCAATAATGCAGGCCATCCAAGCACTAGAAATGATCACAATGGAACTCGACATGTTAGCGAAGGCGCCTCCGCCATCATCCGAACCTCACCCAGCGCAGGCGCAGGAGGACGATGCCCGACGTCGTGGACACAAGGTTGATCCATACAACGAGAAATTGGATGCAATTCCTAGCTCAATCAAAGGAGGCAATCTACTGTCCAAGGACGGAAAACCACTGCGGCCATTCGTGTTATTGGACAAGCGGCAACAGCTCAAGGATGGTGTTTTCGGGCCTGGACATAATCTACCCACGATGACCATTGATGAATATCTCGAAGAGGAGAGGAGACGTGGTGGAATTGTAGAAGGAGGAGGGTTTGTCCTTCGCTTCCATGTGATTTGCTCTATACTCACAGTTTGTAGGGAGAAATCGGGCGAGCGACTAGAAGTCGATGAAGATGACTACGAAGCTGCTGACCGCGCCACCATGAAAGCCCGCGCGTGGGACGAATACATAGAACAGAATCCGAAGTACGCTGCTCCCCATCTATATGATACTCGCATCTAACACCGTAAATAGGGGATCTGGCAACACTCTCAACAGAGGCTAATAGTGGTGGGGCAATAACAACGATCGTTTCCGACGTCATGTGGTATCATTATGCTGTGTCTACATGCCTAGAGCTCATCATGGTTCTCGGCACGCTTTTTTCTATCGAACTCTTGGACCACCTCCAAGTCCCCCACCCAGGGTGCCTATATCACCACATCAGTACCCGGTCATGCTAGTCCAGTGTACAATGGGAGCTCAACCATCAACGGCGTATTCTTTGGTAGTATCTCTGGCCAGTTTTCTTCTATGTAGACCAGGAATGCCCCATAAAGTAGTCTATAACCCTGCCACCCAGCCACTACATTAATCCCATCCAAGCACGTTAACAGGGCCCATCTCTTAACTCACCTTGGGACCCAAGTGTAGCCCATCAGTCAAATACTCCCGCAGTGAAGGCGTTCCATCACCATTAAGCGGAGCATCCGTAATTTTCTCCGAAAACACGGCATGAAAGTCGAGCACCCCGAGATGACTGTCGTCCGATCCCAGTTCCAGAATCACGTTCTTGGCAGCAGCGGCATACTCTGCAGTCACGTGAAATGACCTGTCAGTGCCCTTCCGATGGTGGTACTTGCCGAGCATCTCGCGGTCGATGGGTGGTGGCGTGAGAAACAGAATCCGACTGTGCCGAGAGTGATCGGTCTCGCGGATCGTGGTGACGATGTTGCGAACGTTCTCCTTGTATCTTTCCAGTGGAACCTAGTAAGGCGAATCAAACTCACGAGCCGACCATCAGCACCCCATTCCTCACATGTACGGACGGTCTCGGGGAAGAAAAGCGGGGACAACGTGCATGGTGAACAAATTCTGGTAGACAGGCGTCGTTTGCACCAACCCACACGATCCACAGAAGCACCTCCGTTATCTGTGCGGCCAGAACTCTCTCCAGCCACGGCAGAAGCCAGTCCGAGTTGTAGCCCGAGAGCCCTACAAACAGCGAAAACCAGTCACTTTTAGTTCCTGAATTTTCTACGGATAGGAGAGGGAAAATTGTTCATTCTCCTCGCTTCTTTCATCTTGAGCTCTATCTCACGGAAGCGGGGAGGGGCTTAAAACCTCGGTTCAAAACATCCGCTCGACGAACATAAGCATCTGCGAGGGAAGCTCCCAAGCCGTCTCTGCCTGGAGAGAAAGCTTGCTCGATGAGTGAATCACCGAAAAGGATTATTGCTGGGAACGGCGCTGCCGTGGAAGGAGTCATCATTCGTGTGGCCGGCTTGGTAACGAGAAACGGTTGGTTGACGACGGAAGTTTCGTCCCACTTGCACAGCATAACTATGGGTCGTCGGGTAACGAGGGGTCTGTGGTGACCCGCAGTAAGGGTGGCGGGCGAGCTGAGACGCAGAATGTCGGTCAGGAGTTATGGGTGGGATGGTAACTACCATACATTTGGTTCGGGCTCGTGAATTAGCTGTGGTGGCTTAAATAGAGCTATGTTGCGCACTGTACGACTCTAGCACGTTTACAATCCTCACACACATTTCCACATTCCCAGGCCCCAAGGCAAAGACGGCCACTCAAGTCACTCTTCTTCCCTTTCCCACACACCCATGCAGAGCGGATTTTATGGCTTTATGTAGATCATGGCGATAAAGGCTCTCTTTATCGTACATATGACAAATGATGGAGCATGCGCGACACAGGGAAGTCATTCTCGTTACATGTACATAGCACGCTCCACCCGGCTCATGGCCATCCATTAGCAATCTAATTAACTCGATGGAGTATGTGCATGAATAAAAACACAATTTGGACAAGTTGATGAGGCGTTAATTGCTGCTGGTGAAGGATAACATATGGTACAAGGCTTGGCTACAGGGTAGAGAAATCAGAGAACGTCATCTCCGCTTCCTGCTCATATATCTTCGCGACACCTTCACGCTCCACCGCCCCGTCCAGCGCCAGCAAAATAGGCACAGCCCAAGCCCGCACCGACCCATATCACCGCTCTCTACTTTGCCTCGGGAGTCTTCCATGGCATCGTCAGCCACTGCGAATCCCGACTCGCGCCCGGGAACTCCAGGAACACCCCGAAGCCGCTCCGCCCAGATCCGAACATCCACCCTCCGTTCTGCAAGCTCCACGTCGTCTCTCAGTTCGCTCTTCTCCGCCACCGCCCCGAAGGATGGAGCGGTGGGTGGCCGAAGATCAGCAGACCAATACGACGCGCGGTCCCTCATCTACCGCGCGTTTGTTCCGCATATCGCCGTACACGTCTCCGCCGACACGGACGAGCTCGCCCGCGAGAAAGGATTTGCGAGCTTCCACGAGATGTTGCGGCCCTACGGAGATGACCTGCAGGGACGGCTAACGGTTAGGGACTCGGTGGGCAGTAGCAATAGCTTTGACGACTTCGGTGTAAGATTCGTTGGACTACGGGAGATGGCAGCATCGGGTGAGAATTGGGAGACGGGAATATCCGCCTGGGCGAATGGACGGGGCGCTACGACGGCGGGGGAGAAGGGCTCCAGTGGGGCAGGGTCAGAGAGAGTGTTCGTGGGAGGTAATATAGATGAGGTGGAAGAGCTGGTTAATCTACACCTGGAACGGAACGAAGAGGATCTTCTCGAAGCGTCTTCCCCCGTTACAAATGGTGGAGGTGGTGCTGGCGGTAATGGTGGAGGAGGGGTCACGGGCGGTGTCACCGCTTCTCCACCATCAGACCACCTGTTTTATTTGCATTTCCTCCGCAGGCTGCTCTCGGCAATGCCGGTATCGCCTCACGAAACGTTTTCACATCCAGTAGCATGTGTCATTGCAATATCTTCACGAAACCAGTCGCCCATCGAGACTCTACGCAACCTTTACGCCTCCGGGAACGACGTGAACATGCCGCAATATGTAAACAACGACTACCTGAGATACTACGTTCTGGTCCACGATGAAGATAGGGACGACATCCAAAAGTCGGTTACATCCATTCACAATGCAGATCCGTGCATGGCTGACTTTTTGATTGCACTTAGATCTACGTTGCTATTCGACCAGATGAAGAAACACTTTGGCTTAAGTTGTCACCTGTTGCGCCTTAGGTCTGGAGGGAAGACTGCGATCACCGACGATGATGCGGTCATAGTGCCAACAAGTCAATGGCGGTCGGCAGCTGAGGAGCTTGCGAGCATACGTGCAAAGGGTGGGAGTTATCAGTCTCAATATAGGATTGCATTGACTAAACTTCCAGATGCCGAGGATGCCCCTCCATTATGCCTCCCCGAGACCGACGCGTCGGGAATTCAGACGATGGTACGAGAGATGACACAGATGAGCGTAGTTCCATTCATGGAGCGGTGTATCGCAACATGGAATGACCAGGTCGCATCGAGGCGGCGAGGGCTCAGCGGAAGGTTCCTGTCCATGTCCAAGCGGTATTTCGGTAGCACGTCCACACGAAGTTCGACCTCCTCATCGAGCAACTACGATCCCGTGTCAGCATCCTACCCGCCACCGACGCCCGAGGCTCAGATGCGGAAGTTGGCGGACTTTGCGTTCATGCTCAGGGATTGGAAGCTGGCACATAGCATCTATGATCTCTTGCGGACCGACTTTACGAACGATAAAGCGTGGAAGCATCACGCGGCTGCTCATGTCAGGACCTCATCCACGTCATCGCTGTCGTATGAATCTAACACTCGCCAGGAAATGACCGCAGTAAGCATGATTCTAACCGGAACACCTCTTTCGCACAAGGTCCGACAAGAAACGATCGAGCCTATGATCGATCTTGCCTGCTACTCCTACGTCGCCCGTTGTTCAGCAACCTACTCCGCCCTCCGCTGCCTCCTCGTCTCCGTGGAACTCCTCCGCCTTCGTGGCGGCGGCGCAGTCGACGAAGCGGCCAAATGGGCGATGCGCGCCCGCGACTCCAGCTCACTCGGCCCAATCGGCCATGCCCTTGTTACCGAGCGTGTCGGCGACTGCTACGTCATGCGGCAAGGACGTGGATCACAAGCCCTCGGCAGTAGGAAGCGGAAAGCAGCTATGTGGAAAATGCTCGCAGCTAATGAGTGGGTCGCTGCTGGGAAAACCACCCGCGCGCGACATTGCCTGGACGATGCACTCCCGCACTACCAGGACACCAGATTCGATGCCATCAAGGGATTTTCGGACTCACTGATGGCACAAACGGGATACACACCACTGTCTGGATGGAACATGGGGAACATGGTAGGTGACGACGATGACGGCGAATGCCTCGAGCTCGGGAGCAAACGTAAAAGTATCGTTATGTCGCCGACCGCCGTGGAAGATACGCGGGACATGGAGGATGATCGGTTTGTAGAGAGCTGAGGGTGAAGTTTGGTATTGGGGCGTAGTAGTACTGGTGCTGTTGTAGAGTTGGAAGTGGAGGCTTAGCATGGCGTTTGGGCGTTCCTGGATCGGATGGTTATCCTTAGAGAGGAATCATGTGTCGTATATGGTTTCCCTGATATTACACTACATGAGTCGAAGAGAAGGGGATCGGTCGTATCCGTCTTGCTCCACAGGACTCTAGGAAGTACCTATTGGACTACATTCAAGATTCTAAGTGCGCGCATCTGCAATGAGCGTTTGTGGATGTCTAGTACCTGGCTAGGAACATTTGATCATGTCCTCTCGCATCGGCAATACCGAAAACCGCCAGCCCTGTTTCCATATTCACGATGGAACCTCTTTCTGGGGAGGTACATACTACATATGTAGTTACATAACCAGGGTAATCGCATGCGTCTTTTGCGAACAGACAGCCGGGAAGATTGAAGCCAGAACGATTTACGTAGCAGTTGTGGTGGGTGTATGTGTGTTATTATGCTCAATCCTTCTGTAGAGCCAAATTACATCCATCAGATGCGAGAAATCATAGGACCCGATGACGGATAGAGTGCGATCATCAGATAAGGGACAGGCGGATGGATAAGTGCTGTTACGATATAAATAGAATCTGGTACTCTAGATTCATAAGTACTTATGGATATGATTCATCCCTGCGATGAGTTGCGAGCGAGCCGACTGCAGCCACAACCAGAAATCACGCAGATACATAACAAAAGCATCTTTTCACTTGGACGAAGCTCTCTACTCTACCTACCTGTCTCTCCGGAGCTCAATAGACATGTCAGAACTTCTCGCCTTTGTTCTCGAGCACGAGCAGTTCCGCAAGTGCGTTTCCCGCAAAACCGAGCAGATAAGACAAATGCTAACTACCCTGATAAGGGCGCGTCTCTCGAGCTTGTACTCCGACTTCCGCAACCTCAAGACCACGAACCCCAACGGCTACCACGCCAACGTGACCGCATGGAAAACCATCCTCTCCGCCGCGATTGCCGCAGGCAAAGGTCCGGACTCCAACAAACTGGTGCTGACCGCCAACGATGACCTCGTATCGTCACTGCAAACACGAGAATGTGGGCGGCCACTGGCACTGGGGGTCGTCATCACTGAAGCGGTACACAGCAAAGAGATATGGAGTCTGGATGCATTTCTGGCGCGACAGGAGAGTATCTACGCGTGGAGCTATGTCGGCGCCGCGTTGAACTGGGGACTGGTGAAGGTGGGGGTTCGTGGCCAGCGGGTAGATACTCGGGGGATGCTCCATGGCCGGTTCGTCGTCGTTAAGAACGTCGAGGAAGTAGCTAAACACATCACCGCCACCATCGCCACCCGCCCCTCCCTCATCGACCGAATCTTCACGACCGACCTCTTCGCGTCGGAACTCGCACCCACCCTCTCCGCAACCGACTTGAAAGTCCTCCTCCGCCACCTGTCCCGTGATAACCCAGTATGCGCCTACAGCGGCAACACGATAAAATTCCTCGCTCCCGGCGAGCCTGCCACAATAACGGAAACCGACACGACGATCGCACATCTCAGATCGCTGTTGCTCTCAATGAGCATCCGGATAACGCAGCTGAGCACCGATATCGCCTTGTGCACCGCCCGCGCACAGGCTGCCGTGGCGAGCAAAAACCGATCCGTCGCCCTGGGGGCGCTGAAAAGCCGGAAGACGGCGGAGGGAGTGTTAGCCACACAACTGCGCACGCGTGGACAGGTGGAAGAAGTGATGATGAGTATTCAGACCGCGGCGGACAACATCGAGCTGATGAAGATTCTTGATCGCAGCTCGAAGGTGCTCAAAGGGCTGAATAAGGAAATCGGTGGGGCTGAGCGTGTCGATAGTGTTTTGGATAAACTGAGGGAGGAGACAGAGACGGTGGAGGAGGTTAATAGGGTTATTGCTGAGGGGGGTGTGGTTATCGATGAAGAGGTCGTTGAGGATGAGTTGGAGGCTATGTTGATGGAGGTAAAGGATGCGGAAAGGGAGGAGAAGGTCAGGAAGGAGTTGGATGAGATTCCAGCTGTCAGGGAGTCAAAGAAGCATGCAGACTTGGAGAGACAGTTATCAGATTCGCTGAAGGGTATGAACCTAGGGGAAAAGGAGGAGGGAAAGGAGAAGAAAAAGGAGGAGGGAATGGCGGAGAAGAAGATGGTACACGCTTCATAATTCCAGGCAATCAGCACATCGTAGCTTAAAGAAACATCCATCCAAAGAGAAATAGGCCCCGTCCAACCTATGCAAACAATATCCTTCTTTCCAAGTGACACTTGCTTGCTGAATAGCAATTCAGGGAAACAAGAATCAGTACGCCTAGGTACACGAAAGAACCGATGTCAACGAAGAAGTAGCTATCAGAAATGATTGTAGCTCAGAAGATACAACTTCAAGAATGCAGACCCCTGCGTCGTTCCCATTGATTTAGACTATTTAATGCCGGAATATTTCCTCTTCCCTTCCATTAGTTGACTCGACGATGGCGGCGATATGGGGAGAAGCTGTATTGAGGGTTGGAACATCGGTGTTGGGCCAGTACTTGCCATCTGGTGTGCGTCGTACCGGTTGGGCTGGGCATTAATAATGGGAGGCCAATCTGCAGTACTCGTGCCATCGAAAGGCTCCGACGATGGAGGATTCTCTAAGGTATTCACTGGTAGTGATTGATGATCTCCATCGCCAGTTTCTCCCTTGTCAGTTTCCTCCTCCCTCTCCACCTTCCGTCTCTTTCCGCTGTCTCTTGCCTTCTCTATCAATGACTGAAACTCCCCATCATGGTTGGTTGACCAAGCCTTCGCCGACCATTCCGGCGCCTTGGATTTATCATTGGCCGGCTTGACATGCGCCATTTCCCAAGTGGCCAATTCTTTCAATAGCTCCTTCTTGGTCTTTTGTTGCGAGGGGTGTGCGTCGCAGTTGGCGTTGTGGAGATACGTCCATTCGGTATGTCGCTCTTGGAGGAGTTTTTTATTCCCGTGATCCGGAATACCAAGCTCTCGCAGCTTCACTCGCAGCTTCTTGTCGGAGAGAAAATTGTAGGTAATTTTCGGAAGTGGCTTGATATCTTTTGCGGCCGCAGTGGTAGAAGAGCGGATTTGCCTGTGGCTTGTCAGTATTGGTCGGGAAGATCAAGGGGGATTCTTACGTGGTACGGGCTGGACGATTGGCTGGAGCCAATGGCTCTGATGATGACAAGGTGGGTGTGGGCTTCTGCTTGTTGGTGAGGCATTGGTCTAGGTGGGAATTTATCAAGGCTTCCTTTATGCGTTGGGGGCAGACCGGACAAGGGACACGACCGTCGTCTGGAAGATGGGTGTCAGCGTTCAGTTCCCATCGACTATACGAGAGGGGACATACCTGGTGGCGGAGACAGGCTACCGATATAATCACCGTCGCCGTCTTCGCTATATTCACCCACAAATTTTCTCTGCCGTTGGGATTGTGATTGCCGTTGACTTCGCTGGGACCTTTGTGATCCTTGCGAACTCATCATGATATCTTTATCACCCGCCTCTACCACTTCTTCCACCTTCCTCCCCGGCACCTTTTCCTTTGTCGCAAACTCCAACAATTGTTGTCTGCATCCCGTAAAAGCCTCCAATAAATCCTGTACAGCCGTGTTCTTCCTCAAGGTGTACTCCTGACTCTCGGTTCGACATATAGGACACCTCTTGTCTCGATCAAGTGCTCGGCGGATACACAGCGAACAAAATGTGTGGCAGCACGCTGTGATCATCGGCGCGTTGTAGAATTCCTTGCAGACCTCGCAGCGAAGGGCCACATCAAGATGTTCCAATGGCTGTAAAGATGAACCTTTCCAGTCGGTGGGGTCGGAAAATGCTGTGATTTCGGCCATGGTTTTCGTCGAGTAGCGGGGTACGGAAGATTGTCGTGTGGAGACGCGCTTTTGAGGTGACGCGTTCTGCTCTTTCAAAGTGCAGCTTACTAGTGTGCCAAGAACGTCCAGGTACCTCACATATCTAAAGCTCAACTCCGATTCAGACAACCATCTCAAACAACGCATCTTTAGACCTCGTCTCATCAGCATCCACTGCATTCTCTTCTCCAGCTTCATCGCCACAATCTCTGTGACAATGGCCCAGGTCAACTACCGCCTAATCGATGTTGACACCCTTGACCCGGAGAACGCTTTCCCCGTCGAGCTACTCACCCCGCATTTTGAACCTGTCGCCATTGGTGACATCCAAGCTCTCGCGACACAATGTCGGCAACTACTCCAGCGTGGTGACCAGGAGGCTGCGCTACATAGCTCTTTGGAGAATGTTCCGTATGGCGGAGATGATCAGGGAAAGGTAGGACCATCCACTCGCACTCATAGCTTGGCTGTGGTTGACATATTGGTATTTCAGGAACTTCATCTGTCAACCGTTCTCGAGATCCTCTCCTCCATAAAGCAGGCTGAGATGACGCCGATCTTGACACGCATTTACAGCTCTCCCGCTGGGACGGACCTGCTGGATGTTCTAATGAAGTGATCCGCAACAAATGCAAGCTCGGGAGACTGGGGACTGACTGAGCGGTGCAGATATCTTTACAAGGGGATGGCTCGCCATAACTCCTCTAACACTGCTACGCCTGGCGTTTCCGTGCACGCTACCGGCGTCTCCTCGGTTAGCGGTCAGGGAGGTGCGCCCAGGGAATACGGTGTTGCGCCAAGTAGGGGAGATGGAGGTGGGATGAGTGTCCTGTTGAGCTGGCACGAAAAGGTATGCAACATCGGGGCATCAAGCGAAACCCTGATCGACCGACTGACTGGAAAACAGGTCGTGGATGTGGCAGGCACAGGCTCCATCGTGAGGGTGATGACGGACCGGCGGACGGTCTGACAGATTTGTGGATTGACTTTCTCCTTTTTTCCCTTTCGCCCTAGCATTTGTTGCGTTATGTTGCGTTCGCAAATTTAAAATTGGCCGGTTTGCATCATATCTTAGCGCCTGCATAAGATTCAGTGCCTAGATAATCTACTTTTGATTCTTACTTCCATCAACTAGGGACCCAGGGTCAGCATCCGCACCCCGTGTGCAACATTCGATGTTGGGATTATTTGTGAACCGGTCTAGATGTCTATCAATTGCTCTAGTTATTCCTCAAGAAGTCATGGGAATTGTATTTCATTGGGTTGCTAATCGAGTCATTACAGCGAGATAGGTCATTGTAACTTGGTTACTTGTCATGCGGGAGGGGGATTGGGGTAGTTGCGGATGCCAGGTGTACCCGCTTCCACAACGCCTACGAACCGTTCCCATTTCTTGCTCTCACAAGACCAGGCGTCTTAGCAACTTCTTCACAATCCCGTCCCCCTTCCGCCACCCTTCCTAGACGCCGGCTCCGTCGCGAATTTTCTCTAAAAACTCATGCCGTAGTGGTGTCCGTGATGTGGCTGTTTCTGCGGTGGCGGCGGCGGTGGATGGTGTAACTGTGGCTGTAAAGGTGGCGGCAAAAGCAGGGGGGGTGCTGCTCTCAGTGATACGGCTTCTCGTCTCAAGAGCCTTTACGCCCCATTAGCCCCACACCAACCTCATGAAGAAAGCAGCTCCGGAGACATACATATTCTCCCTCTTGAGCCTTCCCTGCTCCTCCCGTACCTGCCGTAACATCTCCAACACTTCGGCTTCACCCTTTCCCAGCTTGAAACCATTGGACATTTTCACGAGCTCTTCGTTGAAGCGTTCGAACAGCACATCGTTCTCGGCGACGCAGTCGTTCAGCAACTTATCTGCGCCGGCGAGTTCCTTCTCCTTTCGTGCCAGTTGCCCCTTCAATCTTTCGAAGTCAGCCAGGCTAGGTGAGGCGGGTGCCGGGGAGGGTGCGGGAGAAGATGAGATGCGCGCTTCGAGAGCGGCGAGACGGGAGGATAGGTCCCGGTATTTGGCTGCGTCAGCCGTTTGTACCTGCGTGGGAGCGCGGGTGCGTGAGCTCAAGTTCATGGCGGCGCTGAGTTCTGCACCTATCAGATCTAATTCCTGCTGGAGATTTGAGTCAACTGTTGCAGTATTGAGGACTTGTTTTTCGTGGTTGAGGCGCTCACGGAGCTGTACAAAATCGGTCAGTTATAGATGCTCAATATGCTTAGCAGCGGTATATACCTTCTGTGTGCTCTGCATCTTCAGTCTTAGAGGCACCGGTACTGCCGCGGCGGCGCCAAACGACTTGCGAGCAGTTTGTCGCCGCGATAGTGTCGATGGTGGAGAGTTCTCATCGCTCCGGCTGCTGTGAGATGAGCCCAACCGCGGCAGCTCTCGAGGGCTTGAGATAGATCCATGTGGTTCTAGCGGTGGTGGCGGTGGTAGCGGCTTAGGCCCATCGGGATACACATCGAGATTCAATTCGGAGTTACTCTTAATCGGTGGGGTGAGCGTGGGCGCTGGGTGCAGCTGACGGTAATCAGGGTGATTAGTCAGGTCACCCAAGCTACTTCTTCTCTTGTGACGAGGATTCTCTGCAGGCGTTCCAGGCGGAACCAGATGAATGGGAGATGCGAGGATTGTTGACATCGGTCTTGGGGTGGTCTGGGTGGGGGTTATAGGCCCATTGGGTCCGCCCATGCCGTTGAGCCCACCGCCGGATCCCAGCACTACCGGGCGGTCTCTGGACATTGGACGGAGTGGCGGCGGTATCACCCCGGTGCGACCATAGTCGATTGATTTGGCCCGTTCCATTCGAGTTTTGTTGTCCTTCTTACTAAGAGTCCGCCACACAGAATGAGGCCTCGACATATCGAGTCTGGAGCCCTCACGCACTGAAGAGGAATGACTGAGGCCCAGACGTTTCCGGAACGACGAGGGATTTGGGACCACATTGACCGATTTGGCCCTTTTGACCGCACCGTTCTCAAGCTGCGGCGGAGGCGCCTCTGTGAAATACTCCGTCAGATACTTTACAAAGATTATGTGCATGAAAGCCAAGTACTGACCACTAAACAGGGTGTCCATGTCTCCAACCAGCATATCAACCAGACCCATGTAATCCAAAGCATTAACCTCCTCACCCACCAGCAACTCCGTGAAAGCTTTTGTTAGCATGCCCTTGTCATCCTCTGCCTCAACTTTCTCTTGCATTTCCTTCAGCAGCACAATGATAGTCCGGAAGGCCCTCTTATTCTGAGGGGTCCAATCGAGAACGAAAATCCTAAAGAAGTCTTCGAAATCCCCTGGATAAAGTGTGCCACTTTTGTCCCGTAGCTCCGCTAAAGCGGCCTCACTGATAACTGGGCCCATTTCGTCCTTCCAATGAGAGCTCAAAAATTTCGCAAAAGCGACAAAGACCACGTCGATACCAATGTCTTTCCCAAGGCGGCAACTCTGCGGGTCCGCCACTAGTTGCGCCAAAAGGAAATCAACCTCGTCATGGTCTACCTTGTGAATCTCGTAGAGCGGTCCGAGATCCACGCCTGAGCTTCCTATCATCCGCATGCTATTGACGAGTGCCTCAAACGTATCCTCGAGTTTGCGAAGCGGACTTTCGATAGCCATAGTGATCCTATGACGAATCTCTCTATCTCGAGACTCGTCATCCCCGACCAAGCCGATAATTGTTGTGCCGCGTTGAAACATGCTCACAGGCCGCTGTTCTTTGGGAGGTAACATCTGACTTTGAGTTCGTTCCATCAAACCCACCCTCTGTTTGTTTGGACTGCCAGGCGTGTTCAGGATGGAGTTGATGAGCTTCACCGGACTAGGTGGTCGCAGCTTGCTAAATCTCCCCTCACCTTCGAATGGCACACCAAGGGAGCGCAAAAGCTTCCTGTTCGCTGAGAGGAGCGCGGACGTTAACGGGGGGTGTTGAGGGGAAGAATGGAGGCGCAATAGTGAAGACAACCTCATCGTAAATGCTGGAAGTAGTTCTTCGTACGAAACGGTATCGGTAGAGGAATATTCGTTCCAACTCCGGCATTCAAGTCTCAGCTGCTTCGTTTTCTCAAGGCTGAAGACAATGTCGACACCATCCTTGCCCACATCGCCCAGCAGCTGGGCTCGGCTAGCCGTGGAACCAGTGGTTCCAATGTCCAGATAAACAACTGTTGAACCTTTCTGCTTCACTTGTGAATATCCGGCTAGGCTTCCCCAAACACAACTCCAGAGAGTCAGTCCATCGCATTTGGCTTCCCGCAACCCAATGACGCCCTTCGTTTTTCGTCCCATCCGCCTTTCCAATCTGGCTTTCGCAAATTCCTCCTCCACTTTATGGGCACGACCTTCGTACTGGTTCAACAACCGCATCTTGCGCACACTCGTACCGCCTGCCCTGATGTCCCAACCATCCTTCAAATTACTCGCCAGAGTCATCCACAGAACGGTTCCAACATCGCTTCCAGCCAACTTGACGTCGGCGATGTCGATCCAGCCGGTGAATTGCAAGTCATGCCCGCCACCATCCCTCCTCGTCCCGCTTCCGGCATTGGTAGCGACGCCGCCACCTGGCCGGTCCACTTCCGCCATAACTCCCCTGGCAAGCACAGATTTCGAACTTGGCCGCCGGAGAAATACCACGCAATCTGGAAACAGCAGTAATAGCGAGGACGATGCTTCAGATGTATTGCCATTGTACGGAGGCATGATATCCAGGTAATCTATTGCCGTAATCAAACGTCCAGTTGGTTGTAGGTGGAGCGGCCACGAAGCAATGAACGACTGGAGCCGTTTAACGGTCGTCGTTCGTTCGGTCGTTTCCGATGACTGGAGGGAGCATATCTCCGTTATTATTCCACGAGCGTCGTTGAGCGGTCCCAACGAAGGATGATCACTCGGTAGAAGACTGAGCATATTGTCTATCAAAAGAGAGTACCTCGGGAGTCTCTGAACAGGCTCGATGATCAATGAGCGCAGTTTCTGCTCGCCGGTTTGCTGAATCCTCTTTGAAACAGACGAATCCTTCTGCTTCGTGAGCTTCGCAAGCAGTTGCGGAAACTCCGCACTGGCCTGCATGTATTCTTCATAGGGCTTCTTGAAGGAAGGAAAGCTTTCCAGGCAGCATTTGCTCACGTCTTCGATTCCGCCGGACCTAATGCCTTCCAGAAACCGTGCATTGACTTCGATTATGATCTCTAAACATGGCGGAAACAGAGTATCCAATTCCTTTGGCGACAGAGCTGATCCCTCGCCCTTCCTCGATGACGGCCGCCGCTGCTTTAGAGGTTTCGCAATATCCTCTAACAGCTCTCGTAATTTCGCAACATAGTTTTCCTCCGTGTGCCGCAGCTCCTCCAGCTCCCGTTCTAAAGCTTCGGCTGTATCCTTGAGGGACTTCGGTCGTATAATTGTCGACGCAGGTCTGCTCGCCGCACGCTTCAGCTTCGAAAACGGAAGGTATGTTGGTTCACCGAAGCTACTCAGAATCTTGCCGACGTCTTCGGGAACCGAATTTGGGTCGAGTTCATGGCTGTTTTCCGGCGACCGTACAACAATGTCCAGATCCACAGCGCCGGCAAACCGCTCGGCCAACGCACACATCAGGTCAGTCGCAAGACTCTCCGTTTCCACCTCTTTCAGTCGTGCCGCCAAGTCCCCCGCATGCATTTCATCGAAGGCGACCGCCTGCGCCTCCCCCGGTGCAGCACCATTGCCCTGGCTCCTTAACAGCGTCTCCTTAACGGCTTTCGACAACTCTGAGAAGTACTTCAGCACGGCGATAGCGAGACCTCGATGTAACTCCGAGGTCTGCTTTTGTAATGGAAGGTGGTTGACGGCGGCATAGAGGGGCGACGTTTGTGACAGCGCAAACTTCGGATAACTCTGGAAACCCGCACAGCTGAAGATGTGGGCTTCTATCCTACCCTGCGACGCCGACGGAGAGGATGGAGCCGATGAAGAGGACGACAACGAGCTGTAGAAAACAATGATGTGACCGAGGACAGGATCGGCTGCGGCATACGGCGTGCAATTGTTTAGGTTCGGAGGAGGTGCTGATAAGGAAGCCATGGTCTCCGAGAGCGGCGAGCGCCAAGCGCGCAGGGCTGCTCACTACCTGCTTGCTGGGCGGGGGCTGCTTTGCTTTGTTTCGCTTCTGTTCTAGAGTTACTTTGCAGGCGGGAGAAGCGCGGGGTGGATGGATGGGTAGTACGGAGTGTTGGCGGTGATAACTAGAGCAGCAACAGCAGCAGATGGCGATGCGGTGCATAGATCCAATTAAGTAAGGGATAGAGTGAGTACCTGTGTCGAATTACTTTTAGTTTTCTTTCTTCAGGCCTTTGGGGTATCCATCGTTCGGAAAAGGGCGACGTTCGTCGGACCACCAGTCTCGCGCTTTCGTGGCGTGCTGGAACGAACAACGCAGCATCAGTGCATATAGCAGATACAGAAAGACGCGCGGAGGGCGGCCTGGTGGCCTGAGAAGAAGGAAGGGGGAGAAAATGCTACTTTGTACAATCACAGTCGACGCTGCGAGTGGGACTGTTGATTGCGCGATGGAGGATTCTCTATTATCCGGATCCCACAGAAACTACGGTGGAGCATCGGGTGGTGGCTTGGTGCGCCACAGTGCCCGGTGGCTATGGCTGTCAACGCAGTTGCTTCACCATCCATACGGTAGACAGAATAATAACAAAGCCATGCATGTTGGGCAGGCCTGCCAGTGGAATTCGGCCTAGGTATCTTGTGCCTTTATGATACAATCAATAGCAAGCTGCAGAAGCGAGCGTCTGCTTTGAGACGCTGCACTGTGCTGTGAATTTATCAGACAGGAAAACGAAAGCCGAGGTACATTAGTTCTGGCGATTAACGCGTCTCATTCGGGACCCACTTCACTCATGAAAGTCAACCCCAATTCTACACACTCCACCGTGGAGCAGAGCTACACCACCGATTCCGCAGGTCTGCAAAGCAATAATGACATCGAACAATGGTCAAACGACAAAAACAACCAATCAATAACATCCCGCATCGAATACAACACTTCATCTCGTAGCCCCCCCAAGCAAAATCCAAACATGCAACAGCTCGCTCATGTGAAAACCATCTACACGGTGACACCCGTAGATGCAGTGAGTGTGGTTTCAACCGCACCCTTTTCTCCTGGCGCGGAAGAATCACCGTTTGCTACCGTGACCGCAGCTGTAGCTGACGGTCTCTCCTTCCGCCTATAGTAAAGCACCACATCCCCGCTTGTCTTCCACACATATGTTCTCATGGTGGCCAGCGACATAGTAGGTGGGACGACCTTTCAGATGTATCAGCACTGTCCAGTAAGTTAGGACAGGAGAAAAACCTGATCATGGCAGAGAAGCTCCAACCAGTCCTCTGGCTTTGGGGGCTCCTCTCCTTCGGCGACGGCGGGGAGATAGTTGGATGCCATGTACGGCGGTGAGAGATGCTCCGCCACGTAGGACATAATCTTCTTGGCGCGAAGCATGCGGTTTGCGTTAAGACGGGCGTTTTTCCCTTCGCTGTTTCATTATGGGATTAGATGGTATGTGCGGTGACACTGAGGGGCGGGAAAGCGCACCTTCCAGACTCACTGGGGAGCACTGGTAATTCATCCTGCCATGGAACCAATACGAAGCTGACCTTCATGGTTTCCTTGAACGGGATGCGGTTGAAAAGGATCAATTCTCCGAGCCACGCTGGTGCAACCCTCTCAAGGAGATCCGCATCTTCGCCCAGACTGCCCACTGTTCCACGGTACAGATCTGCCACACCACCAGAATCCGGCTTGTCTTCTTGCACTATTATAGTCGTGTTTCGTGGTGGCTTCAGTACAGGCGTTTCATTCGGCAGGCTTGGAGTAATCGCCGTTAAGACATGTTCCCCATCTCGGTCCTGGGTTTCATACATTGTGCGGATGCGTCTTATTACACCGCCCAACGTCTCCTCCATGATATCGGGCTTGTCGGTCTCCTCCACAACTGTTTCCTCCAGTGGCTTCTCGTCGGTGGTTGTGAGCGGTTTGGAACCGCCCATGTCTATCGATGTGGCCCGGCCGAGTTTCTTCCCTGCGAATGGCCGCCAGCCTCCGACATTGAAGCGGGAGCCTTTCTCTTCCTTCTCCTTCTCGGTGGATGGCGTAGTAGGGGCGGTGTCATCAAGGTCCCCTCCAGGTGTGGTGCCACCGTTCTTTGCTGGCGTCTGAAAGGCACCGGCTCCTGTGGAAAAGTAATCGCCGCTCTGTCTTTCACCTGACCTGCTACTGTTGCCATCATCCCAGGGAGTCGCGATAAAGGAAGCGGGAGTGGCGGTACCGATTCCCATTCCTGGTGTTTGAGGGAAAAGTGAATATCCGCTGGCATTCGCCTTCCCTGTTGGGGTTGTTACGGGGCTACCGGCTGCCTCGATCATAGAGAATGTCGGGGGCGGGAGTGTTAATACGTTCTCCTTTCGTAATCTTTCACGATTTTGACGCTCGGATTCGAGAGCCTTTCGGTGTTCTTCGTCGCGCCGGATTTCCTCGTCGATCAGGTTGCTGAATAGATATCGCAATACCCATTTCCCCACATTTACTTGGATGTATTAGTGGTGAGCGTTGGATTGAGGGAAGAGGTAAATGTACTTCGCTGGTCATCTCTGAACTCGAGCTTCTCCTCTATAGCCGCCTCATCCGCATATATCTCCGCGTCAAAACAGTTATTCTCCTCTAGTACGCATGCCAATCTCCCTGTGCGAGTATCAAGTTGACACCAGTTGGCAATAGTGTCTGTAGTATTAACCTCCATAGCAACATCGTCCATATGTCTTTCGCCGAACGATTTGATAGGCACGCATTTCAGCAAGTCCCACATTACTACCTCCCCCGCAGTGTCGACGGTTAAAACCCGCCTCCTATCGTTGAGCAAAAAGTGCTTTACAAGACCATGCTGGCCTTCAATAGTTTCGTTTGGACATTCATTATATGGCACTGTGCCCCCCACCTCACCCTCAAGCAGAGTCTCAGCCATTGATGCATGCCGTACACTAGATGCCGAATATACAGTGACAGCATCAGGATCCCGGACATTAGATGGGAAGGAAGATGAGGATGACAGGCGCAAGAGAGAGCCAATCGGAATCGCACTCCGGATTGGAAGCGACGGTGGCGAGACTGAAGTTTCACTAATGCTAGAAGCAGAGAAAGGAACCCTTGGGCGAGAGCTTGCAGACGATGCCACCCGTGGCCTTCGGATGTCAGTGGCGAAGTCCAAGTCGGTGTCGACATCCAGCCAGCGGTTGATGCTAGAACTGGATGTTGCCGCCCACAGGTAATCGCCTGCGGCGACGACCTTATTGATACCGTCCTTCTCTTGACACACGGCAACGCATATCCCGTCTTCAATTTCAGCCACATTGCGGACATCTGTTTTAGCGACGAGTCCAGAACGATCGCTGGAGTGGAACACATCCAAACGTGGGTGAGAAGAATGCAGAGACCACACACTGTCGTTGTGCATGCTCAATGTGTGTAGACACCGTCCCGCGGTCATGCTCCAAAGTTTGATGGTCGTGTCGGATGACGCTGTCAAGACCATATTGCCCTGATCGCTGACCAGAATAGATCGGACATTGTCTGTGTGGCCGACAAACTTTGTGATACGTTTTCCGGAGCGCGGATCCCACACCCGCACCACGCCTTCAGGCCCTCCACTGGCAAGAATATTTCCACCAATTCCCAACGAATAGATAGAACCTTTTGGGTTCTGGCCTTCGTCCCCAACATCGATCTGAAGCTGCTCTCCGCCCCCGTTCAGGTCCCAGAACTTGATCTTCCTGTCGAGTCCACCACTTGCCACCCACCCGCCATGTTCTTTCGGCGCCGCAAGGCACTTGACATAGTCACTGTGTACCCCGATCGTGTCGGCCTGCTGACTGGTCGCGGAATGTGGTCTCCATAGCTTCACTGTAAGGTCGGAAGAGCAGGACACGACAGCTTCATTCGAGTTGCAGAGCGCAAGATCGTTAACCCAGTGCGTGTGCGCTTGGATTTGGTCGCGGAACGAGTAAGGTGGAGCAGTCGGTCGCGGAACGTAGTCGGCTGGCGGTCGCTTCTCTAAAAGGTCGACACCGAGATTCCATGAGCAGATGACGCCGTCCCTGCCAGCCGTATATCTGCATGACGCGCAAGCGATCCGTCAGTTCATCTCATATACCCACTGCTAACGCTTCCTTTTTTTTTTCTTTGTCTGCGCGTCCATTATCTGCAGTTTTCCATCGGTACACCGCACTTACAGAATACCCTGGCGCCCATCGATAGCAAGACTATTGACACCCAGCCTATGGCCGCCCGGCGAATTCGCTAGAGGTAGAACTGCAGTGACGCGACAACCCGTGTCAGCCAGCCAGTGAGCAGCATTTGTAGAGTGCAGTTTGACAAACCATAGCTTATTCTTTGACGGGCTTTTCTGGCCATTGGGTTGTGGAGCTAACGCGGGGTTCTGACTGCCAACGATAATTAAGTAAGTGCGGAACCGACGGGGTTGACGATAGGAAGGATCTGGGTCTTTTCTGCCGTTCTTCTCTTCCGTGGGATGGATGGGGTTCGACAGGTTAATGGTCAGCTCAGCTCCACACGAGGCTCTGCGGCAGATGGTCCTGCTGTCGGATACGTCTTCAAGGGTGCCAACTACTGGTTCCAATTATTAGAATCAGCTCGAGTCTTTAGGCAGAATGTTTGCGTGGAGTACTTAGATGGACAAAGATTAGATAAGATCTAAAGAGATTGGATGGACCCACTGGTACGCTTGCGCTTGTGGCGACGCTGCAGTGATTCTGATGCGTGATGTGTCACTCGGATTGTACGCTGAGAATCATGTCTCATCCCAGGTGGGAGGAGGCAGGAGACCAAGGAGCTGGGGGACTACCACTGTTCCGGCCCACGCCTGACTTCATGGCGTCTGCAGAAGAGGAGTAGGGGGGAGGGTGCGCTTTTCCTTTATTTTTATTTATTTTTGCTTCTCTTTTTCTTTTGTAGTTTCCTTGGTTTGCTATGCATCTTCGTGGGAAAGGCCTAGGTGGAGAGCAAAGGGGAGCTTGCAACATGCCACCGCGCAGACAGCGGGTGGGAAAAACGGATTAAAATGTACGCCGCCATAGTCTAGATAGGCTGAATGCGAGTATGATTAAACCAAAAAAACGTCTCATCCCATAGTTAGGTAACAAGCTTGTGGCGGACGGCAGGGGAACCACAACGGGCCGCCTTCGTATTGAATAGTGGACGGGAGCTGGTTTGTACATCTCCCCATGATCTAGATAGGTCGCATGCGAGTAATATGAATTAATTTTTTAAAAAAAAGGTAACAAGCTTGTACGATCAGGGATCACTCGAAAAGGTGGTTCTTATGTAATAGCGCGAAAGGGATAACTGCAATCAAGTATCTGTAGATAGGTACGATCCGACTCATCACTCTCACATTACTCAACTCCTCAAAGAGAGCTGCTGTTGTTAGACAGTGGAGAGCATAATCAAGGTTGATTAACATGACTTGCAGGCGTTCGTCAATAGCGCTCTACTACATCCACTCTTCGCATCATCCCTCTTTTTGTTTATTCATCACTCGCATTCGACCTAGATAGATCATGGCGAGGTACGTATATACAAGTCCGTTTCCCGTCCGCAGTCCACGCGATGGCGGCACGTTGCAAGCTCCCCTTTACCCTCCGCCCAGGCCTGTCCCAAGAAGATGAGATGCACCAAAGAAATCACACAGGAACGAGAGAAAAGAAAGAACAAAGGAAATCGAGACCCGCCCCCTGGTCCTTCCGCGGATGCCATGAACGAGGGTGTGTAGAGAAACAGAGGTTGTTCCTCACCTTCGGCACCCAACTCCTCGGCCTCCGCCCCTCTCTCGCTCCCTCCGCTCACGGAGCCCCCTCTGATGCATCACTCCCTGCGTCTTCCTCAGCCGGCACCAGCCTTCCCACATCCGTGGTGGAGAGGAAGTCTGGTACCGCCTGCCTGCACCCCACATCGGCAGGGAGGTCTCTGATCTTGAACTGGCTCTTCCCCTTCCCGCTCCCCTCCCATACCTGCCGCTCTCGTTTTTTTTTTGTTTATTCATTACTCGCATGCGACCCATCAGATCATGGCGAGATTATTTACAGTCCGTTTCCTGTCCGCTGTCCGCGCAGGCGGCTCGTTGCAAGCGCCCCTTTGGCCCTCCGCCCAGGCCCGTCCCAAGAAGATGTGAAACGCACCAAGGAAATTGCAAAAGAAAGAAGAGCGAGCGTGAAAGACAAAGGAAAGAAGAGACAGGAACACGGTTAGTATCGAGGTTTTGCAATCCCTGTCCGTCCTAAGTCCGTCCTGGGTAGTCAGGGCAACGGACGGTTGCAGGGGGGTGAGTGCAGGGATTTAAGTAAGACAAGAGAATAAGTCATGACTTAATAGCACCGGTGCTAAAACTGCCCGTGCTATTCTCCTGGAATGTAAACAAACGCTCTGATTGGTTCAACTCAACGACAAACTTCCAACCTGCGGAGGCGGGGTAAGAACCAGTCAGTATCGTCAAACGAACTCGCAATGTACCTCTTTCCTATCATTCTCGTACGAAATGGGCCCTACAAAAAACACGTCATGATAAGTACATAGCGGCCATGACCGGACCGACTCCGATAATTTGCGACTGGCCTCTCCAACGTCGACTTCCTAGCGATGGCGTCCCTTTCGATCTTTTCACATTATCCGACGACTGGTGTCTTGGGTTTCTCCGATTTACAAAGAGTGGTGCGGAGTCGGGCTGGATACATGTAGCAAGGGGCAGCCAACATTCTGATAGACTACATTACAGTCACCTGACTCAAGACGGTGCACCTTGCAAAACCACAAAAAAATTCGGTCCTCCTATTTTGAAAATAGGACAGACTTAGGACGGACTTAGGACAGACAGGGATTGCAAAACCTCGAAGTCCCCCTACACCGTTCCTGCAGACGCCATGAAGTCGGGCGTGGGAGGAACAGTGGAGTCCCCCCAGCGCCCACCTCCTCCGCCCCCCCTCCCTGCTCGTCCAGCCACTCCCGTACCTCCAGCTCAGACACCGCACTGACGGCTTCAACCTCCTCCGCCGGCACCCGCCTGCCCACATCCGTGGTCGCGAGGAAGTCGCACCGCCCGGCTGCACCTCCCATCGGCCAGAAGGTCCCGCACCTTCCACCGGTCCTTCTACCTCCTAGTTTCCTTCTTCACTTCCGCCCACAGGATCTTCTGCTGCGGCTTCCACTCGGGGCACTCTTTAAAGAGGTGGTCCCGGGTCTGCGTTCGGTGCCGGCACACCCAGCATTGCGGGGTGGGTCGGTTCTTCGTCCAGTTGAGGTACTGCCCGGTCAGGCAGTGCCCCGTCTTGAGCTGGTAAAACCGCGAGGCAAGCCTCTTGGTGCTCCCAGCTACCGTGCCATCGGGCCGCTGGCTCTTGGGCAGCCGGTATTTCTTCTTGGAGGTCCGGCCCCTAGCCCACTGGCGCGCCTCCACCCACTTTTTCCCCGAGATCTCCCGCTTTAGGTTCGCGAAGGACCACGGGAGAGGCATCGCCCGCACCTCCGTTCGATCCGAGTAGTTCAGCCATTCTACCCCGTGTGTCAGGCTCCTCTGCTACGATCTTTGCCCACTCATCCGCCTTCTCGTTGCCAGCGACCCCCTTGTGCGCTGGGCCCATCGGATTTCGATGACGATGCCTGGCCCTGCGCAGAGTAGCGATGTCTTCCGCGCCTGGAGGGCGTACTGTTGCCCGGGGCTCTTGTGTGGATATCAACAACCAAATTACTATGCTCCTCACTGCTGTTACTGTCTCGTCGCCCCGCTTCGACCGGCCCCCGCCGCCCCCCTCCTATCAAGGATCGGACAAAAGGAGCTAGTTCTATGCGTTGCAATCTGCTGTTGGTGAATGGCATAAAAAAACTTTCTTTGTTTCAAATTTTCGCGTTTGGGGGGTCGAAAGTCAAAAGAATGCATAATGTAAATTATCTTTGCAACTATGTACATAAGTTATGACCCTTCGTGTCGCCGATGCGTCGCGTTTCGCCCTCACGTGCATTGAGAAGCTACGTTACATAAAGCTGCAGGGCAATTATATCCCTATCTAGAAGACTCTCAAATAATAGTCGCACAAACAGCCCGTTGCTCCTCCACCTTGCTACCTGCGTAACCTCCCTAGATACAACACGGCACGGTGCTCTTCCTGTCCCCATCTCCTCACCACCACTTTCGATCGCAGGCTCCATACCTATTCACTTTGTCCTTCCTTCGACGCTTTCTGGCTTTATCCATGCCAGATCCCAACATAGCTTGCTAAACCCCACTTACATCTCGCCAGCAACCTTACAAAACCGCCAATTGCAACAAATCGCCGCCATGGACGGTCCGGTGCTGGCTCCCGCCAACAGTGGTCAACCCAATCCTGTGGCGCCAGGAAGCATGATAGTTGCCTTCAATCCCGTTGTGCTTGCTGATTACCTTGCAGATGTGCTTGCTGTAACTCTAGGTTCAAAGAATTCCGAACTTGAAGCCTTTGGAAGCTTGTTCCACAGCGACAAGTACGCCGAGACCCTACAGAAACTTTCACGATACGCGGCGGAGCCCGTAGTGGCGCTATATGCTTCAAAGGACACCCTCGAAGTCGAAGAAGCACTCAGTGATTGTGGGCATTCTGTTTTGGCTCGCACCATATCTCAGACTAACTCGTGTTGTAGCATCCCAGTCAGGCGTAACGTTCACCCGCCATGCGTACTCAATATCATTCGAGCTATCGTCTTCAGCGTCAACGGTGGCTTCGGTGGCCTTCATCAAACGACCGATATCCCTCGACCCTACCTTACCACTTCATGTACAGCTACAGATCATGAATCTTCCCGGAACACTGGCCCTCAATGGTGGCGCTCAGGGCTCAGTGTCCCCTTTCGAAATACTACATTCCCTCGTCCACTCAGCTCTTGCCCCATACTTTGACGCGTACACCAAAGGGCAAGAAAGCCGGGTTACTGTACGAGCAAACCGCTACGCAGATGCAGAGGCCAAGACAGGTGTTCCAGTGACAAAGAAGAAGCTCGCCGAACTGGAGCTCTCGTTGCTGCATCTGCAACAGAACATCGATATTCCCGAACTCTTCCTTACCTTACATCCTGTGATCCAGCAAGCGTTGGACGAAGCGTCTGCCAAGGGCTCCCGACCCACTCTTGACTTGGTTCCAGCAGATTTGCTGCAAGACAGTTCATTCCTCAACAATTTGCAGTCGATCGTCAATGCCTGGATCAAATCAATCCAGTCGATCACCAAAATGTCGAGGGACACAGAGAGTGGCTCAGCTACGCAGGAGATAAATTTCTGGTTGTCGATGGAAACGGCATTGGAAAGGATCGATGAGCAGCTTCGAGGGGACGGTGTCCAACTTACTCTTGACGTCCTGAAGCACGCAAAACGTTTTCTTGCCACCGTCAGTTTCATCGCAGATACGGGACTCAAAGAGGCCACCAGTCGAGGTCCACACTCCTTCTTTACGCTACTCTTCTTGCGCATGCGTTGACTTTTGTTTGTAGTACGGGAATATAACCAGCTTATGCGGGATTTCCCTCTTGACGAGCTTTTGTCAGCGACTAGTCTGCAGAAGGTCCAGGACGCAGTCGTTGGCATCTTTGTGCATTTGAACAAGAAACTCCGTATCTCGCCGTATCCAATCCGGCGCGCGTTGCCACTTGTGGGATCTATATCTGGCGACCTGGACTCGCAATTGCATAGCCTTCTCAGTGGTCGCCGCCTCATGCATCTCGAATACAGCGATTTCCAGTCCCTAATGAGCGTGGCTGAGGGCATTTTCAAGACTTGGGATGAAAATGTGAAAGAGTTCACTAACGTTGCGAGGGATGTCACTCGAAAACGTTCGGAGAAGTTCATTCCTATCAAGATCCAGTCGAGACATCTTAAGACCCAAGAGAGGCTGGCGTACATCCGCGCGTTCCGGCATGGCCATGAGCAGCTGCAGCAGACCATCGCCAATGTCTTGGGGCCGCAGAGCGGAGGTCCTGTTTCAGATGCTGTGGTTGTAATGGACGACATAGGCGATGTCGATGCAGTTGATGAGGTAGCTCAGGCGTATGCTGTGCTCAAGGATGTGGATGTTCTGGACGTGTCACCCGAAGGAACTGAGATCTGGATTGCGGCGGAGAACGCCTACAACGAGAGGACCTCCCGTGTGGAGAATTCCATCATTGCCAGGTTGAGAGATCGGTTGGCGACGGCGAAGACCGCGAACGAGATGTTTCGAGTGTTCTCCAAATTCAACGCGCTTTTCGTGCGGCCAAAGATCAGGGGTGCTATCCAAGAATACCAGACGCAACTTATCGATAGCGTCAAGCACGATATCGCGGCGCTGCACGAGCGATTCAAGCAGCAGTATGGCCATTCCGAAGCCCATGCCATGGCTCAGTTGCACGATCTTCCGCCGATCTCGGGGGCCATCATCTGGGCACGCCAGATTGAGAGGCAGCTTGTGGCATATATGAAGCGTGTAGAGGATGTTCTTGGAAAAGGATGGGAAATGTATCATGAGGGTCAAAAACTGTCTGGAGAGAGCCAGTCGTTCAAGAAGAAGCTAGATACACGACCAATCTTCGAGTCCTGGTTGGCCGATGTGAACAGGCGCAACATCGCTATATACGGGATGCTGTTCAACATCAATCGCAATCGAGCTGCCGGCAACACCCTCGAGTTGGCGGTCAACTTTGACCCACAGGTCATCGCTCTCTTCAAAGAAGTCCGAAATCTCACCTGGCTTAATTTCCAGTTCCCGCATGCTATCACGAACATCTCCAAGGAGGCGAAGCGGGTCTATCCTTATGCTGTGAGCCTGATGGAAACTGTCAGGACTCTGGCTCAGACCAATCGCACTATCTCGGAAATGTCAGAAGTCTCGGTCCTTCTCAGTGGCTACCAGAATGACGTCCATAATCTCATCACGAAAGGCATACCACTCAAGTGGGAATCATTTGTACATTCATATGACCTCCATCTCAGACAGTTGCAATACCTGCCGAACGGCGGCGTTGACCCTTCGACATCCTTGGCTGGTCGGGAAAGCAGGCATGTTCAGTTCGTCCGCGACTTTGCAGCCGCCGTCTCGATCCTGCAGGGCAAGACGGGTACGTTGGCCACCATCCACGACACCATTCAAAAGGCCATGGCGGAACTTCGGACCTGTCCCTACGACAACGATGCATTCCAACACACCATTGACACCATTCAGGTAGCCGTCGATCAGCTGAACCTCGAGAACTACGTTAACCTGGCCCATTGGGTCGGTGAACTGAACCAGAGGATTGAGATGATATTCCTCACGAGGCTCCAGGAAGCTGTGGTGCTTTGGATCAATGTATTCAAGGGGGAAAGAGATGATGGCGTGGACGGTGACATCGTCCGCAAGCGGATCAGTCGCATCGAGGACACTGGCATGGCCGCAATTGCACGCGACGATGGTGCATACAACCCCAAGATGAAGAGGCTCGTTCATGAAATAAGTATTCGGAACCAAGTTATCTATCTTGACCCTCCGTTGGAGTTTGCTAGGGCGAGCTGGTTCCTGCAATTACACCAGTGGCTTGGTGTTGTGTGCAACCTTCACAAACTCAAGGCCAGTCGGTATGAGATGAATATTAACATCGACGCCAGCGAGGTGGAGATTTTCCACGAGTTGGTATGTTCCTTGCCCCCAGTGGTTGATCGCGACTGATTGAATTAGCCCGCACACTGTGCGCCGACAATTTCCGAGGCCTACCAGGCGGTGGAGACCAAGATCAGTGTAATTGCAGCGTACGTCGAGGAGTGGCTGCGCTTCCAATCACTTTGGGACTTGCAGTCAGAGCAGGTCTACGACGCTCTCGGAGACAACCTGGGGAAATGGCTCCAGTTACTTCACGAGATCCGTAAATCGAGGTCCACCTTTGACACCTCCGACGTTAGCCGATCATTTGGCAATATCATCATCGATTACGAGCAGGTACAGACGAAAGTGAACGCAAAGTACGATCAGTGGCAACACGATATTCTCATTAAGTTTGCCAACAAGCTAGGAAACCGCATGCGAGAGGCGTACGCCGAGATCGGAAAGGCGAGAAAGGACCTGGAGGGACAGTCTCTCGAGGCTTCATCGACTGCACAAGCCGTGGCGTTTATAACCGTTGTCCAGCAGTCAAAGAGGAAAGTGAAGGCATGGGCACCCGAGGTGGAAATATTCAAGCAGGGTGAAACAACCTTGACTAGACAACGCTATCAATTCCCTCAGGACTGGCTCTATGTCGATCAGATTGGCGGTGAATGGACCGCGCTCAATGAGATATTGGCTCGCAAGAGCAAGATCGTACAGGACCAGACTGGCATGTGACCCCTTTTCTCATATTATCGATGCACTGATACTAATAGTCTTGCAGATGCGCTCAGAGCGAAGATTGTTGCTGAGGATAGAGTTGTCGCGGACAAGATCAGTAATGTCGTGGCGGAGTGGAACGACCAAAAGCCCGTGTCCGGCACGATCCAACCAGAGGATGCCTCCGCTACGCTCAGCACATTCGAAACCAGGCTGACACAGCTCAAGGCGGAGTCGGAAATGGTCTCGAAAGCGAAGGAAGCGTTAGATATCGCTGCTGGCCCGGACAACTTATTGGCAGGCATCCTCGAGGAAGTGCAGGACTTTAAATCCGTTTGGTCGGCGTTGTCTACTATTTGGAAGAGCTTGAACGATCTGCGCGATACCTTATGGTCCAGTGTTATTGCCCGCAAGATTCGACAGGGCCTCGAGGGTCTCATCAATATGACCAAAGAGATGCCCAGCAGGATGCGGCAATATGCTGCCTTCGAGCACATCCAAAACGTGCTGCGTCTGCTCGTGAAGGTCAATCCGTTACTATCCGATCTTAAGTCAGAAGCCGTCAGGGAGAGGCATTGGTCCAAGGTCTTCAAAGCGCTCAAGCCTGGGCAGAGGGTGTACCTCAGCTCCCTCAATCTTGGAACTGTGTGGGACCTTAATCTGGTAGCTAGTGAGCCCATAATTCGCGACATCATCGCACAGGCCCAAGGTGAAATGGCACTGGAGGAGTTCTTGAAGCAAGTCCGCGAGACATGGAGTGGCTATGTTCTTGACTTGGTCGGATATCAGAACAAGTGTCGCCTTATCCGTGGGTGGGACGATCTGTTTGCGAAGTGCAGCGAGAATCTCAATTCCCTTCAGGCCATGAGGCACTCTCCCTACTATAAAGAATTCGAGGACGAGGCATCTTCTTGGGAGGACAAACTCAATAGAGTGCATGTCCTCTTCGATATCTGGATCGATGTCCAGAGACAGTGGGTTTACCTTGAGGGAGTCTTTACCGGTAATGCCGATATCAAGCATCTTTTGCCCATTGAATCGTCCCGATTCCAGAATATCAACTCGGAGTTTTTCACGGTCATGAAGAAGGTGTACAAGTCACCGTACGTCCTTGATGTTCTCAACATCTCTGGTGTGCAGAAATCGTTGGAGCGACTCGCAGAGTTGTTGAACAAGATTCAAAAGGCGTTGGGAGAATACTTGGAGAAGGAGCGAGTTTCATTCCCGCGGTTCTATTTCGTTGGTGACGAAGATTTGCTCGAGATCATTGGAAACAGTAATGACTCCGTGCGGATTCAAAAGCACTTCAAGAAGATGTTCGCCGGGCTATCTGGCTTGGTTCTTGACGATGACTCGACGATCGTCGCTTTCACCTCAAAGGAAGGCGAAGAGGTCCGTCTGAAGAGGGAGATCTCTTTGATCAAGACTCCAAAAATTAACGACTGGCTGACGGCGCTGGAGACGAACATGAAGCTGACACTTGCCGAGCTTCTGTGGGAGGCGGTTGCCGAATTCAAAGCAATCTTTGGTGCCAATGACCTCGATATGACAGCGTTCAAATACATCACCAAATACCCGGCCCAAATTGTGGTGCTGGCGACTCAAGTTGTATGGACGACAGTAGTGGAGAAGGCGTTAAAAGAGGGTGGATCGGGCTTGCAATTTCTGTATGAGCAGGAGGTTAAGGTCCTCACTCTGTTGGCTTCCATGGTACTGGGTGATTTGGAACCTATCGAACGAAAGAAGTGCGAACATCTCATCACTGAATTCGTACATCAACGCGACTGCATTCAGAGACTAGTTGCTAGATCGGCTTCTACTGCGCAAGACCCTCTCTGGCTCTTGCAGATGAGGTACCACTATTCGGACGAAGGAGACTTTATCAACCGCCTCTGCATCCGAATGGCAAATGCCGAACTGGATTACGGTTTCGAATACCTGGGTGTGCCTGAGAGGCTGGTCCGCACACCACTCACAGACCGATGTTTCTTGACTTTGACGCAAGCGCTATGTCAGCGACTCGGAGGATCTCCGTACGGCCCCGCCGGAACGGGAAAGACCGAGTCAGTCAAGGCGCTGGGGGTTCAGCTTGGAAGGTTTACTCTCGTGTTCTGCTGTGACGACACATTCGATTTTCAGGCGATGGGTAGGATATTTTTGGGTATTTGTCAGGTGGGTGCTTGGGGTTGCTTTGACGAATTCAATCGTCTGGAGGAGAGGATTTTGTCCGCCGTTTCACAGCAGGTCCAGAACATTCAGATCGGGCTCAAGAAGAATATCGAGAATCCGGATGCGCAAATTGAGATGGTCGGTAGGCAGTTGAAGGTGCACAAGAACACTGGTGAGTCTGAATTCGCCATAGGATTAGTGGTCGCTGACATTTTCCAGGTATCTTTATCACCATGAATCCTGGATATGCTGGTCGCTCGAACCTGCCGGATAATTTGAAGAAACTTTTCCGGAGTGTGGCCATGTCGAAGCCAGACAAAGAGCTCATTACGGAAGTTATGCTGTACTCCCAAGGATTCATCCAAGCCAAGGACCTGGCCAAATCCACAGTACCGTTCTTCGACTCGTGTGCTCTCCGACTGTCAAAACAGGCGCATTACGATTTTGGTCTGCGAGCCCTCAAGAGTGTGCTAGTCAGTTCCGGTGGTCTCAAACGTGCGAAAATTACGGACGCCGGTGAAAACGCTAGCGACGTTAAGTGGGAAGCGCAAATCATTGTTCAGAGTTTGCGTGAGACCATTGCGCCGAAGTTGATCCGGAATGATGTTGAGATTATGAAGGAAATCGAACGAGAGGCATTCCCCGGTGTGGAATATGTGCCAGGAAACATGAGCAAGCTAGAAGACGCCGTCAAGAAAATAGCCGCGGAGCAGAATTTTGTCGTCACCGATACTTGGATGACGAAAATTCTTCAGCTCTACCAAATCCAGAACATTCATCACGGTGTCATGATGGTTGGAAACTCCGGATCTGGAAAGTCTGGTGCCTGGAAAGTTCTCCTCCAGGCTCTGCAGCAGGTGGAGGGTCAGGAGGGAGTTCACCATGTCATCGATCCTAAGGTCATGTCCAAGGAGGCGCTGTACGGCAGCTTGGACTCTACAACAAGAGAATGGACCGACGGTCTGTTTACCAGTATACTCCGGAAGATCGTCGACAACCTCCGTGGAGAGGACGCGAAGAGGCATTGGATCGTATTCGACGGTGATGTCGACCCCGAATGGGTAGAGAACTTGAATAGGTACTGCTTTCCCTTCATGGCTGGCCGGTAAACTTGTGCTGACATTATTCAGTGTTTTGGATGACAACAAGCTCCTCACATTACCTAATGGTGAGCGTTTGAACTTGCCTCCAAATGTACGTATCATGTTCGAAGTCGAAACACTCAAGTATGCGACGTTGGCCACTGTCAGCCGTTGTGGTATGGTATGGTTCAGCGAGGACACCGTCACTTCCGGCATGATGGTCACGAACTACCTAAAGTCCCTGCGCACCGTTGCATTCGAGGATCTCGACGAGGACAACACTGTCAATGCCGGACAAATCTCAGCAAAGGCACTTCAGACCCAAGGACAGATGGCAGAACTACTCACGCACCTGCTCCAGAGTGGTAACTTCATCATCAATGCCCTCAACGAAGCACGGAAGTACAACCACATCATGGAGTTTACAGATGTTCGCGCGCTGAATACTCTCTTCTCGCTGTTGAATAAGGTCGGCCGCACCATGATTGAGTACAATATCCAGCATGTGGACTTCCCCTTGGAGGGCGAGCAAATCGAAGCTTTCGTTTCCAAGAAGCTCTTAACTGCTCTGGTTTGGAGTTTCACGGGAGACTGTCCCCTGGTGGACCGCGAAGCCTTCGGCCAGTATGTGAGCGGCCAATCAACCGTGGATCAGCCCCCGGTTTTCGAAGGTGGCTCGCTCATCGACTACGACGTGACTCTGCCGAAGGCCGAATGGAGCAGGTGGCAAGACCAGGTCCCTAACATTGAGGTTAATACCCACTCTGTTACCCAGACGGATGTCGTCATTCCCACTCTCGACACGGTTCGCCATGAAGAGATCCTGTACTCTTGGTTGGCAGAGCACAAGCCACTTCTTCTCTGTGGTCCTCCTGGCTCAGGTAAGACGATGACGTTGTTCAGTGCGCTTAGAAAGCTGCCGAATATGGAAGTCGTCGGTCTCAATTTCTCCAGTGCTACCACACCAGATCTTTTGATTAAGACCTTTGAGCAGTACTGCGAGTACAAGAAGACGCTGAATGGTGTTGTCATGTCTCCTAACCAAATCGGACGATGGCTGGTGCTGTTCTGCGATGAAATAAACTTGCCCGCCCCAGATAAGTATGGCACGCAGCGCGCCATCTCTTTTCTCAGACAGTTGGTTGAGCAGAACGGCTTCTGGAGAACTTCAGACAAGACATGGGTTACCCTGGACCGCATCCAATTTGTCGGAGCGTGCAATCCCCCGACAGATGCCGGACGCACGCCAATGGGGCTTCGCTTCCTGCGGCAATGTCCGCTTATAATGGTCGATTACCCTGGAGAGCAATCCCTCAACCAGATCTATGGAACATTCAATAGTGCTGTCCTGAAGATCATTCCAACGCTCCGCGGTTACTCCGAGCCCCTTACCAAGGCGATGGTACAATTCTATCTCGAGTCGCAGAAACGGTTTACTCCAAAGCTCCAACCGCACTACGTCTACTCCCCTCGTGAATTGACTAGATGGGTTCGCGGATTGTACGAGGCGATTCGTCCATTGGAGAATTTGTCTGTAGAGGGACTAGTTAGGATTTGGGCTCACGAAGCTCTAAGACTGTTCGAAGACAGACTTGTTGGCGAGGACGAGAGGAAGTGGACGGATGGCGCGGCCCGTCGGATTGCCCTAGAGCATTTTCCCAACATCGACGAAGAAAAAGCGCTTAAGGGCCCTATCTTGTACTCGAACTGGCTGTCCAGGAACTACGTGCCAGTTGACCGTGAGCAACTCAGAGATTTCGCCAAGGCTCGCCTGAAGACTTTCTGTGAGGAAGAGGTGGATGTGCCACTCATTTTGTTCAACGATGTCTTGGAGCACGTTTTGAGGATCGATCGTGTGTTCCGTCAGCCCCAAGGTCATTTGATTCTGATCGGAGTCAGTGGATCCGGGAAGGTTAGTGCCCCCTCTAATCTTAATGCCATATGCTCAATTCTGACGATGGTCTCAGACTACTTTGTCTCGCTTCGTTGCTTGGATGAACGGATTGAAGGTATTCCAGATTAAGGTCCATGGCAGATATTCCGCCGAAGATTTCGATGACGATTTGCGAGATGTTCTGCGCCGATGTGGATGCAAGGGCGAAAAGATATGCTTCATCATGGACGAGTCCAACGTTCTGGACTCTGGTTTCCTCGAGAGGATGAACACGCTGCTTGCCAATGCCGAGGTTCCTGGTCTTTTCGAGGGTGACGAATTCGCTGCTCTGATGACTGCCTGCAAGGAGGGCGCCCAGCGTCAAGGTCTTCTGTTGGATTCTCAAGAAGAACTGTACAAGTGGTTCACTCAGCAGATCGTCAAGAACCTGCATGTTGTGTTCACGATGAATCCTCCCGAAGATGGTCTCTCGTCCAAAGCAGCTACGTCTCCGGCGTTGTTCAATCGTTGTGTTCTCAACTGGTTCGGAGATTGGTCGGATCAGGCGTTCTACCAAGTCGGTTCAGAACTTACCCAGTCACTTGACCTGGACCGCTCCTCGTACCATGCGCCAGACACTATTCCCGTGGCCTACAGAGAGCTTCCATTGCCCCCGACTCATCGCGAAGCCGTTGTCAATGCGATGGTTTATATCCACTACTCACTTCACAGGTTCAACGCAAAGCTCCGGAAGCAGCAGGGCAAGGTAACTTTCCTTACCCCGCGTCATTTCCTAGACTTCGTGGCGCAATATGTCAAGCTCTACAACGAGAAGCGCGAAGATCTGGAGGAACAGCAGCGTCACCTGAACGTAGGTCTAGAAAAGTTGAAGGATACTGTCGACAAGGTTAGGGATCTCCGTGTCAGTCTGGCGCAAAAGCAAGGCCAGCTTGAGAAGAAGAGTGCCGAAGCGAACGAGAAGCTCCAGCGCATGGTTGCCGACCAGCAAGAAACCGAGAAGAAACGGGCTGCGTCACTCGAGGTACAGGCTGCACTGGAGATCCAGGAGAAGGTCGTCGCCGAGCGGAAGGAGGTTGTGTTGGATGATCTTGCCAAGGCAGAACCTGCCGTCGCGGAGGCTCAGCGAAGTGTCAAAAACATCAAGAAGACGCATCTTACCGAAGTTAGGGTCATGGGCAAGCCTCCCAGTAACGTCCAACTCGCCATGCACTCCGTCTGCACTCTGCTAGGTCATAAGGTCAATGTTTGGGGTGATGTCCAGGCTATCATCCGTCGCGAGGATTTCATCTCCAGTATCGTCAATTTCGATAATGAGAAGCAGATGACGAAGAAACTTCGGCAGCAAATGCAGTCGCAATACTTGTCCAACCCTTCGTACAACTTCGAAGCGATGAATCGTGCTTCCCAGGCATGTGGACCTTTGGTGCAGTGGGTGGAGGCGCAAGTCAACTACTCTGAGATTCTCGACCGTGTTGGGCCGTTGCGTGACGAGGTTACCCAACTCGAGGCGCAGGCGCTCCGAACAAAGGCTGAAGCGAAAGCAATGCAAGACACCATCATCGAACTCGAGAACAGTATTGCACAGTACAAGGAGGAATACGCGGCGCTTATCAGTGAGACTCAAGCTCTCAAGGCGGAAATGAAGCGCGTGCAATTCAAAGTCGATCGCAGTGTGAAGCTCTTGGACAGTTTGTCATCGGAGAGAGTCCGTTGGGACGAGGGAAGCAAATCGTTCGAGACCCAGATCGGTACGCTTGTTGGCGATGTTCTGGTCTCTGCTGCTTTCCTCGCATACAGTGGTCTTTACGACCAGCAGTACCGAAAGGCCATGACTGATGATTGGCTCAATCACCTCCATCTTGCTGGCATCAAGTTCAAACAGCACAATGCCGTCACCGAGTACCTGTCGACTGCAGATCAGCGTCTGGCATGGCAAGAGAACGGACTGCCTGTGGACGATCTCTGCACCGAGAACGCTATCGTTTTAAACCGGTTCAACCGTTATCCCCTAATCATCGACCCTTCAGGTAGAGCTACGGAGTATCTGGCGAACGAGAACAAAGAGCGGCGTCTCACGATTACAAGTTTCCTCGACGATTCTTTCACGAAGCAATTGGAGAGCTCGCTGCGATTCGGAAACCCCATTCTCATTCAAGACGCCGAGCATCTGGACCCGATCCTGAACCATGTTCTCAATAAGGAGTACCAGAAGACGGGAGGACGTGTTTTGATCCAGCTAGGTAAACAAGAGATAGATTTTTCGCCGTCATTCCGTCTCTTCTTGTCGACTCGGGATCCCTCTGCTTCCTTCGCCCCCGACGTATGCAGTCGGACGACGTTCGTCAACTTTACGGTTACTCAGAGCAGTTTACAGACTCAGTCTCTTAACCAGGTCTTGAAGTTTGAGCGTCCGGATGTCGACCAGCGCAGAACGAACCTCATGAAGCTGCAGGGTGAATTTAAGCTACACCTGCGTCAGCTGGAAAAGAGACTGCTTCAGGCATTGAATGAGTCCAGAGGAAACATCCTTGACGACGATCGGGTCATTGACACACTGGAGACCCTCAAGACCGAGGCCGCGGAAGTCTCGCGGAAGATGCAGGAGACTGACGGCGTCATGACGGAAGTCGAGACAATCACCAAGCAGTATCAAATCATCGCGAAGGCCTGCAGTTCGGTGTTTGCTGTTCTCGAGCAACTCCACCACTTGAACCACTTCTACCAGTTCTCTCTACAGTTCTTCCTCGACATCTTCCATTCGGTTCTGCACGACAATAAGAAATTGGACGCTGAGAAGGATTACAATCGCCGGGTAGACATTATCCTGCGTGATATTTACATCACTGCCTACCAGCGCACTTCGATTGGTCTTCTCCAAAAAGACCGGGTCACTCTGGCCATGCTTCTCGCCAAGGCGTCTACGTACGAGATTGATCAATCCTTGATTGACAGAATCTTGGACGAGCAAATGCCTGGAGTCGATGTGTCGACCGAGACCGAGCGCGTGGACGAGGTCATGGTTCGTGCTTCGCTGCTTCCGATCTTCAAAGACAGGCTCCAGAATGTGGACGTCGCAGCGTGGACTAAGTTCCTGGAAGAGGAGAATGCGGAAGAATATGTACCGGTTATCTGGGACGACAGACTTCCAAACATCGAACAGCAGCTGCACAAGCTTCTGGTCATCAAGCTTTTCAGGCTGGATCGGTTCGTCCCCGCGGCCGAGCAATTTGTTGCCGTGGTTTTCGGAAAGGACATTCTCGACACCACTGGAGACTTGAAGGAGGTTGTTTCTCAGGTGTCTTCCGTTACACCTATTGCTCTCGCTTCATCCCCTGGATTCGATGCGAGTTACAAGGTTGAGGGATTGGTGGAACAACTGCGCGTTAACTGCACAAACATTGCCATGGGTTCCGCAGAGGGTGTCACTGCGGCGGACAAGGCCGTTAGTAACGCGGCCTCGTCCGGATCGTGGGTCTTGGTCAAAAACGTTCATCTCACTCCCACTTGGCTTCAGTCACTGGAGAAGCGCCTCGATGCTTTACGGCCGCATCCGAACTTCAGGCTCTTCCTATCGATGGAAACCTCGCCAAAAATTCCCATCAACCTCCTACGTACGTCTCGTGTCCTGATGTACGAACAGCCAGCTGGCGTCAGGGCGAATATGAAGGACTCTATGTCTTCACTGTCTACCAGACCTACGAAACAGCAGCCTGCCGAGAAGGCTCGTGTTTACTTGCTACTCTCGTTCCTGCATGCTGTGGTTCAAGAGAGACTTCGATACGTGCCAAACCTGGGATGGAAAGGCTTCTGGGAGTTCAATGACAGTGATGTTTGTAATCCTAATCTTCTCGCGACGTCACACACGATGCTAACATCTTTTAGTATGAGTGTTCGGCATACATTATCGATACGTGGATCGATCAAGCGGCACCGGGGCGGACGAATATTGCACCTAGCAAGCTTCCCTGGGAAATGATCCGCACATTGATTACTGAGACATACGGAGGAAAGATTGACGACGATGGTGATTTCGCCAAACTCAGAGCTTTGGTGCACTCGTTTTTCACTCCGGACGCTTTCAACTCGGACTTTAAGCTCGCCGACACCGAGACCCCGCTATACGCGCCCGAGGGCGTTGGCATGGCAGAGTTTATGCGGTGGGTCAATGCTCTCCCAGAGAGAGAGCCACCTACCTACCTTGGCTTGCCAGCGAATGCGGAGAAGTTGTTGCTCGTCGATCACGGAAATGTCATGATCCGGAATCTGGAGACTGTTACTGGGATGCTTGAGGAAGGGGAGACTATGGTCAATGCTGCGTGAGATGCGAGACGGTATGTTTGAAGTGGGAACGGTGGGTGGGGTAATCGCTTTCTTGTGCGAATAGTGGGCTTTGGTCGTTTGCTGTGGGCTCAGGTAGTTTGTCCTGTTTTTTTAATCACTCGATTTCTTTCTCTTGTTTGACATCGCCCCACCGTGAATCCCCTTTCGCTTTGTAACTTGGTACATTAAGTAGAGAGTGGTAAGTCGTGTACCAAAGCACTAAGCGGGTGCTAGTGTACTAGTGTGCTCTTGGCGCGAGTGATATTCTTTGTATCATTCGCCGCCGTGAGTCTGAGCCGAGACAAAGCCCGCTGCTGCTCAGCCAGCCCTCACCCAATTGACCCGACTAAGGGCTTAAAAGGGCCACGCTGAGTATGATCTAGCTGCATAATAGCCACCGCGCATATATAGGCACCGGACCATGGAACATGAGGGCAAAAAGCTACCAGCAACTTGGAAGTCTGTAGCTAGACTGGAAGAGGAGAAGAAGGAACTGGACTAGCTCTAGAAGCTGAAGGGGGAGACAGAGTTACTGGAGGTAGAGTGCGCTGAACTTGGAGACAGTGGTTCTGATAGGGATGATGGTGGGCGATGCTGAAGAGGAAGATAACCAGGAGGTATTTGTACTCATTTTTAAGTCTTTTTTTTTTGAGAAAACTTGCTACTTAAGCAGCGATAATTTTTGTTTCTGTTGGGCGCCGCGGCGCTGAGCTTCCGAGCGTCGATGTGTGGCCTTGGGCACATGTAATATCGCCAGCGGCCTAGGGTACGCTAGTGCACTAGCGCCCACTCAGTGCGTTGGTGCTCGACTTATGTACCGACGTGTTCGACCTCTCTACCGAGTAATTTGTGAAATGGAACGAATTTCAGCTACATCTCACTTACCCTATCAAGTATCATGTATTCCAGGCTCGTTGTGTATTCAGTGTCTTCGTGTTCCGCCGGTTGTATCTTGCCGGTACCTGACGGTCGTATCGGACCTTGTCGGAACACTGTCCACCGGGACTGTGGGATCGTGTGCTGGCTCTTGGCTTTTGCTCGTGACCGACAACAAGGTCACTGCAGGGTGAGGTAGGTAGAGAACTTGACTCGCCACGCTGCCGCGCTACATTTGACTAAACTTTCAACATCAAACCAACCACCTCCACCACTCACCTCCTGTACCAGCGAACTCTCCACTTTTTCCATCGAATCCACATACACATTTACACACCCAACACATCCAACACATCCAGACTGCAAATATGTTCTCCTGGGTCACAAAAACTGCACAGTCGACGTATGTAATACATCCGCGCGAGCGAGAAGCGGATGGATTCGCACGGAATCGCACGGCGGCGATAGATAGGGACAGTCAAAATGGGTAGCATTTTCTGACGCTCGCCGCTTCTGGCATGTATCTCTAGACTATCCGCTGTCGCCGGCACCGCCGAACCCATCTACGGCCCCGAAGCCCTACAGTCAGTAGCGAAGCAAGAGGACCAGAATCCGAAATACGAAATCACAGACGACGATCTGAAGTGGCAGGCGATCGAGACAACATGTGTTGAGACTCAGACGTTCTACACCGAGACCAACGGTGGCCACTTTGTGATGATTCAGGTCATTTATTCAAATGTTGCGTGGGTTATTCCCTGCCTAATGTCTGGAGGGAAGGGGGAAGCAACGGAACTGATAGGACGGTGCATGCGCAGCAACCTTCACATCAGCGCCCAGCTCAACGTTAAGGTCTTCTTTCCCGATGGGAGGATCCACTGGTCCGCAAAGACCATGAGTGACTATGCCTTCGATCCGACGTTCCGGAGCTTCTTCGCCGGTGAGAACGGCGAGGACTTCAGTATTGTCTTGAATGAGGCCGGCGATTCCTATCATATTAAGTCCAGACTCGATCCAGAGGTGCTGGTCGACGTCACCATCGACCGTAAGGTTGCGGGCTTCAAGGTCGGAAAGGATGCGAAGACGAACTATGGAGACGATCATGCCAACCCATGGGGCTGCATTCGGCATATCTTCTGGCCCAAGAATAGCGCCTCTGGAGCGGTCGAGGTTAAGGGAGAGAAGGTAGATGTTGCTGGAAAGAACATCTATGTGATGGCACTCCAGGGAATGAAGCCTCACCACGCCGGTACTTTTCTCTCTCTTGTCCGGCCGGAACATTGCTTATACTCTCGTCCGTGAACAAAAGCTGCCAAGTGGAACTTTATCTGCTTCCAAAGTGAGAATGTGGCGGCCATCATGATGGAGTTCACCACGCCTCCCTCGTACGGCACCCAGACAGTCAACGTTGGCATGGTCTTCAGGAATAGTGTGTTACTGCAGGGAACCACGAGCGCAACAGTGGAGCACACCACTACTAAGATGGATCCTGTTACACTGTGGGAGGAGCCTACCGCGTTCAAGGTGGTGTGGAAGGGGAAGACCCAGGATGGCGAGGATGCCGAGACCGTGCTGGAGACAGACCTGAAGCCGAAGCTCGACTGTGTTGATATCATGGCGGAGGTACCGGCTATCATCAAGAAATTCGTGGCGGGCGCTGTCGGGACCCGACCGTACATGTACCAGGTAATCCTAACCCACTCGTTCTACCCCGTGCGATGCGATGTGTGCTGATCGACCCCGTGCAGTACCGGCAGGAGGTGGCTCTGAAGATCAAGGTTGGAGAGGAGGTGACAGAGGAGAAGGGGGTGATGTTCGCGGAGGCCACCTTCATCTCTTAGAGATGCGGTACGATAGCCGGTTCGATCTGTACGTATGTTTCATTGTCACGTCTGCACTGTTTTGTCGTGCTATTCTGTATCGCTCGCCCTTTCTTTTCTTATTTCTAAACCCTTCGCTCGGTATGTTTTTCTTGGATTTCTTTTTTTGCAGGATGATATGACAACACGAGTACTCTACTTTGTCACTCAGCTGACGAGTACCTACTTACATATGACTGGCTTTGCTTTTGCTTATAGGCACTCTTATAATTACTGCTGCACCTTTTCCTATATCTACAACCTTAGGAATAATAATTGGGCTTTCTTTACCTTCGAGCAGCGAGACATCGTGGAGTATCTATTGGAGCCACCCTCAGAGTGACGGAATGCGGAGATGCCGAGAACCCGTAGCTGAATTACTCCAGCTAGATTCGTATAAGTTCGCTTACTCACTCTCGTGGTCGACACGTGATACTCGCTTAGATACGCTAGTAGACGGGATCGAGCATGTGAACACAAAGATCCCGAGTCCGACAACTTATGTACAACCTCGCGTCACGTCTCCTCTCTCGTCACCGTAACTACTACGTAGGTAGTTATCCCCACCCCCACCACCACCGCCGCCGCCGCAATAACAACAAGATCCGACTGCAGCCATCAACACGCCAGCATGTCTCAGTTCAAAAAATCGACGGGAGCTTCGATGTACTCCTCTTTCTCCAACACTGGTTCTGGTGGTGGAACCAGCGGAAAGGGAGGAAAGACCTTCGGTCAGAACATGGGACGCGGTTTCACCAGGGGCCTTGCCGTCAAGAAACATCGGAAGTTGAGCAGGGATACCATCCATGGTATCACCAAGTCCGACATTAGGTGGGTTTTCTGTTGTTCGTGCGGTGAGAGCATAGGGGAAGCGGTCGTGACGGTGGTGACGGCGGTAGCTGATGAGAGTGAGGTTGAACAGGCGACTGGCGAGGAGAGGTGGAATCAAGCGCATCTCGGAGGGAATCTACGACGAAGCCAGAGGCGCTCTCAAGGATTACCTGACCAAGGTGAGATTGGATCCACTGTCCTGGGGACGGGAGAGGAGGGCTAATATGGTGGTGATCAAGATCCTGAGGGACTGTGTAACCTACTGCGAACATGGCAACCGCAAGACCGTCACTGTTTACGATGTAATCCACTCTTTGCAGCGCATCGGAAAGCCCATTTACGGTGTGTTGCTCTCTGTTCGTCCATGGACGTTGTGTTGTGCTGACTGCCGCCAAAGGATTCGGCTTGTAGATCAATTGTACTCATCCGTTCATTTGCGTTTGGGTCAAATTTGTCATGACTCCCTTCGTAATGTCGGCTTCATGGTGCCACAATTTCTGTTTCTTAATCCTTTCTCAAAAGATCCGGCATGTGTTTCGCGTGCTGCGTGTGGTTTTCGATACTAGCGTGCGTTCTTGAATTGGTGTTTCTATTTTGCTTTGTTTCAGTTGGCGTTTGTTCTGGTCAATTGTTATGCTGGATTTCGTTCTCTGGGCACTCTACATATTGTCAGTACTTATATAGAGGATTGCTGTCGGGGGATGATCAGCGACTTGAGCCCATTTGATATAGGTGGGCTGAGCCTCCTGACCATACAGAAATTGATGTTCCAATTTCCGGGTCTTGCTGGGTGGGAATTGAGGGGGATTCCTATCACGAGGATGATGCGTTTCCGCGTTTAGTTTGTTATTAAACACGGTCCGTCGCTCGCCGAGCGGGGCCAAAGTTGCCTCGAACTATCCACACGACACTTCCAAACCGCATACTCGACCGCATGTCCGAGCTTCCACATGCGCTTTGGATATCGAGCTCCCAGCTACCACCGCACCATATCAACCCCTACGATACAATGCAACCTCCGCCGCCGCCACCACTCCGAATCTCGCGGCATACGACCGCCGCGGCCTTCCTGGAGAGCACGCTGCAATCGCCCCATGCGTGCACTCTGCTGATCTGCAGCGCGCGCGACGTGTTCCGCGCGAGCCTGTCAGCGCCGTTCGCCGCGCAGCTGCCGACGCTCGCGACGCTGCGCGCGGCGCAGGACAAGGCCGTCGTGTTCCTGCCGAGCATCCTGCACGTGCGCGCCTACGTTTCCTCGCTGGCCGCCGCTAGCGCGGGCGCCGAAGAGGGGCCGGCGGCGGCGGCGGCGGAGTTGCGGGTCTGGGGCGCCATCCACGCGCACAGGGACTCGACCGAGTTCTCGGCGCAGGGCGTCGGCCGCACCCTCGGCGCCCTCGTCGACGCTGTCCGCCACCGTCCCCGCCGGTGGACGCAGCTCGTCATCGCGGAGCACGGACACGACTGGTGGCGAACCAACCTGCCCGTCCTCAATGCCAGCGTCAGACAGGAGAGCCTCGGCGTCGTCGCGGGCCGGACGCTCGCGCTGCGCGGGCTGCTGGAGAGGTGGTTCGTGTTCGAGATGGAAGTGGACGGCGAGGATGGCGATTCGAGTAGGATCGGCGAGGATGGGGATGGTCGGCGGAGTGACGGACAGTGAGTGTTGCGGTGGGCTCGCCGCTCGCATCCATGAATCGGTAGTTTGCGTCTCCGAATGTGTATGGATATGAACTTACATAGATACTTCATACGGGGTAGGTGTGTATGTGGTAGATAGAGTGACGCAATGCATGCACGGCTAACTATGTGTCCACATATGTACTCTACATAACTACATACAAAGCTACGTGCTGCCGAGTGCTCTGGCGTACTATATATCTGCTCTACTCAGCCTAGTACGTGTAATGTATACGGGTTGGGAATAGCTGGGCAGGTCCTGCCTCTTATGTAGAGTAGCTGGCTTCTTTTTTTTCCCTCTGCGGCCGTGGCGGCGATGAATCACTATGAGCTCAGTCGAACTCGCACATCTACATGTGCAGGCTCGGTACCCCGTGACAGAGTTACGCGCCAATCAGAGTAGATACACACCCATACGCGGGCAGGGAGGTCGGTCCTCGGCCTTCTCCCTTGCGACGAGAGTTTCGGAGTTGAATCATAGAGTACATGCGGATATCTGTTCTCGTTCTCGATCGCCACATATCGGGCATTCCTCGTAGTGCACCCAGCCGTGGTACCCAGTGACCGTGCTGTCTTTGTAGAGCATATTGTATCTACCAATGTCGATGGCGGGCATGTCTCCCGATTCTTTTGTTTTTCTTTCTTTCTTTCTTCTTTCTTTCTTTCTTCCTCTCTTCTCAGCTCTTCCGAGTTGCTTTTCCCCCCCCACCCGCACGTACCGCGGCAAAAAGAAAGGAAGAAAAAGGCGTTTGATCCGCAGCGGTATGTATGTATGTATGTATGTATGTACGGGGGGCTCTGCCGACACATCCGATCCCGGCGGGGGGATGTCAAGCAAGGGAGTGGATAGATAGATATTTGGTTTTTTGTCCGTTTGACCCTCTTCTCTCCGCATGTGGATATCTGTATGTATGTCCTAGTGCAGTATCTAGATGCACAGCATCGGTGCGGGGGCGGCAACAGCCCCGCCCCGCCCTGCGCAGGGTGTAGCTATTGATTGGTATGTATTCTTTGCGCCGAGATGTGGTTTGTGCGTACGACGAGATACATCGGCACCGCACGTACCAGTGAATGGACGGGGTGAGACGAGATGGCCGTTTGGCCGGCCGGTTTCGAAGAAGGGAAGGGAAGAAACAAGCCAAGCGGAGACAGATAAGGGGGAGGTCCCCGAAGGCGTTTTGACACGAAATCCAGAGCACATGCCGAGAGCCCGTCCGGGGAGGGCGCGACACAGAGCCTGCGCTTGCGCTGCGTGGGTGCAGGTATCCACTCGACACGGAGGAGCTGGGCAAGTAGTATGTGGGTGGAGCATATTCCGCTTGCCACGCACCGATGCGCTCCTTCCGCGGAGGTTGGCAAGACCCGACGGCAGGCTCTAGCCGCTGCCCGCTGCCCGCTGCCCGCAACGCCGGCGGCAGCCGCGCGTCAAGAACACGGTTGCGTCCGGGACGTCTGAGTGGTGGGCTGCGGAAGAGCGTTCTGCCCGAGCGTCGGGTGGTGTTTGCTGTCGCCGAAAGTCAGCAGTCTGTGCTTGTGTGCGATCCCTTGGGCGTGTGATGGTCGGACGGCTGGATTGCATCTGTGTATGCGGCGCTGGAATGGAGCCTTTCGAGCGAAAGCGAGGGAGCGGGGCAGCCCCCCCAATCCAGTCTACCCTGCCTGGTCGAGTCGGCGATGGAAGGGAGAGGCGTCACTCCAGCCCAGCCACCATCCCACCTCCCCCCAGCCCAGACAAACCAACCACACTCCTCCGCCTTACCTCGCCTCCCTCTTCTTGCCGGTCTGCACCGCTCTCACGTCAGGGGATATCCTCCCCAACACCGTTCAACCTCCAAACATCCCGTCCGGTTCGGTTCGTTCGCTGGCCAGGAAGGTGGCAACTCCACCACTCACCTTAGCCCTTCCCCCCCACACATCCCACCCACTAGAACTTGATTCCTTTCCCGCTTGCTCTTAGTCACATCGAGACCGCCATACTTTCGCACGTATACCGGATTTATGAACGTCCAGCATCGGCTCCCCCACACTCCGGACGCATAGGGCTTTCCGCAACTGCAACTGCAACTGCGGCAGCAACACCAATTGTGGACCAATTAGCACCCCCGCCTCCACTACCACCTCCACTTCCACCATTTCCACCATCGCCGTTGTCGTCGGGGAGGCCGGCGAGTTAGACATTCCACGGCAGGGAAAAGCACGAGCGAAGTTAGAAGAGGAAAAAAAAAAGGGGGGGGAGATAGAAGGGACGGAGCGAAAAAGGGAGAGACGCAGCGATGGCAGCTCAGATGAACGCCAGCAAGAGTGACGGGAAGGAGGGCGCCGATGGAGGAGCTCACAAGAATACAATCGTTCACTTCAGCAGTCGGGAGCCGGACCAGATTCCGGGGTCAATCGTTTCGTCGGAGCTTGAACCGCCAGGAGATGCAGATGTCTCGGCGCAACAGCAGCGACAACAGCTGGACACACTGACGGACAGTCTTTCGGCCTCGCTGCAACAGCAAAGACTCACTCATCCGGACTTCCAGCCTTTCTCACTGCCGCCGTCCCGGGTGAGTTACTGCTCTTCCCTCCTCCGCGCCTCGTGTTCTCGTATTGCATCATTCGGAGCCGCATTGTGCCGCTGACCCATGGCATGTGCGCGCGGTCCGGAGGGTGGTCCGGAGCTACGCATATCTATAACCCTACAATCCGCCGCGCCCCTTCCCCCACCCTCCTCATGGTCATGATGACTTCGGGCTGACCGTTTGACTCCCCAAAACCACCCAGAATCCCTCGAGAGTGAATAGCAATACGTCGGATTCACCGCGAAAGAACATGAACTCCCCGCCGCTAACGCCAGCATCGACCCAAGATTGTCCTCCATTGCGCCAGCCTCGAACCGATGATCGTTCGACGCTCCAACCGCCACGGCACCCTGGAGCCGATCCGAACACTATGACCCCTCAGACCTCTCCACCGCGACTGGGCGCCGGAACGCTGACTCCCAGATATCCCGTATCCGGCGCGAACTCGCCTGCCTCTTCGAGACCAGTATCGGCGCATTCCGTCCAAGGCCGAACGCCCACGTTTACTATAGGCCCAGCGGATTTTACCGTCTCGTCGCCGTCGGAGCTTGGGGACAGCCCCGCGGGAACCCCCACCGGCTCCGGTTCCCGTTCGGGAGCAACCACGCCTACCCATCACTATTCCCCTTCGCGACCTTTTACACCAGCACCGGACCCAGACGACCCTTATGCGCGACACAAGAGACCGCCTCAGTCCAAGAGGGTGGAAGATATTGAGCCTCGCTTCAAGTTCTCCAAGACCCGCCAGAGCCACTCCAGCACGAACCTGTCGTCGCTGGGGGTCCATGAAAAGGACAAGAAGCATCACCATTCACACCTATCCCTTACGTCGCTGGCCAAGGCTGAGGATGGCGGCCTCGGAACGAAGAAGCCGTCTATGGGGGATCTGAGGAGGTTCTTCAAGGGCTCCAAAAAGAGGTCGTCGTCACCCAGCGCCAGCTCCACTCATAGTTCGAAGAGCTTGGCGGCGGGGGGAGCTGCACCGTTCGCGGATGACCAAGGATTGAACAAGAAGTACGGAAAGTTCGGGAGGGTGTTGGGATCGGGGGCTGGAGGCTCGGTGAGACTGATGAAGCGGTCGAGCGACGGTGTTACGTTCGCCGTGAAGGAATTCCGCCCCAGACACTCGTACGAGTCGGAGCGGGAATATGCCAAGAAGGTCACAGCCGAGTTCTGTATTGGCTCCACACTGCACCATGGAAACATCGTCGAGACACTGGACATCATCCACGAGCGGGGACGATGGTATGAGGTCATGGAGTATTGTCCGTTCGATCTGTTCGCTACCGTCATGACCGGCAAGATGTCGAAAGAGGAGGTGGCTTGCTCCTTCATGCAGATTGTGAGCGGTGTGACGTTCCTACATTCTATGGGTCTTGCCCACAGGGATCTCAAGTTGGACAATGTCGTCATCAGTGAACATGGCATCCTCAAGATCATCGACTTTGGTAGTGCAAGTGTCTTCCGATATCCGTTCGAGAACGGTATCGTTGAGGCACACGGTGTGTTTTACCCCTTCGCGAATGCTCGGCAGCTACTGATGTGGCTCGGTAGGCATCGTCGGATCCGACCCATATCTTGCGCCCGAGGTGTGTAACGAGCTCAAGTATGACCCACAGCCAGCCGACATCTGGTCCCTCGCCATCATATTCTGCTGCACGACATTGCGCCGCTTCCCATGGAAGGCTCCCCGCCAATCCGATAACTCTTTCCGCCTGTTCGCAGCCACGCCCGACCCAGTGCCCACCTCGGCCACTCCCGAGATCGAGGGAACTGCCGCTAATCCGGCGCCGAAAGATGTTCAAGGCGCCGGAGCGCAGGCACCCAAAGGACCTAACCGCTTGCTTAGGATACTGCCGCGTGAATCCCGACACATCATCGGCCGCATGCTGGAGCTCAAGCCGGGGAAGCGGGCCACGCTGGAAGAAATCTGGAACGACGAGTGGATCAAATCCATTGAGTACTGCCGGCAGGACAAGGCCACCGTTATCCGAGCCAGTAACCACACCCACGTCCTCGAGAGTCAGCCCCAGGAGGCCAAGGTGTCTTCGCGCAAGAAGAGCCAAGCATCCCGCAAGTCCACGAAATAGGATAGCGTCCGGCGTTGTGTTAAGGCTCTTTCTCCTTTGAAGTTCTAGGGTTGCAGCAGGGCTTTTTCTCTTTCGCATTTCGGTTTCCGGCATGTTCTGGCTGCCTTTGGATGGGGGGATTTTAGAGTAATTTGTTTCCTTCTCATTTCTCGCGTCTCTTTCGGCCCGCTCTCGTACAGTTAGATGACGAGTATAGTCTGAGTGATGAGCCATGATGGGACTTGGTAGCGGTACCATTTTTTCTCTCCATCAATAAGGGCTCTTTTTACTGCATTTCGCTTTGATTTCATATCCTGGTGTTTCTGTCTTTTGGTTTCTCTCCTTCACTTTGCTTTGATTCAGCCGCTGTACATGCTGTCGGTGCGGAATGGGGGTTTCGGTTGTATGTAGATTTGCGAGGTGGGATGTGCTCGGATTTTCATTCGCGGGATAGAGGAATCTACCATTGGGTTGTGGTGACGAGATTTTTTTTCTCGTGGCATTCCATATGTGGTTGTGATCCTGGGTTCCGATATCTAAGTAAACTTCAAATCATAGAATATCATACTTGGACACATCGGGCCGAACCAGGATTGAACGTCAACCGTATCTACATATCCAAAATGACCTCACCGCCACCACGTTTGCAGCCCCCCGAACCAGATCCACAATCGCAGTCATGGCCGTGCATCAGCTTCCCGCCGCGTCTAGTTGCCAGCACGGGCACGACCTACAGTGGCAGCATCGCAGCCACCTCGGAATTTACCGCACGCCTATCCGCGTCCGAAAGTAACCTGTTCAAATCTGCACAATGGTCTGGTTTCTCCCCGCCCCCCGGGTCATAGATTCACACGCACACACACACAAGGGAGGAAATGCTGACGGAGCGGGAACCATAGGACCTCTGATGGCAGCACGCTTCTGACGCACTCCGAAGATGGCGGCCTGCGCACCTTCATCCTCCCGCCGGACGTGCTCTCGCCCACGCTCACACCGCTGACGCCGTACTGCACGACGGCCCTCCCCAGCCGCTGCTATGCGACGGCGGTATACCCGCACAGCTCCCTCAGCGTGCCAGAGTCGCTGCTGTACCTCGCGTCGTGCCGAGGCGGGCCAATCCGGCTGCACTCGCTGCTGCACCCGTCGCTGCTGTCGTCGTACCGGCTGGTGAACGCGCACACGGAGGCGCACATGGCTCCGCACTCGCTGCTGATCCCGTCCGGCAGTCCGCACACGTTCGTCGCCGGCAGCGACAGCCAGCTGTCGTTCTTCGACGTGAACCGCAGCGGCTCGGGGCCCGTGCGCGCGCTGCGGACGATTCCGACGCGCCGCAGTCCCGCGACGACGACGACTATGAAGGGCCTCGTCGCCGCGCTCGCGCTTGGCTCCGCGCGCGTGCTCGCCGCCGGCACCAACACCCGCCACGTCGGCCTGTACGCGGCCGACGGCACCGGCGACGTCATCGGCGTGTTCTGCGTCCCCGACGATCCGCCCGACGAGGCCGGCGGCGGCGTCTCCCAGCTCCTGTGGAGCGCCTGCGAGAGGTACCTGTACATCGCCGAGCGGAGGAGCGACGTCGTCAGCGTCTACGATATCCGCAACACCGGCCTGCGGGTCGCGAGTCTGAGGCGTCGCGCGGCCGCGACGAACCAGAGGATGGCGGTGAGCTTGCTGGACGGGGAGCTGGTCGGCGGAGGAATGGATGGCGTGGTGAGGATCTGGCGCGGCGAGGAGGGCGGAGAGCCCGTCGGTGCGTGGAAGGCGCACGACGATGTGGTCACCGCCGCGGCGGTGCATCCGTTCGGAGAGATCGTGGCCACGTGTTCCGGGTCGAGGAAGACATTCGGGCTGGATGTCGGGAGGAGCAGTGGGAGTGGCGGGGGCGGTGGGAGCAGTAGCGACGACAGCGATGAGGATACGGTCATGGATTCACCGATACTGTGGGACAACAGTCTCAAGATCTGGGAGATCCCCAAAGCACACGGTCCTCACTCCTCGGCTGAGGACAAGGAACCATAGCCAGTCCAGTCCAGTCCAGTCCAGTAGTAGTAGTAGTAGTAGTAGCTAGAGCGGCGAAAAAAACATATTGTACAGTTTCAATTCAACCCCACCTCGATTCCGACCCATCTTTTCCGCCCCGTGACTTCTGTACACCATCACCCGTTCATCCGCTCCCATCTTACACCGCAAAAGAAACGCCATCCAACAAATGCTTTTTATTCTTTTCTTCTTTCCCTCGTTTCCCATGCGTGCGGTTTTACTCGTTAATCTTCGCCAGAAGCCTATAACCCCGCATCAGCCCACTAGCACATAGCGCAACAAGACAGGGCAGGTGAGTGATGGACGGGAAAACCTACTCGTGGTCCCTGAAGATGGTGTACTCCTCGTCACCGACCTTGACCGGACTGCCGCCGTACTGTGACCTCATCAGCCTCTCTCTCTCTCTCTCTCTCCCAACCTCTCGGCCTCCAATCGCGCAAGCAAGGAACTCACCGGCGGGATCAAGACGCGGTCGCCAGGCTTGACCGAGCACTCGATGCGCTTGCCGTCCTTGTCGGTGGCTCCGGGCCCGACGGCGAGAACGCGCGCCTCGCTCAGCTTCTCGACCGTGCTCTCGGGCAGGAGGATTCCCGACGCCGTCTTGACGTCCGCTTTGACGCGCTGCACCAGGATGCGGTCCAGCAGCGGCGCCAGCGACTTGATGTTGCGCAGGGAGGTGGCCTGTCGTATCCCGTCTCGTGGTTAGCTCTGCCACTGCTTCCACTTCTGCTGATGGGTATAGTATGCCCGACGATGGAGAGGGGTTACCATTGTTGCTTTCTTGGAGGTTGTGTGGTGGGTTTGGGATTGAATTGATATCACGGATGTGGTGGAGATGGCTGTGAGAGGTGGGAGAGTGTGGATTGAAGAGAGGAAGAATACCTTCGCTTGTTCGCTTGGTCCGTAGGCATCAAAATATTCTAGATTCTTCCATGTTGCGTCCATGCCAAGACTCCGGTTGCATTGCCGAAACATTAACTAAGTATCTACAGTAAGTAGGTACATTAGATAGTGTTCAAAAATCACGTTATTAGGAAATTTCTTTTTTTCTGAAATCACGGTTTCTCTTTTTTGTCAAAATACGGTGCAACCGAACATGGCCTAAGCACTGCCCATTTTGCCTGATTGCTCGCACTCGGCTTCTACTGTCCTGCAAAATTTCGCCGCTTTTTATGGGACAAATACATAACTCAATTGCGTATGGACCAGAAAAAATGGTCACTCCCTTTAAGGCAACAAAGCAAAACCCACCATTCATCAACACAGACATAACCTTTACTGCCCCGCTGTATGCATCATCTGCTCCAACTTGGTCATGTATAGATCGATATGGGCACGCAGTCGGTCGTATTCGACCTTCGCCAAGGAGTACTCTGCCTCCAGTCTGCTCTTGAGTTCGGCCATCTGGGGAAGAGAACCAACGAATCAGAGTGAACCAGCACAAAAAGTGAAAAAAAAAGCAAACCCTTTGCGTACCTCTTTCTGTTTGATATCGGTCTTGGAATTGATCTTTTCGATCTGCCGGTTAGTGGCCGAACGCTCCTCGGAAAGCGCAATGTACTCGGCCTTAAGCTTCTCCATATCTTCTTTGGTCGCCTCACGCCGGGCCGCCGCTTGGTTCCGGGCCCGCGTGAGTTTCTCTTCCGCATTCGCTAGGGTCCTTCGTAGACGCTGGTTAGGCCGTGGATTAGTCTCTCGGTTTCACGGTAATTCGGATACAACATAGTCCCTACCTCTTCATTCCTCTCGATCTCCTTGACCTCAGATTCTTTGTTGTGGAGCTGTTCCTGATAGCGTTGCAGTTTGCGTTGGCACTCCTCCATTCTGGTCAGTTCCCTTTGGCAATCCTCCATGAGCTTGATGCAGTTCGCTACATCCCCCTCGACGATCGAAAAACTGTCCGATGAGGTTTGTAGCGCGCGGCACTGGCGTTCCGCTACGTCCACCGCCTCCCTCTCCCGTTGGAGCGACTTCGCAAGGTCAGTGATCACAAGCTGGAGCTGTTCCGGCGAATCCACAATGTAGGGCTGAAGTTTGTGGCACTCCTGGCGGTTTGCCTGGATGAGGTATTCCTGGTCCTGCAGCGCCTTGACGAGTAATTGTTTTTCGTCCTTAACCTTCGTAACCTCATGTGCGAGAACGTTCTGCTTCCTCCCGAGTTCCCGGAGTTCTTCCGTGAGCTGCTTGTTCTTTGCCTTGGCCTGGTCCAGTACTGGCTCCTCTCGCTTCCGTTGGGCCTTCATGTCGGCCACCCGCTTGGCAAGTAGTTCGTTCTCGTCGTGCAGCCGCTCGATCTGTTCTCGAGTCTGTTCCCCGCGCAGTAGGAGCGCTTCGGTGTGGTCGGTCTTTCCGCCGCGGTACCTCAAGAAGTTGATCACATTGGAAAGGATGAACTTCAACCGCTCCGTCTCCGGCTTCGTCAGGTCGTTGAACGAGAAGTCACGAACCCCGCATTCTACCATTAGCGCCAGCAGCGACGAGTAGAACGCGGTGACCATAGCCGAGTCGTAGTGCGCCTCTGGGTACTCCTGCTCTCCCGTCGCAGCCTGTATTATCGGTTCCACGGACTCCCGACTGACGCCCATGAGCGAGCTGACGAAGCGCTCGAACAGGTACTGGACCCGCATAGGCGTCGGTTTGTTCAGGTCATCCATCGTGAAATTGATTCCGAGCTCTGCGAGACACTCGATGATGTCGTTGGTTTTCTGTAACGGCAACGGTGAGCGTCCACACCATTTACCATTGTTGCTGGAGGCTTTGGGTCCCCACGAGGATCAGATCATGCTCCAACTGTTGCTGTTGCTGCTTCTGCTTCTTGTTGACCATTGCAGGCGTCTTTGGGTTGTTCGATTGCGATGACCGGAACATGTTGCTCTGGCGGGTGTTAAAGGCCATCGTCCGCTATTCTCCAGCAGGGTGAGCAGTGTCTCAGTAAAAGACACCACCCCTGAAATGGTGGGGCCTGTTCGATTTCGTCGTTCGAGATGCGCGGGGTGCAGCTGCGGGCAGTCCGTACTCGCGTTGTATCTGTACTGGATAGACGTGGTATGTATAGCATATGGTTTTGATTTTACAAACCGCGTTCTGTAGTTGTCCGTTAGTTACACACAGCCCACGACGCCAAGCGCAACCAAAAACAACCAAACCCGATCCAGCTGGCCCATCGCAACCGCGTCGCGGCTAACATGTCAGGTGACCACCAATAACGCTATGGGTGTGTGTAAGTACATACCTATGTACTCGACAAGGAGGAGGAGCGGAGGGGCTGTGTCCGAGGAATCGTTTCAGTGACTTCACTTGTGACATGTGATACGAGGCGAGCGCCCGCAAACCACAGACACGAGTAGATATGTACGCATTCCACTTCTGGCCCTTACGGGTGGATAGATAGATACCTCATATCAACCTCCCTACATGGTCGGACAGTCCGCAGTTTGGGGCGGGCGATAGCGATGCATAGACGGGGGGTCTTGCCCTTCTAGCCTGGAAACAGCGACTCACACCAGGACCGCCTCGTCCCACCGCAAAGGGTGCTTGGATGTGCTGGTTTCTCGTGTCTTCTTCTCGGCATCAAGCCCCGCAATCCCCTCCCCGAATCCAGTGAGACAGATCGCCGCGCCAGCAGAAGATAAGGGCCGGACGCCGCGGCACCCGATGCCAGTTGTGTATCTAGATGCACGGGTTCACTCGAGCAGATCAGCACGATCAGCATCAGTGTTGGGAGCCTGGGGCTAGCGAATCTTGGCGCCAAGCATAGCAGCAAAACAGAGCAGGTACGTACTTACACCGCAGTTGCGATACGCTCGGGTCACATCGCATTTGGCGCTCTCAGTGTGAGGCCAACTGCTACCCATTGCATGGAAGCACTTGGGTCCGGCCGAGAAACAGTCATGAGCATCCCTGGGACATGCGCTGTCCCCTCTGAAGACCTGGGTTCTGTCCTCGATTGCTCCCAGTCCAAAACAACATCCGAAGCGGCCCGGGATGAGCTCCAGCGATCCTTGCTTAAGCGGCGGCTTCTCATACCGTTGGTTCGACAGTCGGCTGTCCCCGGGTTTTCGCGGATGCACCACCCAGTGTGTGGAGAGTAGACTATGCAACTGCTGTAGCTGTGACGGGCTGGTGACTTCACGTGTGGTACAAAACCCCCAACACTGCTATCTGTGTACTTGTGTAGAACTGATACCTAAGGCAGTTGAACGTTGCGTGGGAAGCGTCACGAGGATCAGAACAATGGTGACGGTCATAACGTATGTAACGGAAATGATGTGCTCGAGAGAAGACTCCCTCGGTCCTGGGCTGCTCACATCCCGGTCTCGGAAGACAGCTTCCTGTCCGTCTGCCCCCCCCGCCTGGCTTGGAGGAGGATCATCCCCTCCCCCCTCGCCCACCGGTACTTCTCCCTTCTCGCTCCTCGTCCTTGCCGACAGCTCTCGTCTGCCTAGCTACCCCATACCTCCATCCTGAGGCCACTGCCTCCCCGCAAAAGCCTTCCTGTATCATCATCTGTTATCCTCCAGCTACACACTCCCTCCTTTTGCTTCCTACCTCCTATTGCTGCCATATCCTACCAATCCTACATCCCCCCTCCTCCCCCCCCCCAAAAAAAACAAAAAACAAAGCCGTCCACTCTCAAGCCTGGCTCCGATCCGCCTGATCAAAATGACCGGCTCTCACCTCATCCTCCGTCCTGCCACGGCAAAGGAAGTCCACTACATCCACGACCTTAACTCATCCGCCTGGGCTAAGGACCTAACCGTCGAGAAGTACCACGCCCGGGAGCAAACACTCGCCTCCACCACACTGACCCGCAACGGTGGATTGAGTGCTTGGGTTCTCGTGAACCCGGAAGATCCGCACGAAGTTCTCTCGTCCTGTGAAACCATAAAGAAAGACGCATTCGTGTCGGGCCTGCCGGTCAATGGAGATGATGTCTCGTCGGTGAAGCAAGTGACGGCCCACGGTGTGGGGAGCGTTTTCACGCCGGTAGAGCACAGGGGGAATGGCTATGCTAGGACCATGCTGCAGCTGCTGGCGGAGACGCTGAGGAAGGGGAATTATGACGGCTTCAGTGTGCTGTACTCGGATATTGGGAAGGTTCGTTTCCTTTGGACGGTTGTGCTTGGCTGGCTAGTAATGTGGTGTTAACCACAAACAGGAGTTCTACGCCAGGCTCGGATGGCTGCCCCACCGTTCGGCTCATCTGGAATTCCCGGCCATCGAGGAAGCCGCCGCACCTGTCACCGGCGTCAAGTCCTTGCGATCGACGGACGTGCCCTCACTTTGTGTCAAGGACGTAGCAGCCCTCACGGAGGTTCTTTCCCGGCCAAGCGTCAGCGCCAATACACGGATTGCGTTCGTCCCGGACTACCAGACAATGGAGTGGCACTGGACACGCGAGGAGTTTGTGGCGCCCTTGCTCAGAAAACACATGGACATCAAGCCGGAGACCAAGGGAGCCATCACTGTCGACAGTAAGCGATGGTTCTTATGGAACAGAGACTTTGGAAAAAATTCCTCACAGTTGTTCATCATACGCTACGTCAACTTGTCTCGCAGTCTCAACGATCTGGACGAGGAGAGCCATGTGGCAAGACTATTTCGAGCGGCTAGTATCGAAGCCCGCAAGTGTGGCCTGAACAAGGTGACCATGTGGAATCCGAACGACATCTGTATCCGGGCGGCGCGAAGGGTAGCCGGGCCAGCCGTGCAGGTCGTCGACAGGGCAATGGAATCGATCTGTTCGGTGATGATGCACTCCAAACATAAGGGCAGCGGACCGGAGGAAGTGGATTGGGTTGCCAATGAGAAGTATGCTTGGTGTTGATTTTTCGACTCCACTCTATTTTCCCCCGTGTGTTGCTTCTTTCGTCCATCGGCATGGTATGGGTCTCGGTAGTTGACTAGTTTTTTTCGGTGTTTGGATTTTTGATTCCATATTTTCGTTGACCGTCGTGGATCCGCACTCTTATTCTGGGATTTTTCTGGGGTATGGCAGCTGGATACTGTGTACCATAATACCATACTCGGAGTCGAGTGGCGTACTGAGGGGGGGGGGCTCTATTTCCGTGCGTGATATGATAGGATGTCAGCGGAGAGGGGTGTTGAAGCAGATTGTAAAGAGTAGTTAGCTGCTAGATGAAGCTTGGGACAATATATAAGTACATGTACTAAACGTTGACTTGGTTGGGAGTGATTGCCGTGAAACTCTGCAGCGCTGGACATGGCGATAGGTACGTCGTTGGCCGGTTCGATATATACGAAGAGTTGATGGTGACAACTCACTGGCGAGAGGGGCAAGCTGACTGGGAGAAAGCAGGTGGCCAGTAAGGTGGCGAGCAAAGCCGATTATGCCATGCCTGTACAAGGGCCTTCAATGCGCCTTGGAGTTTCTTCCGCTTAGTTAGTGCGATGCCGATCGCGAAATCAGCGAACAGTTCTGAGCGTGGAACACGAGAAAATGTTGATAGGTTCCCGCTTCTAAACGAAGTCTGCAGGGCAATCTGTATGGTCGTTGATGATCTGTGTCTGGTCCTGGGAAGTCATGATTTCCGGCTGGGATTCTTCTCTTCTCTTCTCTTCCCTTCTCATCGCTTTTTTTTTTCTTTTTTTCTCTTTGTCGTCGGAGAGAACATTTTGCATCCACTCTGGATGATTAGTCCTTACTTCTGTTACTCGGTCCCTGGACTCGACACGACAATCCAACTCAACCCGCCAAACCCAATACCACTACCACCGCTTACCATCCACCTACTTCTTCTTAACACCCTTTCCGCTCAACACACACAACCCATTACTTCTTCCAAATTTACTTGAGGACGGGAATACACTTCCAAAAATTAACATCAAAAAACCACAACCCTATTACTTCACAGCCTCCCTTCATCCTAGAAAACACCATCTGATACTCATCCTCCTCGCCCTCTCGCGCGGTGTTCCGAGGACAGGCGCATCAATCCAGCTCTTTCGCCTCGACGGCATGCCGGGGAAGATCCTCTCTCCTTCAGCCGACGATTCAACACGCGATATGTCTTCCACCACGGGTACCGCCATGGCCCAGTCGGATCCGCCCACAGATCCGGCGCTGTTGTCGTCGACACCACAGCAACTTGCAACTTCGGTCGACGCGCAGGATCACGATCGGAAAGATTTCAGCGCAGGTGATCTGGCCGCAGCTGCAGCTGCAGCTTCGTCGTCGGGATTGGTCAGCCGCCCCGTCGCTGCGTCCGCCAACGATGACTTCTTCCAACAGCTTCAGCAGCAGCAGCACCACCAACACCAGCACCAACACCAGCAGCCAGAACCCATCCACCAGGCTTCGCAATCCCACCAGATTGTGTACGTGATGCCACAGGTTCAAAGCCCACAGTCCCAATCGCCGTCGCAACCTACAACCCCATGCGGTGGCGGCCAGGTATGCAGGTAATCTAATTTCCCCCACCGCAGCCCTCCCTAGCCAGAGCTATAGGCCTAACACTTCGCCTTCTAGTAACTGCGGAACAACTCGTACCCCTCTGTGGCGTCGCGCCCCGGACGGAAAGACTATTTGCAACGCCTGCGGTCTCTACCAGAAAGCTCGGAATCAATCGCGACCGACGAACTTGAAGCGACCGCCGCATACCTCGGCTATCGCTGCTATTCAGGGCTCCAATGGTGCCACGTACGTTGCGGCCGATCAGGTTTCTTCGGGAACGTGCCCGGGCGGGGGAAGCTGCAATGGGACCGGCGGTGCGGAAGGGTGCAACGGGTGCCCCGCTTACAACAATCGCGTGGCAAAAGCTGCGCAACTTACTATTCCGCATTCCGGTGGTTGTGGGGGCGGCGGTTCGGACGGAGGCGCCGCTGCGCAAGCAGACGCTGTGATGCAAGGAGCTCCACCGTCCCCTTCGCCTCAGCCGCAACAGGTGCAAACTCAGTCGCAGGCGCAGCAGCAACAATCCGGTGGAAGGAGTGGATCGCCGACTACTACCGTCGTCGTGGCCTGTCAGAACTGCGGTACCACAATCACCCCGCTTTGGCGTAGGGATGAGACCGGTCACACGATTTGTAACGCTTGCGGTATGTCCACTTTCCTTGATTTGACTGGCCGGTTTCTCTACTGGTATCAGGTGGCGTTGCCTCCGTCCTTGTTATTGGTCCTAATCAGATGATCGGATGTTGTGGTGCTCCCACGAAATTAGTTTGCTGACACCCGCGATCCCTACAGGCCTGTACCACAAACTTCACGGCGTGCATCGTCCCGAGGCTATGAAGAAAACCATCATTAAGCGCCGAAAGCGAGTTGTTGCTCCCGCCAACGGGAATTTCCCCTCCAGACCGGCTAGTGCCGTCGTCACCGTTCCGCAGCAGGCCCAACAGCAGGGTGCTTTTACCGATGGATCGCAGATTGACACTGAGATGGGCGGGATGTCCATTACTTCGCCTACACCGACGCACCGTGGCCACCTCGCTGTCGATTTCACGACCCCGCGTCCTCCCGCGTCGACACTGGCGGCACCCGTGGCTCCTATGCAGCAGATCGAGGGGTCAAATGCGGCCGGGACGTACGAAAATCCCCAGTCCAGGCAACGCAAGCGCTCACTGTCGCAAGCCATGGACGCTGATTCCCCAGACGGAAGAGGCCACCAATCCATCAGCTCGATCCTGAATAATGCCCATGGCGGTGCAGGCGGAGATGTTCCCATCGAGCCGAGTCTACTCGCTCTGGGAATCGTTAACAATGCTGAATTGACCCCGCAGCAGAAGCGCCAGCAGTTGCTGGAACGCAAGGCAGCGATCGAAAATGAGACAAGAAGACTTCAGGAAGCGTTGGAACTCTGCAACACTGAGATCGAAAAACTGGAGGAGGGTAAAGACACGATCACGGAAAGCAATAGTGAGATGGTGGCTAGGGCAGTCGCTGCGGCTGCTGTTGTGGGGAACTAGACTTCTTCTCTGCCCAATGGGGATGTCACTGCTGCCGTGTTTCTTGATCCCTCGCTACCCTCTTTACCTCGTGCACCATGTTTCATCCTTTCTTAATTCTTTGTTATGTGTAATGGATTGGCGCAATTGTAACCTTGACACCACCCTGGACTCTGTTTCTGTTTTTCTTTCTTGCTTTTCTCTCGGGATCAACCAGGAAAGAAAGGCAAGTTGTTTAGGGGGGTGTGGTGAAGGTGGAGTTACTTAACTTTGTTTTGCATTTTCTGCTGGGTTCCGTCTGTGTCTAGTTATGTTGCTTTCCTTTGGCGTTCCAAATGTACCTGGTATGGGATCAATCTACTGCTTCTTTCATTCACTTGTCACTTATCACCACATGTTTCTCAAGCAATCCCCTTGGTTAAATATCCGGTTTTAAATTCAAAACGGGATATGCTCTCATTGCTGGGTACACCGCTGCGAGATATAATGGTGCTGCGCGAGCAGCAATGATACGTATAACTTGTGATAAAATCACTAACCAAACCTATCCTCCAACAACCGTCATCCCTTCTTCCCCCTTTTCGAAACCTCCATCAACACCCGCCTGGCAAGCACCTCGCTGTTCGTAAACGGAGCGTTGAAAGTTTCTGGCAATCCCTGAATCCTGAACGAATCTGAGCCATCGTCATCATCGGCACTGCTCCCAATCCCCTTCCACTTTTCAAAGGGTGTATGATTACTCACTCGCATTCTCATCCGCTACACCCCCACTCAACCCAACTTCACTAACCTCCTCCACCGCTCTCGCGAGTAAATCCCTCCCGAGGCCCCTACATCTGTATTTCAACTGGACAGTCCAAGCCCACAGCTCGCCTTCCCTTACCACGGCCACACCGATGACCTTCCCCCCCCACGTGGCGACGACGGTTGTGGTCGCTTCATGTTTTAGCACCTCCATCCCCTCCCTCCCCATCCTCTCGGCCTCCTCAATGTATCCGGTGCCGACCATCCGTACGGTGCTCAGCAGCGCGATGCATACGCCGGAGACAAAGATCACGGCCGTCGCTGGCTCGCGCCGGTTAAGATAGGAGATCGCGGAGACCAGCGCGAGCGAGGGCGCCAGAAAGAGCGGCGACGACAGGATCGAGCGAGAGAGTGTCTGCCGCTGCTGCGCAATCGAGTCGGTCACTAGCCGCAGAGCGGCGGAGAGTTCTCTCGGAGTGCTGCTAGGGTGTATGGACAGCGGGGGTAGGTTGGACATGTTTTGGGCTTTAATTCTAGTGATCGGAGAGAGAGAGGTGATCGAAGGGAGAGAGAAGATGGTGATCGGGATGTTTCTCGGTATCTACATGCTGGCAGGCTCGACTGGGGAATTGGGGAGCTAATCCCTGCTGCCGCCCAACGTACATACATACATACAAGCTTTCCTTGACGCACTCACGGCATCTTCATTGGATACGCTACAAGACTTGTATGAGACTCACGCGTGCGTCACCGTCCACGTCCACCACCGCCGTCCATCCCTTCCAACCACGGCCACAACCACCCGCACGTGAAGAATGGTCCGCTATAAAGCCCGCTACCTGCTGTTCAATATCCTGTACCCGCCGAATTCCACGTCCGCCTCGCCATCGAAGCACATTGACTTCCTCGCGCCGACGCCCGAGCTTGCGACTAGCGAGCTCGCTGCACTCATCCGCGACAGCCTCCAGCGCGAGTTCGGCGACCATGGCGCGGGTGTCGCGGGGAATCTATCAGGTTTTGGCCCACTCTTTCCCCTCTGCGCTTCTCTTCTGCTTGAGGCTAATATAATGGCGGGGGTGGAAATAGTGAAATACTTCTCCCCGGCCACTTCTACGGGAATAGTGCGAGTGGCGCGCGAACACGTGCGGCTAGTGTGGGCGGCGCTGACGTACTTGGGGGAGATACGGGGGAAGAAAGTGGTCGTGCGGGTCGTGCATTGCGCCGGAACCATCAAGAAGGCCGAGCGGCGAGCGGTAGTGAGGGCGGGAGCCGAGGTGGGCATAGTATTGGAGGGACTCGTGGATCTAGAGGAGGGGTGGGATGAGGATATGGAGGAGTGACCGCATTTTTTGGTCGTGAGACGGCGCGCCAGTCTCCTTGACTATAAATCGAGCATAGGCTTTCCTTTATACTTCTTCCCCGCCCTCTCCGCCGCACGGAATATCAGTTGTGATCCGTGGAGCTCAAAGACCATCTCCTTCCCTTTGTCGTTCTCCCCGCCTACGTCGACCGCAACTTTGAAAACCGTAAACTCTTTTGGCACCGCTGTTTGTCATCAGCCCGCCATTAGTTTCTTCTCCAAGCGCCCGGAAAAAGAGACGTACTCTTGACTCTATCGTCCTCGGTGACGACGACGACGACGCCGCGAGTCTCTTTGACGACGGTGCCGCGGATGCCAACGCGGTCCACGGCCCTAGATCTGACGACCTCGACGACGGCACCGTGAAGATCCGCGCCGGCCAGGCGCTGCGCCATGACGGTGGCGCCGTTGACCGCCAGTCCGCGCGCATACTTCGTCCACAGCTCCCGCAGCGGCGCGAACGTCTCGTGCTTGAGGCCCTTCGGGAGCGAGTGCACGCCGAGTGCGCGCTTCTCTCTCGCGGTCAGCGGTTGACTGCGGTTGCGGCTGCCGGACTTGAGCTTGGACGTCCGCCGGAGGTCCCGTGCGTTCGGCGTGCGCGCCGTCGGGTGCAACAAGAGCGGCTTGGGAAGCTTTTCGGTGACAATCAATTCCGCAATGGAAGCGGTATTGTAGACGAGGAGGAGGGCGTGCGTGTCGGCGAGAGAGGCGGGGATGGAGGGCGTGGAAGTCGACATCTTGGTTGCGGACGGTAGTAGGGTGATAGGGTGGTAGCGCGGTGGGCCTATAAGGGGCATGCTCGAAATACATAGAGCGATGTGAACGAGATAAGTGGCCGTCTTGGCAGACGCGAATCCACGTGTCATAGTACTTTACGCGAGAAGTCACGATATTGCGGCCGTGCGTCATATGGTATTTTGGGAAGCAACCGTATCTACAAAAAAGAGAAACCGTGCTTTTAGAAAAAGAAATTTCCTGTACAAAAACGCGATTTTTGAACTGTACTTGGGTTGCGCAACCAGACAGGACCTGGACAACAAGATCATTACCACCACCACAGCCCCCTCCTGTTCCCGCCTGGTCCGTGATTCGTTCAGCGCAAACAGGAAAAAAGTAAAGAAAACACATTATAGCAATGAATTTCAAACCAGAGAAGAAGAAAAGAAGCAGAACCTGTACTATTGAAATGATGACATTACATGTATGAAAAGGAAAAAATGACACTAGAAATGACAACACGGGACACCGCAACCTATGAATCATAGTACAGCCCCATTATGCCGAAGGAGTATGCCGTAGCAGGTTTAAGACTCCTTGCCGCCATCGGTGACTTGAACGACGGAGGTCTTGGGGACAGGATATTTCTTGTCTTTCCAGTTGGCATACCTGTCCAGCAGCGCGGGCCCTACATAAATCAGCAACCTTGCATCCAGTAGCAGCATCGGGAAACTCACAAGCACTCTCCTCCGAATGTTCCTTCAAGCTCCAGGAAACACTTAGGTTGAAATGGTAAAATTGGTCAAACTGGTCCCTCGTGATGACAGCAACTGGTCTAGGTTCGGTAGTGATGAACTCCACGAAAGCGTCAACATGAGGATGGTTGCCGGGAGTGGGATTGCCAGGGGACACGGCTTCGCTCGGCTTCCAGTCAATATTGTACTTATCCTCGTCGAGGAGGACCTTAAACAGCTCCGCAGCAACCTCGACATCAATGTTTTTCGCGTTCTCCGGACGGAAGTGCTCGAAACACCATTTGTAAAACGGCTTGAACGCGGGGTTTGGCTCCGGCTCTGCGCGTGGGCGGATGGTGTCCAGAAGACGCGGGAGCCGCTCGAGGAGTTGTTCGTTCGACTTGATTCTGTGGCAGACATCGTTAGCAGTAACCCCCAAAAGAGAGAAGAGAGAGAAGCGTGCTTGAGACTGTTCATGTACTTGACGAATTCCTCCTTGGAGATGGTCATGAGCGTAGACACCTTGCACTTGTACATGATGCAGTAGAAGAACACGCCATCCGGGTGGATACCCAGGTCGGTCATCCACTTCTGCGCAGACTGCGGGTCAATTTTACCAGTCTTGTCATCTATCACAAGCAAGGTCTCATCAGCACAAATACAAAGCGCCACCACCAACGGATATGACCGAAAATACCAGCATAGAAGTAAAACCACTTCTCAACAGAACCCCATCTCGGTGCTGCACTCTTCTTCTTCTTCTTTGAAGTTGGAGTCTTAACTCCCGACTTGTCGAGTTCGTCGGCCATGTCCACCTTGTCAATGTCCATAGCAGCCGCCGTACGTTTCTTCGAACCCTTCACTGCTGTACTCGTAGAAGGTGGTGAGGGAGGTGTAAGAAGGGAGCCTTGGTCTTTCCTCCGTGCTGAAGCTCGTGTGCTACGATGCTCTGCGAGCGTCGAAGTAACACTAACCTTCTTCTTAGGAGGCATAGTTATTTACGAAGCAGGTGCGGAAGAGGAGACAAAGACAAACTGTTTTGCCGTCGAAGGAGGGAGGTGAAATTTGTGTACAAGGTGCAGCGGGAAGCTGTAGCTCGTACCGTGTATGTGGGTAGGATGTGTGGGTGGGATGTGTGGGTGGGATGTGTGGGTGGGATGTGTGGGTGGGATGTGTAGGTAGGGGTGTGTGTGTGAATCTGTAAGTTTGCCACTTGGATAGCTCGGTCTTGGGAGATGGATTCAGTGGGGCCGAGAAATTGGAATCGGGTGGGGCTGTGGGGAAGGGTTGTTGATTGCGGTTATACAGTTATACCGCCGTAGTTGATAGAGACGTAGAGTATGTTCGCGTATTTGACTAGATCTAGATCCAACTAATTCGTTCTTACAGTAATCTCATGCTTATGATGTATGTAATCGAAAGTCAAAACAAGTTTGAATCGGATTTGGTCGCAGGAGCAATGAGTCGAAGAAAACAAGAGGAAACAGAGACTAAAACTGGAAACGCTCGAATTGACCAGTCCCATTTTCTGACTTTCCATACTCTAGATAATCTCTTCGTAGTGTATGTACACTACATTTACACGCCGGGTCGATCCCCGCGATACGCGCTCTAGACTCGGGTGCCAGATCACCTGACCTCGGAAATTCCAGTAGAGCCTCATATTCTTCCACCTTCCACTAATCAATACAGTAAAGTACCTGCAGTTCAACTGTTGAGGCTAGGGTCTATATAGGTCGTTTCGCCCACATACTAGCTGCACTCAGTGCCATAGTTAGCTTACACATACGATCCAGAATAAAGATATCTGCATCCTTCCTCAGCGGCAGCCTCCCTCCGATCGTCCTTACGCCAATAACCTCACCCAACCACCCCCACCTTCGACAAGCCACTACCATGGCAAAGAAAGCGATCCAGAAGAACCAGGTCGTCAAGCTCATCGTCGGCGCAGGACAGGCCAGTCCCTCGCCGCCGGTCGGTCCTGCTCTTGGATCCAAGGGTGTGAAGTCCATGGACTTCTGCAAGGTCCACTCTTCCCCGACTCCGCCTCGTGAAGTGCTGATCCCCGGGAAAACACAGGAATTCAATGCCCGCACGGCTCACATCACCGTCGGCACACCGATACCCGCACGCATCACCGTGCGACCCGACCGATCCTTCCACTTCGAACTGCGGACGCCAACAACCTCGTGGCTCCTCCTCAACGCTGCCGGCGCGGAAAAGAAGAAGGGAAAGCTGAAGGGCGCGAACCTTCCCGGAACCCAGACGGTCGGCACCGTGAGTTTGAAACACGTCTATGAGATTGCGAAAATCAAGAAGACGGTGTGATGTTCCCTGCCAGACGAAAGGCGGTCTATGAGAAAGGCGAGAGTGCTGATACGTGAGGATAGGAGCCCAGGCTGGCGGGGTTGCCACTCGAGGGACTCGTGAAAAGCATTCTGGCACAGGCGAATACGGTTGGAATTGAGGTTAAGCCATGAGTGCGGGGCCGGAAGCGAATGTACCATAAGATGTGTCTGATTGTATCACCGTCGCAAACTCATTCTCGATTCTGGAGTTGAGCTACACATTACCTGCGGTGGTCTTTTTCTCAGCTTTCAACCCCTCAATAGCTACAACCCTGAACTACAGGCGCTAGAGCCGTGGTTAGAGTAGCTACTCGCTCATCGGTGTTCTGAGCACTTTCACCCACAACTGACAACGGGGTACCCCACACCCCAGACCCACGAACCGTGGACTAATCATGATCGCCATGGCAGAAGAGCTCCTATGTCCTCCCAGCATATATCCAGGAATTTGGGAATTCGACTGCCCAATACACAGAGCGTATCAGACGACCATCGTATCCGATGGCGTGCTGTAGGTGGTTCACTAATTAACGCAGGGAGTGATTACCGCGCTAATACAGCAACCGCGGTAGGGCGCTTCGGCGGAGAGAAATGTTTTTACGTCTTCGATACCATCTCAAGGGCGGTCCACCGATGTTTGTACGGAGATGGTAGAAGAGAGACGGGCAGTAGTGGTTGTACTCTCCCAGCTGGGAAAGGATGGGTGAGATGAGGTCAAAGCGGCATTTGTCCTGATTAACAGCATGACGGGTATCAAAGTGGCACTGGTGGTGGTGATCACAGAGGGGAATGGTAAGGATTTCGCATCCGTTATGATGAGTTTATGGAGCATGGTATTGATTGGATGGGACATCCGCACATGCTTGGCCAGCAGGTGTGTGTAGTGTTGCGGGGCGTACGACGGTCTGGGGCTTGCATGGGCGGATCCGCGGGGGAATGCATTCGTTATCATGAATATTGGAAATAGGAGGCATCTGGGTTCTGCATCAGCAGTCTTTTGAGGGATCGACTATTCTTATTCTCATCATCCATCTCGTCGTCTCGCTGTCGCAGGAGCACCACGGTTCCCGGAACCAGTGACCACTCCGACATGCATCGGACCGTCATCCGAACAATGTTCCTGTGCTTATAAGAGCTATGACTGAGCCCTGGGTCCAAGAAGCCATAAAACTCGCTCTGCATGGGTGTGTAGGAAAGGGAAAGACGGAGGGTCGGATGATGGCCGTCCTCATGTCTGGGGCCGAGAATCTTTGGCGCGCGGAATGAGGATGGGAGCTATCGAGGTTCTTAGTTCTCCCGGACCAAAATACACCCGCCCCAAACGCCCAGGCGTAAGGATCTGCCTCTAAACTCCTCAGACCTGGGATGTCTATAAACTCATCATTTCTTGGGATAGAATAGAAACCTCACCCGACGTAGACTGTCCATAAAATGTGTAGGACTCTGTATTTGCCCTCAACAACCTACACCCGTCCTGGCCAAGGCGTGGTAATAAAAAGACTAGGTAGAGTTTTGGGTCATCTGCTCTCAACGTGTAAGAACCCCTGAGGAGAGCGTTGACAGCTACTGTACCACCTGACCTTACAACGGCTAAGGAGTATGCTTCGCAAGATTTATGGCTTCTCGGGCCTCTGGAGAATGTAAATCTCTTGTCCTCTTCAATCTAGGTTTGGGCATGGTTGCCGTGCTCTTAACAGGGCTCCAGATACGAGTAACGAAACATATATATATATGTATATATCTGAGCCCTGCGGTGCGCAGCCATCTCGACCTTCAGCTTCAGCTGTTGCTCCGTTTCGTGGCCCCGCGATTTCCTCGCAGGTGGTGTGATTGTCGAGTAATGACCAAAAGCATCCTCTTCGGCAGATATAAACTGTGGCAGTATGGGTTGGCAAGAGATATATTCCGCGGCGCAGTGTAGCATCAATCTCAAACCGCAGTGCTGCTTCGTGCACATGTCCAAGCTCACGTCCACTGGCCATGGGAATGGGGATTATGTGGGCCCCGACTTCGGGGAGGGAGCGGCGCTGCGGGGGCGGAGACAGAGTCGATTTTCTGGCTGCTGAGTGTCCGGGCCCGGTCATGTCATGTCATGTAGCCTCCCGCGTGGAGATGTATGCGAAGCGTGTGCATGCAGTGATACCGGCGGTTTGTGGAGATGTTTCATGATAGGTATGTGGGATTGTTGAGTACGAAGCGGCGTGAATCGTGCGGGCCAATTTGAAAGAACGGCCGTGAATGTATTCGATCTGCTGCATGTATGTGCGTGAATACCAGCCCGAGCAAGCCCAAACATGTCCCATTCCGGCCGTGCCATGCTTTGCTATCGACTTTTCTATGACATAGGGTCAGAGACATTACGCCCCACTATACACCCTTGACCCGACCTCATCCTCCGTCTTCAACGCCACTCACTCCACATTCAAAAGCCAACTTCCTGTCATTCTCTGTTCCCTCTCCCCTTTACTCCTTTACATTCCTTCATTCCTACACACGATATTCCCTTTCCCTCCCATATTCCATACCCAACCCCCCCCGACTTGACGGTTCTTCATCTACGTTCCACATCGCTGATTCGGCCACCCCTTGAAACCTACAATCTACAATCCCTCGAATACAAGCGCTCGCTCTAGTTACTACTTACTCTAGAGATGAGGCCTCATCTTCTGCTCTCCCTGCTGGGAGCTACCTGCACCATGGCCCACCACATGGTCTCCAACATCTGGATTGATGGCGTCAACCAGGGAGCCGGCACCTGCATGCGCACCCCTCTCAACACCGATCCTCTGACCGATGTCACTGCTTCTACCATTGCCTGCAATGTCAACGGCAGTAAGAAGGTTGATATTACCTGCCCCGCCAATGGTAATCCTTACTTCCCCTCCGCCCCGTATTATTGACCGAGTGAGTGCTGATGTGTCCGCTCAGCTGGCTCGTCTATCACCATCCAGTGGCGCACTTGGCCCGACGGTAGTAACGATAGCCCCATTGATGTTTCTCACCAAGGCCCGTGTGCTGTATACATGAAGAGGATGGGTGATAATGGTGACGGCGAAGTTGCGGGAGGGGGTATGTCGTTCGCTTCCCTCCGCCTTTCGGTAGAGATGGGATGCTGATTACAAGCAGGATGGTTCAAGATTTGGCACGATGGATTCCGTAATGGAGAATTCTGTACCGAGAGGCTACGCAAGAATGGCAACCAGATGACGGTTAAGATTCCGGAGGATTTGGCTGGGTATATTACCTTTATACCAGTTGCGGTGACGGTCAAAGCGCTAACATATCTGCAGAGGCTACTACACCCTTCGCGCCGAACAGCTCGCCCTTCACCAGGCTCAGCATGTCGGTGGTGCCCAGTGGTATGTTGGGTAAGTGTACTGAACTTATCCCAACTGGTGGCAGAAGTAAAACTTATGAGTATAGATGTGCCCAAATTTTCCTCTACTCGACTGGTGGGAACAGCAAACCTGGGAACACCGTTTCGATCCCCGGATACGTCACTGCCCAGCACCCCGGTGTCCACTACGACTGGTGGATCAAGAAGGGCGCGGACTATAAGATGCCTGGACCAGAGCCACACATCAAGACCAACAGCGGCGGCGGCAATATTATCAAGGTCCCTTTCACGCCCCACACGTACGGCGAGTGCGTGGTCAAGAACGCCAACTGGTGTGCCGTTTCCCCTCCTAGTCACAGCAATGAAGCCTCTTGCTGGAAGGTCAGTACTTGTTTTACAGTCGCCAATCGACCACACTGCTAATCGAGTCAACAGGCTTCCCAGAATTGCTGGAAGCAGCTTGATGCTTGCTACATCAACGCTCCTATTACTGGTAACAAAGGCTGTAAAGAATGGGAGAAGAGGTGCGAGAACTATTTGGTAAGTGATCTCTATTTCTCTTTATCGTGCACGCCCTAACATGTCAGACTCTCTGCCACAAGTGCAGCCAGAACAGCTGCCCGGGCTCCAAGGCCAAGAAGATGAAGCGTGCCATGCGTGGACACAAGAATCACCATGCCCGCAATATCGACAACCTTGTCGAAGTCCTTTGAGCATGGCCAATACTTGGTATTTCGGTTGGGAATATTACGATTGATCTAGTCCTGTTGTCTTTTGTTTTGAGTAATTCCTTCTTGCTGGCTGCTTGAGGAACTGGGGAAGTCAGAGGGAATCGGAAGCACGGAGTTTTGAGGGATTGCTTTCTGGTTTCTCCTTTCCCCCCTTTTCGTTTGTAGTTTCGTGGACAGGCTGGACTGGGATTTGTACGTTAGGGGAAATCATTTCACATATTTCATGCATATACCATCACTCGATCGATGCTGTCTACCGCTGTGGTCGAGTGTCCTCACATTACGGTCGATGGATACTATAGACATCTCGCAAGCACTGAAATTGCAATAGCTCCAGCCCTACGAAATTATGAGTACCAAATCCACTCAAGTTCCTATCCTAATAACCCCACATATCCTCATCACTATCATCGTCATCCTCGCTTGCCTCCTCGCTCTCACTTTCATCCTTCAGCATATCCACCTCGTCGGCCTCTTCATCATCCGCTAACGGCTTCCTGGCAAACAACTCCAGCACCTGCTCGAAAGCAATGTGCACAGCGCCCTGTTCGTAGGTCTCGAAGGCATCGAATACTTCCTCGAGTTTTTCTCTCGCTACCACCTTCTCCGCGTCCGCATCCACACCGACATCCATAGTGTCTATACTACTTTTTGTGTCGACGATGTACATTCCAGTGAGCGCGTGTGCGTGTGCGGTGTTCTCATCTGACTCTTCGACGGTCTGACCAGACGCGACGATCGAAGCGACGCTAGCATGGGCAGCGAGGACGGGGGTGAGGTACTGAAGCCGAGCCTGGGTGTCCATGATAAAAAAGCCCTTTCCGGGACCCGCTGAGCGAAGCGCCGAAACCGGAGAATCGAGGTCATGGACAGAGGATGGCGACAGATCGGCAAGGTTCTGCCAGACGACGATTTTCCCGCGTCTGGTGCGCTTGGTTGTGATTGTGGCTGCGACGGCGATGGCGTGTTCTTTGAGGTCAACTGCGAGGTGGAGGGTCGGCGCGACGAAAGTGGGGAGGAGCTCGGTTATAATGTAGGACCATTCAACACGGCTGTGGACGAGGTTCCAAACCAAAAGTTTTTGAGTGCCAGCAGCGACGAGGTAGCGGTCGGCGATGATGAGGCCGGTAGTGCGTCCGACTTGCAATCCACCGAGAGTTTGGCGGAAGTTACCGGTGTTGGGGTCGATCAGATGGATTAGGGAGTCTTCGTGACTACCATAGCCGGCGTCTGGAGAGGAGACGGCGAGGACGGAGGAGTCCTCGGAGAAGGCGGCGTTGCCCCACGATTTTTTCGGGGTTCCGGTTTCGCCTGCGAGGACAAGGGGGAGGGACTCGCCATCCCCACGACGCCTTTTGGCGAAGTTCACGGATTTGCGGAGGCCCCATGTAATTTGATTCTCTGGAGCTGCAGATGCACCGGGCCGGGCACGGACCTTGGATTTCCAGATTTTGACGTAGCCGTCAGCACCGACGGTCACAAATGTTTGGCCGTTGGGTGCGGCGATCAGATCGAGGACACTTTCAGCGCCCATTTCTTCCGGAGAGGGATGCGGGGAGTCAATGCGAGTAACCAGTTCCCATTCCCTGCGGGCCTCACTCCATCGCCAAAACTTGAGATACACCTCCCGTTTCCGCTCCACGTTCAGGTTCTGAAAAGCCTCGTCGCTCTTGGGGGGCTGCCATTCATCTACCGATGCAAGCCAGTGGCCGTCACTCGTGGCAGCAAGGAATGAAATATCCGGCTCCGAGACGAACGCATTGTCCGGGCCCTGATTGAGAATTGTAGCATTGGTCCTTGCTAGCGCTTGTCGCGAGACATGCCGGTCTGAGTATGTGTCAAACGTCTGGAGGTAAGGCGACGATGCTTGCTGGTCAAGTTGGTTTGATGGAGTAGCGATGAGGAGGATATTGGCTTTGGTGGGGTGGAGGAGGCAAGGAACGACACGAGACGCCCGGTTCCGTCGTAATTGCGCGTGAGATTGAATTCCGGCGATGTTCGCTTTCGGCTTCAATTCCGAAGTCGACAGGACCATGATTGAATTATCCGACAAACTGACGGCGTAAGAAGCACTCCGTGGGGAAACGACGATATTCTTGATGGCTGCACCTAGGTGTGGGAGGAACTGCTTGTGCCCAGTCTCAAGCTGCCAGATAACCAAAACAGTCTCCATCCCCCCAGAAACAATGTACGCTCCTTGGTTACATGTCAGCGTCGGTATTCGGCCGAGTGACTACCGATGACGTGGCAGTTGTGGGGTGGATTGAAACGTACCGTCAAGCGCAGATTTCACAGACGAGACCGCCGTTCTGTGCCAATGAAGTCTCCTGGGAGTATGACCCGTTTCTACTTTACTGTACTTGATTACATCGTGTAGCACATATAAAGCGCCAACGTTGTCACCAACGATGATGTCGCCTCTGCGACGTCCACCATTTTTCTTCGATTTCTTGCCCGTTGACAAGTCTGAGACTTGTGTGTCCATGCAAGTCAACGGATTCGCCATTTTGTACACTCTTGGCGCATGCCATTCAGTGCCCTCCCCATTGATAACCACTACCTCTCTCGCAGCAATGAGACAGACGGCACGTCCAGCATCTGCAACACATAATCTGGTAATACGGTTTCTTGTTGAGTAGATCACTACCTTTCCGCTGACTTGGGGTCCAGACAGCGTGACACGCCACACGGATAAGCTGCTATCCGAGAGCTGCGCAACCGCGTAAACCACCTCCGATTTTGGCGACTCCGGCTTCTGGTCAGGGCAAACACACACATGCAAGGTCAGGCCCAACGCCAGCTTCCACGGGGAGCCGACAAGCTTGCCAGTCGTCAGATCATATAGGTAAAGCTGCGAATGCGATGTTGCAATGTAGACACGGTCATCTGACTTGGGGTCGACGAAATATGCAACAACATGCTCCGGTGTAATAAGGGCTGAGTTCGACGCTGGCACCGTAATCATGCGAACTAAGAGCGAGGTTTTTGTGGAGTAGATTTTCAGTGACATCGTCTGTGCCACCATCACATGCCTGCTCGCCCATTTTATAAGCACGGATCAATCCAATAACGAGATGACTTACTTTTCGTCTTTGGTAAATGCCGGATCCAATTCCGCATAGCGGCCACCAAGGAAGGGCGAGAGCTTCCATGTGGGAGTGGTAGTGGGTGTAATGGTAGCAAAGCTTTCACTCTTTTCCTCCACAATGTCTCCGCTTCCGGTAGCGGTCGCCGTGCCTGTACTTCGAGGGAAGCTTTTCTTCCTTTTCTTCTTCTTCCCGTCTGTCGGCTTCTGTGGTACTGCCGCGATCAGCCCTGCAGGCACAGTCACCGAGTTTCCATTCACACCGTTAATAGCCTCTGTCTTTGAGCCTCCACTATTTGGAACCTGTGGCTTCGGTTTCGACTTCGACTTGGGTGATTTGGCGGGTACTGAAGTCTTGTTGGAGGATTGCTTCGGGTGTTGTTTCTGCTGTTTTCGCTGCGGAATGGCCTCCTTCGTCCTGACCGCCAAAGCCATCCCCTCCGGGGCCGCTGTTGCAGGCGCTGACATTTTGGCTGGCTTTCGGCAGATCGACAGTGTCAACGACGAGCGACGGAGAGCCGGTTGAGACGTAAGGGCTCGTCGGATTGGTGTTGCCGAGTCACAGTTGGTTGCCCAAGAAGGGTTTCAACCTTGAAGGTTCTCTGACTATCTACTTGAAATTTTTCATAAACGCGCTAGTGGGGGAGTGGAAGGCAGCGCTACTGCAGCCAAGACCCACCCACTCACAGGTATCTATCTATTACACAACGCCAGTCTCGTTTCTTTCGACCTCTCATATCCTCAATTCGCAACCGAGCAACGCGACCGCCACGACAAAAGAGAAGACCGTCGTTGCGATCAATATACCTTCGCCGTCTACCGTATTCTGTCAGCTACAAAATGATCATTCCGGTCCGCTGTTTCTCATGCGGAAAGGCACGATACACCCTACTCACCGCAGCCAAAGCTTGTGCTAATGTGCAATGCAGGTCGTCGGAGACCTGTGGGAACGCTATCTCCAGCTTCTGGAAGAGAACACTTCCGAGGGGTTCGTTTTCCGATCCTATGACGGTGACGGCGTGTTGACTAAATTGATTCTAGTGACGCCATGGACCAGCTTGGTTGCAAGCGGTACTGTTGCCGTAGGATGTTGATGACTCATGTCGACCTCATAGAGAAATTGCTTCGGTTTGTATAATTCTTCTTAGACCTGGGAAGGGATGGCTGATTACTGATGCTGATACAGCTACAACCCCGCCGATCGAAACCGCAACCGGTGATCAGCCGCCCAATCGATTTGCTGTGCGTTTGATTTACAATGAGCGAACTGTTTGAAAATGCAATACATAGTTTAAGACTTTATTTTTCGAGCGCGGGGAGCGAAGGTAGTGCGTGGGTGTATGGTGTGCATACAATATTTGCCGGAAGGGTTCGGTGTTGGTACTTCCTGTGGTGGTGGCGGTTACCTCAAGCGTGAACTGGATACTCTTCGAGCTGGCTGCTATGTTAGGAGACTGATAGCTGGCGGACGTGATGGGTCAATGCTTCGTCGCTAACGTTTAGAATGCTCGTCGCAAATTCAAGAGTATGCAGTAGAATGGGCATAGGATGGCATTGACTTCTTCGTACTGATACAATCGCGCACGGCTCCATGGTCTACATCTACTCTTCGGGCTTCTATCGATCCAGCGCCTCGAGATTACCCTTTGCAAAGTCCCAGGCACCCAAAAAGATCGCACCGCCTATCGAAATCCAGATGACCCTTGGAGTAATACCCTTGAACAGCGCTCCAGCTCCTTCCTCGGCAACAATGCTCTCGAAAGTGGACAGAGCCGATTGCTTCTATAGGCGTACTTCGTTGGCATCACTATCGCTTTGATTGGGGCCCAAGCATACCTGTTTTGCTAACATCAATCTCGTCTTCAGCACGTCCAGCGGAGTGGTAGCAGCAGCCGCAACAGCCCCTGACACACTCCCGAACACGGCGCTCTCAGCGGGGTTGGCCTTCCTCCCTTTGGCTTCCCCTCTCCACTTCTTCATGGCTTCCCACAAGGGGAACTGAATCACCGTGAACGGAATCTCTCTCATGATCGTGATTCCCCAACCTCTGTAGAGCTCCCTCCACACCATAATTGCTGAGATATTGGCAGTGAAGATGTGCCGCAGCGCCTGCCACGAGCTCGCGAATTGTGACGCCTGTGCTCGCTGCTTGATCACCTCGGTGGGAACTCTAACGGAGCATGCTGCGATCTCGCCGATGGATGCGGCAAGCATGTGTGTTATTGCCGCTGAAGATCCGGTTTTCTCGTCGTGACGGAGAGTCGTCTTAACGTGCTCGTAGGAGACAAAGAAGAGAGCTGCGCCTGGAGCCGAGCCTGCTATCACCGAGCCAATGCCTTTGTAGACTCCCGACCATCCACCATTCTTAAAGAATCCTCCCGCCGATTGCAGCCGCGTCTTGAGCGTGTCGAGTGGGTATAAGGACAGGTCGACGGCAGTACCGGCAAGACCCCCGGCCTGCCCCACTATCGTCAGGATCGTGCTTCGGCGGGCCGAGGTAAATGTGGACTTACAATCAGCGAGCGGACATAAGGCGAGGCAAAGATCGAAGCCGACGAAGAATTGGCGCAGGTGGACGAGTGGTCCATATGGAACAGGCTGGCGGGTATGTTGGCGGAAGTATGGTTTCGTCGTTAACGCGGCCTTGCTTGCAATCTGACCGCTCAATCCCGTGCAGGGATCCCGGTTGACTGTCGCTTCTCCGCCGCTGCCGGACGGCTTGCCGAAACCGGGCTAAAAATGACGGTTTTCCGCACTTCAAATGTTCCTACCAAGCCGTGAACTTCTCTGTGCGACGACGAAGACCACCACCTTTATCTCAACAAGAAGCCTCTCCGACGCATGAGCTTTCGGAATCTCGTTCAGCGATTTCTTCTGCCGACAGGGAAGCACAACTGGCAGCAGCTGATGGTGGGGGATGAAGAGTTTCGGCACCGCTTCTACCACCTGTGGAAATGCTATCCTCCACGGATAGGTACCTCCCCCACCATCACCTTTCGTTTCCCTTTTTCACCCTTCCCAACTAGCTAACAGTGGTCTGTGTATTATAGGCATTGCCGTGAGCGGCGGTGTAGACTCCATGGCACTCGCATGGCTCACAAAATCGCTTGCCGAAGCCGAAAATATGAAGGTTCATGCCTTTATCGTCGATCACGGTGTACGGCCGGAGAGTGCTGAGGAAGCACAGAAAGTCGCCGAAATTATGGCGGGCTACAGCTTCCAGCCACATGTGCTCCAGCTATCATGGGGGCCGGAGGGACTTCCCAATGGCGGGTTCGAGACGATGGCGCGAACGGCTCGGTATCAAGCTCTCGCGCAGGCATGCGTGGACAACGAAGTACGGCATGTGTTACTCGGGCACCACTCCGACGACTTAGCGGAGACGGTGATGATGCGGATGATCTGTAGTAGTCGAGCGGAAGGATTGCGGGGGATGAAGCACACCTCTCGAATGCCGGAGGTTTGGGGGATCTACGGGGCGGACGAGATAGAGATCGGACGGCCGTTTCTGAGTGTGTCGAAGGTGACCGACCTTTGCTTCTTGGGGGGAAGGGGTTTTGTACGGCGGGCGAGGACAGCAGCAAACTGACAGCGCACGCAAGACGCGGCTAAAGTGCACCTGTAAGGCGGAGGGCGTTCGATGGTTCGAAGATCCTACCAACAACGACCCCTCGTACACCAGGCGCAACGCGATCAGGAAACTGCTGTTTGCAATGCCGTCACGACTACCGAAGGCATTGCAGAAGCCGGCGCTGGTTGAGATGGCGGAACGGGTGGCTGTTCGGGACGCCACCCTCACGAGGGAGGCGAGGGAGGTTCTAACGCTGGATTGCGAGGTCAATGTCAACCAGAGAACCGGCGCATTACAGATGATGCTGCCGCCTACATATAAGGGTCTTGGACTGGGCTCGAATGATGCCGTTGGTGCCAGGATCATGCTCCGAGTGCTGACAATGATCGCGGAGCGAGTAACGCCCCTACAGAAGATCAAACGGAAAAGCATGATCAACGTGCTCGCAAATATCTATGAGAGGAATCCCCGAGAACCAATACATTTTACAGCGGCGGGCCTGTCCTGGACGAGGGGAGCGAATAAGGTGATCTGGAGCCTGCGACGGGTACCGTACACACATCGGGCTCGAGCGGAAGTTACGGTGGTGTTCGGCCCTGAATCTCTGAACCAATGGAGTGAGTGGAAGCTATGGGATGGGCGGTGGTGGATACGTGTTCAATCACTGCGAAAGGAAATCAGAAGGGTGGTGGTGCGGCCACTGGCACCAGGTGATATGAAGCAGCTGCGTGGAAGGCTCGAGCAGATCGGGATGCCGTGGATAATGAAGGAGCTAGCGAACATGGGACCAAAAGCTCGGTTCACCATTCCAGTCATAGCATTCGAGGAACGTAGCCCTGAGGAGTGGGAAGTTACCAATGACTGGCTCCTGATAGGCCTTCCGTCTTTTGGCGTGGATCTCATGAATAGGAATGGACCGTATGTCAGTGACGGAAGGTTGGTGAGATGGGAGATCTCTTTCAGGAAGCCGATGTGAATCTAGCGGATGCACATGGAGGACAGGCATCTCGCCCCACAATTGGGACCAGAGCCTCAAGATTTATGTACATAATACCCAGTACTTACTTGAATAACTTGTATATAAAAGGACACAGAATTTTGTATCTGGGGTGTACGATAGAACCACAGTAAATTTAGACTATGACGGCATAGCTACCTGGGGTTTCTCGGGAATTGTGACTAGTGGGACGTCTCTGATGCAAGACGAAGTGCCGTGGTTTCAGCGAAGACTTCTTATGTGGTGGTCTATGATTTTCTTGTGTATGGTTGCTGTATTGACGTTCATAGCGTCCCGTGAGGCGTAGTTATGGCCTGAGTTGCGTGCATGCTGGAGAGCTCTCAGTCAGCGGGAATTCAATCACCACATGAGGTCTAATATGTACTTATCTTTTGATCTATTATTTCTGAAATAACCTTTTGCGAAAACTCGCAGGGTCGTAAAGTAAGTAAGCAGTGAAATTCTGAGGGTTACAATCACATGATGAAAGTTAGTTCCGCCAAGGCGATAGTCAATTAAGGCTAGCATGCGTCTTCCTCAAGCTAATGTAGCTTCGTCGCACCGCCAAACGACAAAGGCGTTCCTAACCACCTAACTGTCTAACCGCCTTCCACAACTACCCGCTCCGCAACATACACAAAACATCTCCTGTCGCGACAACAGCACAGCTAAACTCCTAATACAAAACATGTCCGATCCAACTAACCACGACTTGGGCTCAGACGAAGAGGAAGATCACGATCTCGACACCTTGCGCGACGCGAAGGAAGCCGACCAGCCAACCACTGCCGCTGCCGCTGCCGTGCCCGCGGATGAAGATGAGGAAGAGGAGGAGGAGGATGACGAAGACGATGAAGACGATGAAGAAGACGACGATGTGGTATGCGCCGCACTCAATTTGCTTGTTGTCGGTGCTGGTTTTTGGGGCTCTGCTGATCGCGATTTTCCTTGTGACTACCACAGCCCCAACGCAAGCGCCGTCGCCGACTGAACCATTTCTTCGACGACGAGGCTGAAGTAGATGACGATGACGAAGAGGTCGACGAGGAAGAAGAAGAGGGCTTCATTGCCGACGAAGAGCTCCCAGAGATCAACGATCACAGAGAGTATCGCGAAGAGCACCGGCACCGCGAGCTCGATCGCCAACATGAACAGCAGCAAGCCGAAGATTTGGAGGCTATGGCCGAAGAATTGAGGAATCGTCATGGTCGATCCAAGAGGGGTCGTGGTCCAGATTCGGGACTCGTACCTCGTCGACTGTTGCTCCCCTCCGTTCAGGATCCCAACATCTGGGGAGTCAAGTGTCGACCCGGAAAGGAGAGGGAGGTCATTTTCTCGATCATCAAGAAGATGGAGGAGTTAGAAGGCACCAAGCGCCCGATGCCTATCATTTCGGCTTTTGAACGAGATGCAATGCAAGGATATATCTACGTCGAGGCGTACAAGCAGAGCGACGTACTGGAAGCACTGACCGGCATTTCCAACGTCTACCCGCGGTCCCCCCAGATTCTTGTTCCGATTAAGGAAATGCCGGATTTATTGAACGTCGTCAAGTCTGTGGAAATCATGCCTGGTGCGTGGGTTCGCCTCAAGCGCGGGAAGTACCAAGGTGATCTTGCCCAGGTTGAGAATGTTCTTGCGAACGGCCTTGAGGTCCGCATTCGCATGGTGCCTCGACTTGACTATGGCAACAGCAACTTAGAGAGGAACCGCGATGACCCCAATCTGCCGCCTGGTCAAAAGAGGAAGCGGGTGGGCAATTTCAACAAGGCCAATACCGTCGCTGGTAGGCCTCCGCAGCGCCTGTTCTCCGAAAACGAAGCCCAGAAGAACCACGCGAAGATGCTGAGTAAAGGAACGGCGGCCAACGGCGGTCGAAAGAATTACACGTACATGGGTGACGAGTATGAAGATGGCTACTTGGTCAAGGACGTCCGGCTCACGCATATCACTACCGAGGGTGTTAGCCCGACGCTCGAGGAAGTTACCAAGTTTGCTTCGACTGTTGACGAGGGTGCAGAGACGCTTGATCTCAACGCCCTGGCGCAGTCTCTCAAGACCTCTATCTCGACATACCAAGTCGGTGATACGGTTGAAGTCTACGATGGTGAACAGCAGGGTATGATCGGAAAGGCTGTTAGCGTGCACGGGGATATCGTCACCATGGACGTTATCGAGGGCGAATTGAAAGGCAAGAGGTTGGAGGTCCCGTTTAAGGGCTTGAGGAAACGCTTTAGGGAAGGAGACCATGTCAAGGTGACTGGTGGTCGATTCCGTGACGAAACTGGTACGGTCGTTCGGATTCTCGAGGACAAGGTGACCTTGATTACCGGAGAAGAGAACATAGAAGAGATCACGGTTTTCTCCAAGGATCTTCGCGAAGCTGCCGACGGAGGGATGTCTAAGTCTTCCAAATACGATCTACACGACCTAGTACAGATAGAGTGAGTCACAATATTCCTCCTCTTACACCATAGCTAATAGTGTGAAGTGCTTCAACCGTCGGATGTGTCATCAAGACGGAGAGAGCTTCCTTGCGAGTTCTCGATCAGAATGGTGACATGCGTGTTGTTATACTATCCCAAATCGCTGACAGGATCTCTCGTCGTAATGCGGTTGCCATCGACCGTAATGGCTCGGAGATCCGTCTCGGAGATACTGTTAAGGAGATTGGTGGCAACACTCGCACGGGGGTGGTACTGCACATCTATCGTTCGTTCGTTTTCTTGCACAGCCGTGAGATCACCGAGAATCACGGCGTGTTTGTCTGCAGGGCTTCGAACGTGGCGACTATCGCTGCCAAGGGAGGTCGTGTTGACCAGGCTGCTGGGCCTGATCTCTCGAAGATGAATCCCGCGTTGTTGAGGAACGGCGCCAGTGGTGGCAATATGATGCCCCCTCCGAAAGTGGGTGGCAGGGACAGAACTATCGGCCAGACCGTCACAGTTCGGCTGGGTCCCTACAAAGGTCTCATGGGAATCGTCAAAGACGCTACGGACCATACCGCACGTGTGGAGCTGCACACTAAAAACAAGACCATCACCATCGAGAAGATGAAGTTGGGCTTCCGAGAGTATGTTACCATTCGAGACTTGCCATCGATGCTGGCTAACGTGAAATTTAGTTCTATCACTGGTGCTATTAAAAGCTACCAAGATTTCGCTCGCCCAGTTGGTCGTGGCGACGGTGGCGGCGGGTTCAGGGTCCCGGGCGGTTCGAGCACACCTAGCTGGAACAGTGGAAGCAGAACCCCCCAGATCGATCATTCGGGCACTGGAAACCGCACTCCCGCCTGGATGGCTAACAACGATGGAGGGCGCACGCCCGCGTATGTTTCTGGCGGAAGGACTCCTGCTTGGGGGGGTGGTGATGGAAGCCGGTCCGTGTACCAAGGCAACAGAACTCCTGCGTAAGTTTATACTGCTCCATCGAATCTTATCTTTTCTCTAATAGCAGTGACAGCTGGAACCCGTCTTCACGTACCCCATATATTGCGGACTCGGAGCGTAGTGCTTGGGACGCTGGATCAAAAACCCCTGGTCGGCCTTCGGTTATCGATTCTTGGGGTCAGGATTCCAGTAACTTCGCAAACACTACGGCTCGCACCCCAGGAGCCTATGGCGCTGCGTCTCCAGAGTTCATTCCCCCGCCGTTTTCCGCCCCGACTCCGGGAAACCCATTGTCCGCCCCCACCCCGAGCGCACCCACTCCGGGCCCAATTTCAGCCTCAACCCCCTCTGGATGGGGAGCTGAAACGGCCCCGACTCCTGGAGCCAGTGGTGGATATGGCCGCGGCGGATTCCCAAGTACCCCTGGCACTTGGGAAATCGATGACGATGAGTAGATGAATCTGCCTAACATATACTATTATTCAAGTTCTTGTGTTACTTTTTTTCTACTTCTCTACATTGGCCTTTTCCTCATGATTTAAGACTGGCGTATACGAGTTTCCATGATCACTTGCTTATCTTCTACTGCTTGATTGACGAACCAGAAACAACCTCGGTAATAAATACGGCATTTTGCCCCGGTACCCAAAGTTTGTGATGTTCCGATACCCGGCGATTTGTGTTCGTCCAAACACCCCAAGGTAATGGTAGTGTGTCGGCCACCGTGATTTCTCTTTCTACCACAACACCCAACAATCACATACCACTCCGCCCTATACACTGCGCAACCACGCCAGAGAGGGTCACTATCTCCACTGATGCCCAAGCTGCCACTAGAAGAATGGCATCGGAGGAACCTGGGCCCGGCCAGATGCACGCGATCCTGGCGCGGAAGCACATCGCGACACTACGGAGGGCCAGACCGGGCATTGCCATCGAGGTCCGGTGGCGCCCAGCACACAAAGGTGTCCCAGGTAATGAGAAGGCTGATGAATGGGCAAAGCTCGCTGCGGAGAGCCGGACGCACACTGTGTGGAATGGCTACAGGCTGGAGCGCGACCAATGCTACTCCCCAGATCCCTTGCGCACCTCAAGCGAGAGATCTCTGAGAAGAAGTGGGGTGAAGCTCGTTGCTGGGCTGCAAGCCGAGTCACCACCAAGAAGTACAGGCTGCCACGTGAGCAGCGGCCGGACAAGACAGAGGCTGGCAGCTCTAAGATGCTTGCCTCTAGGTTCTACCAGCTAAAGACAGGGCACTGCCTCACGGGCCAGTATCTGGAGTGGACAGGAAACCAGCCTACTGCCAAGTGCTGGTGGTGCCCGTATAGGACACAGATGCGGGACCACGTATTCAAGAACTGCCCCCGCTGGAAGCCCCAGCAGAAGATGCAGTGGGCAGAGGTGCGGGAGGGAAGCAAGAGCGGGAAGAGCCAGTTTAAGATCCGGGACTTCCTTGCCGACGAGAGGTGCAGTCAGGGTAATAGACTTCCTCTCCACTACGGATGTGGGAGGGCTGGCCCTGGCTGAGGAAGACGCGGGGAGCGAGGGTCGGAATGGGAGAGGAGGGAGAGGAGGGGGCGGGGAGAGGAGAGGAGGGCGGAGGAGCTGGGTGGGGGGGCTACCTTTGTTCTTGCCCCCGCCCTTTTCATGGCGTCCACGGAAGAGGGCGTAGGGGACGGTCACGCTTTCCTTTATTACCCTACGTTTTTCTCTTTGGTGTGCATCTTTTCTCGGGATAGGCCTGGGTGGAGGGCAAAAAGGGGACCTTGCAACGTGCCGCCATCGCGGACAAAATGTACGCCGCCGTAGTCTAGATAGGCTGAATGCGATTATGATTAAACAAAAAAAAACAAAAAAAAACCAACCCCCATCCTCGTTGAGGTGTTAGTGGCTCTTATGGTGCTAGAATGCTAGAATCTTCATGGCTCG
>Ga0307508_10000076_pt1 | contig 114350 bp, 159 predicted proteins | sample 9_EM_MG_FD_203089 | JGI IMG/M metagenome (GOLD analysis project Ga0307508, IMG submission 203089) | Populus trichocarpa ectomycorrhiza microbial communities from riparian zone in the Pacific Northwest, United States - 9_EM | ecosystem: Host-associated > Plants > Roots > Unclassified | place... | reverse complement strand
ACGGCAGCACCGGGCAATACCTGTTCAGGAGCTGCAAACGCTGGAACCCGCAGCAGGAGATTCTGTGGGCGGAGGTGCGGAGAGAGACTGGAAGGGGGAAGGACCGCTTCAAGATCCGCGGATGGCCAGTGCACCCGGCTGATACTGGACTTTTTGCGCACTACGGAGGTAGGGCGCAGCGTGCGACCGCGAGGAGCGAAGCAGAAGCTGGATGAGGACCGTAGGAGCGAGGATGATGGCCCGGAGCGGGGGGAGGAGAAGAGGGAGGGGGACGGTGGAGGCGGGCCGGGGAACGAGGGGGGGTTAGGGGGCCGACTTACTTCTTCTTTCCTTCTTTCTTCCCTTCCTCCTCCTTCTCGTTGCCGGCTTATCTATTCTTTGATTTTTGCCTTTGTCTTTCTTCAAGTTTGCGAAGTAGGGATAGGCCAGGCGGGAATAGGGGGAGTTGCCGCGGGCCCTGTGGACTGCACGAGGTCAGAGCGAAACGGTGAACGGGAACGGGCTATAGATAATATTGCCATGATCCGATAGGGTCGCGTGCGATCAATGGATCATCGCCATCACCGCCACCCGAGCTCGCATATACTGGAGCTTCGGCGCCGCAGCTTGGCTGGAGCCCTGAACTGTAAGCTGGACACGAAGGAAGCGGGGGCAGTATTCCGCTCTATTATGGGAGGGTGGGCGTTCGGCACGCTTGGCTGAGCTGGGGTGAGCAGTCCCTTGTTTTTTTTTTCTTGTTTCCAGCCTGGGGCGAGGAAGATAGACTGAAATCGACATTCACTGCAGAACGCTTCTCGGATACTCAGGCAGGATGGAGAGCACAGTACTGCTAGCGGAGCCAGAGCCCCTCGATGCGGAACTGCTGCAGGAAACGGAGGCTGGAGCCAAGGCAGAGGCGGAGAAGCACCGGCCCGGACTGGCCGTGTTCACGGGCGGACCGGGCCGCCGGGCACTCAGTGGTTTGGAAGAACGGACAATCTTGGGTGGGGCATCAAAACCCACATGGAGTGCAACCAAAGAGCCTACGATGCAGAATGCGCCGCTCTCGCCAGGGCATTGGGAGCTGCTGCGAGAAGAGACGACCCCGGAAAGGGCCACGATTTTCACAGACGCTCAGGCCGCTATCAAGCGGATGGCCTCAGAGGTGCCTGGTCCCGGCCACACGTACACGCTCCAGGCAAGAAAGCACATCGCGGCGCTACGGAGGACCAGACCGGATATCACCGTCGAGATGCGGTGGCGCCCGGCGCACAAGGGCGTGCCAGGTAACGAGAAGGCCGACGAATGGGCCAAGCTCGCGGCAGAGAAGCCAGACGCCCGCGGGGTGGAATGCCTAGGGTACTCGGACAGGACGGAGGCGGGGGGTAATGCCACTCCCCAGGTCTCTTGCACACCCCAAGCGGGAGATTTCAGAGGAGAAGTGGGCTGAGGCTAGGCAGTGGGCGGGAGGCCGGACCCCCAGGGAGAAGTACAAGATGCCGGACAAGCAGAAGCCAGACGGTACGGTAGCGGATAGCTCCGGGAGGCTCGCCTCTGGGTTCTACCAGCTGAAGACAGGCCACTGCCTCACCGAGCAGTACCTGAACTGGACGAAGAGCTGGCCCACCGCTCAGTGCTGGTGGTGCCCGTGTAAGACACAGACGCGGGATCACCTCTTCAAGGTGTGCCCCGAATGGAAGGCGCACACAATATCCTATGGGCGGAGGTGCGGAAGGAAACTGGGAGGTGGAAGAGTCGGTGGGGGATCCGAGACCTCCTGGCCGATGGGCGGCGCAGTCAGGCGGTATTGGACTCCCTCTCTGCTACAGATGTGGGAATGCTAGTGCCGGCTGAGGAAGACGCGGGGAGCAAGGTGTCTGAGTGGGAGCTCCGGGGGCTCCGGGAGCGGGAAGAGGAGAGGAGGGCGGAGGAGCTGGGGGCCGCAGGGGGATTGGGTGTCGGGGAGGAGCTACCGCTGCTCCTATATACCCACGCCCTCGCTCATGAATCCGCAGAAGATGAGGATTAGGGGACGGATCACACTCCCTTTTGGTGTTTCCTTTTTTCTAGTCTCTCCTTTCGGTTACGATTCCATTTGTAGAATTTTCCTTGGTGCGTATCTTATCTCCTTGGGACAGGCCTGGGCGGAGGATAAAGGGGAGCTTGCAACGTGCCGCCAGCGCGCGGATAAAAGGCGCGCCGCCATAGCCTAGAGATCTAGGCTATAGATATGCGAGTATGGTGCATGCGGTCAAGAAGGGCACCTCATCGATTAACTCTGTGCACCGGAAAGTATAAATATTTCTGCGTGGCAACAGCCGACCCCAACAAAAAATAGCGTTGCTACGAGACAGATAAGCTTTCAAACATGGAAATTCGACACACGCCGATGACTAGAGTACACCCGCTCTTTGAATCCATCGCTGCCAAACGAGTGCCCATCCCGATAAGCCTAGGACTCTGTTAGCCAGCGGCCAAGATTATTGAGGAGAGGTAGCCGGGGGAAAGGGTAATCACCTTTATGATCCGCTGAGTACGATCCCAATACTTCCAAACCAATGTATCTGGCACAGACTCCAGTGCGTCTGGCAGAACGTCATGCAGTCCAGCCAGAGTATATGTACAGTGCTTTCTTGCATAGCGCTTACATGATCCCCAATAATACTCAATCCAATTCATTTCGCAATGAAACTTGGGATAAAACATCACAAGATGGCCCGCCTTCTCAATAACCTCTTCAAGGCGGCTCTTCTGAGCTGCAAAGTCGGGCTGAGAGAAGAGGATTGCTCTCGCACAGCAGTGACGGCCATCAGTTGGGCGGAGGCAACCAGGGTTGTCGATACGTTTCGTCTTTGCACCAGGTTTTGGATTGTTGATCTTGCAATGAGCACGGAGGTTGGTTCGCCACAATCCTCTCTCTTCCAAAATCTTCTTCATGCCCTTCGGAACACCTTGGGAATCTTGCATCGATTGGGGTTGCTGTGTCGATGGGTTGAATCCAAGACGTAGAGGAGGTTGCTCACCACCGGGACCAAGGTTGAGATTTTCCGTACGGAGAGCATCTTCGGCGTAGGCTGCATGGTTGGTAGCGTTATCAAAGAAGAAAACAGCTTGATGCCCTGGATACCGCCGTTCGAACAGAGGAATTGTCAAGTCTTCCATCTGGGCGATCATATTATCGCATGTCCAGTAACCATCTTTTCCGAAGTTGCGGAGTTGAGTGCACTCTTGAAACTTATCGCCGTCAGGTTCTAGAGGTAGCTGGTCCTCCGGCGTATCATGCGGTAGCTTAAGATCTCCTTCGGGTGTGAGATACTCTGAGACCATGATCCCGTGTCCTCGCCCTTTGTTGAAGAATGGGATATGATCCTCATGGACCCACCCTCGGTGTACTCCATCAGTGGAGTTGAACGAACATTCATCGTGTGTGACTGGAACTCGAGGGCGGACACCATGTGGTAAGGGTGCGCTGGGCGGTCTGGAAATGATATGCTCCGGTGTAAGCTCTGTTGCAGGTACCAGCTCGAATTGAACAAACGTCGGTTCAAGCTCCGCAAGACGTGGAAGGAATTGGGTGTCCCGGTAGTCCAAAACGTCAGGTTGCTCATGTCCGTCCTTATAGACACCTTTCCGTAAATCCTTCCACGAGTAACCACATCTGTGAAACCATTCTACAGCTGTCCGTTCAGCGAGCTGCTTGTCGTGGTACTCGGGGAGCTCAGATTCAGTCCAGTAGCTTGTAACGGCACCCGCAAGACCAGCAGCATTGACGGTTCTACCCGTGGAATTGATATATACCTGCATGGCCTCACGGGTCCCTGGATCCTCAAGCATGCAAAGAACTTTAGCGTGTCGTCCTTGCTTGCTCTCCGGGATCGCGCCGTTGGAAATCCAGTCCTTTTCATGGGCCAATAATCGCCGCGCAGCTTTCTCTTTGCGATGATAACCGTGAACAACGCTCAGTGCCAATATTTTGGTGCTTTGCAGTGGATTTAACAAACGTTTGTTGAGTAGCTCAAGAACCTGCCGGTGCCAGTTTTGATCCTGCCAGCCGCGCGGTATGTGACGTTTGGAGCGGAGTTTCCGTTCCAGACGGGAGCGGGCATCTTCCAGTACGGCAGTTTTTGCGTCCGGGTGTGGACCAGCGGACGGCTGTTGTGCAGGAGTCCGAGAAGGGGAACGCTGATGTGATGCGAGTGACGGTAAATGCTGGGATGCAACACTGGCATCATGAACTTGCTGTCGGACCCGTGCCTGAATCCGTATCGCTGTCCATTTGGATGTTCCTCCACGAGGGCCAATAATCGGTAGCTGACCGGATGAATCGGGGTGAGGTTGCGCTTTCTTTCTTCCGGGGTTTTCGACTTGAGCAAGAGCATTCAGACGCTGCTTGTGGGCTTTCGACCGGGGCGCCATGGGGTCGATATTGAAGACTGTATGTAGCCAGTATGTACAGCGGGGTAAGTTTCGGACTCGGATAACGGCTCTTCACTTAAAGTTCCGCGTTTTCGGGCTGAACTCAAACCCCGTGGAGCGGACTACCTTTGAGTTTGGTGCACTCGAGCTTAATTTCCTGACGATTCCCATACAAAATGCATCATTTCATTCTACAAGAGAACTTTCCAACAACACCGGACCGCTAATCAAAATTCGGAGCGTAGAACATTTTCCGAAGGTCTTTCATTCTCCGCTCTTCTTTTCTCTTGCCGGCTACTATTAAGTGACTTATGGGACTTTCAAAAAGTTGGCCCTTCTTGACCGCATGCACCATATGAATAAACAAAAAGAGCGCATTATCATCTATCATACACAGATTCTCAAGCAGCCATCCGGAGGATGGGCTCGGACGAGCCCGGTCCTGGACAGAGGTATGCGCTTAAGGCAAGGAGGCATATCGCAACCATTCGCAGAAGAAGGCCAGGGGTTACAATCGAATTCCGCTGGCGTCCTGCCCGCAAGGGGGTGCCAGGAAATGAGAAGGCGGATGAATGGGCAAAGATGGCAGCAAACAAGCCAGAACCACACGGCGTGGAACATCTTCGACCTGGGCAGGTATGGCGGCCCGCCAGGGCAAAGACGGCAACCCCCCCCCAGATCACTGGCACACTTGAAGCGCTCAAAAATCACAGAGGTCGGGTGGCAGGAAGCCAAGGTTTGGGCGGAGCCTGAGGTCACCAGGAAGAAATACCGATACAGCCGACTTCGGCACAGGACTACCAGGCTTCCGCAAAGTTCGGCCCGAATATGGTTGGATTTGCTGCGGTAGGGGGGGGCACGTGATCGGTGCCACTCCAGCTCTGCTGTTACTGTCTCGTCGCCCCGCTTCGACCGGCCCCTCTCAGCCATGCCTCATTCTGTTTTGCTTTTTATCTATTTATTAACTAACCGCGTGCAAGCTATATAGATCATGGCGAAAATAAGCAGTATGGTTCCCGGCTACTGGCCGAAGCCCCAATCTCGATCAGTCTGCAGGCGGCCCGTGGCAGCTCCCCTATGCGCTCCGCCTAGGCCCCTCCCAAACGTCGTATAAAGTATCAAGGAACTTACGAAAAGGAAATGACAAAGGAAAGGCAAAGGAAAGACAAAGGAAAGAGCCGGGACAGTGCCTCATGCGTTTGATTCACGACAGGTGCAACGGGACATCCTCCTCGGCGGCTAAGACAACGGCACCGAGTTCGACTAGCAGCCGAACCACTACCTCGTGTTCTCCAATTGTCGTCTGATGCAACGGTGTCTGGCCTTCGTTGTCGGCGGCCGAGACGTCGTCACCGAGGTCGACGAGCAGCCGAGCCACTGCCTCGTGCAGTATAAACAAGGCTAGGGGCAACAGTGTCGACCCGTTGTTGTCTACGGCTGGTCGTAAGTGAGCAAGTACTCATTGCGACGAATCATGCGGCGTCTTACGGATCCCCCGCAACTGACGACAGCATGGAACCGCTCGATGATCTCCAGTCGTGGTGTTCCTTCTTCTCCAAGATCCACTCACGAGTACCTTCCAGGCGCCCACACTGATACGGCTGTGGTGGCGGCCTGCATACGGGATTGTGGATATCCATTCCAGGACCTCGGATCTCCGGCCCCTAGTTGCGATGTCAGTAGCGTTTCGGAGATCCTTGAGTGAGCTAGTATGATCTAACAAAGTCACTGACTCTTGGATTTGCCAGCGAACTGGTGGCAGGCGGCGGGCGCCACTGGTCATCGCTAGGGAGTAAGCAAGTGGCTATGTAGGGATGTTGGTTAGCCTGAAAGTCGCTCAGAATCCGTCTCCCGTGGTCTGCGATTTTGCCGCTGCTCGATAGTTAGTTGTAAGAATCGATCGGCGTGTGACAGATATACAATTGTCTGCCAAACAGGTTGAAGTATCCGCATTACCCCGCTTTCTCCAATTTACTCCGCTTGCTTTGAGCTTTATGTATAGCCGCAAGGGAGTCCGTCTGTGTGTGCGCGTGCGTTTGGGTTGGTGAAACTGCATTGACCGGTCCTGTTGGTTCATTCGCTGATATGTTTTGTGGAGTGAAAGGGAGTTCCTTCCCACGCCCCCTTTCATGGCGTCGGCAGAATAGGAGAATGTATGTATACATATGTACATAGGAGTGGGGGACGGCTTTTCTTTTCCTTTGTTACGTACATACGTTCGTTTATCTTTCCTCTGTGATCTCCTTGGTGCCCTCACAGCTTCTTGGGATAGCCTGGACGCAGGGCAAAGGGGAGCTTGCAACGTGCCGCCACTGCGCGGTGTGCGGACAGGAAACGGACTTTGTATGTACCTCGACATGATCTATGAGTTGCGTATCAGTCTACATGCCAGTCAGCATGTAACTGAGGTCTGGCGTGCTTTGTGGAGTACATACTTGATATGCACACACAGTGACTGATGTCGGCTCCCGTAATAGCGCGTCAAAGTGTGGCTGGTAGACACTAGCCACTTGTCGCTGCGTGTCAGCTCGTGGCAGCTGGCAAAATAGTCCCACCGCCGTGTCGGGCGGCGACGGGTAACCGATAGATCGTGACGACGAGGTTGTGGGAGCGGAATGGAATGCATCAGACTCGATACATGCGAGTTAACTATGCATTGCTTTTTCCGTGTTCTGTCGTCCTGTCATCGAGCCGCGCTCTTCCTATCCGAGTCCGCGTTCTCGAAGCTGCCGCCGAATTCCTGCAAGAGGCAGCCATACCTTTCCCTTCCCATACTTTCCGTTGCAATACGATGATGCTCAGCTTGCTCTTCTATCTGCCTGGCTTGGGTGGTGTGTGGCGACTACTATATAGTCAAAGGGCGGTGCAGGTGGACGGTTCTCGATTGCCGCACTCGCCCAGCAACGGGTCTGCCGCAGGTGGTGGCGTCCGCGGCACTGCCTAACCGCCACTCGACGCCACACGCGCGCCAGTGGGAGGGGGAGATGGCGCGGAGAGTGCACAGACACCCCTGCGCCACACCCCTGCGCGATCGTGTGGCTAGTCGCATAGCCCATTGCATGGTTACACGGCTTACGTACTTGCATGCCTCGTCCTTCCCCACGGCGACTACCAACACAACCACCGACCGACCACCCGAGTCCACGAGATGACCGAGATGTGCAAGGGGACGCATTTACGGGAAACGGTTGATTGCACGATACCGGAAGCCACCGGCCACCGCCCCGTGGAAGGGGACGATAGTGCCGTCCTACCGTCCTCCTCCCCGTCCCTCGTGGGGGCGGACGAGTGCCAGATGGGACGGATATCCCGTCCGGGTTGTTCTGTTAACACGGACGGCAGCGGAGAGGGGCATCGACGACTGTGAGCGCGGACTGACTGGGAGACGAAGAAGAGTGGCCAGCTGGCGGAACAGAGGTCGGTGGATATCTAGGAATACCAAACGAAGGATTGCTGTCATCTAAGGATTCCGCGCTGCTGCGAGCGAGGTCCTCAGCGCTCAGCTCGCGGCTTTATCTCCTATATCGGTATAGCCTTACCATCGCTGCTTTCAAGACTACCTACGCAGCAAGAGTCAAGCCGCCGGTTGATATCACTGACTTGCAATCCCCCAACGTGAGTTTCCCGTACCGTATCCAGCATTGCTCCAGATGTGGGCAGGAGGGCCACAATGTGACCCGCCGCCGGACGTTGCCTGAAGGCATGTAATGTCCGACGGGTGCACTTTCAGCTTCATCAATTATCAATAGCCCCCTTTCATATCAATCCGGTGAATATTGGTGGAGCTACACATTGTTGAGTAGCAGACTCTGGTGAACTTGATCGCGGCGTCGGCGGGGACGTATCTTCCGCCTAACCATGGCTGTCGGTACTCAGCCCTACTCCAACTACTTTACCTGCTGGAAGATCCGGCCTGCTTGAAAACGTCAACTGAAAACTGGCATGGAGAAACATTTATGGAATTTTTTAGCCCATGTTCTGGCATTGCAGACGTTTTCTCTCACAAGAACTGGTAGTCGGGGAAGCAAAGCAAATTGCAAAGCCATAAGGAGTATCACAAGTAGGTTTACCGAGATAGCGACTCTCCTCCGATTACCACAGCTTCATTTCCCGTGGCCCACAACTCGGGAAATGGAAACTTTACTAGGGATCTTCCATTCCAAATAGAGGATCCCCCCAGCAGAGTACTGAGGGGATAAAGCAACTTGGACCTTTCCCGGGTTTGCATCAACGTACGAGACAACGAAACAGCTGATTTTTCGAATCTATTTTGATTGGCCGCACACACGCCCTCAGGTGACATACAGTAACCGGCACTTCCGTGGTCTGAAAATTGTGACTATCTAGGCGGAGTGTTCAACCATCAGGCACCCCGTTATCCCAAAATTCGGCCCGAATGGCTGGGTTTGTCGCCGTGGCGGCCGGGGTCAGCGCCTCTTAGTCACGACAGTACCACACAGGCTTGATTCGCGCCAGGTTCAACGGGGCCCATCCTTCGTTGTTGGCGGCCGAGACATCGGCTCACCGGTCGATAAGCAGCCGAGCCATTGCCTCGTGCCCTCTGTTCGAGGCCGTATGCAACGGCGTTGACCGGGCGTTGTTCGCGGCCGAGACGTTGGCACCGAGGTCGACAAGCGGCCGAACCACTGCCTCGCTCCCTCCTGTCGAGGCCAGGCGCAAAGGGGCGTTGTCCGCGGCTGAGACGTCGGCTCCTCTGTCGATGAGCAGCCGAGTAACTGCCTCGTGCCATTTAATCAAGGCCAGGTGCAACGGCGTCCACCCATTCTTGCCGATGGCGGAGAGGTCGGCTCCACAGTCGACGAGTAAGCGAGCCACTGATTCGTGCCCTCTGTTCAAGGCCATATGCAACGGCCTCGACTCTTCGTTGTTGGCGGCCGAGTCATCGGCTCCCTGGTGGATGAGCAGCCAAGCCACACCCTCGTGCCCTCCCTCTGCGGCCAGGTGCAACGGGGCCATCTCGTCGTTGTCCGCGGCTGAGACGTCGGCCCCCCGGTCGATGAGAAACCGAGCCAATGCCTCGTGCCCTGCCGCTGAGGCAAGGTGCAACGGGGTCGACCCGCTCTCGCTGGTGGCCGAGACGTCGGCTCCCCGGTCGACGAGAAGGCGAGCCGCGGCCTCGTGCCCTAGCTCCGAGGCGATATGAAGTGGCGTCTCTCTGTATCCATTGGCGGCTGAGACGTATGCACCCCTGTTAAGCAGCAGTTCTGCAATGTCCGAGTCTCCAAACCTGCATGCCTGGAGAAGCGACCTGTCCCTGTGGGCTACCACTGTAGACGGGGTGTCAGAATAATGGGCGTCCGGAGATGACGGACCGGAGGTGGCGTCACGACATGACTGAGTCTCCGAGCACCGGCTCGGGGGGGCAGTCTTCCGTCCTTTGTCCTGACGGCCCTCCTGTATATAGAGAGAACTTGCACCCGCATAGTGCTGTAATACAATCTTTACCTTTATCGATCTATATATTCCAGCACGGGGACTCGAATACGGTTGCAAACTTTGATACTAACCGAAACCTGCAGACCAAAGAAAGGATGTCGATTCCCTTTTGTTGCATGGCTTTGGATCTATGCCAGAATGCGTCTTTGGTGAAACTGGAGGCGTGGGAACAATTCAAATGGTAGTCGAGCCATCGGTGGTAGTTAGTCTCTGATATGAATGTATTCCAGAGGGCAGTCAGGGCTTGACAGTCATTTCCGTCATCACGATTGGCAAGGTGCCACGGCCAAATCACAACTGAGTACAACAACAGTTGGCGATTACTGTTCCCCGGCCTGGTCCTAAGCGTTGTATCGTATCCATTCCATGACGGGGTACACAGCAGTGAAAGGCAGACTTTCGCGATTTCGGCGTGAGAATCGACCTTGCGCAACCTCGTCTGCACGTATTCATCCACTGACAGGTGAGCGAACCGGAAAACGTTCAGTCGTTTGTCCAAAACGACGAAGCTCTGGCAAGCTTTCAACAAGTCATTCGCCTGCACGGGGGCATGAGAAAATTCTCCCGAGCTGGCAACTTCCGCTGCGACTGCATCGAGCAATGTAGTGGAACATAATGGTTCGTACGAGGATTGGATCCACCGGAAGGCATTGAGTGCTAGTCGAGGGGCGCTGCCTTTCTGGCTAAAAATGCACTGGTACATTTTGTCGTAGGCATCTGTCAGGGTGTCCGGTAGGGCCTTGAGACTACTTCGTACATCGTTTTGAGTGGCCATATCGCAGATGAAGAGAGTTTGAAGCGCGGCTAGTTGGAACCTGTCGTTTGTGTAGCCATCAGTTTCTGCTCTTATAAGTAGTTGAAGTGTCCTCAGGATCGCTCGCAAAGGGTTTTGCATATTTCGACTTCGAGCTCGGGCGGGACAACACCATGAAGCAGTTACTCCTCTTTAATCGCGCTCTGAACACTGGTTTTTACGAATTGGTTGATGTCGCTGACGTTGTCGTCAGGCTGCAGCTCAATCCTGGGAAACATCTTGAATTGTAGGAGGATGTATTCGCGTGGTTGCAAAAATCTTGACCAGATTCTTCGCTCTATCGAATTCCTCAGTGACTTCAGCAATTTGAGCCGGTTGCTGCTTTCGACTTCGTGCAAGGCATCGATGCAAATCGTCGTCCGAGGATGTATGTCGGCCAGCTGAACGAGTAGCTCTTGGCTTTCTACGAGGCTCAGCCGCGAATTTTGTCCTTTCTTCTCCCGGTCTTGATAGACATCAAGGACAGGTTGCAACAGCCTCTCCTCGGGCTCTGTCTGGGCGAGCTGGTGAACAAACGTGCTGAAAATGGTCTCGGGATCTCGGCGATTTTCCTCGGCTCTATTGCAGTAGAAGTATGCCAACTTCTCGGACGTCCGATTTGAAAGGAATGAATCGATGACTCTCGACGCAATGTACGTTTTGCCAGCTCCAGCTATCCCAATGGTAAGTGAGTACTCATGGCGACGAATCGTGCGGCGACTTACGGATTCCCCGCAACAACAACAGCATGGAACCGGTCGATGATCTCCAGTCGTGGTATTCCTTCTTCTCCAAGATCCACTCACGAGTACCTCCCAGGCGCCCATCACTGATATTGCTGTGATGGCATGTAACTATACGGGATTGTGGATATCCATTCCAGGATCTCAGATCTCCTGGCCCCTAGTTACGATGTCAGTGGCGTTTCGGAGATCGTTGGGTGAGCTAGTATGGTCTAACAAAGCCACTGACTTTTGGATCTGCCAGTGAATTCCGGTTAGCGATTCTAATATCCCATCGAAATGTATCGCTCGGGAGGCGTACTCTCTAGTAATGACCGTCAGTCCGCCATGAAACTCCGCTCTATTAAACTCGACGTGCGTCGCATCTTGGTAGATCCGTTGAAGATCTGCGTCTGAGCTGCTATCCATCTCGCGGCAGGCGGCGGCGTCACGTCAGGTACCTGCGTATTCGTTCACAACCTTCAGGTTGTTGGTGCCACCGCTGGGGAAGTAGTAGGTGGTTGGGGATGTTGGGTAGCCTGAAAGTTTCTTAGAATCCGTCTCTCAGGTTTGTGTTTCGTGGGTTTGCTGCTATTCGATAGATAGTTGAAGGAATCGATCGCGTGTGGCAGATGTGCAATTGTCTGTTGAACAGGCTGTCCGTCACGCGGTCGGCTCGTTCATTCGTCTGAAGTTGTTGTCTAGCTGTCTCTGATGAGCAATGCTGCAGTGTATATATGAATAGATGCGCACCAAAGAAATCACAAAGGAACAGACCTAGGAAATCGTGACCGCGGACCAAAGGAAGAACAAATGAAAGGCACACCCGTCCCCTACTCCTTGCCGTCGGATGCCATAAAGGAGGGTGTGGGGAGGAACAGCGGCTGCGCTTCCCCGACGCCCAGCTCCACCGCGGCACCCAGCGGCAAGCTGGAGGTGTTTATCTGTAGATACATGCGAATCTTGCGTTGCTTTCTCCGTGTTCTGTCGTCCTCTCATCGAGCCGCGCTCTTCCTATCCGAGTCTGTGTTCTCGGAGCTGCTGCTTCCCGCAAGACGCAGCCGTGCCCTTCCTTTCCCTTCCTTTCCGTTGCAGTGGGGTGGTACTCAGTTTGCTCTTGTATCTGCCCGTGAGGAAACGGGGAAGCTGCAGATCGCAAACCCGAATACGAGTTGCACCTAACTAGCGCTGTGGCCTGGGCACCAAACATTTGCCTATATAAGCGCCGTTGTCAAATGCCGCCCAATGAGAATTGATCACCTCCAACCCTCAAAGCAGAGCCCTTTCGGAAACATCCGAGATTCTGCTCGGGGAATATAGGTATGGCAGCCGTCAGGTTTGTCAAAGGGGCAGCCAATCGTTATTTTGCAACGGCTGGGACTGGCTCTTGACAAGCTCCCATCCCGAAACACGATAGATACAAGGTTATCTACAGGTGTACTCAAGGGGTAGCGATAAGCACTCGGACAGTGGACTAGCCACTGTGCTAGTGAGGTTGCATAGTCTAGACTTGCAGTGCAGACGGCTAGAGAACCTAAGCATCTACACATCACCACACCACGCGCTTCTGCTCACAAGAACTGATATCTAGCCGGATAAGGCCCGATGGGCCGGGCAAACAAAGCAAATGGCAAGCCATTGACTGTGGAGATATGCAGAGGCCAAGGCCGCAGGCAGAATCGTCCGCTGGGTAGTTCGCTCAGTGACGTCACCTGCTTCGATCTTCATACTCTACATACCTGAGTTGGGAGTGTACGTACCGGAAGTGGCGGCGAGTACATCTGCAGATGAGATCGATCACCAGACCCGTATCATGAGTCTCAAGTTTGCCTAGAGGCGGAGGGCTCTCGATTGCCGCTTCCACCCTGGAGTGGAGTAGCGTCGGGTCTGCCGCGGGTGCTGACGTCGGCTTCCCGCGGCATTGCGTAACCGTACACTTGGTAGGGGGAAAGTGAGGGGAAAAAGATGCTGCGGGGAGTGGACAGACATCTGGGCATGCTGAGAGAAGACGGCAATCCGACAGTTCGCAGTCGTAGATGATGGTGATGATTCATTAATCGTGGACTTTGCAGTTCGCAGTCGTAGATACGTGCAGATCCGAAGAGTCTCTTCCCTGGGCCGCGTGAGACATCGCAGCACCCACGGCTCCGCTATTCGCCCGTGCCGATCGTATATAGCACGCTTTGCCTGTGCACCCGCAATCGCGCTTCTCCCCAGGCTCTACGATAGCCGGTGCTGCGGGCTCCGACCACCGACATTGAGACAGTGGAGCCGCCACCTGCGCCACAGCCCTGCGCCACAGCCCTGGGCGACTCATGGCTAGGGGCGCCTAGTCGCGGTGGGGGCCGGTCCCCTTCGGAATGCATAGATATACATAGCTGGTTGCATGGTTACACGGCAGCGTGTTTGCATGCCCGTTTTTTGGTCCGCATCATCTCCCCCGGGCGATATCAACGACTCGATCGATCACCTGTGCCCACGAGACGACCGAGATGTGCAAGGCGGGCGCAATTCCGGAAACTGGCAACTTCCGAGAGCTGATTGGCTGGCTGGCTGGCTGACTGGCTGGCTGGGTCGAGAGGCATCGCTCTCCTCGTGAGTCGCAGGCGGAGCTGGGTGTGGGCAACTACCGGGAAACGAGGGGCCCGATCGGGTGTGGCAGCACGTGACCATGATCTGCGTCGGCCGATGCTGTCCGCTCATCGTCGCCGCCTTGTCCCTGTCCATCACCGCCGCCGACCCAGCTGTATAAAGCTCCCGCGTTCCCCGTTGCCGCCTCCGAACAGTCACCTACCAAAACCATCACCCTACGAGCCGACAATCAATACATCCCTAGCTCACTGCCCCACAATGTGAGCTCCACTGGTCCCCGGTCCAGCCCCAGGAGGCAGAGAGTGTGTGGTGCTAACTCCCACGGGCGCAGGTATACCGCTTCGTTTGCCTTCTTCGAAGCCCTGTGGGAGGCCGGCGTAACCCATTGCTTCGTCAACCTGGGCTCGGACCATCCCAGTGCGCACCGTCCATCGTCCACCGCCCCAGCAGGCTGCAGCTACTGACGGCGTGCGGTGCGAAAAGGTATACTGGAGGCTATGGTGAAGGGCCAGCGGGAGACGCCCGACTCGTTCCCGAAGATCATCACGTGTCCCAACGAGGTGCGGGCCTGTGCGATCCCTTCCTTCCCCTCCGCCGGTACGACGAGAACGCTTACTGTGGAACACCTGGGGCAGATGGTGGCCCTGTCTGCGGCCCACGGCATGGCGCTGACCACCGGCACGCCGCAAGCGGTGGTCGTCCACGTCGACGTCGGCACGCAGGGCCTCGCCGCAGCGGTGCACAATGCGTCCGTGGGCCGCGTGCCGGTCCTAGTCTTCGCCGGCTTGTCGCCGTTCACGCAGGAGGGAGAGATGCGCGGCTCCAGAACCGAGTTCATCCACTGGTCCCAGGACGTCCACAACCAGCGCGAGATCGTGGCACAGTACTGTCGCTACACCGCCGAGATAAGGACCGGGAGGAACATCAAACAGATGGTCAATCGCGCGCTCGGCTTCGCTACGAGCGATCCTAAGGGGCCCGTCTACCTGGTCGGTGCGCGTGAGGTCATGGAGGAAGACATCGAGCCGTACACGCTCGACCAGAGCTTCTGGGCGCCGATCGAGCCCGCGGCGCTGTCCGAGGTGGGCGTCAAGACTGTCTGCGATGCGCTACTGGCAGCGCGGGATCCACTGGTCATCGTGGGGTACTCGGGGAGGAAGGAGGAGTCCGTCGGCGAACTGGTGAAGTTTGTGGATTCGGTCGGCGCGAGAGTGCTGGACTCCCTCGGAAGCGATATATGTTTCCCGGCAAACCACAGGTCGTACTTGGGGGTTCGATACGGCGTGCACGACAAGGTCACGGAGGCGGATGTCATCTTGCTGCTGGACGTCGATGTCCCGTACATCCCAACGAGGTAACCAGATATGTTCCGATTTCTCTCTTCCACACAACTGACCAACGGGCGCCAGATGCAAGCCCAACGTGAAAGCCCTCGTCTACCACATCGACGTCGACCCGCTGAAACAGCAGATGCCCGTCTTCTACGTCAACGCCAAAGCGCGGTACAGGGCGGACGTCACCACCGCTCTGAAGCAATTGAATGGCTACATTTCGTCCAAGGGTGGTGCCTGCGTCGATTCCGCCCGAATCGCGGAACTGGACCGGGAATTCAAGGCGCGAGAGGAGCAGATTACGAAGGACGAGCAGCCGCCGAAAGGCGGAACGCTTAGCACAAACCACCTGGTGGGCAGCGTTCGAGACGCGGTGCCGAAGGACTCCGTATTCATCGTCGAAGCCGTCACCATGACGGCCATTGTCTTTGACCACCTCAAGCTCAGCACACCCGGAAGCATGTTCAACTCCGGAGCCGGTGGACGTAAGGTCCCCGTTCCTCTCTTTTCTTTCCCCCACTAAGTTCTGTCCTCAACCAACAGTCGGCTGGTTCGGCGGCGCTGCGGTCGGCGCGAAACTGGGGTTGATGCACGCCGGCAAACCGAAGTTCGTAACGGCGGTGGTCGGCGACGGAACGTTCCTCTTTAGCGTGCCCTCGTCGGTGTACTGGATGTCGCGCCGCTACAACGTCCCGTTCCTGACCATCGTGCTCAACAACAGCGGCTGGCACGCGCCGCGCAAGTCCGCACAGCTCGTGCATCCGGCCGGGTACACCGCCAGCGCGACGAACAGCGAGCTGAACATCAGCTTCGATCCCAGTCCCGACTATGTGGGATTTCTCTTCCATCCGTTTTTTTTTGCAGGGAAGGTGGGAGTGTGTACGTACCGAGTGCTGACGGGTGAGTTGAATCCGATAGGCCGGAATAGCGGTGGCATCGGCTGGAGGCCAGATCTGGGGCGGCACGGTCAAGACCGTGGACGAGCTCGGCCCGAAACTGAAGGAGGCCATCGCTGCAGTCGAAGCTGGACGCAGCGCCGTGCTGGATTGTTACATCGTCGGCAGCGCGTTCTAGACTATTTTTCCATTCCGTCCAGAGATTTTACAAAGCGCTTGCTCGCCCATCGTGCTTCTATGCATATACCTGCTTGCGAACACGAGCGAAAAATAAAGCGCACCGGAAGAGGAATGCTTGGACGTAGCAATGATGACGGTAAAAATGCCCCGAGGGTGAAAACGTAGCCATTGCAGAACGACATTGGCAATTACGGTAACAAGCTTGAGATACCCTTAGCCAAGAGAAATTAAGCCGGCCAGTGCAACACGTGATGTTACATCGTAGACCTGGCAGCGCGCATGATACCGCCACAACATCCAGCCCATTGACAACCAGGTACATACCTCAAAATACAGCGACATACCCGCTGCCATCCACCCATTCCGAAGCGAGCCCGGAGAATGCCCAAGGAAAAGGGGATGTGAAAAAAGGGGATACGCGACACTGACGAGGACAATTCGATAGGAGGAATGCGGTGGTTGGTAAACTTGGTGAGGCACCAGACAATGCTCCATACCGCTCGTGCAACACAGTGTGTCATGATCGCAGTAGTTACCTGTAATGAGATCGTGCAGATGCCAGCGTTGGAGCAGCGATTTACTCGGAAGAATTCAGTTTCACTGTTCACTACCCCCTGAGGTTTTAAGACATCGCGCGCATATATAAAGTACATAATGTAGGATGTAGCAGCAACAAATTTGCGGCTCGGCTTGAAGTTGCGGTGCGCCACACCAAAAGTTACTGTGGCAGAAGTAGGGTACATTAGAATACTACAAATAAAGAGTGAAGTCGAACCCAAACCATATTCTTTTTTTTTTCGGCGCGCCAAAGATGTCGCTAGCGCACTAGCGTGCCCTAGGTATCGACTGTAATGCACGGCGGCTTAGACATCGTCGTCGCGCGACAAAATCCATCGTTGCTCTGCCAGTTTTCATCTAATCGGCTCGAGTAAGGGCACAATATGGTCCTCAAGCTCTGGGGAATCCGGCTGCAATGTTTCCGGGCACGGCAGGGGCAGTGATGGAGATGGACGAGAGGGTTATTGTACCTACTTGTGTAATGATCTATGTGGGCGGTTGGGTGGCTCTGCGAACACACTTCTCACCTACTGAGGACCGTTGATGGATTCTACTGAGCTTGAGGATCATTTTTTGGCCCTGCTTGGGGTCAATCAGATGAAAACTGGCAGAGCAACGATGGATTTGTCGCGCGATGACGATGTTTGAGCCGCCATGCATATCCTATGTAGGTGTGCTAGCGACATCTTTGGCGCCCCGAAAAAAAAGAATTGATACGGTTCGACTTCTACCGAAGAGGAGGAAAAAAATGACGGAAATAAATATATCCCACAATGCGACATATTCTCGTCCCGTCATCGCCACTCCATCCTACTGATTCAAGATCCGTGACCTCCTCACCGATACGAGGTGTAGCCAGCTGGTACTAGACTTCCTCTCACCCTCAGCCCCCAGCTCCTCGGCCTCCACCCTTCTCTCCTCTTCCCTTTCTCTCCGCTCCCGGAGCTCCCACTCTGACACCTCACTCTGCGCAACTTCTTCAGCTGGGGCCGGGGCCAGTCTTCCCACATCCGTGGTGGAGGAACAGCCTCTGTTCCTCCCCACGCCCTCCTTCATGGTGTCTGCAGAAGAGGAGCAGGATGTGGGTGCGGGTTTCCTTTGTAACTTTGTTCTTTCTTTTGTCTTTTCTTTGTAATTTCCTTCGTGCGCCTTTTACCCCCTTGGAATAAGCCTGGGCGGAGGGCAAAGGGGACTCTAAAACAAAAAAAAATCGTCACTCCTTCCCTCCTCTCGCCCGCTCACTCTTGACGAAGAAGTCTATCCGATACACCACGAAACACTACACCGAGCCAGAAAAAAGCAGAGCAAGCAGAACGAAACAGTACACCGAGCCGAAACGAAGCGGAACAAGAAGAATGAAACAAGAAAAAAGGCGGGTAAGATGTAAGTAAGATGAAAGTAAATGCGCCCAAAAGTAGAGTCGTATTGTGGAAAAAGCGAAGGAGGGAAGGGGGTGGAGGGGAGAGTGAAAGAAAAGAAAGTAAAAATCAGAAACCCGGGAACTCTTTGGGTGTGGCCCACATGATCGAATCGGACAACCCAACGCCAACGATGTTCTCCCTCAAGACATATCCTGATCCTCTTGGTCGTTCTGGTCCCAGAACGGAGCTCTACCACCGCTATTCCAATCCTCGTCATCACCATCGTCATCGTCTAGCCGTCTCTTCCCTTTTCCACTTCCGCCGACGGCCGCCATACCACTGCCACCTCCGCCCCCGCCGCCTACCGCTCCTCCATCGAAACCCGTCTGCTGCTGCTGCTGCTGCTGCTGTAGGTGCCCCTGTTGCATCCGTCGCGCGATATAGATGGGCTCGTAGTTCGAGAGCATCCACTTCATGTTGTCGTCGAAGCAGACGCAGAAGCGCCGGGCCTGGACGAGCTGGACGGCCTGTATAGTGGAGCCGCGGAGGTGCTGCATGATGTAAGCGGCAGCGACAACAGCGCTGCGCTCATTACCGCTCTCGCAGAAGATCAGCGTTCGACCGCCTGGGGGCTGCGTGGTGCCCTTCGCGGTCATGTACCTCTCCTGGAACGAGCGGAGCTGGCGGCCGTCGAGTGGGACGGTGAGGCCGGAGGCCGCGACCTCGGCTTTAGGAATGGCCGAGACGTAGTGTTCGTCGATGATCTGGTTCGCGCGTTGGAACTGTGAGATGAGCTCGTGGTGCGAGCCGACATCGATGCTCTCGTAGCGGACGCCCGGCAGCAGCATCGTCGGCGACAGCAAGTGGGCGCGCGCCGTCATGCTCGACCGCACGGCCAGCAGCAGCGAGATGTTGCAGCAGCGCAGGAAGTCGTGGTTCTTGGCCGCCGACAGCGGGCCCAGGAACAGGTGCGGCAGCAGCTGCTGCGCTTCCCGTCGAAACTCGTAGCGCCAGTCCTGCGAACCCCTCATCGCGGGAGGGTCACTCGGCAACACGAAGCTCTGCAACGACGGCTGCTCCCACTCTGACAAGTCGTCGCTGCCACTCGCGTTTAGCGACGGCGGCGGCACCAGGATCCGCGGCGGCGTGGGCAGCCCGGTTGTGTAGGCATTTGTGGGAAGGTGCGACGGCGGAGACGGCGGTGACGGCGGATGGGAGTGATTGTTCGGTTGCGATGAGGCGAGCATCGTGAAGGAATCTGCGGGGGGGAGCAGGTGCGGAGGAAGAACGGTGGTGGTTGTGAAGGTGGGGGGATGCTGTTCTGCAGTTCGTCCGTGCTGTTGGTGGAGACAACAGCCGATCGTGCCCTAGTTGAGCAGCTATTGGTTATGTATTGTTGGGCCAAGTGCAGAACACAAAAGGTTCGACAGAACACGAGGAAGAAAGACGCAAGGAAGCAAGAACACAAACACGGGATGAAGCAAACACGGGATGAAGCGAGGCTGTGATTTTCTTTTTTTCCTTTTTTTTTTTTGCAGAACGACGACTTGGGTGCTGTTTGGTCAGCACGCATCCTGACTGAAATGTACATATCTATGATATGTATGGATAACATACAATGCTTTTCAGTTCGCCAGCAGATTACACAGCAAGACAATACAGCCGAGCTAAGAATCTGCACGACGTGGTGACACAAGATCGGTGCAACTCTACTCTGCTGCAGATCAGATTATCACATGTTCACGATTTTGCGACAGCGCGACGCGTTGCGACCCCGTTCTGGACAGCTACTACACCTATGTACATAGCTAGCAGTATCACCTTAAAGTTTGCACACACGGCAGGCAATAGGACCAGAACGCAAACACAATATCGTATCCATCCTTCATTTCGTATTCCTAGATATTCACCATCTATTCCACCAGCTTATTATTCTTCTTTGTCTTCCAGTCTGCACTCCCAGTTGTCAATATCCCTCCCCGCCGTCTATGTCAGTCGAGTAATCCGGACGGGACATTCGTCCAATCTCGCGCTCGCCCGCCCACTCGCTGATTACGACCAGCGACCACAGCCTGGACGGAGGGAGAGGCTCGCTTGCCCCTCGCCCAATATACCGTTGGTTGGATCTACAACTTGGTTCCGGCATCGGAATCTACACAAGAGCGTTTCCGTTGCATAGGCACGAACAATCCTCCGTGGTCACTCCCACGTCGGTTACGTGCAAGACCGTGTGGCAATGCCCGGAGTGAGGCTGGAGCGCAAAGATGCGCACACATGAGCAGGTGGGAATGGTTCTTGCCCGTTGGCGGACTCGTGGGTATGTGACTATGCCCAGTTTCCTGAATGTGCTACTTATTGAATGTGCTACTTATGTGTACAGCATAGCCTGGAACTCCGTTGCTCGCTGTCCGATCGTTCACTCGCTAAGGCGTGGTTCACCCAACCGTTCGGCGTGTTCCCACAACACTGGTCGAGAGCGGGTGTGGAACCCATGCTCGAATAGCGAAAGAAAGCGGATTTCGTCACGAACTTGTCGGTTGGGATCGCTGCACGACTGAGCACTCGGTAGCAGCAGAAGCAAACTCCGCACAAGTCGATACTTAAGATGAGTCCTCTCGACACTTCGAGCCCGTCCCCGCGCTACGTACGTAGGTAGATACTTACGGGAGGGCACGGGAATGTGTCTCCGTCTGCGGAGATGCTCACGGAGGCTTTTTCTTTCTTTCGTTAATCGCGAATGCTCATTTTTTATCACCACCCACCAATCGTGCGACCTGTCTAGATCATGACGATGAAAAACGTCCGGTTCCTACATAATCACCGTCTGACCCGGCCTCGACTTCGATCAGCCTACAGGCGGCTTGTTGTGGCTCCCCTTTACCCTCTGCCCAGGCCTGACCCAAGAAGATTTGTCTCGCACCAGACTTATTCTATGTCGCACGTGACTTAAGCCTCTTTCATCGCCTCCAGTCACATTCCGCAAATAAGTCTGGGTGAAGTCATCCCCGAAATGTTGAGCAGCGAGCCTTTTTTTTTCTTGACAAACAACCAACCCTAAACCTGTCACCAGCGTCCCAAGTAAGTGCTTTAAGTAGCCATTTGTCAACTTATGAATTATGTCCACTTGCTCATACAGATATCAAGAAACACAACGACTGGAGGCGCGATGTGGTTACAACCCGAGACACACATCGCAGAGGCTGGGCTGGCATCGTGATGTAGTCTCCCCGAACATCGTACTTTTCGGAAGATGCGGGACTCGGTGTTGAAGTCACTACACCCAATAGGCGGAAAGAAGCATGTTCGGCCAGCGAAGGACGTGGGTAATACAACTCTTGTTGAAGGAGGATGTTCTGTCACCTCACAAGGGGAGGTATGCAATTGGGCCGTCGGGAGCCAAGGTCCGCCATGAGGGAAGCTGTCGTTAAGTTTGACTAAGTAGTGTTCAGGGGTCTCAATGGTCCAGCCGGTCCACGAGCTTTTGAGACCGTCCAGTCCGGGCCGGGCTTTCTAATGACCTGGACCGGCAGGATGGGCTCAGTGGTCGGACAGTCCGGACTCCGGCGGCGGCGCTGGTGCCCCGCTCATATGGGGTTTCTGGCAAATGAGAAAGCAGACGAGTGGGCAAACGTGGCAGCGCCAGAGCCGGGCACCAGGGGGTGAAGTGGCTACGATATGCGAACCGGTATGGGAGGCGCCCAGCACCTCCTCCAGATCTCTCGCCCACCTCAAGCGGGAAATAGCAGAGAAGAAATGGACAGAGGCGCGCAGGCGGACACAGGTCCGAGTCACTAGCAGGAAGTACAAGCTCCCGAACAAGCGGCGCTCGGATACCATGGCGGCGAGGAGCCGAAAGGGGCTGGCCTCACGGTATTATCACCTGAAATCGGGGTGTGTAAGGAGACAGGCAGGCAAGGTTCGATTTAGGTTCCGGACCTATTCGTGGACGAGCGGTGTAATAAGTCGATCTTGTACTTCCCGTCCGCGGCTGGTGTGGGCAGGAAGATTCCGCAGCCGGCTACGGAAGAAGGGCAGAGTGAGTCCTTGGGCGGAGCGAGGAGACGGATGAGGGTTGGGGCCGTCCGCGGTGGTGAGGGAATTGAAGGCTTGTGTTTTCTCATCTCCTTTGTTTTAGGGACGCGCCAGACGGGGTAGGAGGAGCCACCACGCGCCGCCAGAGGCAAATGGCGGCAGTCATTAAATACTAAATTCCAAATAGAAGGGGGGGCATCCCGCAATCTGCGGGTGGTGGTTTGGTATCCTGTCGCAATTCCACGGCCAGCGATGTAAAACCAATCAGGTTTTTTAATGGCACTCAGAGATGATAGATAACATCTTGGAGAATCGCCTTCTTTTGTCTACTTCTCTATTGGAGCATTGATTGTTGAGTTATTCAGAAAGCACCGATGGCGGTGGTGGTCCGATATGTCGGCTGACGCGACTGGAAGGCAAGTGTTAACTATTTAGCGACTCACGAAATATAGGCGCTGGGGTTGGCCCCAAATACCCTTAACTACACCCTAGTACAGTTTGAAGATTCCATTACCCTCTTCCTCCAATTTACCCTGCATACTTGCTTTCAGCTTTAGTGCCCCAGGCGTCTTCCTGCATACATATGTGTGTGCGTCAGTGGTTGACTGCATGGGCCCCTTCACCCTTTCGTCATGTACTACTACTTATCTACATACTTAGAGTAGCCGCCGAGCGCCGACTGTGGGCTGGGTATGGACTGTTGAGTACCTACATGATTGAATTGCTGCCACACACAATCGATTCCTACAACCATCAAATACATATCAGCATAACCCCAGACTACGGAGACGGATACTGCAGGCACCAACGTGCCGCCGCCGCCTGCCACGAGATGGCCAGCAGTGCAAACGCAAATCAGGCCCGGATCTACCAAGACGCGACGCATTTCGAGTTTAACGGAGCGGAGTTTCATGGCGGTCAGACGTTCGTTTCTAGAGAGTACGCCTCACCCGAGCGATACGTATCGATGGGATACTAGAATCCGCTAACTAGAGTTCGCTGGTAGATCCAAAAGTCAGTGACATCGCGGGATCGTGCTAGCTCACCCAAGAATCTTCGACACGCTACTGACATTGTAACTAGGGGCCAGGAGATCCGAGATCCTGGAATGGATATCCACAATCCCGTATACGGGCCACCACAGCCGTATCAGTGATGGGCGCCTGGAAGGTACTTGTGAGTGGATCTTGGAGAAGAAGGAATATGACGATTGGATATCGTCGAGCAGTTCTATGTTGTTGCTGCTGCGAGGAATCCGTAAGTCGTCCTATGATTCGCCGCCATGAGTACTCGCTTACTGTTGTTATAGCTGGAGCTGGCAAAACGTACATTGCGTCGAGAGTCATCGATTCATTCCTTTCAGATCGGACGTCCGAGAAGTTGGCGTACTTCTACTGCAATAGAGCCGAGGAAAATCGCCGAGATCCCGAGAGCATTCTCAGCACGCTTGTTCAACAGCTCGCTCAGATAGAGTCTAAGGAGGAGCTGTTACAACCTGTCGTCGATGTCTATCAAGACCGGGAGTTGAAAGGACAAAAAGCTTCGCGGCTGAGTCTTGTAGAATGCCAAGCGTTACTTGTTCAATTGGCCGACATACATCCTCGGACGACGATTTGCATCGATGCCTTGGACGAAGTCGAAAACAGAAACCGGCTCAAGTTGCTGAAGTCACTAAAGAATTTGGTGGACAGAGCGAAGAATCTGGTCAAGATTTTTGCAACCACTCGGATGGACACCGACATACTCCTGCAATTCAAGATGTTTCCCAGGATTGAGCTGCAGCCTGACGACAATGTTGGCGACATCAACCAATTCATAAAAACCAGTGTTCAGAGCGCGATCGAAGAGGAGCAACTGCTTCATGGCGTTGTCTCGCCCGAGCTCGAAGTTGAGATATGCGAAACTCTTTGCGAGCGATCCAAGGGAATGTAAGAACACCAAGGACGCTTCAACTACTTAGAAGAATAGAAACTGATGGCTGCACAACCGCCAGGTTCCAACTAGCTGCGCTTCAGATTATCTTCCTTTGCGATATGGCCACTCGAAACGATGTACGAAGCAGTCTCAAGACCCTGCCGGACACCCTGACAGATGCCTACGACGAAATATACCAACGCATTTTTAGCCAGAAAGGCAGCGCCCCTCGACTTGCACTCAATGCCTTCCGGTGGATCCAATCCTCGTACGAACCATTATGTGCCGAAACATTGCTCGATGCGATCACAGCAGAAGTTGCTCGTTCGGGAGAATTTTCTCACGACCCAGTGCAGGCGAACGACTTATTGAAAGCTTGTCAAAACCTCATCATTTTCGACAAACGACTGAACGTTTTCCGGTTTGCTCACCTTTCAGTGGATGAATACGTGCGGACAAGGTTGCACGAGGTCGATTCTCACGCCGAAATCGCAAAAGTCTGCCTTTCACTGCTGTGACCCCGTCATGGGGTGGATACGATACAACGTTTCGGACCAAGCCTGGGGACAGCGATCGTAATCTATTGTTGTACTCGGTTGTGTTTTGGCCGTGGCACTTTGCGAATTGCGATGACGGGAGTGGCCACCAAGTCTTGACTGCCCTATGGAATACATTCATATCAGATAATCATCACCGATGGCTCGACTACCATCGCAAGTGTTTCTGGCCCTACATAGACCCGAAAGACGCATTCTGGCTTAGGTCCAAAGCTGTGCAACGAGAAGGAAACTACCTTCTTTCTTCGGTCTGTGTATTTCGGTTAATATCGAAGTTCACAACCGTGTTCGACTCCCAGTCTATCGAGATGGCCCACATAGACAGGTTGCTTCTCCAGGCATGCAGGTTTGGAGACTTGGACATTGCGGAATTACTGCTTAACAAGGGTGCATCCGTCTCAGCCATCAGTGAATACAGAGAGACGCCGCTTCATATTGCCTCGGAGCTAGGGCACGAGGCCGTGGCTCGGCTGCTCGTTGACCGGGGAGCCAACGTGTCGGCCGTCGGCGAGAACGGGTCGACCCCAATGCATATTGCCCTGAAGGGAGGGCACAAGGCAGTAGTTTGGCTGCTCGTAGGCCGGGGAGCCGATATCTCAGCCGCAGACAACGACGGGTTGACCCCGCTGCATATGGCCTCGGAGGAAGGGTATGAGGCCATAGCTCGGCTGCTCCTCGACCGGAGAGCCGATATCTCGGTCGTCTGCAAGAAAGGGTGGACCGCGTTGCATAAGGCCGTGAACAGAGGGCACGAGGCAGTGATTCGGCTCCTCGTCGGCCTCGGTGCCAACATCTCGGCCTTCAACAACGACGGATGGGCCCCATTGCATATGGCCTCAGAGGGAGGGAACAAGGAAGTGGTTCGGCTGCTCATCGACCGGGGAGCCGCCGTCTCGACCATCAGCAAGGGTGGGTTGACCCCGTTGCATATGGCCTCGGAGGGGGGGCATGAGGAAATTGTTCAGCTGCTTGTTGACCTCGGTGCCAACATCTCAGCCGTGGACAATGACGGATGGGCCCCGTTGCATATCGCCTCGGAGAGAGGGCACGAAACCGTGGTTCAGCTGCTCATCGACCTCGGCGCCAACCCCTCCGCCATCAACAGGAACGGCTCGAACTCGCTGCATGTGGCGTTGAATGAAGGGCACCGGGTAGCGGGTCGGCTGCTCATAGGCCTGGGAGCCGACATCTCGGCCGCGGACAACGACGGGTTGATGCCGTTGCATATGGCTTCGCAGGAAGGGCAAGAGGAAGTGGTTCGGCTTCTCATCGACCTCGGCGCCAACATCTCGGCCATCAGCAAGAGCGGGGCGACCCCGTTGCATAAAGCCTTGGACGGAGGGCAGGAGCATGTGGTTCGGCTGCTCGTCGACCTCGGCGCCAACGTCTTAGCCGCGGACAACGACGGGCGGACTCCGTTGCATATCGCCTCGGAGGGAGGGCGCGAGGATGTGGTCCGGCTTCTCATCGGCCTCGGCGCCGACGTCTCGGCCGTCAGCACGAACGGGTCGACCCCGCTGCATCTGGCCTCGGCGAGAGGGAACGAGGCAGTAGTTCGGCTGCTCGTTGACCTCGGCGCCAACGTCTCAGCCGCCAGCAACGACGGGTCCACTCCGTTGCATAAAGCCTTGAATGGAGGGCACGAGGCAGTGGTTCGGCTGCTCGTCGACCTCGGTGCCAACGTCTCAGCCGTCGGCAAGAACGGGAGGACACCGTTGCATCTGGCCTTGACGAGAGGGCGCGAGGCAGTGATTCGGCTGCTCATTAGCCTCGGTGCCGACGCCTCGGCCGCCAGCAAGGACGGGTGGACACCGTTGCATCTGGCCTCGACGAGAGGGAACGAGGCAGTAGTCCGGCTGCTCGTCGACTTCGGCGCCAACGTCTCCGCCGTCAGCAAGAACGGGTCGACCCCATTACATATGGCCTCAGAGGCAGGACACGAGGCAGTGATTCGGTTGCTTGTTGACCTCGGTGCAGACCTCTCGGCAGCCGATAATAATGGGTGCACACCGTTGGACCTGGCGTCGAGACGAGGGAACGAGGCAGTGGTACAACTACTCGTCGACCTCGGTGCAGATGTCCCCGCTGCCAAAAATGAAGGTTGGACACCGTTGCGCCTGGCGCGAATCAAGCGTGTAAAGCACTGTCCCGGCTGAGTGCTCCGGCTGCGGCGGCGACAAACCCGGCCATTTGGGTCGAACTGGGGATAATGGAAAGCTTGATAGTTGACTACGGTTGATGGATAGTTCTGGATAGCGTTGCAGACCTGTGGCTTGTAATCTCTGGCGCCGTCAGGAATGATAGGACTCTGCCCGAGAGGCGTCCACTCCGCCTAGATAGTCTCAATTTACAGAGAATTCTCACACCGCTGAATAGGAGTGCAGTTACTGTATGTCACCTCAAGGCGTGTGAGTGGGCAATAAAAATATATTCGAAAAATTATAGCTGTTCCATTGTCTCACACGTTGATGCAAACTTGGAAAAGATCCCAGGAGCGTCAACCCCTCGGTACTCCGCCGGCATATCTAATCCGAATAGCAGATCTCCTGCAAAGATCCATTTCCAGAGTTGAAGCCGTTGTAATTGGAGGAGAGTCGCTTTCTTGGTAATCACACTTGTGGTACTCCATTGGCTTTGTAATTTGCTTTGTTTCCCGGCCCTCGTGCTGGCGCCGACTTTCACCGTGGCCGTGGTGGGGGGGCTCTTCTTCCTCCGGAAGATTGCTGCCTCCGTTTCCCTGTGGTCGAAGGCCACCCCATTGTCCGCTGCCTAGTCGATGAATGCCGCCGTCGCGTCGGAGAGCTTGGCCGCCGCCGCCTCGTCGTCGGCCCCGTCCGCCCACCACCCGATGTCGTCCACGAAGGATAGCCCTCGTACCGGCACTGCACTTTCTACCTCGTCAGAGATCCCTGACAGGTATGTGGCGAAGAGGATCGCTGCTGCTGGCGACCCCTGCGGGACACCTGTATCCACCGGCCGAGCACGAGTTTCACCTGGCGGTCCGCCCTGAAACTGCCAGTCAACCTGATGAGATCCGGCTTGATTTCGGGTGCCTCTGCAACTTTGCATACGTAGTGTAGAGCTAGTGGAAAGCAGCAGCTTCGAGTACATACACGGACTCGGATGGGAAGAGCGCGGCTCGATAGAGGACGACAGAATACAGAAGAGGCAACGCATAATCCGCGTATAGTATGATGCCTCCGATTCGTCTCGTTCGGCTATGTAATGTGCCTGCAGAGTGTTAGTTGTTGGTAGGGGTATTGTGGCTGCAGTCACTAGAACTCACTCGCAGCCACAAAGTGGCTAGTGCACAGGGCCCACTAGCCACACTCTTGCTGGCGGCTTCGTGGGAGGCAGGTCCTAGTATTTTTTTCTACCGGCTACATACTCGCATGCGACCTAAATAGATCAAGGCAAGATACCCAAAGTCCTTTTCCGTCCACAGTCCGCGCAGTGGCGGCACGTTGCAAGCCCCCCCTTTGCCCTCCGCCCAGGCCTGCCCCGATAAGATGAGATAGTCTAAGCACCAAGGAAATTACGAAGGGAACGGATCCGAGCGAGCGTGATAAACAAAGGAAGGGGGGACCAAAAGACAGCGCATCCTGCCCCCTTACTCCTCTCCTGCGGCCGCCGTGAAGTCAGGCGCGGGGAGGAGCAGTGGTAGCGGGGGGGGGGGGGGGGGGGGGGGGGGGGGGGGGGGGGGGGGGGGGGGGGGGGGGGGGGGGGGGGGGGGCCGCGGGGGGGGGGGGGGGGCGGGGGGGGGGGGCCGGGGCCGGCGCGGGGCGGCGCTGGGGTTCCACCCCCCCCCCCCCCCCCCCCCGACCCCCAGCTCCTCCGCCTCCGCCCTCTACTCCTCCTCACACTCCTGCTGCTCCGCTTCCGACACCTCGCTCACTGTGTCCTCCTCAGCCGGCATCCGCCTTACCACCTCTGTGGCAGAGAAGAAGTCCAGCACCGCCCGGCTGCACCTCCCGTCCGCCAGGAGGTCCCGGATCTTCCGCTTACTCTTCCACCTCTCCGTCTTCTTCTGCACCTCCGCCCACAGAACTTTCTATTGGGCTTTCCACTCCGGACACACCTTGAAAAGATGCTCCGAGTCTGGGTCCGGTACCGGCACCACCAGCACTGGGGGGTGGCCCGGATCAATTCGTCCAGTGGAGGTACTGCCCGGTAAGGCAGTGCCCCGTCTTCATCTGGTAGAACCGAGAGGCGAGTCTCTTAGTACTCCCAGAAACCACGCCGTACGGCCACTGGCTCTTCGGCATCCTGTACTTCGTTTTGGAGGTCCGACCCCCCGCCCACTAGCGCGCCTCCACCCACTTCTTCTTGGAGATCTCCCGCTTGAGGTGAGCAAGAGATCTTGGGAGAGGCATTGCGCGTGCCTCAGCCCGGTCCAGGTAACTCAGCCATTCCACCCTGTGGGTTTCTGGCTCCTCCGCGTAATCCCTGCCTACTCTGGCCTTTTCATTGCCGGCGACACCTTTGTGTGCCGGACACCACCGAATCTCAATGATGATATCCGGTCTCGACCTCTGCAGAGTGGCAATGTGCTTCCTTGCCTGGAGCGCGTACTGCTGGCCGGGATCAGGCTCCTCCGAGGCCATCCGCCTTATGGCTGCTTGGGCGTCCGTAAAAATCGTGATCCGCTCCGGCGTTGTCTACCTTCGCGAAGCCGATTCCAGTGCCCTTGCGAGAGCAGCGCGCTCTACGTCATAGGCCTCCTGGTGGCCCATGTGAGTTTTGATGCCCACCCAGTTCTTGACCCTCTTCCATGCCACTGAGTACCCTGCCGCCCCGCTGTCGAGCCGTGAACCATCGGTGAACATGGTGAGTCCTGGTCGATCCTTCTCTGCCTCAGCCTTTGCCTCGGCCTCCTCCTCTTGTAGCAGCTCGGCGATGAGGGTTTCTGGCTCCTCTAGCAGGACTGTGCTCTCCGTCCTTCCGGCGTGGGCGAGGGCGTTCGTGAGCCTCCGATCAATCGCAATCGGGGCGCCAAAGATCTCCCGCGTCTGGTCTCCCTGTGGCAGACTGAGCAACCGTAGCCCAAACTGCCGCTGCCTGGTTTCCAGCTGTGCCGTCGCTGCCCGGAGGCCTGACTCCATTGAGAGGGCGCCCAGATTGGTCGTCCGGAAGCAGCTTGTTGTTGCCCTCGCCTCCTAGTTGACCAGTAGCTGCAGCTCGTTTGCCTGGCCGATAGTCCCCCGGACATGGTCTCCCTTCTACCTTATTTAGGGGTCTGAAAATTCTGTGTAAATTGTGACAATCTAAGCGGGGTCGACTATCAGGCCCTCCGGTATCACAAAGATCTGCCCAAATTGCTAGATTTGTCGCCGTGGTAACTGGAGCACGTAATCGGCGCCTCTCAGTTGGGACAGTGCTTCACGCGCTTGATTCGCGAGAGGTGCAACGGTGTCCGCCCTTCGTTGTTGGCGGCTGAAATGTCGGCACCGAGGTCGACGAGCAGTTGAACCACTCCCTCGTGCCCTCCTTCCGAGGCCTTATGCAACGGTGTCCATCCGTCCTTGCTGATGGCCGAGACGTTGGCTCCACGGTCGACGAGCAGCCGGACTACATCCTCGTGCCCTCCCCCCGAGGCCTGATGCAACGATGTCCACCCTTCGTTGTTGGCGGCTGAGACATCCGCACCGAGGTCGACGAGTAGTTGAGCCACTGCCTCGTGCCCTCCTTCCGAGGCCCTATGCAACGGTGTCCTCCCGTCCTTGCTGATGGCAGAGACGCTGGCTTCATGGTCGACGAGCAGCCGAACCACTGCCTCGTGTCCTCTCGCCGAGGCCAAATGCAACGGTGTCCTCCCGTCCTTGCTGGCGGCTGAGACGTCGGCTCCCCGATCGATGAGCAGCCGAACCACTGCCCCGCACCCTCTCTCTGATGCCAAATGCAGCGGTGTCCACCCGTTATTGCTGGCGGCTGAGATGTCGGCTCCCCGGTCGAGGAGCAGCCGAGCCACTGCCTCGTGCCCTTTATTCACGGCATTATGCAACGGTGTCCACCGGTTGTTGCTGACGGCTGAGATGTCGGCTCCCCGGTCGAGGAGCAGCCGAGCCACTGCCTCGTGCCCTTTATTCACGGCATTATGCAACGGAGTCCACCTGTTGTTGCCGGTGGCCGAGATATTGGCTCCTTGGTCGATGAGTAATCGAGCCACAGCCTCGTGCCCTCCCTCCGATGCCAAATGTAACGGCGTCCTCCCGTCCTTGCTGACGGCGGAGACGTCGGCACCGAGGTCGGCGAGCAGCCGAATCACTGCCTCATGCCCTGCATTCGTGGCAAAGTGCAACGGTGCCCACCCGTCGTTGTCCGCGGCTGAGGCGTTGGCTCCCCGGTCGACGAGCAGCCTAGCCACTGCCTCGTGCCCTTTAATCACGGCATTATGCAACGGTGTCCACCCGTTGTTGCTGGCGGCCGAGACATTGGCTCCTTGGTCGATGAGTAGCCGAGCCACTGCCTCGTGCCCTTTATTCATGGCATTATGCAACGGAATCCACCCGCTCTTGCTGACGGCCGAGACGCTGGCTCCTTGGTCGATGAGTAGCCGAACCACTTCCTTGCGCCCTCTTTCCGATGCCAAATGCAACGGTGCCCACCCGTCGTTATCCGCGGCTGAGACGTCGGCTCCCCGATCGATGAGCAGCCGAACCACATCCTCGTGCCCCTTATTCACGGCATTCTGCAGCGGAATCCACCCCCTCTTGCTAACGGCCGAGACGTTGGCCCCTTGGTCGATGAGTAACCGAACCACTTCCTTGCGCCCTCTTTCCGATGCCAAATGCAACGGTGCCCACCCGTCGTTGTCCGCGGCTGAGACGTCGGCTCCCCGATCGATGAGCAGCCGAACCACTTCCTCGTGCCCTCCATCCGATGCCAAATGCAACGGTGACCTCCCGTCCTTGCCGACTGCTGAGATGTCGGCACCGAGGTCGACGATCAGCCGAACCACTACCTCGTGCCCTCTAATCACAGCACTATGCAACGGTGTCCACCCGTTGTTGCTGACGGCCGAGATATTGGCTTCTTGGTCGATGAGTAGCCGAGCCACAGCCTCGTGCCCTCCCTCCGATGCCAAATGTAACGGTGTCCTCCCGTCCTTGCTGACGGCGGAGACGTCGGCACCGAGGTCGGCGAGCAGCCGAACCACTGCCTCATGCCCTGCATTCGTGGCAAAGTGCAACGGTGCCCAACCGTCGTTGTCCGTGGCTGAGACGTTGGCTCCCCGGTCGACGAGCAGCCGAGCCACTGCCTCGTGCCCTCCAATCACAGCGCTATGCAGCGGCGTCCACCCGCTGTTGCTGACGGCCGAGACATTGGCTCCTTGGTTGATGAGTAGCCGAACCACTGCCCCGTGCCCTTTAATCGCAGCACTATGCAATGGTATCCATCCGTTGCTGCTGACGGCCGAGACGTTGGCTCCTTGGTCGACGAGCAGCCGAACCACTTCCTCGTGCCCGCCCTCCGAGGCCAGATACAACGGTGTCCTCCCGTCCTTGCCGACGGCCGACACATTGGCTCCCTGGTCGACGAGCAGCCGAACCACTGCTTTGTGACCTCCTTCCGATACGAAATGCAACGGTGTCCACCCTTTGTTGTCCACGGCTGAGACGTCGGCACTGAGGCCGATGAGCAGCCGAACCACTCCCTCGTGCCCTCCCATTGATGCCAAATGCAACGGTGTCCACCCGTCGTTGTCGGCGGCTGAGAGGTCGGCTCCCCGGTCGATGAGCAACGCGGCCACTGCCTCGTGCCCCACATACAAGGCCGTATGCAGTAGCGTCCCACTGTATTCATTGGCGGCAGTGCCACGCGCACCGCTGTTAAGCAGGTGTTCTGCAATGTCCGAATCTCCCAACTTGCATGCTTGGAGAAGCAATCTCTCCATGTCGGCCAACTCTATAGTCCGGGACTCGAATACGGTTGTAAACTTCGATACTAACCGAAACACACAGACCGAAGAAAGAACGTCGTTTCCTTCTTGTTGCACAGCTTCGGATCTAAGCCAGAATGCATCATCCTCGAATTCATCGGTCTGGATACACTCTCGGTGGTAGTCTAACCATCGCCGGTAGTTATACTCTGCTACGAATGAATCCCAGAGGGCAGTCAACACTTGACGGCCGTTGCCGTCACCGCAATTAGCGAAGTGCAACGGCCAAAACACAGCCGAGTACAACAATAGATGGCGATTGCTGTCATCCGGTCTGGTGCAAAGAGTTGTATCATATCCATCCCACAACGGTGTACACAGCAGCGAAAGGCAGACTTTCGCGATTTCGGCGTGAGAGTCGCCCTTGTGCAACTTCGTCTGCACATATTCATCCACTGAAAGGTGAGCGAACCGGAAAACGTTCAGTCGTTTGTCCAAAACGAGGAAGTTCTGACAAGCTTTCAATAAGTCGTTCGCCTGCACTGGGTCATGAGAAAATTCTCCCGAGCTGGATACTTCCGCTGTGACCGCATCGAGTAAAGTTTCGGAACATATTGACTCGTGTGACGATTGGATCCACCGGAAGGCATTGAGTGCTAGTCGAGGGGCGCTGCCTTTTTGGGTACATATGCGCTGGTATATTTCATCATAGGCATCTGTCAGGGTGTCCGGCAGTGCCTTGAGATTACGTCGTATATCGTTTCGAGTAGTCATAGCACAGAGTAAGGTAATCTGAAGCGCAGCTAGTTGGAACCTGGCGTTTAGCCGTCAGTTGCTATGCTTATAAGTAATTGATGTGCCCTTGATGTTCTTACATTCCCTTGGATCGCTCGCAAAGGGTTTCGCATATTTCGACTTCGAGCTCGGGCGGGACAACACCATGAAGCAGCTGCTCCTCTTCGATCGCGCTGTGAAGACTGGTTTTTACGAATTGGTTGATGTCGCCAACATTGTCATCAGGCACCAGCTCAATCCTGGGAAACATCTTGAATTGCAGGAGGATGTCGGGGTCCATTCGCGTGGTTGCAAAAATCTTGACCAGATTCTTCGCTCTATCCACCAAATTCTTTAGTGACTTCAGCAATTTGAGCCGGTTGCTGCTTTCGACTTCGTCCAAGGCATCGATGCAAATCGTCGTCCGAGGATGTATGTCGGCCAGATGAACCAGTAACTCTTGGCTTTCTATGAGGCTCAACCGCGAAGCCCTTTGTCCTTTCTTCTCCCGGTCTTGATAGACATCGACAACAGGTTGTAACAGCTTCTCCTCGGACTCTGTCTGGGCGAGCTGTTGAATCAACGTGCTGAGAATGCTCTCGGGATCTCGGCGATTTTCCTCGGCTCTATTGCAGTAGAAGTATGCCAACTTCTCGGACGTCTGATCTGAAAGGAATGAATCGATGACACGCGATGCAATGTACGTCTTGCCAGCTCCAGCTATCCCAACCGTAAGTGAGTGCTCATGCCAACGAATCATGCGGCGACTTACGGATTCCCCGCAGCAACAACAACATAGAACTGGTCGATGATCTCCAATCGTGGTATTCCCTCTTCCCCCAGATCCACTCACAAGTACCTCCCAGGCGCCCATCACGGATACGGCTATGATGGCCTGTATACGGAATTGTGGATATCCATTCCAGGATCTCGGATCTCCTGGCCCCTAGTTGCGATGTCAGTAGCGTTTCCGAGATTCTTGGGTGAGCTAATATGATCCCACAAAGCCACTTACTTGTCGATCTGCTAGCGAACTCCGGTTAGCTGCTTCTAATATCCCATCAAAACGTGTCGCTCGAGTGAGGCTTACTCTCTGGTGACGACCGTCAGTCCGCCGTGAAACTCCCCTCCATGAATCTCGAAGTGCGTCGCATCTTGGTAGATCCGGTCTGCATTTGTGCTGCCGGCCATCTTGTGGTGCAGGCGGCGGCGTCACGTTGGTATTAGCGTGCTTGTGCTCGACCTCTGGTTGTTGGTGCCACGCCAGGGATGTCGGTTCGCCTAAATTTCGCTTAGAATCCTTCTCCGTGGTCTGGGATTTTGCTGTTGTTCGATAGTTGTAGGCACGTGTGGCGGAAGTCTGTTAGCAGGTTGAAGTATCCTGCTTTCTCCGATTTTACCCCACTCGCTGTCAGCTTTTGAGCCGCAAGGGCGCCAGCGTATCCTGGCGTGCGTATGTAGCTGCATGGGTCTGTCCCGTTCGTTCACTCGTCAGTGCAAGTTGTCAACCAGTCAGCATGTATCTATAATAAGATCTTTTTTTTAAAAAAATCATTACATATTCACATGCGTCCAATGTAGATCATGGCGAAGCTATGTATGTACAGCGCATGGACACGAACATCCCTCCTCGGAGCGGTGTTTGACGGCTGCTTCCGTGAATACTCCCGCTTCGGTTATGCGGAAGCCCCGTGCGGCGATAGCGGGAGTGGGAGCGCAAAGATGCGTAGATACTTATTGATTCTCCGCGCATGTATGGGAAAGCGGGAATGGCTCATGGGACTCGTCAGCAACTAGGCCCAGATTCCTGCATGCGCTACAAAAGTGGGCAGCATGGCCCAGAACTCCGTCGCTCGCTGTCCGATCGCCCACTGGCTAAGATGTGGTTCACCCAACCCGTTCGGCGTTTCCCACAGCACCAGTCGAGAGCGGATCACAGCACCAGCCGAGCGCGGATGTGGAACCGGGAGCTCGAATAGCGGAAGGTGTTGTTGCGGGGCATCCGCTAGCACTCGTTTTTTTGTACGAGAAAGGCACGCTAGCGTCCGTCCTTCGCCTTCCCTCCCCTTTTTTCTGTCCATTCTTTTTCGTGGAGAGTGGAGAGTGGAGAGTGGAGAAGACAGACAATAGGTACAGCCTCTGACTTTCCTGCATTTTCCTCCCTTTTTCCTTAGTTTCCTTTGGTCAATGCTATATCTCGTCCTGCTCTGGTGCATGCCGGAGAGGAGAGCAGCCAGGACCCTCCTCTTTCCTTCCGTTTTCCTTTCCTTTTTCTCGTTCCCTCGGCCTAGGAGCGACCAGCGAAGGACCGCCTCTCTCCCCTCGCAATGTATTTCGTCATAGACGTGTCGGTTGGCATCGCTGCGCGACTGCGTACTCATAGCGGTAGCAGCAGAAGCAGACTTCGTGCGGGAGGCGGTTACGTCCTAGATGCGCCCCTCTCGACACTTCGAGCCCGCCCCCATAGGCGGAAGCCACATATACGCACGTGGGGAGGGCACGGGAATGTGCCCGTGTGGGGCGTCTCTCAGCGGAGATGCTCACGGAGCGGGTCTTTGTGGGAGTCGAAGTTGTCCTGTCGAGCGGGAGGGCGCCTCTCGCGGGAACATCTTACTGCCAGCTATACGCCCGCACAGAGGACCCAACATACTGGCACCGTTTCCCCCCGCTGTGGGACATGTGGGCCTGGCGGCAGATAGCGCGGGGGCTAGTTCGGAATCAGGGAGGATCCCGCTCCGTCATGCGGCACGGTCTGCGCTGGGACACCGGAAGGGTCTGGCCATTTGAAGACGCAAGTCGCGGGTTCGGGTGTGTGTACGAAAAGAAGAAGTGCGCAGGTGGTACATAAGAACCGGCTTGGGGTAGTTAGACGAAAAGTGCAAAGCTTCAGAATCGCTCCAGGTAGATACATAACTGTCTCGTTTCCTCGCGGACGGGCGCGAGGGCGGGCCGGGTGTCGTCTTGTTGCAGTGGGAAGGGAACGGCGCGGCGGCTGCATCTTGCCGGAAGCAGCATCTCCGAGAGCACGACTCGGATGCATGGGAGGGCGCGATCGCAGCCAGCGTGCTGACGAACAGGCCCATGCAGTTACACCAACCGAAAGCGCACATACATAGATACAATATATTGCCCCCAAAGCTGAAAGCGAGCGGGGTAAATTAAAGAAAGCGGGGACTAGGGATATCTATGCCAACATGTCAACGGACAACTAACATCTGCCGCACGCGATCGATTCTTAGATATCTACAACTATAAATCGAACTGCAGCAGGATCCCTGGCCACGGAAACGGATACTAAGCGCGATTCAGGCGAACCTAGAGTACATCCCTAGCCACTGCCTTTCTCACCAGCGGCCGTGGCACCAACAACCCGAGGGTCGAGCACGAACACGCAGGTACCAATTGCAACGTGACGCCGCCGCCTGCCGCAAGATGGCCGGCAGCACAAATGCAGACCGGATCTACCAAGATGCGACGCACTTCGAGATTCATGGAGGGGAGTTTCACGGCGGACTGACGGTCGTCACTAGAGAGTAACTAAGCCTCACTCGAGCGATACGTTTCGAGGGATAGTAAAAGGCTAACCGGAGTTCGCTGGCAGATCCGAAAGTAAGTGGCATTGTGGGATCACGTTCGCTCACCCAAGAATCTCAGAAACGCTACTAACATTACAACTAGGGGCCAGGCGATCCGAGATATTGGAATGGATATCCACAATTCCGTATACAGGCCACCATAGCCGTATCAGTAATGGGCGCCTGAAAGGTTCTTGTGAGTGGATCTGGGGGAAGAAGGAATACCGCGACTGGAGATCATCGAGCGTTTCTAAGTTGTTGTTACTGCGGGGAATCCGTAAGTCGCCGCATGATTCTCGGCATGAATACCCACTTACGGTTGGGATAGCTGGAGCTGGCAAGACGTACATTGCATCGCGAGTCATCGATTCATTCCTTTCAAATCGGACGTCCGAGAAGTTGGCATACTTCTACTGCAATAGAGCTGAGGAAAATCGCCGAGATCCCGAGAGCATTCTCAGTACCCTTATCCAACAGCTCGCCCAGACGGAGTCCGAGGAGAAGCTGTTACAACCTGTTGTCGATGTCTATCAAGACCGGGAGAAGAAAGGACAAAAAGCTTCGCGACTGAGCCTCATAGAAAGCCAAGAGTTACTGGTTCATCTGGCCGACATACATCCCCGGACGACAATTTGCATCGATGCCTTGGACGAAGTCGAAAACAACAACCGGCTCAAATTACTGAAGTCACTGAAGAATTTGGTGGATGGAGCGAAGAATCTGGTCAAGGTTTTTGCAACCACACGAATGGACACCGACATCCTCCTGCAATTCAAGATGTTTCCCAGGATTGAGCTGGTGCCTGATGACAATGTTGGCGACATCAATCAATTCGTAAAAACCAGTCTTCACAGCGCGATCGAAGAGGAGCAACTGCTTCATGGTATTGTCCCGTCCGAGCTAGAGATCGAAATATGCGAAACCCTTTGCGAGCGATCCAAGGGAATGTAAGAACACTAATGACAATTCAACTCCCCATAAACGTGGCAACTAATGGCTAGTTAAACGCTAGGTTCCAACTAGCCGCGCTTCACATTACCTTACTCTGCGATATGGCCACCAAAAAAGATATACGACGTAGTCTCAAGGTCCTGCCGGACACCCTGACAGATGCCTACGACGAAATATACCAGCGCATATTAAGCCAGAAAGGTAGCGCCCCTCGACTTGCACTCAATGCCTTCCGGTGGATCCAATCGTCATACGAGCCATTATGTTCCACAACTTTGCTTGATGCGGTCACAGCGGAAGTTTCCAGCTCAGGGGAATTTTCTCATGACCCAGTGCAGGCGAACGACTTATTGAAAGCTTGTCAGAACCTCCTCGTTTTGGACAAACGACTGAACGTTTTCCGGTTTGCTCACCTTTCAGTGGATGAATATGTACAGACGAAGTTGCACAAAGTCGATTCTCACGCCGAATTCGCAAAAGTCTGCCTTTCACTGCTGTGTACCCCGTCATGGGATGGATACGATACAACGCTTAGGACCATGCCGGGGGACAGTAACCGCCATCTATTGTTGTACTCGGTTGTGTTTTGGCCTTGGCACCTTGCCAATTGCGATGACGGAAATGACTGTCAAGCCTTGACTGCCCTCTGGAATACATTCATATCAGAGAATAACTACAAGCGATGGCGTAGCTACCATTACGACTGTTTCTGGGCCTACAAATCCACCGAAGACACATTCTGGCTTAGATCCAAAGCTACAAAGCGAATAGGAAACGACGTTCTTTCTTCGGTCTGCGTGTTTCGGTTAGTTTCTAAGTTTACGGCCGTATTCGAGTCCCAGACTACAGAGATGGCCCACATAGACAAATTGCTTCTGCAGGCATGTAGGTTTGGAGACTTGGTTATTGCAGAACTTCTGCTTAACAAGGGTGCGGGCGTGTCAGCCGCCGATGAACACCACCAGACCCCACTGCATATGGCCTTGGATGGAGGGCGCGAGGCAGTGGCTGTGTTGCTCATGAACCGGGGAGCCAACACCTCGGCCGCCAGCAAGAGCGGATTGACCCCATTGCACCAGGCCGCCACTAAAGGGTACGAGGAAGTGGCTCGGCTGCTCATCGACCTGGGAGCCGACGTCTCAGCCGCGGACATCGACGGGCGGACGCCGTTGCATTTGGCGTTGGACCAAAGCCATGAGGCAATAGCTCGGCTGCTCATTGACCGACGAGCCAACGCCTCGGCCGTCAGCAAGAGCGGATTGACCCCATTGCACCAGGCCGCCACTAAAGGGTATGACGAAGTGGCCCGGCTGCTCATCGACCGAGGAGCCGACGCCTCAGCCACGGACAGCAGCGGGAGGACACTGTTGCATTTGGCGTCGGAAAGAGGCCATGAGGCAGTGGCTCGGCTGCTCATCGACCGGGGAGCCGACGTCTCAGCCGCGGACATTGACAGGCGGACGCCGTTGCATTTGGCGTTGGACCAAAGCCATGAGGCAATAGCTCGGCTGCTCATTGACCGACGAGCCAACGCCTCGGCCGTCAGCAAGAGCGGATTGACCCCATTGCACCAGGCCGCCACTAAAGGGTATGACGAAGTGGCCCGGCTGCTCATCGACCGAGGAGCCGACGCCTCAGCCACGGACAGCAGCGGGAGGACACTGTTGCATTTGGCGTCGGAAAGAGGCCATGAGGCAGTGGCTCGGCTGCTCATCGACCGGGGAGCCGACGTCTCAGCCGCGGACATTGACAGGCGGACGCCGTTGCATTTGGCGTTGGACCAAAGCCATGAGGCAATAGCTCGGCTGCTCATCGACCGACGAGCCAACACCTCGGCCGCCAGCAAGAGCGGATTGACCCCATTGCACCAGGCCGCCACTAAAGGGTACGAGGAAATGGCTCAGCTGCTCGTCAACCGCGGTGCCAACGTCTCAGCCACCGACAACCAAGGTTGGACACCGTTACATTGGGCCTCGAATGCAGGGCATAAGGTAGTGGTTCGACTACTCGTCGAACGTGGAGCCAATGTCTTAGCCGCGGACAACGACGGCTGGACACCGTTGCACCTGGCCACGAATGCAGGGCATGAGGTAGTGGTTCGGTTGCTCGTCGAACGTGGAGCCGACATCTCGGCCGCCGACAACTACGGGTGGACACCGTTGCGCCTGGCCTCGAATGCAGGGTATGAGACAGTGGTTCGGCTGCTCGTCGACCTCGGTCCCAACGTCTCGGCCGTCAGCAAGGACGGGAGAACACCGTTGCCAGAATAATGGGCGTCCGGAGATGACGGACCGGAGGTGGCGTCCGGACATGACGGACCGGAGGTGGAGTCCGGACATGGTTGAGTCCCCGAGCACCGGCTCGGGGGGGCAGTCTTCCGTCCTTTGTCCTGGCGGCCCTCCTGTATATAGAGAGAACTTGCGCCTGCATAGTGTTGTAATAATTATCTTTACCTTTATCAATCCATATATTCCAACAACCGTTGCACCTGGCCTTGGGGAGAAGGAAAGAGGCAGTGGTTCGGCTGCTCGTTGACCGGGGAGCCAACGTCTCAGCCGCGGACAACGACGGGTGGACACCGTTGCACCTCGCCTCGGAGAGAGGGGAAGAGGCAGTGGTTCGGCTGCTCGCCGACCTCGGTGCCGACATCTCGGCCGCCCACAACTACGGGGGGACGCCGTTGCAATGGGCCTCGAATGCAGGGCATGAGGTAGTGGTTCGGCTGCTCGCCGACCTCGGTGCCGACATCTCGGCCGCCGACAACTACGGGGGGACGCCGTTGCATTGGGCCTCGAATGCAGGGCGTGAGGTAGTGGTTCGGCTGCTCGCCGACCTCGGTGCCGACATCTCGGCCGCCGACAACTACGGGGGGACACCGTTGCATTGGGCCTCGAACGCAGGGCATGAGGCAGTGGTTCGGCTACTCGTCGACCTCGGTGCCAACGCCTCAGCCGCCAGCGTTGGGTTGCTCAGACCGGGCGGTGGCTCGTGCGATGCCTTTCCCACGATCTCTTGCCAACCTCAAATGGGAGATCTCCGAGAAGAAGTGGGCGGAAGCGCACCAGCAGGCTGGGGGCCGGACCTCCAAGGTGAAATACCGAATGCCGAAAAGCCAAAAGCCGGATGGCGCGGTGGCTGGGAGTACCAAGAGGCTTGCCTCGCGGTTCTACCGGATCAAGACGGGGCACCGTCCGGCATTACCTCTACTGGACGAAGAACCGGGCCACCCCGCAGTGCTGGTGGTGCCAGCACCGGACGCAGACTCGGGACCACCTCTTTAAGGCGTGCCCCGAGGAAGCCACAGCAGAAGATTCTGTGGGCAGAGGTGCGGGAGGGGGAAAAGCCGGTGGAAGATCCGGGACCTCCTGGCGGACGAGAGGTGTAGCCGGGCGGTGCTTGACTTCCTCACTTCCACGGATGTTGGGAGAGGCGGGTGCCGGCCGAGGGAGATGCAGTGAGCGAGGCGTCGGAGGTGGAGCTGCGGGAGTGGGAGGAGGAGCAGGAGGCCGAGGAGCTAGGCGCCGGGGAGGGATCACCACTGTTCCTGCCCACGCCTGACTTCATGGTGCCCGCGGGCGAGGGTTGGGCGGTGTCAGGTGTTTCTTTCCCTTTGTCCTTTCCTTTGTTATTTTCTTGGTGCGCACCACATCTTCTTGGGACAGGCTGGGCGGAGGGCAAAGGGGAGCTTGCAACGTGCCGCCACCGCGCGTACAGCGGACAGGAAACGGACTGTACATAATCTCGCCATGATCTGATAGGTCGCATGCGAGTAATGAATAAAAAAAATAATAATCTCGCATCCCAGTGCCGCCGGGGCACTAAGCGCATACCGTGTTCCTATTGGCTGATTCCAACTTCACGAATTTTAGTTCGGCCCCATTTCCTCCACTCTTGAAAGGTCGTATCGCGACTGCGACACCTGCGGTAGCCCAAGTCGTCTGGCTCGCCAGTGCACCGCCTCGCCTCCGCCAACTTCAGAGCCTACGGAGGGAGAGGATCGTTCGGACGTTAGAAGCGGCGCTATCGCCTCCCAAACCGTCGTACAAACCCCGAACTGCCAACTACAACGCTTCAAACACACCACCGCTCCTGGGTTGCGGTCGTATGCGCCGATATCGGGAAGCAGTCAGCAGCTGTCACACTTCTTTTAAAAGCAGTAAAAGAGGGAACGCGCGTGATGGGGGACCTCAAGGCCCAAGTGACTACGATGAGTGAGTAAATCGATAAATTCGCAGAGGAGAACCGGGAAAAAGCCAGTGCCAGCGACACAGCCGCTGCTGTCTCCTCCATCGTTGCCTCTGCGGCCAAAGTAGAAACGGACAGGGCCTCACACTCCGCATCAGCCGGCGAAGCAGCAGTGGGATACCTCCCCACATCGCTATCATGCACTCGGAGTATGCGGACGTGTAGACCGATCCCGCGCAATCACAACCGTCAACATCTGTCACCGCCACGTGGCCCGCATTGCGCGAGAGTGGGACGGAAGACGTATGGAAGAAGGTTGAGAGGAAACGCGAAAGGAAAGGGAGGGAGAAGCTGAGAGGGGCGGGAAACGGGAAAGAGGTGAGCGTCCCATCCTGGGGCTGATAAAGCTCGGAGCAAGGACGTCTATGTGACCACCTTCATCGGCGGGAGGGCGTCACATCGTGACGACGTGTCAGCGTGTTGGCGCTTCCACGTCGATATGATCGTAATGGACGGGATTTGGTTTTGATGCATTGCCATGATATTGATAGGTCGCACGCGATCAATGAATAGAAGCAGAAGGTTCTGTGAGCCGAGGTTCGAAGGGAGACCGGCAAGGGAAGGATTAGTCCAAGATCCAGGACCTCGTTTTTTGTTAATGAGCGGTGCAGCCAAGCTATCCTAGACCTCCTCTCTACCACGGATGTGGGAAAGCTGGTCCCGAAGCCGGCTGGGGAAGCCGCCCAGTGAGGCGTCGGGGTGGGAACTGCGGGAGCCGAACGAAAGGGAAGAGGAGCGGAGACCGGAGGCCGAGGAGCTGAGCGCTGAGGATGAGGAGCCGCTACTCCTTGCCATCGCCCTTGCGGAAGAGGACGATGTGGTTTCCTTTGCTTTTCCTTTGCTAGTTCCTAGGTGCGCTTCACGTTTCTCGGGACAGGCCAGGGCGGAGATCAAGAGGGGGCTACAACGAACCGCCTACGGACTGATCGAGGGCTCTTCTTCGTCTTCCAGTCCGCACTCCGCTGCTGTCTATCATAGCCGAGAAATCCGGACGGGATATGTGTCCAATCACGCGTCCGCCGCCCGCCCGCCGATAGCGACCAGTGGCCACAGCCCGGACGGACGGAGGGAGGCTTGCTCTCTCACTCTCTGTCCGATCTAAGATGCGGTTCATCTAGCACGTTCGGCGTGCTACCACAGCACCAGTCGAGAGCGGGTGTGGAAGCTGGAACTCGAATGGCGGAAGGAATTGGATTTCGTCACGGACGTGTTGGTTGGGATTGCTGCGCGACTGGGCACTCATAGCGGTCGCAGCAGAAGCAGACCCCGCACGAGCGTCGATACATTGATGCCGCTCGATACTCCGAGCCCGTCCTCGCAGGCGTAAGCCACATACGTAGGGAGGGCACGGAATTTGCGTGTGTAGAGTGTCTCTCGCTGCGGAGACGCTCACGGAGGGGTCTTTGTTGGAATAGTTACAGCCTTGTCGAGCGACCCATAACTGGTGATCTTACCAGGGCGGCACTTCTCTTGAGCATACCTCACTGCCAGCTATGCGCCCGCATAAAGGATCGACATACCGACGCCGTTTCCCCCCGCTATGTGCTGTACGTATGCACACACATATGGCGACAGAAAACGCGGAAACCAGCTCGAGGTCATAGAAGGCCCACCCCCGGGGTTTGGCTTTTTTGAAGGTGCCAAGTCTCGGCCTCGAGTGTATGTACGAAGAAGACAAAGTTGTGTGGATGTGTGTAATGAACCGGCGAAAGAAATCCAAAGCTGCAGCAGCTTCGAGAGCGCAGGGATGAATCACTGATGAGGAATTAACGATATTCCTTATAACCAATGGATTATCCCTACACCTAAGTCAGAGGTCCTTTGCACACTATCCTTCGTCATGCAAAGTCTGTGGCACTCGGTCCACGTTAGTTCGATGACTTTTCGCGATTTTTCCTCTATGGTTGAGCAGGGCGTCCGGGGTAACTACATACTTCCTAGTATGTATGTATCTAGTACCCGGGTACTGTAAGTGTAACTACGTGTAGATAGACATAGTTACGTTACACCAACCGAACACACGGGATGCTGGTCAAAGGACGCCCTTGCGGCTCCAAGCTGAAAGCAAGCGGGTAAAACTCGAGAAAGCGGGGAGATATTTCAACCTGTTAACAAACATATAGTATATCGCCTCGAAGAGAGGGCACGAGGAAGTGATCAGGCTGCTCTTCGACCTCGGTGCCGACGTCTCGGCGGCGGACAAGGACGGGTGGACACCGTTGCATTTGGCAAGGCATGAGGCAGTGGTTCGGCTGCTCGTCAACCTCGGTGCCGACGTCTCGGTCGTCAGCAAGAGCGGGCGGACACCGTTGCACCAGGCGTCAAATGCAAGGCACGAGGCAGTGGTTCGGCTGCTCGTCTACCTCGGTGCCAACGTCTCAGCCGTCAGCAAGGACGGGAGGACACCACTGCATCAGGCCTCGGAAGGAGGGCACGAGGATGTGGTTCGGCTGCTCGTCGACCTCGGTGCCAACGTCTCGGCCGCTGACAACCAAGGGTGGACACCGCTGCATCAAGCCTCGAATCGAGGGCACGAGGAAATGTTTCAACTACTTGTCGCCTTCGGTGCCGATGTCTCGGCCGCCAACAACGAAGGGCGGACACCATTGCACCTCGCGCGAATCAAGCGCGTGAAGCACCGTCCCGGCTGATTTTTTGGTTTATCCATACTCGCGTACAGCCTATCTAGACTATGGCGGCACACTTTTTATCCAGGTTTCCCGTCCGCTGTCCGCGCGAGGCGGCACGTTGCAGGCTCCCCTTTGCCCTCCGCCCAGGCCTGTCCCAAGACATGATACGCACCAAAGAAATCACAAAGGAACGTGTCAACAATCCTCCCCTTAGTCCTCTTCTGCGAACGCCATGCCGAAGGGCGTGGGTAGAGACAGCGGTAGTTCCCCCGCGGCACCCAGCTCCTCCGCCTCCGCCCTCCCCTCTTCTTCCCGCTCCCCCGGCGTTCCCGGAGCTCCCACATTGAAATCACGCCCCCCCGCGTCCGCCTCAGCCGGCACCAGCCTTCCCACATCTGTAGCGGAGAGGAAGTCTAGTACTGCCTGGCTGCACCTCTTATCGGCAAAGAGGTCCCGGATCGTGAACTGGTGCTTCTTCCCCCCACTTCCCTTCAGCACCTCTGCCCACAAGCAGTGCTCGCCATGGTCCGGTTCGGACGGCGGTTAGGATTGGATGGCCCACCGTGGTCTAGTCTGGCCTAAGGAATTTCTTGGACCGTCTCAGTCAGTCCGTCCAATTGAAAGACCACGAAAGACCGTGGTCGGCCGCGGTCTTTGAGGCTCAAATCATTAGACTACCACATCCAAGTTTGCTAGGTCAGCAAGACGTTTGAAGCCCAGATGGAAGGATCTCGCACAGATGGCCCTCGGATATCTTAGTATATCGGTCATGTCAGCTGAACCGGAGAGAGACTCTAGCGGTGCAAGGATAACGCTATCTGATAGGAGATGTAGTCTGGGAGATGAAGCCATCAATGCTTTGGAGTGTCTTAAGAGTTGACAACGCGATGGCCTCATTTAGGCCCATCACAAGGAGATTCAATTAGAAAAGACGCTTGATGCTTTGTGTAGGGCAGAGGTGGAGCCGAAGCATGAGGATCTCAATGGATAGCGCTGGATGGTACTGAAATAGTAATTAGGAGTATTGATTTACATAATTTACAACATATATGGCAGTCACCCGTGGTCGACCGTGGTCCCCATCCAATTCTGTCAAAAGACTGCCAGTCCTGATCCTATGAGAAAGACTGGACCGACAGCCGTAGTCCAGTCCAGTCCTTCCTAAATGACGGACCGGACGGACCATGGCGAGCACTGCCCACAAGATCTTCCGTTGGGCTCTCCACTCAGGGCACACCTTGGAGAGGTGATCCCGCGTCTGCACCTGGCACCGGCACTACCAGCACTGAGCGGTGGGGCGGTTCTTCGTCCACTGCAGGTACTGCCCCGAGAGGCAGTGACCCGTATTCAGCTGGTAGAACCTTGAGACAAGCCTCTTGGAACTGCCTGCAACCGTGCCGTCTGGCCTCTGGCTCTTTGGTATTGTATATTTCCTTTTGGAGGTCCGGCCTCCAGCCCATTGCTGGGCCTCTGTCCAATTCATCTCCGTAATCTCCCGCTTGAGATGCGCAAGGTACCTAGGGAGTGGCATCGCGCGCACTTCCGTCCGGTCTGAATAGTTCAGCCATGCTACCCCGTGGGTGTCTGACACTGTCCCGGCTGATCGGCGCTGATTACATGCTCCAGTTGCCGCGGCGAAAAATCCAGCAATTCTAGCAGATCTTTGTGATATCGGAAAGCCGGATTGTAGTTGACCACTCCGCGTGGAATTTACTCGGAATTTTCAGACCCCTAAATAGGAGTGCCAGTTACTGTATGCCACCTGAAGGCGTATGAGCGGGCAATCAAAATAGATTCGAAAAATCGCCTGTTCCATTGTCTCAAGCAGGTTGAACCGGTCGGTACCCAGCAAAGATCCGTTTCCAGTGTTGCAGACACGGGTATTAAGCCGTGGTAATCAGAGGAGAGCCGCGTTCTTGGTAACATACCTATGATACTCATAGCCTCACAATTCGCATTGTTTCCCCAGCCCAACAGGCCCTATACAGCTATCGGTTCTTTTGAGCAGAAGGTGTTGATACCGGACTGTCAAAATTAGAGCCCGCCAAAAGCCTAACAGTCCAAGCCGCTGCAGAAGTCCGGTTGGCTGCCCCGTTGACAAGTCTGGCGACTGCCAAGTGTGCGTGGTTGTCGCTGCATCTGGCGTCGATGAGGGTATGAGTCGGTGGCCAGGCTGATCGTCGACCGTAGAGATAACATCCCGGCCGCTGGCGAGGAGTACGGGTGGAAACCGCGTCACATCTCACTTCGCAGTACGTATAAGCTGGACATGGAGTGGTAGTCGGCCACAGGAACTATGTAAGTAGATAGTTTATTTAGATAGATACATACTCATATCCGGCAGTAATCTAGGCGATGGAGCTAGAGTAGATGTATCGCGAATTTCAACGTGTGGAGGAGATATCTATCCCAGCAACATGATGTAGATCGAAGAACGAAAGGGAGAGTCGGATCAGGAAGGGAATATAGCTGCGATGCCTTTCGGGTGTATGTAGAGTAGACTAGACAGGCAGTCAGTGACGGAGATGATGTCAGCCGGCAAAGACGGCAAGCGCGGATCATGTGTTCCGTTGGCGCTGGTGTGCCATGAGTGAGTAAGCGTCGACACCACGAAAGCCGGGGGGCTGGAGGCCATTGATACATACATACATTGTACTCTGGAGTATACATCAACCCCGAAACGGATTCCCGGGATGTAGTTAGTCTCTGTCCGCCGTTCCTTGGGAGCCTCCAATCTGCAATGTAGCACTCGATATTTTTTTCCTCAGCCACTCCTTTTTCCACACACCAACCCCCCTTCCTCTCCTCTCCCCTTCACGTCCCCTCTGCGCCCCTACATTCAACACAATGCGTTTCCTCCGGTACCTGCCCGCGGCCGCCGCACTGCTGTTCGCGTCCGGGGCCTTCGGCCAGGACGAGTCGGCGGTCTCGTCCGCAGCCGATGAGAGCGGCACCGCAACCACGACCTCCGCTACCACCACCCCCACCAGCGCCAGCACCGGCACCGGCACCGGGACAGCGACGTCCGCCTCCGCGTCGGCGTCCTCCTCCATCGTGCCCGACCCCGACGCCGACCCGGCCACCCGCTGTCGCCAGGCCGACATCGTCCGCTTCCCGTTCTGCGCGCCCGCGGCCCACGACGTCTGGCGCACCAGCGGGACCTACTACGTCACCTGGGACAACGACGAGTGGGACATGAACTCGACCGTGTTCCTGACGCTGAACTATCAGACGCCCGGCAAGGACGGTCCCGTGGCCGGCGAGTGGCACATCGCCAACGCGCTGGGCTTCTTCACCATTGTATGTCTCCCCCCTCTCCTCCTACGAAGGGGTAAAAAAAAAAAACAGTATCTGACGGAAGCGATGCACGCAGCACCCGGAGAAGGACTGGCTCCTGAACCAGACGCTCAAGGAGCAGGGGATCAGCGAGCACGTGAGCGAGCAGGAGGTGTACTTCATGATCAGCAACGACCACGCGAGCACGCCGGGCGCGCGCGGGCCACACACGGGGCCGGTGATCGTGATCACGTCGAGCCCGGAGGCGGTGCCGATCGACACGTCGCCCAGCAACCGGCCGGCGCCGTCGCTGCTCGGCCTCGCCGTCGGCCTGCCGCTCGTCATCGGCTTCATCCTGCTGAGCGTCTGTGGCACCCACTTCTGCATGCGCGACCGCCGCCAGATCGGCCCCATCGCCATCGGTGGCGGCAGAAGACACTTCCATAGGAAGGGATACTCCGGTCGCGACGCCCGCAGACAGCGCGCGCACGTCGGCGGCGAGAACACGTACAGGGACGAGCCCATCGACGATCCCATGGAGAATTCCCAGGCCCGCCGGGACTGGGAGCTGGCCAGTGTCCGCGGTGGACGGGAGGTGAATGCGCTCTGATGGCGAGGGAGGAAACGAAATATACGATGCGTAATGCTGGGGGGGGGTGGGGGGGGGGTATGATGGATGTTGGATGATCGGGCGTACATATTTCACCTTTGCTGACACTTGCATTGGCCAAGCAGTTGCGAGTTTTTCTCTTTCTTTTTCTATCTTTTGTAGGTAGGTTGACAAAAGCATTTTTGGTTTCTATCGCTACATACCCAGTGCGAAGGAGGACTGTGGCTCAACAGCGGCAGGAAACCCGGCACTATTCCATCGCATCACCCAGCCGCGTGCTCCTTCTTTCCGTACAGAATCTCCTCCACGTACTCGGCAATCGCCAGGCAGCTCGTCAGTCCTGAGCGATCAGCATCATCCATCCATGAAAAAAAAAGGGGGGGGGGGGGGGAACAAACCAGGACTCTCGATGCCCAGCAGATTGACCCAAGCGTCGTGGCCGTCCTCGCAGCGGATCCAAAAGTCCGTGGCGCCGACGGTGCCGGGAGGGTGCAGTTTGGGTCTGATGCCGGCGTAGTCGGGCCGCAGCTCGCCGATGGCGGGGAGGTACGTCCTGACGGCGTCGCGGGCGCGGCGCGTGCCGTCGTCGGTGGCGGCGAGGTCGAGCGGCGAGTCGACCCAGCGCACGTCGGGGCCGAAGCGGAACGCGCCGGCCAGGTCCATGGTGAGGTGGGTGCCGAGGCCTTCGTGGGCGGGCACGGGCGCGGGGTAGATGAGCGTGCCGACGGACGGGGCCGCGGCGGGGACGTAGTACGTGCCCTTGCAGTAGTGCGGCGTCCGCGGCTGCCGGTGCGGCGGCGCGATCAGGTTGGCGACGTCGACGGCGGCGAGGCCGGCGGCGTTGACGACGACGTCGGCGGAGACGAGCGTGTCCTCCGACGACGGGGAGGCGACGACGAGGTCGTAGCCGTCGCTGGTTCGGCGCGCGCCGACGACGGACGCGTTGAGCGCCACGTCGCCGCCCGCGTCCGTCAGGCCGCCGAGGAGGCTGCGCATCAGCGCGTGCGAGTCGACGATGCCCGTGTTGCAGCTCTCGAGGGCGCCGGCGGCGGCGCGCACGTGGGGCTCCCTGCGGTGCGCCTCCGCCGCGCCGACCCAGCGCACGCGGATGCCGTGCGCGACGGCGTGCGCGTGCAGCGCCTCGAGCGACGCCCGCTCGCGCGCATCCTGCGCCACGATCCACTTGCCGCACCGCTTGTGCGCTACGTGGTGCGCGCGGCAGTGCGCGTACAGCTGCGCCGCCCCCCGGATGCACAGCGCCGTCTTGAGCGAGCCCGCGGGGTAGTACAGCCCGGCGTGGATCACCTCCGAGTTGCGGCTCGAAGTCTCCGTGCCCACGCTGCCGTGCCGCTCGAGCAGCAGCGTCGACGCGTCCGGATGCGTCAGCGCCAGATGGCGTGCGATCGCGAGGCCAACGACGCCGCCGCCGATGATCTGTCGTCCGCGTTAGATGGGGGTGGCAACGAGCGGAAAGGGGGGGGGTACGCAATGCGTAAAGTCGTTTTTTCGCGAGGTCGCCGTCGAGAACAGCCGACGTCCGAGGAGGAGTGAGCCCGCCATGGCCGTTGAGCGTGGTGGGCAGGAGCTTTTCGGTGAGGGGATGTCATTTCTTTCCCTGGTGGACGCGGTTTCACTGTTGGAGATAACCGGGAAGAGGGGCTGGCATCTACATAGTGGGGAAGAAATTGATAGATAACGCTTATCGCTCGGGGCGCTATGCTATGGAGGGAAGATTTACTCATATTGTGCAAGGCGACCGACAGAAACCCCCTCTCTCCCCGGGAAGCTTTTAGGATGCTCCATTTCAGAGTGGTGTTGAAGCTGCAGCGCATCCTCCCCTCCCGTTCTCCTCCTCCCCCCCCCCCCGGAAAAAAAAAAAAAAACAGCACAAGCACACGAAATAGGCAGACAGAAACAGTTCCTGCCCGTAGCAGAATAGAAATACTTAAACGCTGTTTCCCCCCCTCTTCCCATGCGCCAATCACGACAATGAAACCCAGCCCCCTCGTTCCCTTTCCTCCACCTCTAACCACTGAGAAACGTAGCAAGCAGACCAACACCCCGTGTAAACATTATCAAGCCGTGGGAGTCGACACATGGGAATCGGCAGGAACCGGGGCCAAGGGTGGCTCGGGAGCGGTGCAGGAGGACGAGTCGGCGGCAGTCTTCGCAGCGCTCAGCTCGGCAACGATCATTTCCAGCTCGCGGATGCGGCGCTTCAGCATTTCGTTCTCCCTCTTGAGCATCTGGCTCTCAGCGATGTGGAAGTCGGTTCCGTGGGGGGCGGCCATCCAAGCCGAGCTCTCGCTGGCGCTATCACCGCCCGCAGTCAGAGCCGGACTGGACGCCCTGGAAACGGAGCTGCGACGGTAGTAGGAGCCGTCTCGAGACAGCCTGTTGGAGCCTCTGCGGCTGATGCGGCCGGCACGGGTGGACGTCGAGTCGACCGTCGCCGCGTTCGAGGCCATGTCGCCGTCGATGGATCCGCCGCTCGCGAGACTCTGCTGGCGGATCAAGTTGAGGAGACGGTTGACTTGCGCTTCGTTCTCGGCCTCGAGTTCTTGGTGGAGCTGGGCGAAGGCCGCGGCGTCAGCTGGTGCTGGGCGCGGGAGACGCTGAGGGAGCGTGGCGTCTGGCGGGGAGAGGTGGGCGCGCCGGGAGGACGCCGACATGGAAGACGAGGGACGACGGAAGACAGTATGCGAGGGCATGCCGACGGAGCCGGATGGAGACGCGGGAGACGCCGGGCGAGAGGAGAGGAGGCCCAATAGAGCAGTGGAGGACTGCGTTGTTGGGCGCTGGGGTTGAGGGGAAACGGTGAGAGAGGTAGGCGTGATGCTGGGAGCTGCAGCATCGGCTCCCGGAGAGCTTGAAGCTGCTGCCGCTGGAGGCGCAGTGCCCTCGGTGAACTCAGCGGTGCTCATCCAGAATGCTGTAGTGATGGTAGGGGGGAGATGGTGGTATTATTCTTTGGTTGTTGTTGTTGTTGTTGGCCGTCGGTTGAGGGGTAGAAGTGGGGTGAAGGGATGAGGTGGATGAGCTTGAGCAGGGGGGTAGGAGTTATGTATGAGGTACATATGTAGGCACCAAACGACCCAACAACAATGGCGAGGACAAGCCGCTAGGGGCCCCTGTCTGAGCTTGTCCGGACAATCCCTCGGTGCCAAGGCACCATGTGTCAGGGGCGCCAAACGGTTGTCTTTGTTGGTCGCCTACATAGTACAGTGTGAAAGAGGCTAGGCACGGTTCGTACTCGGTCTTTACCATAATCTCAATGAATTCACTCCACAAAACAGTCATACACGAAAGTCAACTACTACTGCACAAAACCCAACCCAAAGTCGTGAAAACATCTCATCTACAGAGGTTCAAACTTTCTTGTGAAGGACCTTCTCATCCTGTGCGGATCCGTGCTCATCACTCGGTGTCTCGGACTGCGTGATGTGGACCTTCCTTGAGCCGGCCATATCTGCTCCAATGCTCTTGATGGTGTGAAGCATGGAATGCCTTCCTTCCCACAGTGGGTACAATCCGACGCAGAAGCTATCGCAGCCATTAGGATAAAATCCATCGGAGCGTCCACGCGGAAGGAAACTCACGAGGAGAAGAACAGCCAAATGATGCCAACTGCAACCCATCCGGTAAAGAACTTCTTGCTAAATATGTATCCGGATCCGTACATCGGCATGGGCCACAAGATGAGAAGCGCAATGGTCATAGTGACGGTGATCAAGCGGGAGATGAAGGCAGCACGGCTAAGCTGCTGCTGTTCAGCCTCCACGACTGCGTCGTCACGGTTCTCGCCGGGGACGAGGACGAGGTCAACATGGGCAGCCTGGGCAAGCTCGTGGTCATCCGCGCGGCGAATGTCCTTCATCGACTCGTAGTCGTAGTCGTCGGCTCCGAGTCCGAACGTCAGGGCGGGAATGAAGATGAAGGGAGAAAGGAGAGCAACGACGTTGCCAGCCAGCATGGGGTAACTGCAGGAAAAGCCCGTTAGAAGATAAGACGCATCAGAGGAGAGGCCTACATACTTCCTTCCAGTGGTGTCGACTGAGAGTTCTCCGTACAGAGCCTTAGCGGTGACGAGCCACGCAGTCAAACTGCAGGCGAGACCGAGAACCGGGGACAAAGTGGCCGCCCATTTGTTCTGCTTCCTCCACAGCAGAGTGAGGGATGCCGGCAGGACCGCAGAACTGACGATGACACCCATGAGGAGGTACAAATAGCCCATGGAGATACCAGCCTTGAACAACCCGATGCTGAATGCTGCCATGAGCAAGCCAAAGGCGGCGACGCAGGCGTGGGACATCCAGATGAGATTCCGTCCAGTGGCGAGAGGGTTAATGTATGTCTGTTTGCTCACTCTCAGCACAAGTTGTGAGGCGTCCGCAGGGGGGACTGGTTACGAACCTGGTACATATCGTAGGTGAAAATACTGGACACGGCGATGAGCTCGGCGGAACTCGCAGATGTAACGGCCATGAAGATCAACAAAAGCGTGCATGCGGCGCCTCCCTTTCCGAGCAGAGCAACGGCGGCGTTGGGCAGCACCAAGCCAGCACTGACATCCGCATCGGACATGCGCAGAGGGAAGGATGGGAAGGATTCGTGGCTTTCGAGCGCCAGACAGGCGAGACCCATGGTGGTAGCGCAGAGCCATGGGATGGCGAACCATGAGAGGCCGCCCAAGACGTATCCGGGGAGCGCAGAGACGGGAGACGCGGCGATGGCCTTGTTGTAGTAACCGTTGTCACTGTTCGCTAGATGTCAGTTCCCAACATGCCCGGTTTCGTAGGCGAGGGAAGTGCATACCAGAAGACGGTACCGAAGTTACCAACGATGTTGATAACGAAGAAGATGGCCCCCTCACGGCTCTGCATGGTAAGGTATGAACCACCGGAATTGCCATCCACGGGATGCCTGGCAGAAGCTGCAACCAGGGCATCGTAGACGGCAGACGGAGACCCCAAGATATCGGAAGTAGCGTACGTGGTGAAGGAAAAGATGAAGATAATAACCAGAATGACGACAGTGTGCACGTAGTCCGTCAGGAAGGTGGCCCTGTCTCCGAGATCAGTGTCCCGTTCATGTTTTGGTGGTGCCCACTCACTTGATGCCTCCAAAGACGGTATAGACGATGACACCGAGGGGCAGGAGGAAACAGGCAGCCTCTGTAGGCACCCCCGTCAAAGACGTCACAACGGCGGAGCCTCCTGTCAGCAACATCGCCGTGACACTTCCCCATGGTCAGCACATTCCTCGACCGCAGCGGTGCCGGAGAGGATACACACAGAATATTCGTCATCAGTCCGAAGACCATGAACGTGCAATGCGCAGCCGTCCCATATCGGGCCTTGATCACTTCGAGGAAGGTATGGGCGTTGGGAGCGCGACGCTTGAGCTCAATGGCGAGAGTGGCGAAGAGCAGGATCTGCACGGTTGCGCCGGAGGCGTACCAGAAGGGGCCCGAAACACCGTATCTGTACGCAATGCCGGACGATTGGAGCAGCGTTGCCGCCCATGTCCACGAGGAAACCACCGCCGAAGCCACCAGTCCCGTCTTCACCGTGCGACCAGCCGTTGAGAACATTTCTGATGTCTGGACTTCATTCTGATATCTTCATTCGGGATTTCCCCGCCCAGGTCAGCAAAGCTCTCCACAAGGCAAGTATATCCAGCATGGGGAACTCCACAAACGAACCTCTTCAGAGCCCATGTGGTCCCGATCATTCCCAGAGCGAAGACCGCCCCAAGACCAACGACAATGCCATAGCCAAACCCTTTGGACAGCGGCGCATGGTATTGCTCCACGACGTTATCCATCGCGGAAGCTTATCGTAGCAGCAAAAGTCGGATAGAGATGCGCACAAAGAGAGGCCCAGGTTCGCTGGGTCGGGTCGGGAGTAGTATGCACAAAACTGTTGTCTGTCGCGCTTCCCCGGGTGGGGGGACCAGGACGATTTATATATTGCCCACCACAGCATATCGCAGCAGAGCGACATTCCCGCCGACGCGCTGTAATTCCCGGGGTCGCGGTAGAGGAGTAGGGGTATCCTACAGAGTGCGTCTTGTCAGTTATCGCCAACCATCTCCGTGCGTATCGAGTGGGAGCATGGATATCAACCATCCTCCCGCAGCCATATCTCGCTCTCCCTCCCCCCCCCCCTTTCCGGTCGAGTCAGCGAGTCCCGTGCCAGGTCGCACCAAAGCCTCGCTCTCCGCGCACACGTATCCCATCGTCTTTCCTTTTTTCCCCCAGTTCTCCGCCGAGGCCCGACCTGGGAGGGAAGGGGAAGTGCAACTGATTGGCGATTCCCGGACACACGCACCCACGCATGCAAACCCCCCTCACAGCTCACGCCCCGCCGAACTCAGGCCAGCCACCGATAAGGGTCCCAGCCCACTCGAACTGCAGGAGGGGGGGAAAAAAAGGCCCGGCGTCCTTCCGCCAAACCCGGGGCGCCGGCGGTGAGAGAGGGGAGGTGCGAGAGCCGTCCGGATTGGTTGTATTTTTTGTTTTTCCGTTCATCGGAAGGCGTTTGGCCATGTATCGGAGAAAATGCTTTGCGGCTTGCCCGGTGCTCTGTATGGACCGCCGTCATTCCGGCTCCGAAGGCCCCCAGCAAAACCGTGGAGACAGACGTGGTATGTGCGATGTGCAGTGCGGTGCTGGAGTTGCTAGCAGGACGGCTGAACCCGAAGCTGCTCCGGAGACGAGACGTCGGTACTGGCGGGCGCACGGGGGATTCGGGACGAAGACGAAGGGGCTGGCCAGGTGCCATGTGTATGGTGCGGGATTGACGTGACAGCCGCCCTTATCGGTACGGCCCACGCCCCAGCAGTTGAATGCGGTACATGTGCTGATATCTAGCGCAGCTTTCGTCTTCTTCGGTAACCCGACCACTGGGGACCGGTCTCCGTCTGGAGAAAGCACCGCATTCTGTTCCTTCGTTCCTTTTTCTTCCGTCGCGCGAGCTGGGCCCGATGGGGATCTCGATTTCGATATCAGTGCCGGTTCAGCCCGTTACTGAACCGCAAAGACAGCCCTTACTCGTCCGAAGATCCCACGTTCTGCGGGGGACGCCAGGGGGGGGGACAAGGTGGGGGGTTTCCGCTCGCGAAATCTGGTCGCCGATGATCGCTCTGCCCCCCTCATGTACGATCGCGAGCATGGGCGCGCGCTTCCCTCCCTTGTCTTCCCCCCTCCTCGGTCTTTCGCGAAGGATGGATGCAGTGGGCTGCCATCGAGACCGCCCCAAACGCCGCTTGCCGGTACATGTGTGAGGAGGAAGCGGATGGTGGGAGGGCGATAAGCAGCTATGTAGTAATAATGCCATTGGAAGCTCCTTCGCGAGCCGACAGATCACGCGAGCCAATCCCGCGACGGCAGCCGAGCTTCATCACGGCCGTTTTCGGCGTCATAGGTAGTCTAGATATCTAGATAGTCTGCAGTTATGCGAGTATGAATAAAACCAAAAAAAAAAAAAAAAAAAAATATATCATGGCCGTCGGGCAAGCCCCGTATGCCCCGCCCAACAAACAGCTAGATATCGAGCACCCAGCTCCCCGGCGTCTTCCCGCCGAAGCAGCGAGTGAACCACGGGCATTTCCATCGCCCAACTTCCAAGCTCTCTCGCCTAATTTTAGTCCCCAGCCTCCGTCGCCGCGAGCGACGGTTACATGCAAACCAACAAATTCGCATCCGTCAAGTCGCCCACACCGGCCAAGTCCGAAGCACGCTGCCAAGCAACGAAGTGCGCAGATAAGGCACGACCTTACATAGATATCTTCACACATACATACATACATCTCGACACGCATCATTACTCCACCTATCTGTCTACATCTCGTCTGCCAGCCACCGATAATCGAGCGACTGCATTTTTCGTCCGCGCCTTGGGTCAGCAGGGAGGGCCTTGGCGTGCTTCGTCGCCACCCGACTACCTACCTACCTACCTACCCGACTCGGGCCAGACCCTGCCCCACGCCCCGTGCACTAGTTACTCACCGAAGTATGTATGTAGGTACCTACCAGTGACTCCAGGCTTTGGCCGACATTTTACTGTATCTAGGTGGCTTAGACCGAACGCATTAAAATCCGCGGAAAGCGTGGTAACCCGTGCACGGGCGGTCACTCATCCTCGTCCTGTGGCTCGCTCAGCCGGAGAGGACCTCTGTTGGATGCCGGCGGATTTCTGCATCGAGTACATATGTAGATGTAGTTACGCAGTGGCCCTACCACTGGTCGTAATCTAACATGCTTATCGCTGGTCAAAACAAACATCTTTGACTCATCTGCACATCAACTTACATAACTCCGTCAGCGGGATCACGGCCTGTACGTTATGTAAGCGGTGGACCGGCTCACCTGCATACATACATGTCTGATGGCTGTGTCAAGGATCAAGATCTGCGGTGAGCTGGCCGCCAAACATTGTCCACCCCACGACGAAGGGACGGGGAAGTGACGCAAGCAGCGAGATGGCCACACGTTAATCAATCTAGAGTATGTGCAGGTCTGAACCAGTACAGAACGCACGGCACCCAAATTGGAGTGGAAAAATTATTAATTGAACAAAAAAAAAAAAAGTAAAAAAAAATACCAGGACCGACTCGCTCATCTACATTTTATCGGTGCGTCCCATCTCCCTCTAGTTAGGTACTCTTCCTGCGCCTTTCCCTCTCCTCAACATCCTTCATCTCGTCGACAATCATTCGGTTAAACTCCTCATGGCCATCGAGATACAGGTGATGTCCCGCATTCTGGACGACCAGCAACTTCGCCTCGCCACCAAGCCCCTCCTTCTCGCCCCTCCACTCCTGGCCACCTCTATATCCTTTCGCGATAGGTTCCCCGTCGTCCCCCGTGGCGACAGGAGTGTTCCGGATCTTCTCTTCGGCCGCAAATCCTCCGGCGATGTCCATCCAGTCACTGTCGCCATACATCCACACGCTCGGGATCCCGCCGGGACCGACTTTGGAGACAAGGTCTTGGACGCGCCAGAGTAAAGGGTGGCGAGCGAAAGCGCCTGGGGCAAGGATGTAGGCGAGAGCGTACTCACCGCTGCCGCGCTGCCGGAAAAGCGAGTAGGCGTAGTCGTGGAGGGCTTGGTGTTGGTCGGTCGGTAGCTGCTGGAAGCGCCGGGTTGTCCAACCAGAGACCAGGCGTGGACCGAGGGGCCCTGACCACCGGACGAGAGAGAAAGGGGAAACGTTTGCTTCCCAAAGATACACGAGCCATTTGGGCAGGGGGCGGCGAGGAGCTGGCGAAGCGGGTTGCAAGGCGACAGCGTTGCGTTCGTCGGGAAGCGTGGTGGCGGATACACCTGGGGAGCCGGGCGCGGAGGCGAAGCGCTGGGCCTCGGCCTGGGCGGAAAGCCGGCCAGGCAGGTTCGGGCTACTGTGGGACATGGAGCCTTGGGATTCTGCGAAGTTGGGCGGTTTGTCGCCGTCCGGAAGGGGCTGCATAACGGAGTATGGGTCCTCGGGAACTCCGACGGGGGAAGCCATGATGAGCTTGTTGACCCTCTCTGGGTATTTGACCGAGTACCGGAACGAGAGATATCCACCTAGCGAATGGCCTGCCATGCGGTTAACTTCAATGATCGCGGCAGAAGGCTCCTGTGGTGTACAAACCCAACAATGTGAACCTCTCGATCCCTCTCTCTTTCCTCCACTCCTCCAGAGCATCAATGAACCAATCCTCGGCCTCGCGGACCTTGCCTTCTGGATCCTTCGCATGAATGGTAAAGTTCGGCCTCGAGGACCGCCCATAACCCAGTAGATCTACGGCCCACAATTTCCAGCCCGAAACTCGACTTAGAGCATCGAAATTGCGATAAAAGAAGGCTAGACCAGCGCCATATCCATGCACGAGAACCAAATGATTCGTTGCCGGTGCCTCCCCCGTTCGCGTGATGCTGAACTCGTTGATGACTCTATCCTTTCCCGACAACGGGACCAGTGTGGATGAACATTGGCGCGGGCCGTAAGGATCTGCCTCGGGCGGTGACGTGGTGGATTCCGAGTGTGGGTCCGTCGTGGAGACGGCGGGAGTCGGGTGATGGAAGGGAAGGAACGATAGCACGGCTGCTTCGGCGGCGGCAGGGGTTGTTGCTGTCCACTTTACAGAGAATGTCAGCACTTTGTCATGCGCTCTCTTCGCTCTCTCTCTTCAACATCGAAATCCGTACCCACTGACTGAGTCCCTCCTTGTAGCTCAGCGGGAACAGCGGACCGCCGAAGCGGCCACCGCCTGCACGCTTATCAGGGACTTGTTGCTCGCGAGTCGATTCCGATGATGACGATGCCATCGTTGCGAGGAACCTTCGCTTCTCTCTGTGGGTTTCTGGAGGCGGTAGGACTGAGATACCTATGATCGGTAGCAGCAGTAGAAACGGCAATAAGCGATCTTTAACGGCGGTGGTAGTCGGAAGTGAGGTTGGCAAGCGCAGCTTTAAGGCTTTTGATGGAGAAGCTTGGATACAAGACAGGCGTTTATATAGGAAGTTCTTCCGTCGGCGTGCTTGCACCATAAAGGAAGAGGAAGAGGCTTTGAGCTTCGTATGTAATATGTAGTGGTGATCAGAGTAGGCAGCCGATTCGCGTCGGAGAGTTGTGTGGATCACGTACGTATGTGAGGTATGTAGCGGCGTAACCGGACGTCCGAAGCTCCTTGCTCCGCCACTTTCGGACACGGAGCCCCCGCACTCAGGCCGCGATCCACTAGATAGGTGACTGGACAAGTAGGGACTTAGCCACCAGCGTCGTCACACAATTACGCACACATACTCCTTGCAGTCACCTTACAGGCGTTATGTCCGGCGGCTGTTGGGTGGCGGAGTTAAGCGGCACGAAGGCAGTTAAGTGCGCGATCAGGCACAGCGCGTCTACATCACTAGCAATATGTACTTAAACATTGTGAAATCCTCCGCACACAGAAACATGCGCGCGCTTTCGGCGGGGTGCCACCATTGTTCAGCATTGTGTTCCCAATTCGCGCCTTTCCGTTAGTTCATGCCAGTAGCCGTGTAGATATCTACTTCATTTTGTGCCAGACGAAGGCATTGATGTGCATACTGTCGCCCGGGATGTGTTAGTAGGTACGCTATGAAGTTCATCTTTGTGTCGGCAGCTCAAGTCAAACTCAGCCTCAACCTCAAGTCGCACTACCTGCTTTTGCATGTAGGTAGCTTCATCTTGAGAAAACAAAAGAGAAGATTAGTGAGAAAAAAAGGAACGTATTCAGGTGAAGCTGATCAGACAAGTGGAATCCATGATGGAAGCTGCGACATGTTGACGCCGGCGATTTTGCATGTGAATCGATCGATGCCACACACACCCAAAAAAGTCAGGCACACACAACAAAGGCTGTCGGCAGAAGAAGAAGAGGTGTCGCGACGCGCTGGGGAGCTCCGACGTATCATACACACCAGCGGGGAAAAATGCGACGCGTGGGGTATCTTGACGAGTAAGCGAAGAGGATCGTCGGTTGGGAAGATCGGCGTTGTGGGGAATTGATATATACCTATATACATAGAAGGCGCGCTGACAGGTATGTACCTATGTAGTTGAGGCCCACAGCCTTTGTTGTGTGTGGCTGGCTCTCTTGTGTGTGGCTTTACTTGGCGTTGCAGGGTAAGAAGCCACAGGGTAATATTATGGTAACTACTTCATCCATCCATCTCGGTACACATATGTGTCGTCGTGGGCTGAGCGCGTGGAAGCCGTCCATAACCATCACTCACCCCCGCCGTCCGGCCTGGGAGATACACAAAGTCGCGAGTCCGATCTCCCCTTGCGCGCCATGCGCGTGAGCTCCCTCCCCCGCGAGAAGAACCGAGAAGCATGGCGAGAGAGATCTGACACGGAGGTTCTCCAGCACGACCCACCACGATGTCCCACACCTTGAATGTCGATCCGCCCGAGCTCGATCTCCGCGTGAAAGGATCGCTTCCTACTGGCGGAATCCCCACGAGCTCCACGACTCCACACCATCACCCACCGTTACAACCAACAAACCCCCTCGAAATGGCGCCGTCGTCGCCATCGCAGATCTACCTCAACCTTCTGATCCTCGAAGCGTCGCTGCGCTCCCAGTACCTGACGCATCTCGTCCGCCGGCGCAAATTCACCTTCTTCCTTTTCATCCTCGCTATCTGGACCGCATTCTTCTGCTACCGCTTCTTCGTCTTCGGCGGCTCACCGTACTACTACATCAGTCACCTCGAAAAGCTGGGGCTTGGCGGCGGCGTCGTCACCGGCGTCCTCTACTATGCCACGGGATTGTACGAGAAGACCATCGTTGAGCCTCGGCGCTTCGTCTTCATGGCCAACCGCGGCCTCCGCGGCTTCAACGTGAAGCTCGTCAAGGTTCCGTTATCGTACCGCGATTGGTTCATTTGGTGGTGGGGCTGGTACACGTTCCGACCGCCGCCACGCACGCACACCTCGAAGCGACGACACTGCGCCAACAACCGGCGCCCAGCGCTGCCCTCGGTCACCGCTTTCACGTCCAAGCGCCTCGCGCCGGACGACGAGGAGGAAGACGAAGTCGAAGACTACCTTCCGGGCGGCCTCCACTTGAAGCTCGTCATCCTGCCGAAGGGCTTCTCGCCGGACTTTCGTGAGGGATGGGAACTCTACCGTGTCGAGTATTGGGACAAGGAGAACGAAGCGCGCCAGACCCGGAGAGCGGAAGCGAAGCTGAAGCGTCACAAGTCGCTCCCGGAGGACACCACACCCTCCCCCGCCGCTACACGCCGCACACGTGCTGGCTCCATGTCCTCCACCCGTGGACGAACACCCACGCCGGATCCGGATCAAATTCACCCCACCCCAACCACAACTACCGCCCGTACAAGGCGCGGATCCACCGCTTCCTTGAAACGTCGATCCATCACAGGGTTACCGTTGGTCCCGGTGCGGGTCGGAACCCCTGACATATCGGACTCCTCGACGACCTCGGCCCAGGAAAGGAATCGCCGGAGCGACAGTGTCAGAAGCGACAAGTCCTCGTCTTCGACGGGTGGATCGAGGAAGGGAGGTGGCAGGGGGCGAGGAAAGAAACGCGGGAAAGCGGATGGTGAATGAAATGCTGTAACATAATCTCCTTCTATTTCTGCTTGTGCTGTGATAGATACTTTTTTTTTTCTATTCTACTACTATTATGGCTATTATATCCTTTGCGATACGGAGTTGTTGTTTTGTTTTTTTTGTTGGCTATTTGAAGATTTTGGAGCGGAAGATTATGAGTGATGGATGAAGGATGATCAGATGGCTTTCTGACTGATTTCCGCATTGTAGAGTATCAAATACAACGACCTGAGGACTTCGCCTCACGACCAGCTGGTGAAAGAGGGGAGACTGCGTGATCCTAGATGACTTTTTTTGATTTTATTCATACTCGCGTTCAGCCTATCTAGATTATGGCGGCACACTTTTTGTCAGGGTTTCCCATCCGTTGTCCGCGCTCCCTGGGTTCGCACTTCGACACCTCGCTCCCCACGCCTTCCCCAGCCGGGGCCAGCCTTCCCACACCCGCAGTGGAGAGGAAGTCTAGTACCGCCTGGCTGCATCTCCCATCGGCACGGAGGCCGCGCATCTTGAACCGGTGCTTCCCCCTCCCGCTTTCCTTCTGTAGAGTACCTCTGCCCACAGGATCTTCTGCTGGGCCTTCCACTGGGACACCTTGAAGAGATGATCCCGCGTCTGCATCTGACACCGGCACCACCAGCATTGAGCAGTAGGACGGTTCTCCGTCCACTGTGGGTACTGCCCGGTGAGGCAGTGGCCTGTCCTCAGCTGGTGGAAACTCGGGGCGAGCCTCTTGGAGCTACCCGCAGTGATCCCAGATAGTGATGGGCAGGATACATACGCAGAGTACTTGTTTATAGGGGCGGACTAATGTGTGTGTGAATCCCGTTATGCACACTAAATGCTTCACATTAATAGCGAGTAGCGCTTGAGCGGTTGTGTCACCGCCACCAGATCCCTGGCGGTTGGCGCCGCCACAGCCTATGTAGCTGGGCTGTATGTATGCGAGTATAGTTATATGATTAAACAAAAAAACCCCCTGGCGGTTGGATCTTCCTGCCTGACCGATGGCGGGGTCAGTGTACGCAAGCATACGAACGTAAGGGGAACGTACGCGTTGGAGCCACATCCTTCTGTCTGCGTTCCGAGATCTGCGCGGGCCAAGAACCTCTGGTCCTTGATCCAGTCCCAATAGTAGGAGCTCGGATCGTCGCAGCAATCACGCTGCACCCCTCCAATATATATGTACCCGACACAAGAAATAAAGAGTACAGCTATGTACATTCACAAGCTGCGAGGTAGGTGAGGAGCCTATGCTTCTCCGGGAATCTTCCGTTCATCGCGTCAGCTTCGTCTGACGCGTCTGTGACAAGAGTCAATAAAGGCAGAGAATACGGAGGAATTTCGGGTGCTGGCTCTTGTTGAGGAAGCACCAGCATCAGACTCTCCTTCGTGGTACACCTGTAGTCGTAGCCCGCAGTAATGCCGGCAACCTGGATGCTATGCAGTTCACATTCGGGTCTCGGGCTTGGAGATCTCCTCAAAACAAAGACAAGTGGAAGATAGAGCGAGAGTGGTTTCTCAGTGGGAAGATGGCGGGAAGGACAGTAGCGAGGAGGGGCTAAGATGAAAAGAAGCAGCAAGGAGATGATGCAATAGTGCGAAAATACAAGGAAAAGGGAGAGTGCTAGGCTCTCAGGGGCGATGATATCAAGTGAAGGACACGAAGAAGACAGAGAAGAAGTGGGTGGAAGGATATAGGGAAGTGATGCTATCAAGTAGCAAATAAAAGAACCGAGAATGAGGAGAAGCCGCGAAGGGGAAGTAAAGAGAAAGAATAAGATGCCCAATCCTAGGCTAAAATACTTGCTGGTGTGGATATTTGGAGGACGTGGGAAGTAAGAGAGAGAAAGCCAGATAAAGTCGCCACGACGGCCGTGCTGGGACAGCACAGCGGCAACCAACCGCCTTCAGGCGCCTGTCAAAGTCACTTCGTCTAGGACACATAGGGTACAGCTTCAATACAGCATAGTAACTATGCCCACCAGAAGTATCTGATGGTTCGACTTCATGCACCCATGTTATTCCGAACAAAAAATAAGCCAATCATGGAATATCAATCCACTATGAAGCATTACTCGATACGCAAATCTCACTCGGAATCGGTGTAATTTGAAATGGTGTAGAAACCCTTGTTTCCTAATGGAATATCTAAGGAGCACGACACTTCTAATCTACGCTTATTCTTACCCGGACGTGGATATCGTTTTCGAACGATAACATCCAATGATTCTCTGTAAGGAAAAAAGCTTCTTGGACCGAATTTGCACCCTAGATCACCGCAAAGTCTCCGGAACAAGAAGCGGGGAACCCGGGAGGACAGGGACTAGATATCGGACGTGCATGATGAACCACTTTTTCCTAAGGGTTACCAAAGGCCAGCATCCCGGCGCTTTCCATCCTCTGAATCTCTGATTGATATTCTCTTCCGAGAACAAACACTAATCGTTGATCGAGATATATCCAGTTGTAGGTACAATGTGCCATCTATTTCCCCAACTGAAGCCTTCTCTTAGTCATGCCACAAAAGCTCTCAAACAGCACCCCATCACGACCCCTCTTCCACCTAACCCTGATAATTGACTTCGTCCCTTCAGCTTCTACCGTGATCAAGAATCCCAGTTTCACATCCGCTTCGTCACCAGTGGTATCCATGCATCCCCTCGCCATAGCCCTCCTCGCGGTGCGAGACCAAACATTCGCCTTAGCCTCGCCATAAAATTCTCCACCATCGCGCTTTATTTGCAACAGCCCCAGTCCCGCAAGCAACGCCATTACCTCCTCACATACCCCCTCACAGCCCCTATCCACGCTGAACTCGAGCTCCGACGGCACAGGCGGAAAACACCCTTTCAGTGATGGTGGTCGCCCACCAAGAAGCGGCCTACGGTCTCCGAAGCTCCATGCTACCGCCCAGCGTCGAGTAGTGCCTTGTACCATTTCGGTGACTGCCCAATTTCCGGATTCGCCAAGCTGTGGGGTGGTGCGGAGCTCCGAAACGAACGTGGAGACGCTGGAAAGCTTGCCGAAAAGCGTGGTGTACCAGCGGATGCGTGCGCCCAGTACGATAGATTCATGCAGCATACGCTTGGCAAAGCCTACTTCACCCGTGGGGGTATAGACCATTTCCGTAGGTGTCCCAGTGCATGCCGAGAATGGCGGAAGGGCCTTCTTCGCAGCGGATTCGGCGAGCGCGGCGGTGGAGTTGTAGAATGGGGGATTACACATAGTGAAGTCGATGCTTTCTACCCCCAGCGCGTCAAGAGGGAATAACGGCCCTTCAACGGCGGACTCGTGGAGCTGGATACGGCCACCGAGAATCGAATTCATGGCAATGTTAGAGCTCGCGCTCCGGAGGGAGTCGTGGTCAATATCAGTGGCTATGAAACGCCAGGATGGCCGTAATGCGCAGCCCAGAAGAGGGTAGATACAACTCGCACCTGTACCACTGTTCGGTAGACTTAGTTCATAGTTACTGGGATCGTCGGAAGGGGGGGGTTACACATCAAGGCCGGTTATGGGAGAGGACGCGTTAGACTCGCTGGTCAGGTCACAGCTTGTGGAGTCGATTAAGTCTTGAATCCATAGGATGTAGTCTAAGCTTCATAGTGTTATCAGCACAGGCATGCCCTGAATACGGTAGCGGTTTGCGCGATATCGTACCGATTTGGAACCATGGGACACAGGCGGTCCTCCGGGAGTTCCACCGTAAGACCAAAGTCGCGTGCAAGAAGGCATTTTGCAAGTTCCCTATCAACTTCAGCCATTGGGATCAACCAACGAGCCTTGCAGGAGAGTAGGAGAAAAAAACCTCACAGCCGCTGGATTCTTGAAGTCGATAATGGAGTTCGCGTCTACACTATTGAGACGCGTTCGGCTCAACTGTCGTATCGAACGGAATGGAAGCACAACTTACTACGGCGCGAGTCCGACGAACTCATGGCTTAATTTTCTGAAATCGATATAGGCGACATAAGGACTTCTAGGATGCATGGGAGGCGTTGAAAATCTGCACAAGCGTCAAGGTTGTTGGCGGGAGTTGTGGATGATATGTAGACCCGGGATGACGTTTGCGGCTCCTAGTTACTGGCTTAAAATGCACCTCACTTCTGTGTCACAGTCTAGATAGTAACGAAATCTAGAACGCCCACCATGATCCTCCTACGGCCTTCTCAAATCATACGTCAATTTTTACGGCCAAGGTGCTATTCCACCCTGGCAGAGCAATCCAGGCGAACAGACCGACCTTTTCGCCTGGCCGTAATTGGCGCCGGCCCTGCCGGCTTCTACACGTCATACCGCGTCCTCAGCAACCTCACCAATGCGCATGTCGACATGTACGAATCACTCCCGGTGCCATACGGCCTTGTACGCTTTGGTGTAGCCCCAGATCATCCCGAAGTTAAGGTATACGCTTGCGACCTGTCCATGTCAACTCCGCCCTGACTGAGATCAAGTTGCAATAGAACTGTCAAGACAAATTCGACAAGGTGGCGTCCTCTCCGCGATTCACATACATCGGAAACACACCAATCGGCACATCGTGGCCGCACCCGCCCCACCGATCCCTCCCGCTCTCGGCGATAACACCACATTATGACGCACTGCTTCTGTCCTACGGCGCTTCGAAGGATCGCAAACTCGGTATTCCGGGCGAAGACAAACTGAGGGGCATCTTCTCCGCCCGCGCTTTCGTGGGTTGGTACAATGGGCTGCCAGAATATGCAAACTTTCAATCGAAACTGTTCCTCAGTTCGGCAGAGGAGGCGGTGGTCATCGGTCAAGGCAATGTTGCACTGGATGTGGCACGTATTCTCCTCACTTCCGTCGACGTGCTTCGCAAGACGGATATCACGGAACAAGCGGTGGAGGCGCTGTCACGCAGCCGGGTCAAACGTGTGAGAGTGGTAGGGCGGCGGGGACCACTACAAGCGGCGTTCACGGCGAAAGAACTTCGGGAGATGCTTTCAATTCCTGGGATCGGATTCCCAGGAGTGAATCCCTCACTGATTCCGCAAGATACTGGGAAGCTTTCTCGGCAGCAGAAGCGTATCCTACAGATCCTTGAGAAAGGATCAAAGACACCATTTTTGGAGGCACAAAAACATTGGGAACTAAACTTCCTTCGATCACCTTCCGCGTTTCTACCTTCGATCAATGATTCTGCAAGATTGGGCGCGGTCCGTCTGGAGGAGACCCGCCTAGAGGAGCCTACTTTCTCTCCCACATCGCGGGTGCACCCTACTGGAGAATACGAAGAAATACGTACGGATATTGCGTTCCGCAGCATTGGATATCTCTCCGAGCCGATCCCGGGCTTCGAGGAAGCGGGGATTCCGTTCAATACCAAGCGCGGACTTGTACCGAACGAAGACGGGAGGGTTGTAAAACCCGGTTCCGATCCCGAAGATCCCGGAGAGATTGTACCTGGAGTGTATACCAGTGGCTGGGTTAAAAGGGGACCGACGGGTGAGATCGCCAGCACCATGTATGATGCGTTTGAGACTGCAGATGCAATGGTAAACGACTGGATTACGGGAGAGCGCCAGTTCATGACTTCGGGCGACGAGGAAAAACTGGGATGGGCCGCGGTCAGTGCAGAGGCGAGATCAAGGGGGGTGAGGCCGGTTAGCTGGGAGGAGTGGCAAAAGATCGATGCTGTGGAGAAATCGCGAGGGGCAAGGGTGGGCAAGGAAAGGGTGAAGTTTGTGAGTGAGGAGGAAATGCTGGCAGTTCTCGATAGGGGTTCTTTCTAGTAATAGGTTGGACTCTAGTTATTTCCTAGCCAACACATGAGTGCATGTGTCCTTGTCTTGTTGAAGAGGTAGTAGAAGTAGTAGAATTGACGGCAAGTTCTCTCAGTTTCATACATAATATATCTACATGTATTCGTACCTAGCAACCACTCAACCGGGCGCTTTCACTGCGAAAGGCGTCCAGAAAGCCATGCCAATTGTAAAGTATTCTCCATAGTACGTTCTGTGATACGATGATCTCACTTCCGTACATTATTGAAGAAATGTTCCACGGCTAAACATATGACCGGAAAGCTGTATATTCATTGTTTCAAGAGGGGTCATTACTTCTAACTTCAAGCAAACGATTCTCTGTATGTTGTTTCGTGCTTGCTTTCGATGTTTGCTTGGAAAATTGACTACCGTTTTCTATCCTACATATAAACTATCGAAAGCCGAGACTTCTAACCGAGTGACCTCCAGACCACTCATCCGTCCGATCACTTTTTCCATCCTCCACAACACCACAATCAATCACTATAATCTCAATCATAACTACTACAACTACCGCCATCACCACTCCCGAACCCCCTGCATAAAAACGTTTTCCCATTAAAACCTCCTAATTCCTTATCTATTTTCATCTACAAGTTTGTGCGCTACATCAAACATGACGCATTCCCTCTACGACATGTCTGACAAGACCGAAGGCAACGATGCAGGGACACTTCAACCTCCCGAGGAGGACGCCGTCTCCGACTCCGAAGGCAATCCTGTCTCCGAGGGTCTTCCTGTTGAAGATGACCCTGTCTCCGAGCATCTTCCTGGAGAGAATCCTGTCTCCGAGGACGCTCCTTCTGGTCAGTGCCACCTACCATACAATGAACAGGACGAGAACCCTCTGGACCTGCCTCGGGCCGACTTGAAAGACAAACCAAAGACGAGGTCGGTGTCCCCGGAGGACTTCGGATTCGACCCAGAGAAATACAGTCGGAGAACATCTGACGAAGGAGAGGAGGATGACGAAGATGAAGAGTTGGCGAAGGCGGTGAAAGTACGAAAGCCAAGGTCTTGGGAGGTAAGCCAGGAGGATCTCAGCAAACGCCTACTAGAGGAGCAGAATCGTATCGATCAGATTGCCACACGTGAATTCGACGTATTGCAGCACGCGAGCGTGTATCTAAAAGGCGACCAGAATATCAGGAAGGAATTGCATATAGCGTTTGACGATGAATATGACATCGTGGTGAACGACATGCTCTGGTTACTAGCCGTAGAGTACATCAAAGCAAACGGAAATGCGGCAACCCAGGGTATAAAACGACCCTCTCCCTACCACTCTCCTCCCTTCTTCCTCCATCCCTCCTTAACCTGAATACCAACTGATCCGATATAAAAGTTACCCCCAATAGCAAAGCAGCGAATCTCAATTTCGTCCCCCTGAACGAGGCGTGCAACTTCTTCGTAGACTTAAATAACGAGATACGGTCTCGTTACCATCAGATTATGGGCTGTCCACCTCCAACCACTCAGAATTTGCCTGCCGCTTCCTCGCGGGACCTCAACACGGACTTCGACCGCGACGACAACGACGGTGACAACGGCGGCGAATTCAATGGCGATGGCGGCGACGACCAACGTCTCGACTTGATGTCGATGCTCTGGACTCGCTGGGAGTTCTCGCATCTCCGCACCCAGTTGAAGTTGGTGGGCAGGAAGCATGATATCGTATGGAAGGAGTTCCGTCGTCAGTACCGCAACGATATTAATTCAGTTGGCCTTAGAGCCATCAAGAAGTCCCAAGATGTGAAGAGATCGCACAAAGAAACTCTCAAGATTGCGAGGAAGCAGATCCAGCAGCAAGCCAACGTCTGGAACCGTTTCAAAGGGGCCCCGAAGGAGCGTGAGGATCTGTCCTATTGGCTTGTCCTTCGGGAGACCAAAGTCGAAGGAGCTGCATCTGGTTTCCCAGACGAACAGCCTACCCCGGGTGATGGATTCAAGAAACTCAAGCGGAAGGTCGCTGAGAATTCTTCCAATATTGAGCCTTCCGACACATTCGAGGATCTGTATAGTCGCAAGACGTCCAAATCGGCTCCGGTCCGTAAGAAGGCTCGTGAAGTCAACACTGTCAAAGATTCCGACAGCGATACCTCAGAGTACGCCGCCCCCACCAGATCGGCGGGTTGTACCAGGAAGACAGCAGCACCCACTAGCCGTCGCAAAATCGCTCCAAAAAGCGTCAAGACCTCGACCCAGGCTGTCACCACTAGTCACCGCGCGGCCGAGCGGTCGAAAGACTGCTTCGCGCTCCGTAGGATGGTCCTAGACATCGAAGAGCGGGAATTCGAGCTTCAAACAAGACAGCAGCGTTTCCTAGATGCGGCCCAGGAATACCAGGAGAAATATGGCGTGCCATTCGACTCTCGCACCTCCAAGTGATTGTAGTTACCAACACTACGGGTGAGGCCAGTGGTTCGGACCTTACAATCGCCGACCCATTGAATTTTCCTTTCTTTTGATTTCTCCATCGCCGTACGGATTACGCGTCGGCATGTCTATCTACTCCGATCAATTCCCCATGGTTGTTTCTTTACTCTGTGTTTCAATCCCAAGTTTTATCTTACGGAATTTTACGGGTTGCTTCTTTTCCCCATGTTTTCAGTTCGGGATTTTACGTGTTTCCTTCCCATCATTCAATGTATGTGCTCAATTTTTTCATTTGTCGCTGTCTTTGTGCTGATTTCGGGCGAGAGGGTTTTCAAGATTTCTGACTTTTCGCATCTTTCCTTTGCTTCTTTGTCATGTACACGCTGATGTGTGTAGGGTCGATGGGGTTCTGCTTTGTTTCGTTCATTGTGCTTCAGTTGTGTGATTCTTCCCTGTGACGGCCATAGGAGGCTTTCGGTTTCTCACGGTGACCGCATTCACATGGACGACATGCTGGTGGAACCTTAGGAAGATAAGGATTATAGTTGATAGGTGACTCTTGTAATTGACTCGTACTCTTAAACGCCTAAGTACCTTTGCAATTGATGGAACCTATTTCGGTCGCATCTCTCCACCTGAGCGGTAGGATTCGGAATCGCAAGACGGAAATACTGAGAGTTTCTATGAACTGTATTGCGGCGAAAGACGGCTGGGGAACAGAGGGAGATCAGGTCATCAAGGAATGTTCGCGAGTGAGAAGTGGTGATGGCACAGGGAACGCTGGGTGGGGATTCGGTTTTCGGCCGGAAACCTGGACAAGCACCCCGTTGGGTCCGTGCCTCAGACCCCCCGAAACGGAGCATATGTATTGGGTCCGAGGGAGGGCTTTCATTCCGAACCTTAGGATTATTTTCTTTTTTTTTCCGGCTGTGGTGCTTGATGCCTTCGCCATCTGACGTGGGTGTGCAAGCCATTGAACCACGAACGGCAGGATACCTGTGACCCAGGGTGTTCTTTACTTATGGCTTGCTCTTTTCAGCGTATATATTTTTTTCTACCACACAAACCTGACATCCATATACAAAGCATGCACGACGAGCGATCGGCTCAGCACCGAGGTTTCCAGTTTTTGGGGTCTCTATCAGTAGTACCCCTGAATTTCTATGAAATACGCGGTGCCGACGATCCAGCTGAGAGGTCTGGGCGCTGGAATATACGCTCGAAAAAGAACAGGCCCTTACGTAGATATATCAGGAGTAATGCGACCACAACCCGCTTGTCTCGAGTTACCATAGCTGCGAGACCCGAAGCAGCCTCGCAAAAGGGCTTAAGTAGGCAGACGTCTCCAGATTTCGTTCGCGGGCACTTCACAGTGAAAGTCAATCAATAGATTTTTTTTTTCAAGGTCTCTCTAGGTTTCTATGTAGGTCCCCTGAGCATGTGCATCGGCGGCTGGATATCAAGCCCAACGTGCCATGGGGATGTGGAGTGCAGGGAATTCATGGTCACCAAAAATCACTCCACAATATCCTTCATATGATATCGTGCCTTATCCGTACCAAGTCATGCCGGAAAGTGTAGAGGCCTTTGGGCTTAGGATGGCCCGCGCCTGTGGGCTCCCCGACCGAGAACAGAATGGTGTATTTACATACGGTTCGGATGTTTCTCTGCCGTAGTGAGGCCAGCAGAAAAGCCCAGTTCTCATGATACCCATCAACCCATAGCTTGGTGAAGAAACGCAGACACACATCTCGCCTCAGATCTCAGAGGTGAGTCGAGGCACTATCGACCCGTGGCATGCGTCTGTGGGGAGCACTGCGTGGCATATGGGTGCGGGGTACTGGCTGGTTGGGTTACATAAGTTGGCCATCCCAGAACTTCTGGACATTCCCACCTCGTATAATACTGCAGAGTGCGCGCGTTCAGGTGTGCCAGGGCAACCATCATTTCAACTTCTGGCGCGCCTATGTTTGTTCGGGGGGGAATATCTACATAGACGGCCTGGTGGAGGATGGAGGCGCAGTACGCAGTACGTGCTGCTGGTGTAGATAGGGAAAGGCCTATCCTAGATACCCCATGCGGTATAATGTTTCCAAGGTAATGTGCAGACATAAGACCTTAAACTGCGGACCAAAGGGATTTGGAATGTGAATGCGTCACTCAGTATCGATTCCCCATGATGGCGATGATGATCCATTGATCGTGTGCGACCCTATTGGATCATGACGATATTATATACAGTCCTTTCCTGTTCACCGTCCGCCGCGACCTCTTCCAGTCCGCCGACGGCCTGTGGCAACTCCCCCTGCTCCCGCCTGGCCTGCCCCATAATGATGTGAAGTAAAGAAAGAGTGAGTCGGTCCAAGAAAAGAGGATGTGTGATTCGACCCAAGGAAATCCCCTTCGCTCCTCCCCTCCATTCCCCGCCCCCGTGACTTTCTATCCCTCGTCCCGCGCCTCACCACTACTTCTTCGCTCCTCTGCCTCTTCGTCCCCTTGTTTCGTCGGTGCCGCTTTGGGCCCCACCCTGCTTCCCACTCCGGTGGTGTGAAAGAAGTCTAGGACCTGCCGAGTGCATCGCTCATCCGCCAGGAGGTCTCGGATTCGGAAGCGGTTCTTCCCCCTCCCCGTCTCTCTCCTCACCTCCGCCCACAACCTCTTCTGTTGTCGTTTCCATTGCCGGCATTCTTTGACCAGGTGGTTCCGTGTCTGTATCTTGTATTGACACCACCCACATGCCTCCGTGTCCGCATTCCTCGTCCATTTCAGGTATTGCCCGGGCGGCAGTGCCCTATCTTGAGTTGGTGGAATCGCTCTGCCAACCGCTTCGGACTCCGCGCCACTGCCGCGTTTTGCCGCATCTTCTCCGGGAGCTTGTACTTCTTCTTCTTGATCCTCTTTTCTGACCAGTTCCTCGCCTCCTCCCACTTCTTCTCTGCAATCTCGCGTCTGATGTTGGCCAAGGACCTGGGGAGAGGCATCAACCGCCTCCCATACCGGTCGCTGCGACCCATCCATTCTACTCCTCTCGCGTCAGGTTCCTCCGTATCGATTCCCCATGAAGCCCCGCAAATGTACACTATGCAATATGCTCGAGTGCGTTCCTATGGACACCCCACCAAATTGTAACTGTGACTGGCCCCGACGTCGGCAGTAGTAACCAACCAAACCGCTCCATTCAGTATGTATGACAGTATGTTTCTACCCCGGAGACGCCAAGCCCTACATACCGCCCGCGAAATGCAGAATGTTTCCTCATCGGGCAGCTATGGCTGCGCTGTAAATTTCTGCTTGCCTGGCTTCCGGTGAAGGGGTGCAGAAGTGGTCCTGAATATTCTTCCGGGTGCACGTGTGCGGTCAGTGGTCTCCTGCAGGGGGGGCAGGAATTAAGACGGCTTCGCTTCCGAAGTTGCGTTAGTTAGTGCTGAACAGGGGGTCTGGAAGACTTATTCATTATTCGCATGCGACCAGGGGGTCTGGAGGACTGGGCGTTTACATATTATGCTGTGTAGCACGACGAGTGATACACCATGTTTGAATCTCGTGGGTAGAAGAGAAACGGGCCGGAGGAAGGGATTGATGTCCGACATTGGGGAGGAAACGGCGGTGTGCTTTTGGGTAGGTAAGTATATGGGGTGGCTATGCTTCCCACGTTCTCCGAGTGCTACTCCGCGAGAGTACACTGCATATTCACTTACGTACCACTGGAAAGTGGACGCGTGAACCGAACGGTCCGTGGCACTTCCGCTTGAAGCCGCGAGACGTGTTTTCTGGCGGAGAATGGTAAGCTGATAGTTTGAAGCTCCAGAATGTACCCGAGTAAGTGTACGTATTGCAGGCATGTTTGGACCACCGTGGTGTACTTGTATGTGAGCTGTTCAACCGTCGAACTGCACGGCCAACTGGCCGCAGAAGTTGCAAGGGTTTCAACGCGGTGCGATTTTGATTGAGTTTTCCTGACGAGACCCACAGCTACCTGTTGCCTGCCACAATTATCGCCATGTGAAGGTGAAAGTATGTCATCATCGACGGTTGCTCGAGGATCGTCGACGATGCTAGTACCTGGGCACAACATGACGGTAGTTATGCGATGATGAGAGCGGAGTCCTGCAACCTTAGATAAGATATCTTCGCACCCTAGAAAGGTCTTTTTCTGGATAGAGTGGTACTTATCCTCTTCGGCCCACGAGTTGATTGCAACCGTTCAAGTGCTGTTTGGTGGGATAACTATAGCCTCCCAAGATGTACCTTAACTGGCATAGTGCTCCCTGCCACAGTTCTGGCTCTTTTTTTTTTCCGTTCCGCTCTGGCCCGAGCATTCTTCTCATGGAATTTTTCCTGTGAGATTATCGAGGAATGCGCTTCTCCGTTGGGGGGGAGGGGTTCGCCGTAGTCATCCCTTCGGACCATCATCAGACTATCCAAGCGGCTGATCGACGCTCCGAAATACCTTTGGCTTCCTCGGGACTTGCACCGGCAATCAGATCTAGAAATTTTTTCCCTGGTAAGATCTCGCTGTGAGGGGAGTTGGGGTACCATGTAAGGTCGTAGACAAGATGGGTGAGATGAATGGATGTGGGGGAGAGTGATCGAAACAAATGGTATCCCGGCTGGGCTTCCTACTCTCAGACTGAAGACGGAGAGCGAACAGGATAATCTGACCATGTAGACAGATCCAATTCCCAACATATATCCCTCAAGATCTTTACTTAGACAACCTTTGTTATGACTTCAGTCATAAAAGACCTTATCAGTTGTGTATTGACGATAACTACTACCTGCCATGAAAAGCGTTAGTATTCTCGTAGATACAGATCATGCAGAGATTACATACCGTCGCAATTGCAGGTCTCAGTGATACTTGCCAGTAAGGGATTAATGCATTCATTGAACTTGACACTCACTCTCCGCTATTTAATCGGTGGCGGTAGATACCGCTGAATTTTGGCATAGATAGAAAAAGGAGCAAGTTCTGACTTTGCGTGAAGTACTGTAAATACAAGCCCCCTCTGTTAGATAAAGGCCCTCTCCTGTTGCGGAAATCAAAGAACACGACCGCATCATCTCTTTGAACAAGCCTTGACTGGACCAAACGAACGCAGTAGTGTGTCGCCGAAGGCGGTCTATAGTCTACATCCCGACCCCCTCGTTTGGTTCGCTCGCTCGGCAACTCCCCATTACCCTTACCCATACATAGATACCACTACCAAAAACCCAACCCGCCCAACCACCCTGTGCGAGCCGCTCCCCCGTCGTCTTGTCGTCAGCTTGTCTCCGCCCGCTTGTTGCTGTAGCCGCCTTCTCAACCTTCTCGCAAGTCCCCCGCACCCAGAACGCCCGATTCGCAATTCCGACTTGGCTTTCGAAATCATACACCTCCGTTTTAGATGCGGAGTCGACGCTCATCCCGCGATTCCTCGACTACACAGGAAGTCAGCGACGGTTCGGAGCAGCGACAACAGCAGCAGCAACAAGCACCCGTCGGTCCTACGGACGAATGTCGCTTCGATACTGCTCAGCAATTTCATAATACGCCAACAACAGCGATACCGACAAAGCTGAAGACAAAGGCGGCGACGGATGAGGCCGTGAAGAAGAAAAAGGGTTCTCCCGCTCCGCCTTCTTCAGACAACGGGGCGTGGAGCCCGACGCCGACAGCAGAGAAGGAGGAGGAGGAGGAGGAGGAGGAGGAGGAGGAGGAGGAGGAGGAGGCGGTGGTGGTGGAGGAGGAGGAGCCTACAGATTTATCAGTGGTACTGGGCTCGGACCCGACGACAACTACAACAAAAGCGCGATCGCAGGGGTCGCCGCTGAGTAAAGAACAGATGGAGGACACGAGGAATTACAGACGATTGCGATTACGGTCTAATTGGGCTTGCTCGCTGGGCACTCTGGCTGTAACGCTGCTATCAGCGGTTGTGCTGTGGTCGATTGTTCAGTCGTATCGGGAGCGGCAGTGCGATGCGAAGGGATGCCGTATGTCACGGATGTCGCCGGTCTACCTAAAAGCCAAGGACTTCGACACCGAGCACACGCGTTTTGCGAGCAAGTACAGTCTATATCTCTACCGGGAACACGGCGTGGATGAGGACTATCCGGTACGTTATTCGTTCTCGCCCCTCGCCAACAGATGACCGATGTGATCTCGGGAAACCCGATCCTCGTGCGAAGAGAGATGGATGCGCTGGGCGCAATCCCGGCGACTTCATACTCCCACTCATCTCTCCGCGGCTCCGAAGAAAAGGCTGACCCGAAGCAGCCTAAAGGAGTCCCCGTTTTGTTCATTCCCGGGAACGCCGGCAGCTATCGACAGGTACGGCCCATCGCCGCGGAAGCAGCTCGCCACTACAAACACGTCCTCTCTAAAGACGAAACGTTAGCCAAGGCTGGATCTCGGAACTTAGATTTCTTCACCGTCGATTTCAACGAGGATATTACGGCATTCCACGGCCAGACTGTCCTTGACCAAGCGGAATATCTGAACGAGGCGGTCGCTTACATCCTTTCGCTCTACCACGACTCTCGCAAGTCGACTATGGACTCGGACCTGCCCGACCCAAGTTCAGTTATAATCTTTGGGCATTCGATGGGGGGGATTGTGGCGCGCACAATGTTGATAATGCCCAACTACCGCATCAAGTCTATAAATACAATAATCACCATGTCGGCTCCGCATGCGCGGCCACCGGTTTCATTCGACAGGCAGATCGTCAAGACCTACGACGACATCAATAATTTCTGGAGCCGTTCCTTCTCTGAGAAGTGGGCCAACAATAACCCGCTGTGGCACACCACCTTGGTCTCGATTGCGGGTGGAGGCTTGGATGGGGTGGTACCTTCGGACTATGCTAGCATCTCGTCGTTGGTCCCTGACACGCACGGATTCACGGTGTACACTTCCTCGATTCCGGATGTGTGGCTTGGAGTAGACCACCTGGCTATTCTTTGGTGCGACCAGCTGATGAAAGTGGTTGCCCGCGCCATGCTCGATATAGTCGATGTTCGAAGAGCCGAGCAGACGAAGCCCCGTGCAGATCGAATGCGGCTACTCAAGAAGTGGCTACTGACGAGTCTAGAGGAAGGCACCGAGAAGCTGCTTCCCCGAGCAGTGCCAACTACCTTGTTGACCCTTGAAGACAACTCGCAGAACATCACCTCATTGGGTCAGCGCCTCGTGTTGCGAAATCTGGGAGAATCACAGAAGCCGCGAGCTTACCTGATGCCTGTTCCCCCAGTCGGAGAGCCGGGAAACATTAAATTCAACCTGATGACTGACCAGACACTCGAGCAAGGGAGGAACGGAAAGGTGGAGGTTTTGTTCTGCAGCGTCTGGCCGCCGAAGTCGGGACACGGCGCAGCCTTGTTTTCAATGAACATGGATTTGTCGGGAGACACCCCAGGGTCGACCCGTCTGGCCTGCAGGGGTGCCGCGGGTGATGTAATTCGGCTCCCTGCGTCAACGAAGGACTCAAAACATTCATTCGACGATAGGACGCCATTCTCGTATCTCGAGTACAAGCTGGAAGAACTGGCAGAATTCGCCGAGCAGGAGGTCGACCGGTTCGAGTTCGTTGCTGTTATTGACAAGGCCAGTCGGAAGACGGACGGCTGGGTTATAGCTGAGTTTGTCAGCACGAGAGACTCCCGCGTGCAATCAAACATCAGTCTGGCCAGACTCCTCACGGATGGTGTACACACCACTCTTCCGGCCGATCGTGCTTTGGTTACCGATATCAATATCCCCGTGATACATAGCAGCCTCTTCGCGTACAAGCTTACCGTTGGCCCACAAATCTGCAACAATGGCCAGCTCTTTACTCCGCTTGTCCGTCAATACCTTGCGGACCCTTACGAGTCCAAGTTCTTCGTCAACGTGCAAACAGCAGATATTAATCTCCACGGAACGGCTCCCTTCCTGCCTCCGGCGCTACGTCCAAACAGCAAGCGCGGACTGTCGCTTCAGATTTGGTCCGACCCAACGTGCAACATGCCGATTGATGTATCCGTGAAGGTGGATTTTCTGGGCAGCCTAGGAAGGCTTGGTATGCGGTATAGAACAGCGTTTGCGGCGTTCCCGTTGCTTATCGTGGCTTTGGTGTTCCGCAAACAATTCCAGCAGTACGACAACAACGGTAATACCCATCCGGTGTTCGAGCGTATGGAATACCGACGAAGACTAACATGATCCCTTGATGGCAGGTCGGTTCATCAGCTTCGGAGAAGGAATGGATCTTTTCGTGTCGCAATCTTTGCCGCTGGTCCTCTTGTCTCTCTCTCTCATGGCTGTTTCGCTCTCCTTCGCAAAGTCGGAATCAACGCATGGTGTTCCTTCTCCCCTCGACAAACGATCCGAAAGCCATCCTTCAACGACCGCATCAATGCGGTTTCCCAAGAATGACATGCTCATTGGCCTGCAGGATCCATTCTTTTGGTTCCTGGCACCTTTGTTCGGTCTGATTGCTGTTGGTGTGACGGTTTTGGTCAATCATTTGTCGATAATTCTCGTGCATGCATCCGCAGCGTTGTATTCCCTTATAGACAGGCGGCCCAGATGGGAAAGCCACGAACGACGGCGCGCGAACAATGGGCCCTTCTCGACGAGCAGCCCTCGGAGAAGGATCGTTGTCACTTCATTCTTGCTTCTGTTTGTTGCGACGATCGTCCCATATCAGTTTGCGTACATGGTTGCTTGCATCGTGCAGCTCTTTACATGCATCCGCGCCTTGAAGCACGCCAGAGAAAACGTAAGCTTATTCCTCCTACCGAACGCGATGGGCCGGCTGCTAACAGCTATCTAGAATTCCGGGCCTGCATGGGATTTTTACCACTATTCGTACTCGATATTTGTCATCATGTTGTGGATTTTGCCCATTAACTTGCCCGTGCTAGCTGTCTGGAGTCACAACTTGGCTGTACACTGGCTCACACCATTCACATCTCATCACAACCTGCTCTCCATCATGCCATTCATCCTTCTGGTGGAGACTCTCACAACGGGGAACATGATACCTCGTGTCACAACCAAGTAAGAACCCCTCCTTTTTTTGGCCATTGAGAGACCCCGCAACTGACGCCTATTCGAACCTTGAAGGATGAGATACGTAGCAGATTTCTTGTTCTTGGGCCTTGGGGCATATTCTGCACTGTACGGACTGACGTACGCCTACCGGTTGCATCACCTTGTAAATATCTTGGCAGCCTGGTTTGTGGCGATTCACTTCAGCAAGACACGACCTACGCTGGCGGGATTGATGGAGATATTCCTGGAGGATCCAGAAGATGGCGAGAAGAAGCGACACCAATAATAGCAAGCATGCCGGGGACGTGCAAAAACATTGGGAAGCAATCGACCACGGAGAAGGACGCAGGGTTATTGTACAGGCTCGAGCAGGCTATGGAGTATTTTCTTGACACGTTTAGATGTTCATTCCGCAGCACAGCATTGAGCTGTTTTGGATGGCGTTTTTTTTTGTATTCCCTCTGTTTCTTTCCCCTTCTTGTTGCCATTCTTCTTTCCAGCTCTTTCCCTCCCTTTTTCCGTCCGTCTGGACAGTGGATATGGTTATATATCGATCGGATGCCTGCTTGTACACTATATTTTGGTATTAATGCTTCATGTAAATAACCTTTCTTTGCTTCCTTCCTTTCTCTTTCATCATCTTTTCTTCACCTCCTTTTCCGCCTCTCTTTATCCTTCTCTGTTCCTTTAGTTTGGTCCCTTTCTGCCATTTTCGCCATCCACACATTTGCGTCTCTTCAACAGGACAGGGGGTTGATCATCGGTATCATTCTAGAGCAGCTCGAGCGAAGGGCAACCGGGCAAGGAAGATAACACGGATCTTTGAGGGAGAATTTACATATTTGCCAATGTACTCTTCGAACGTAGTGTCAATCTCTATGTCATTGTGAAGGCGAAACATATGTGCAGCAGCGGCTGATGGGTGCTTCATGTTGATATTCTGTGAACACCCTCATTCGCGCTTACCGGCTCCTCGAAGCAGTGCCCGTCGAGCGTCAACACGGCTTCCCCCTGTATCTCCTCCTTTCCATCCTCCCCGACTTTTCCAGTAGGCACAAACTTCGTCGTAGCTCCGACCCTCTGCCCAATCATCTCCGCGGCGACGCAATTCCAAATCAACTGCTTGATATAGCCGCTGTCCTCCTTCGGCTCAATGCAGCAATACGCCAACGGCAACCGCGACTGTTGCATGTGCTTTGTCATCCCCGGCGTACACAAGCCACGCGTAGCGAGAATCCCCAAGACCCGCGACGCGGTGATCCCTAAAGTCCCCTCCAACTCGCGCAGGAACTTTGGCCCAGCCCGTGCGCGCTCGGTTTTGCATTGGACGTAGACTGGGAAGGCGAATCGTGGGGGCTGGGCGGGCGGTGGCAACCAGGTGCCAGTCAAGTCCACCCCGCGGTCATCACGGCCGCCGACGCGTGAGAGCGACATCCCGAGACTGGCGAGAACGTGGAGGACGGTGTATCTACGGAGGGAAGGAGACTATGAGTGAGTCTGTGGCCGGGGAGAAACGTAAGCGCTGGGAAGGACTCACTCATACGTGGTCCCAACATACACCGTGGTGTCCGTTGGAAGGTTGACATCTGTGGCATATCGACGGAACGAGGCGAGGTCGTTGTGCAGGTTTGACGACGGGAGTTTGCTGGCCTTGCTCTTGGAGGCATTATTTGATTGGGTCGTCGAGAAGCGGCATGACTGCGCCGGTGGGGAGAGGCGGAGGGAACGGATGTGAGTCGGTAACCGCTGCATGCTCCATGAGTGGCGGGAAACGCAGCCTCCTTCGGTTTTTCTCTTTAGCGATTTTTTTTTTTTTCCTTTCGCGTGCGCGATCACTTCGTGGTTTTCTACATAGTGGGGTAAACTCGGCTGGGCAAACCATTAGGGCTCTGCCCTCAGTCCAGCCAATCGATGACTGGCTTGAAAGCTTTATTATTGCCCGTGTGCGGTTGGGGCTTGCGAATGAGGCTTGGCCACACAAGCTTTGAGTCTAGCTTCTTTGATGGAAGGAGAAGGAAAAAAAAGTGAGAGAAAAAAGAAAAAAGGAAAAAGAAAACAAATAATGCTTACTCTGAGTGGCTGCGAGTGGAGTGGGCAAGTGGGGTAACCAGAACCGCGCTAGACGATTTCTCACTCGTGCTGGTGTCCACTCTCTTACTCGCCGCTAACTATTCACCCCTCCATCAAGAGTCCTAGACCCCCCTCCGCTTTCTTATTGCTCTTCCTTCCTCCTCCTCCGACCCCATCACCCCCAGCGCTACGACACCCCCGACGGAACCGACTACGCCCATTCCCATTCTATACCCCTTCATCTTTCCCTCACTTTTACGACTGTACTCTCTGACAAAATGGCCGACACTACTGCCAATGATGATCAGGTAAGACATACGTTTCTACCCCGCCCCGCCCCCGAAGAATCACCGTCCGCTGTCTCCTGTTGGCCTCGCCCTCCATCCGCACCCCAAAGAAAGTCGCTTTCGTTTTCTCTCTTGCGCAGTCTTGGACGGGCAGGAAGCGCAGACGAGGCGGGGTTGAGTGCGTGGGGCGGAGAGCTACGATGCTGAGTATTTGTGGTATGTTCGGTGAATTTTTTTTCGCTGACGGCTTGTTCGATGCGGTGTAGCATAATCACACCTTCGAGTCCGCTTCCGCCGGCGCGTCCGCCACTTACCCCATGCAGTGTTCTGCTCTGCGTAAGAACGGGTATGTTCCCCCCGTCCAACTTGTACAGACAGTCTCTCTACCGGAATGGATATTTCGGCTTTTGCTGGGCTGGGCTGGCCGTTTCACCTGTGATGATTAAGGGATGCTGAGAGGAGTTCTACCTCCACAGACACGTCGTCATCAAGGGTCGTCCCTGCAAGATCGTCGAGATGAGCACCTCGAAGACCGGCAAGCACGGACACGCCAAGGTCCACTTGGTTGCCATCGACATTTTCACCGGAAAGAAGCTCGAAGACCTGTGTCCTTCCACCCACAACATGGACGTTCCCAACGTCACCCGTACTGAGTATCAGTTCTCGTACATCGATGACGACTTTCTCCAACTGATCAAGCCCGACGGTTCGGAGAAGAATGACGTCAAGGTTCCCGAAGGAGAGCTCGGTGACAGGATCAGGGATTATGAGGACGCCGGTACCGACATCTGTAAGTTCCACATTCCGTGGTCTTCTTTTTGACATTCGCTCATCCTTCTCGATAGTGGTTACCATCATCGCTGCTATGGGAGAAGAAGCGGCTATTTCCGTCAAGGAGGCCCCCAAGGCCTAATTGTTTCGTTGGAGTCAAGGATCAAAATCAGGCCGAGTTTTTCGCTTTCATTTTTTCCACATCTTGGTATTCTTCTTTCCTTTTCGTCTAGCTGAGTTTGCACGGGGCTTTTCGTGTTTTTCTCAAGCATCCTTTCATCCCCATTAACTAAACGCTTGAGCAATGGGGCAGCAGCGTTGGCGGGATTTCTCTATGGGTGCAGGTACAATTGATGAGGGGAGAATGAGATCACTGTTAAAACACACAAAAGTTCTTAGTTGCATGGCGCTGGGTGGGGGATACGAGAATATGAGTTTTATGGGAATAGCTTGGGCTGGGGGGGGGGGGGGGATTGCTTTAAATTTGTTTCCTTTTCGCCGTCATTCGCGCGCTCTTGTTCGTCTTTTTTTTGGGCTCATATAAGATAACCCAAGTCGTCCTCTCTATGAAACCGAATATGAGGTGGGGGTATTTGAAAATCTACTGGTTTCTATAGGTCAATGACTAAGTTACCTCTTTCGGGTGTTGCTTCTTTATCCGCTCATCTGCTGCCCTCTGTCTGCCCATTGCTGCCTGTTGTCATCGATTGGTCTATTCGGTGAATGGTAGTTGTGGATGTGGACATGCTATCTAGATACATACATACCTGATATTTAGGGGTTCGTCTGGTGGGATGGTGTCACAAGCACAAGTAAGCAGCGCTATGTACCACAGATTCTTCACCGACGCGTAGAGTGTTTCTTGATCCATGTCCTTCGCGTCTTCCAGTTTCCAACAACCACTTCCCCCACTCTGGCTCACACGCCTGCTCTCCTGTTACCGCCACCACCACCTCCACCTCGTCCTCCTCCGCCGCCGCCGTCTCCACGATGGAATACAAACGTCTCACACGCTGCGGCATCGACAACTGCAAGCAAACCCTCTTCTACCCCGAGAACGGCCGTTGGTTCTGCAAGAATGGGCACATGCGCGAGGGCGAACTCGACCTTGCGGCGGACGACGAAGGGTTCGGTCAGGTCGGAGCGCGGGCTGCACGGGCGAAAGGGGATGAGAAGAAGAAAGTGCTCAAGGTCCTCCGCGGCCGGAAGGGGTTCGAGTTGTATCTGAGTTGTCTTCAGGCACTGCTGCAGAAGCAGGTTCGCTGGTTGGTGGCGAAGCTGGGAGTGCCGAATGCGAAGAGGCTCGAGGAGGTTGTGAGGGACTTGTGGGCGCTGAGACTCAGGATAGTCGCCGACATGCTGCCAGAGAATGTGGCCTCTCAGACGGAGAGCACGCGTCCATCGCAGGCGGAGGGTAGTGCCACGCCGTTGCAGTCCGCGGGTGAGGAGCGTGTGTACTCCAGCTCGAATTACCTGTACACCAGCGAAAGCGATACGATAGCGAGCACGACACACTCCTCTCGACGTCGGCGGCAGCGGCGCGTCCCGAAGGCCAGTGATCGGCCCAAACTTATCGAGTCGCTGGCGTTGTGCTACCTTGGCCTGCTGCTGATGCGGTATGCCGTCACCCCGGGAGATTTCCACAGATGGGTTGAGGAGGGGGGACTGGTGTTTCTGAGGGCCATCAAGGACGTGCCACAGGTGATGAAGGAGAAGCTTAGTGCGGAGTATTATACCGCTCTCGAGCCAATGGGGAAACTGCGAAAAGGAAGACTGCATCGGACTGTGCATCGCATGATTGCTCTCTTTCACGAGAAGTTCGGCATCACTTTCCCGCCGGTGAATAAGGAGGTGCTACTTGGGAGGGCTTTGAATGATCTTGGGTTGCCATGTACGGACCAGTCCCCTTTCGTTATCTTCCTTCTATGGCGGGGTGTTGACGGCAAGAAGTAGAGGTTTACGCAGCGACAAAACGCCTCACTGATCGTCTTTACGTCACCCTTGAGTGGCCATCCCTTCCAACAAAATTTCTGAACTGGCACTGTCCCGAGATAAAACTCATATCTCTTGTCATCGTGGCTACGAAACTCTGCTACGGCCTAGACTCGATCTCCCGCGCGCCCCTCTCCGCTACCGAGCCCGCTGCCACCAGGGTGGACTGGGACGCTTGGGAGCGGTTTCTGCGTGCGGGAAACGTTGCTAGAAGGGGTCAGCTGGTCTCCGGAGAGCCTGGCAGGGCACGGTTAGAGATTGACGTGAAGGAGCACGATGTCTTCGATATGCAAGACGAGGAGCTGGACTGGTATCTGGATTGGTACGAGAAAACGTGGTGCGACGAAGCCGAGGGGGAGAACGAGAGAAGAGGGGGTATGAAATATACACCCTCACACCCTCACCTGCCTATTGATCATACTCCAGTATTAAACTAACGGTCTACAGTCCCAAAGGGCATCCTTAACCTCTTTCCTACCTCCCGCTCCGCCTCTACCCCGATGACGCCCTCTTCTTCACCTTCACCCTCAATATCGGAACGGTTGATAGCCCTCTACTCCACCACCACTCCGATCCCTCCATGCCACAACCCGGACCCTGACAATCCCGTCCCGGGGCCGGGGGAGCGATACCTCTGGTCTACATCCGATGCGGAGATACCGCACGAACTGCGGACACTAACCCAGGCGGCAGCGGACCTACTGGCTATCGAACGTGAAGACCTCCAGAAGGCGGCCAGACAGATGGAGCGTCGGATCATGGATCAGATGTTGCAGGAAGAACGGAAGGAGAGAAGAGAAAAGCCGGCGCCGAGCGGCGGGGACGATAGTGGTGTGAGAGCTGGATAGTGATGTAATTTGGAATGCTATAGGCAAACTGGACAGCTGCCCCCGGCAATTGCATCCAGTACGATCTCGGATAGTATATTACATACCGCTGAATATTACTGCCAGAGAATTTCCACCCAACACGCCCAGAGTAGTTTGGTGTTGAGTTATAGGAGAAAGAACTATAAGTACCCAATTAATCAGCAGTTGCTGGAAAACGTGGAGGAGGAAGCAGTGGCTAGATCTACAATTGGCTCTGAAGTCTGCTGGGTTTTGTGTAGTTGGCTGTGATCGATTTTTTGGAGGGGGTTTATTTATTAATCGCATGCCACCCATCTAGATCATGGCGATGTATTGACCCCGTACTTCGCTCGTCACGTGGTATCACCCCGTTCCTCGGCTGATATCACTTCTCGCTATTGCCAAGGCAAAAACCAACGCACGATACGGCTGGTGCGAGACAAGGCGATGTACACACTTTCCACTGTCCTTTCGGCTTCCTGCCGGATGAGAGGTGTGGGCGGTACTTGACTACGGATGTGGGAAGGCGGGTGCCACCTCTGGAAGAGAGCGGAGCTTGCAACGTGCCGCCGAAACGGACTGTGCCGTGATCTAGCTAGGTCGCATGCGAGTAATGAATAAACAAAAAAAAAACTGTCCTTTCGGCTCGTTGTGACTCCCTGTTCTCCGCCCTGGCCTGTCCCAATCTCGATAGAGAGCACCAAGGAAATGACAAAGGAAAGAAAGAAAGGACAAAGGAAAGAAAGAAAGGACAAAGGAAAGAAAGAAAGGACAAAGGAAAGAAAGAAAGGACAAAGGAAAGAAAGAAAGGACAAAGGAAAAACCGCCCCCCCTACCCCTCCTCTGCGGATGCCATGAAGGAGGGCGTGGGGAAGAAATGCAGCCGTTCCTCAGCCTCACCCCCCGCCTCCTCGGCACCATCCTCTCTTCTTCCCTCTCTTCTCGCTCCGGAGCTCGCTGCCGCTCGCCTGTCCACATCCGTGGCGGAGGGGAAGTCCAGGACCGCCCGGCTTGTCTGCCAGCTTCGCCCACTCGTCCGCCTTTCGTTCCTAGGTACGCACCACCGGAGTTCGGTCGTCACCGTCGCTCTCTCTTTGGCTGTGGTCGGCCGGGCTGGGAGGTGGGGGCTTAATTACGCGAATGATATAAGTTGATCACTCGCACAGTTTTGTGGACGACAGGAGAGCGCACTTTCCTGGTAAGCCACTCGATGTAGGCCGTGATGGCCTTGGTTTCAGCTACCATACAAACAGGTCTGACTCGGTCTCGTATATACATCTGCGCACATAGCACGAATCATGATAGGAAACATTCAACTCCACTTTAATCCGGTAGTCATTACTATGCCGCATCCACATCTCTGGAGCCTCCCACCGAAATCAGGTCGCCTTGCCACTATGATCTTCGGTATTAAAAAAACGTTCGCCTACCCGCCTGTCGCCGGGTAAGGCACCATTGCAATGTCAGAATCCATTCGATGCATCCACATCCAACCGTAACTGTAGACCCAACAATCAAATAGGCAGGTCTGCGCCTGCCCATTTATTTCATCCCGACACCCCAACGCCTCGTAGTGGTAGATATCCGCGCAATTGTTTATCGCCCGAAGGCGAAAATATGTAGTAAAATGCCACGACCCTACTTCTTGGTGTGGAAAAGGTTCCTTAGATGCTACGCGGGGAATCAGCACCGCATCCCTCCAGATTAAAAGCGAAGGGAACAAACCGCTAGTCTATCCTGCATCATTTTCGCTTTTGACATACCCCGCTCCATTGTCATGTTCGCAAGAGTGGTTTTCTTCTCTTGGATCTCGAGAATCTTCTCCTCGAAGCTGTTCGACATGATGTAGCGAACGCAGACCACAGGCTTCTTCTGGCCAAGGCGGTGGATTCGATCGATGGCTTGTGCTTCAGCGGCTGGGTTCCATTGCGGCTCCATCATGTAAACCCTGCTGGCCGCCGTCAGGTTTAAGCTATGTACCGTGTTAGAACCTCCTCGCTTTGTGTCGGGATGTATGGATATTTTCTTACCCCAAGCCACCCGCCATCAGCGAAACCATTATGACCTCCACGGTCGGGACATCGCGGAATTGGGTGATTGCGGCACTTCTCTGCACACGGCTCAATGAACCATCTAGCCGAACATAGCTGATACCGTTTTTCTCAAAGGCGAGCTCGAGAAGGTCCATGTGGGATGTCCAGCACGAAAAAACAACGCTTTTGATCGGATCTTCAGGAGTACCCGCTCCACGATTCTCGAGCAGTGCCTGGATAAGTGCCTGGACTTTGGTGCTCGGTCCTCGGTATTTGAAATCCTTCTTCTTCGTTATTTTGGAGGCGTTAGCACCGTCAAGGTGCTCGTTCAACTCGTCAGACTTCAGTTCGAAGAAACTGATCCTTCCATAGAGGGCGCAGATCGGACATACGGCGCGCATACCGGGCTCGAAATCGCCAGGAATCTTATCAATGTAGGACTGGATGCAACCCCCACAAAGCATATGGGTGCATGGGGTCAGAAACCCTATTGTAGCGCAGCATTTAGTTTGCCCCTTTTTATCGGCTCCCTCGCCCCCGCCTTTGCCCTCCGCCTTGACGTTGATATTGTCGTCAGCGGCTAGGACAGGCTCTTTGTATACGGCTTTCTTCTGGCAGATCGAGCAGTTGTCCTCGTTAGTCTCTTTCATCAAGCTAAAGATTTGGTATGCTTGCTTCGCGGAGAGATTAGTGGCACCCTCGTCAAGTTCATCGACGTCGATAGCATCCGAGGAAGTGAGACCTGCAAGGTCGGCAGCGTCCTCATCTCCGAGCAACTCTCGCCCGTGGGCACAGATGAGACGAAGTCGGAGGATCATCTGTAGAATATGAACGTAGTTCTTCCCTCCGATGTGCCCCTTTTTTGTGACCATGTCCACACGTTTAGACGATTGCTTCGCTGCTGCGTCGTAAATTTCCTGTTCCCCAGGACTAAACTTGAGATAGACTATCTGGTCTTCCCTGGGCGGAAGGTCGATCTTGTCTTTCTGTCGTCTCAATGTGACGCTGTCCACGAGAAGTCGGAGGCAGCGAAGACCGTTGTCGTCGCCAATCTTGAGGGGTGTGGTGATATACTTATTGAATGCGAGCTTCTCGTCGAACGGCTTGAGTTGCAGAAACTTCGTCAGGGCCGCGAGATCATCGAGACGGTTTTGCACCGGAGTGCCTGTTCAGATCCGCTCAGAAAGGAGCCAAAGCCAATCTTACGGGACGCCACTCACCAGTTACGGCCCACCGTCTCTGAGCGTGCAGTGCAATCACCGCTTTTGACTGAAGAGTGTTTTGTTCTCTGATCATATGGGCCCTGTCAAGGGTTATCAGTTTCGGCCGACAAAAATTCCGGTATGTACAGATTGCACTCACTCTGACGGGATCGTTAGCACCCAAAGCATCACACAAGCGAGGTGAAAGCTTACCATCAAGTACTATACGGAAGAAATTTATTCTCTGTATGGGACTGGCATAGTTGTCATTCTTCAGGTGCTTTGACCATTCGCTCGCGATCACCTGGTAGGTGGTGATAACAAGATCATATACGGCGATCACCTTGGGGTCGCATTCACGTTTGTTGCCGTGATAGAGATGGAACTTTATGGCTCCATCTTGTACGTGGGCCTGAATCTGCTCTTCCCAATTACTGATCGTGCTCAGCGGGCTGATCAGCAAGGTCGTCTTAGCATTCATGACTGGTGGCAATGGCTCTTTTTTGTCCTTGACACTGTGCTGACGAGGCTTTGGGCCTTTCGCGAATTCTTCAGAGCGCTCCAGAGTCGACACCACGAGGGACAGTATCTGCAGAGTCTTTCATCACGTTAGCTCAAGAACGAACTGCCTAGCTCTAGTAGGTGGGATGCCCAACCTTTCCCAGCCCCATCATATCCGCCAATATACCCCCAAGGACATCTGGTGGCCTCCTCTTGATCGTCTCGTCGGTCATTATATTGTGAAACCATGTCTGCCCGTTCTTTCCTTTCTTGAGCCACATCTGCGTATCATGCACATCATTATCATCGTAGTTCCTCTCCTTCTCTTTCATGGTGAGAAAATAGAGTCCTTGCTTCTGGTGTTTCAGAAGCGGTGTCTTGATCCGAGAGTCCGCATCCATTTCCGGCAGGTTTCCAGCTTGGTCTAAGGCTTCGAAAACCTTGTTGAAATCATCTCGTAACTCGTCCGGCGTGCGAGTAACGACGACGGGGCTCCCTGGTGGCGCGGGCCGGGGAGCTGTCGGCGGCATATTCGGGTTCATGTACGGAACACTAGCATTGCTATAGCCCTTGTGAGGCACTTGGATGGGTTTCTTCTGCTGTGAGGCGATACGTGCCACCTTCGTAGCTTCTGTCACCGGTCCGTAGATATTGAAGAAGAAGTTGTATCGGCTGGAAATATCGGTGTTGGCGGGAGTCTGCTCCTTGGGAGGAGCATACAAGTAAGGCTCAATCGTAAATACTTTAAGATCAATCAATGGCGCGAGTACTCGCGCGGTAGCGATATCCACATAGCCGAACACTTCTCCCCGGCAGTCGTACACATCCAGAGCGAGCGATAGTGGATTTCGCGAGCGAGTCAGCTTGATGATCATCGGGAGATGTTCGCGACCAGCCGGGAAGGCAGGCACTCGGTTGGCGTTGATCTTGCCTACGATTATTCCGAAACAGAAGTGACCCTTTGGAACCTCCATCGTCTGAGTTTTGTGGGGCATGGCAACAGTAGGATCGTCGTCGGCATCGTCTGTTAAGTCGATGACATCTGGCTGCGGCTTGGCGGCGGATGAGAGAAAACTCTTGATGGGTTCGAGTAGGCAAGCATCCTCCTGCATCCCCCGTGGTTGAGGATGGTTCAGTGGCTGTAATTTCTGATGCTCCTGTTCTCCGTTCGGTTGTGACGGTGCATCAGGTTGGGCTTCGGACTGCTGCAGGAACCCGTTCGAGTCACCTTCAGCTGTAGTAATGGAAGCATCGATCGGTTGTGTTATGACGGAGGTTTTGGTGACGGGAGAACCCAAAGAAGCGTCGAGCTTTATTCTCTTGTTGGGGCTCTCAGGCGAAGCCTGGTCATTCTGATCTTGGGACATCCTGACAGTCGAGAAGAGGCGTTCCGTTAGCAGTCATTTTCGCAAGAAAATCGATAGTGTGGGGGCAAGAGAAAGATTAAGAATCTCAACGAATCAAAATCATGAATGGGGTTTCGAGAAAGGGCCGATGTAAATACCTCGATAGCTCTAGAACTAGTATGGTCGGGTTCAGCAAGGTACCATGCAAAAAATAGAGCCGGGGGTTCTGTGAAATATAACGCGATCTAGGAGCAAGAGGAAGTTGTGCTCATGACAGATATGGTTGCGCTGAGTATATATAGTGGACGGGACGAGGACAACAATAGAGGTTTCGAAAGGATGTGGTGGAAGGAGTAGAGAAGTTGAGCTGTTGTTGAGATGGGCTGTGAAGGCGGCTCTCCACGAGATGACTGTGCAGGGGCCCGCAAAGGAAAAGCAAATTGAACTACTATGGTCGCACCATCTGCTATTCACGTGAAGACGCGTGACGTATCCTTCTAGGGGGCAAGCCAACTCGAGTCATGGATCCAGAGGTACTTACCTCGCAGTTATATATATCTTTCTTTTGTTCGATCGAGTCTGCTCATTTAGACAGTGAGAGTACATTCCCCCTCTTTCTCGAATCCGCGATGTCGGTCACATCCTGTATATTCTTCGAGTCCCATAGTGCGCACACGACTCGTCGACACATGGGATTCTCGCTCGAATGATCTCCCGCACCGACATTCGCCTACTGAGGGTGGAGTATACGCTTAAATTCACTATTATTTATGAGTAAGTACTTATATATACCCAAGTACTTATATATACCTAAGTACTTATAACTTATATGTACATATATGTACCTAGATATGTAGGTACTTATCTGTACCCAAGTGCTTATGTTGACGCGTCGTGCCGATGATGATGATGCTTCATTAATCGTGTGCGACCCTATTGGATCATGACGATATTATATACAGTCCTTTCCCGTTCGCCGTCCGCTGCGCCCTCGAGCAGTCCGCCAACGGCTCGCGGCGACTCCCCCTGCCCCCACCCGGCCTGTCCCGAAGAAAGAGAAGGGAAAGAAAGAGAGAAAGACAGAGAGAGAGAGACTCAAAGAGAAGAAAGAGAGCCAGAGAGAGTGTGAGATCAAGACGCGTCGTGCCGAAGTCTGCAGCAAGGCATCACGACCAGCTTGGCAGAGTGATAGCACATGAGCCAAGTCGTCTTGGCATACGTGCCGTCTTGGACCACAGGTGATCGGGTCTCCCAAACAATCGAGGTCGTCCGTTGAAACTGTCGACCGCCACCCTCCCTTCTTCCTTCTCTCACTTCCCATCCTTCTCTCCCTTCTACTCCTCTCCCTCAACTTCAAGACACCATTTTCTTTTGCCACTTCCAAGTTACTCGCTTTACCAACTCACAGCTCACTTTCTTCTTCGACCCACTGCCCCACCAACACCCCGCATAGAACCTGAAACTATCATCTCACCCTCAACAATCGACAATCCCAGTCGCTTCTTAGTCACTATTCCGCCCTCTTTGAACCCTCTCCGATAACCAAAAGCTCCACATAGATATTCCTTTCTCCTGCTACGGTCGGCGCTTCTCCGTCCTCCGGATTGCCTGGAATTTCGTCCCTTTTTCCGAACGAGTGCCCTTGCCTGCTGAGCTACAATTTCTGTCCCCCGCCACTGTACTACCCCGTTCACTGCCATGGCTACAACGTCAACCGCACCTGTGCAGCGGGATCAAGTTTACTGTCACGAATGTCACACCGATTGGTTCCGCGATGAACATGGTTTGGTGTGTCCAAACGAGATGTGTCGTAGCGACTTTGTCGAAATCGTTAGTTACCTATCTCTTCGCCCGCAAGGTCATGTGGCGACCTCATTAATGTTTTTTTCTGACGTGATACCAGATCGAGAGTGGTAGTGACCCACGGCGTGCCCCTGATCTTGAATCCGACGAGGACGAGTCCGACGATGAACACGACCACAGTTATGGATTTCCGCAACTAGCGCGTCACCAACACCTGCATCATCATCAGCATCAGCATCAATATATACATAATGCTGCTAGCTTTAGTCCTTTTATGCCGTTTGGAGCCTCCACCGGAGGGGCCCCTGGCGCCACCGAAACGGTTGTTCGCGCCGAAGGACCGAATTTTAGATATATCACTCGAACGGTCTTCCACCCCCCTCACGGAGGGGCCCATGAGGATGAAGTGATTGCAGATTTGTTCTCGACGATGTTGCGGAACATTATGGGGGATAACTACAACAGACCAGGAGGAGCCAATCGCGAAGAGGATCACCCAATGGAAGGAGGTGACCCACAACATGCTCAACCGCATGGACAGGGTCCGAGGCTGAATCCAAGAGACGCGGATGCACCCCAAGCTGGCGACGCCATGCCACCGGTTCCTGATATCCAAACGTATGGCATTCCATCCCTTGCTTTCGTTGCTACAGTGCCTTACAATCATGCAGCTTCCTTAACTCGCTGTTCGGATCTGTCAGTGGCGAACGTATGTCACCTCTGGTTTCCCGGTTCTTCAACGGCCCACCTGGTGGGGGTGATGATTACGTCTATTCGCAGGCGGAACTCGACCGGATAATATCCCGACTCATGGAACAGCACCAGGGCAATGCCCCTCCGCCGGCGCAAAAAGAAGATATTGAAAGCCTTCCCCGGATCAGCGTTACCCAGGCCATGGTAGACGATGGTGTCGACTGTGCTGTGTGTAAGGACGATCTGCTCTTGGGCATCGAAGTGGCGGTGCTGCCTTGCAAGCACTCGTATCACTTTGACTGTGTTTCTAAGTGGTTAGTAGAGCACGACGTGAGTTATCGTTCTCCAACTTCGCTAAAGGACGTATACTAACCCCCGTCAGACTTGTCCTATATGCCGGCATCCTATCACTCCGCCCGAGAAACGTCAACACCAACAGCAGGCGAACAACCAACGCCAACCTTCTTCGCCCGGTGGCAATGGGAGTGGCAGCGGTGGTATCAGTGGTGGTGGGATTGGCGGTCCGATTTCCGGCGGCTTTTCGCTCGTCAATATACTCGGCGCGGGTCTTCCTCAGCGGCCTCGAGGATCAAGCTCAGGACATCAAAATCAGGATACCCAGAACCATCCAAATCGGTTTCGCTCCCCTCTGGCCAGTGGCCGTACCGAAGGGTTCCCGGGCAGTTTTCCTCACGACAACGACGAGGAGAACCGGAACCAGGACCAGGGCCACGACCAGGACCAACAGAACCAGAGCAATGACGGAGGCAATGCAAATGGTCACCGCAGTGCCAATTCTTTCGCAAACCTCTTTAGGCGAAGGAACAGTTAGGTACCGCGCCGAGTAAAGGGAAAAAAACTCCCAAAGGAGGTCTAATGATCTTGGGATGGTGTGTTGCTGGTTCTGCTTTTCAACTTCTTGTCTCCCTGTCGCACCAATAGATCAGTCTTTAAATTTGATCGCTTTCGGTGTGTATTTTCCTTTCTTTTTTTCTGTATCCCTTGGGTTTCAGACTACGGTCAAAGGAGCTGGCGGGCGCTGTTGCTATTCTTGTTTCTTCATTGTGTGCGGTGCTTCGATCGTATCGCGTTGCTTAATGCTATTTCTTTTGCGGCTGTATGTGGTATCACTTGAGCCATGAAGGAGGATGAGGTTGCGGGCGTGCAAACTATGCATTACTGGTTGAGTGAATGAATTTAGTGGGTGGGGATGTGCATCAATCATCTACATCATGCATGAATCGATAGAAAACGCATGTAGGGCACGTTTGGGACGGAAAGAGAATAGAGATAGACGGTATCATGATCATTTGAGATATTGGTACCACCGTGTGGGATTTCTCAAGAGCCACCCGAGCAGCGCCTGGGCGGGAACAGAAACAGAAAACGCCCTCTCCCCACCCGAAGCGGACGAACCGCCCTTCCCCTTCTCCTCAAAGCATATCCCAAAAGTAGTTGACGTAGAAGTGCGGGGTAAACTTCTTCTCCTCGAGCTTGACAACAGTCAGCTCTCCACGGTTATCGCGCACCGCCGCCTTGCTGTATCCGCCCGCTCCGTCCTCAGTGAGCTCTATTCCAAAATTCCGGAAGACTCTCAGTTTCAGCCTATCGCCCATACCGTGAGCACCCATCCCAGCCATCACACGAGGGAAGGGAACGCACGTGATCCCCTCATCCGCGCCCTCGACAACCGCCCTCTCAACAGGATCATCGGCGTCCAGGGCCTCCAACTCCTCCTTCAGTCTAGCGAGCTGCCCCTCGAGGGTATGTGCGGAGGATTCGAGCTCGTTCAATCCCTTGGCGAGCGCAAACTTCTTTCGATCCAGCATGGCCACCTGTTCGGGGAACCGCTGCTCTTCGTGCGTCTTTGCGGCCTCCTCGGCTGCCTGGCGCCGCGACTGCAGGCCCCGCGAGAGAGTCCGCAAGTTGCGCTGCTGGTCGTCCTTGGCCTTCTGGCGACTCGCGCGCAGTGCGTGCAGGTGCGACGATATCCGCGAGAGCTGCGAGATGTCGCCGTCTATGCCGAAGTTCTCCTGCAGGCTGGAGAGGAGCTTGTGCGGGTCTTCTTCAAGGACGACCATTATCGCTACTGCGGGCGCGGCGTGGCTCGAGCGTGAGAGATGCGACAGTTGGTATGTGGTTTGTTGGTTATGCGTGTGATGAGTGTGTTCGCTTTGTACTCTAGTTACATAACTGCTAGGAGTGGTAAAGGGGATGGATGGAATGAGGTTGTCAGAGCAACAGACCCCCCAAGATGACGTCGCGCTCATCCTACATCGCATATCTATCGCATTGGCAACAACAATCACGAGACCTGGACCCCATCTCTCCGATGACGACGACGACGACGCGTCGCAGTTCGGAGTCATCGGGATGGAGTACATGGGCAGAGTAAGAACTCGTGCTTGCGCGGAAAGCCACGCTTAACCGTTGCCAAAGGGATAGATACATATGTAGATATAGAAAGTAGCAAACATTTCCATTCTCTTCTGTGGCGCACGCCACTCTCATTCCCTGTAGATATGTACCTAGTAGTTAACCGACGACGTAGCCACTCACTTGCATCCACCCACCGCATCCCATCCGCATCACCGACCCAAACCCACATAACGTTTTTTTTCTCGACTCTAATTATACTCTACAACCTATAGACCGCCAAACAGACAGAGTTTTGACCAACTACAGCCGTAACTTCAAGATGACCGCTTCGGACAATCTGCCATGTACGGTTCCCCCACCTGGAGTCCTCTCTTTCACCGTCAAAGCTAACAAGCAGCACTTAGACGCCGTGGACGCCGAGAGGTAGGCCCCCGCCCTGCCCTGCCCTTACCTACGTACCTATCCGTCGCCCTTCTTCCACCACCAGTCCGGGCTAACATTCCTTCCCCCCCCCTCCCCTTCTCGCAAGCCCGCTCAAGGATTCGGAACTCGCGGTCCTGCGCAAGCAGTACGAGTCCGAGGGCGGTTTCGTGGGCGTGCAGACGAAATTCAACTACGCCTGGGGGCTGATCAAGTCGACCCGGCGGGAGGAGCAACAGCTGGGCGTGCGGCTGCTGACCGAGATATTCCGCGAGCACGGCGAGCGCCGGCGGGAGTGTCTGTACTACCTCGCGCTGGGCCACTACCGTCTCGGAAACTACGCCGAGGCCAGGCGCTACAACGAGGTGCTGCTCGGCAACGAGCCCACCAACAGCCAGGCCCTGAGCTTGCGCGGGCTTGTGGACGATAAGGTCGCTAGAGGTATGTGATCGGCTGGGGGGGGATGTGCCCGAAATAGGGCCGCTGACAAACTCGTATCCAGAGGGTTTGCTCGGAGTGGCGATCGTTAGTGGCGTTGCCCTCGCTGCGGGCTTGGTCGGCAGTGCACTCTGGAAGGGGCTATCGCGGAAACGGTAAAGGCGCGACGGGTGATGTGAATGGTTGGTTGGGTTTGCGGTTCTTGTACTTTGATATGCGCCTCGTTCTCTTCAGTTCACTTCGGTTTTTTACGCTCTCCTTCTCGCAGAGGTAACGCGTATATAGCATGTGCTCTTGTCGATGGAATAGTTTCTCTGGCGGCACTCCCCTCCTGTTTTGGCCCAAGATATGTACGTAGTGAGTGTGCGTGCTCTGGAACGGGTCTCTAATATCTGTACCATACAGGGTGTCCGTTGTCTATTTGCGATGTCTATGATTATGTATTCTAATCCCGTGGATATACGAACTTCGTCTAAGGTGCCAGTCACTTAACCGAAATGCTACTGCTCTCCTTCTTCCTCTTCCTCTTCCTCTCCCTCTTCCTCTTCCTCTTCCTCTTCCTGCTCTTCCCATTCTTCCTCCTGCCCTTCCCCTTCCCCTTCCTGCTTAGGCCCATACTTCTCGACTTGCTCCATCCACCAGTTGCCGTCCCACTGCAATCCACCGCCACCGCCCTTGAGGTCGGTCGTTTCGCTCCACGTATCCAAGCCCTCCAGCTTCATCAGATGGCGCATCGTCGGTCTCCCGTGCGGACAGTTCCACGGCTTATCGAGCTCACCCATGTGCCGCACGATCTTTTCCATCGCGTTGACTGGTAGTGCTCGGCCGACCATGACGCTTTTACGGCAGGCGCGCATGGCGAACATGGAGCGGACTTTGGAGCAGCGCAGATGTGCGGTGCCCGAGCCGCGGTGTTGGTGGATTAGGTGGATCAGTTCTTCCAGGTCTACCGGTGATGTCAGTTGGAGGGTGGAAAGGGGAAAGAGAGGGAAAGGCACACCTTCAACGCCAAAAATCGTCTCCCTGCTCATCGGCAGGCTGACAAGCTTACACCTCCTACCCGTTGGCATCTCCGGATCCACCTCGACGACGAACCCATTCCCCCTCAAAACATCCAAGTTATCCTGGACGGCGATTTCATCCATCGCCATTAGTTCTAGATTGCGGGCTATGACGAGCGGCTGGTTCTGCACGACGGTAGTGGCCTGGAGGGTCTCAAAGTTGTATTTCTCGTCCGAAGCGTGTTGGTCGATTATAAAGAGCTCGTTGTCTCGTGAGGTGAGGATGAAGCCTTTGTTGAACTGGCCGAGGATCCGCATATTCAGGAAGTCCGCCTTGGTGACCGTGAGGGTGAGTCGCTGCTCAGCAGTCGAGTCTTCTTCTGCGTCGAGCCCAGCCTCTTTCCCGCTAGATCGGGGAGTCCCGGAAGGGGGAGGAGGAGTACTGCGCAGACGCTTCGCGGCTTCCCGTATTTGGTCCAACGACGTCTGCTGGAACTTCACCATGCCGACAGTGGAGACTCGACGACAATTCTTGAAGATGTTTATGTTCCGTACGAGGAGTTCCGCGACTGGCAATGTGGTTTCACGGGCTTCTGCTTCCTTTAGGAGGCGGGCAGCGCGGGCGGCAGCGCGGAGAGAGGCCTCTCTCTCTGGAACGTACTCGTCGTCATCGTCTTCCTTTTCGACTTCGGGTGGGACAGACATTTCAGCCTCCTTCACCTGTTCTCCTGAGGCGGCTTCCTCCTCTTGTTCGTCTGGGTCGGGGCCATGTCTGGACAAGAACAACGGCGGGCGGTCCGGTGCAGAGCCCGGGGGAAGGAGCGACGGCGAAGGTTCTCCGTTCGGAAATCCCCGAGGCACCGTATCTGTGCCTTCACCGGGCGATGCCAGTTCGTCTTCACCCAGTTCTGGTTCATCGTCTGCGATCTCACCCTCCCGAGCAGTCTTACCAAGGATACTCTTAGTTTGCTGCACCTTCTTTAAGGGCTTCTTTACCGAGATACTGTCCGTGTCGGCTCTCGGGCTCACTTGCGTCCCCGGCGCCAAGAACTTGCTCAGAGCACTGCAAAACCCACTCGGCGCAAGCGCAGGGCCATCGCAGTCCGCTTCGATCCTCCGCTTCTTTCGTGGGGTTTCTCTAGTGGTCACGGGAGATCTATCGCCAATGGTGATTGTAGCGGGCGTATCCGTCCGCCGTGGGAATTTTGAGGGTGGAGGCCGAGCACTCTGTGGGATCTGTGAAGATGGGATCTCTTCTTCGTCATTCGCATGTTCGTAGGCGTCATCGTCGTCCGTGCAATCGCTGGCAGCCGGTGTAGGGCGTTTGAAGGGCAGTGACACATTTCCAGACTTTGAGGTACCTCGCAAAAGGTTGTATTTTGGCATCCCTGAGGAAGAATCGCTACCATCGTCACCTTTTACCCACTGTCCGCGGTGGGGCCTAAGAGATGATGGCCCGCCGGCGGTGGGGGGAAACAAGCTGGTCTGCTTGTAGCCTGACATGGTACCGCTCAACTGGCTGGAGGGGACGGTTTGCTCGTGCTTTTCGAATAGTTCCGTTAGGGAAATCTGATGCCTCCGATTAGTATTGCTTCAAGGAGGGAATGGCGAATGACCCGGGTGTACCTTGAGCTTCTCCAGAAGATTGGCTTGGTCGTGAAGCAGGATCGTCCGTTTGTCCGGGGACACGTTCACATCGTAGGCGTCTATCTACCATTAGCCAGTCCATTCACGTGTGCGGGAGGATAGTGATTAACACACTGGTGTCAAGAAGGATATCCGCAAAGATGAAAGGCGATTGTGTGACATTGTAACCTTTGTATACTTCGTTGAAAGCTTTGGCAATCTTCTATGGATTAGCTGACTGCTGCGCATCCCCGACGGCCCATGGAGGTTTTTTTTTTTACCTGAGGTAGAACACAAGGCCTTCCGTTTACGAAGAACATCTGTCGATCGGGGGCATTCCTGCCTTCGCCCACCACTGGCCGGGAAATGTGCCCAACTATCTTCACACCACGACTCCTGTAAAACTTTTGTTAGAAAAATGAGGAATGAATGCTACACGCTGGGGAAGGCTCGGACTCTTGAACCGCAGGCCCGGGCACGATCGGGGATGGCTTTGGAGGCTTCATTTCGAACTCGAGATCGAGCGGCACGAGTGCGGCCAGTGTTTTCGAGCCGAAAACGTTGGAGATGTTCTCTCTAGTTGTGGGATTTCCCTTCGTAGCGAATACGGGTGTCCTCTTCCTTTACGATGTCAGCACGATTGGCCCCCCTTTTCCCAGTAAAGGACTCATAGATAGATGAAAAAGAGTGAGAAAGAGAGAAAGAAGAGAAAAAAAGAAAAAAAGAAGAAAAAAAAAAGCGGACCCTTTCAGCTGCTGATTGAACACCGAAAACTTGACTCCCACGCAGATGATCGCGTACGCCTGCAGAAGGCCCAGGACCTTGGCGTAGTCCCTCCGGATATTCCTTTCCAGTTCCTTTCGGCGCACTGGGAGATTCTTGAACAGGTTCGCGACGCATACCGTGGTACCCTTCGACGCCGCGACCATGGACTTCGACTTGAGCTCGCCCGAGCCCTCGAACTCCAGCTTCATCCCCCTCGGTGCCTCCTCGGGCAGCGCCGTGACGACGTGGAGGTCCGACAGCGCACACAGCGACGACAGCGCTTCGCCGCGGAAGCCAAAAGTCGCCACCGATTCGAGGTCGGAGTAAGCTCGCAGCTTCGACGTGTAGTGCTTCAGGGCTGGCCAATTCACTTCCCGTCAGAACAGCCGGATCTCTGGTACGATGCACTTGGGGGTTGGAGAGGGAGGGAGGGAGGGACTACCAATGCTCTCGTAGTTGTCCGGTGAGATTCCATCGCCATTGTCGATTACTTCGAGACTCTCCAGACCGTAGTTCTTGAACCTGACCTCGACCGACGTCGCGTTCGCGTCCAACGCGTTTTCTACCAGCTCCTTGACCGCAGAGTTCAGGCCATCGTTTATGACCTGTCCTGATTGGAGGTGATGGGCCTGCACGGGGTTGAGTGATGAATTAGCATAGCAAAACAGCGGTCAACCAGCGGCGTTAGGGAAACGAACCGATGTGCCATCTATCTGTTGTATCAGCGTCGCCATTATTTTTATTTTTTTTGATTGTTGGTCAAGCTACGTGTAAAGTAGCTCATAAAGTACCTGCCAGGGTTGACGCGATGGGGTTTTTTTTTCTTTCGTTGACAACTACACATGATCAAGCAAGTGCCCAATCAAGCGTAGCCACGCTAAGGCCCTTTCGAGGCGATAGCTTTGAGCTCCCAAGGCCCCCCCGCTTCAACGAAACACAAGGAAACATTCTCTTCCCCGCCAATCATCCCCCACGCATAGCTACCCCCGCCGACAAGAAATATGGCCCGCGTACTCCAGTCCCAGATCCCAACGCTGCCGCTCCTATACCAGACGAACAAGCTCTCAGTGGTCGACCAGTCGCTGGTATTGTACACCGCCTCGAGCGCCATAAACGCCAGAATAGGCATCATACGCACCGATATCACCGGCATCGAGCTGGAGAATGGCGCCATTGTCAACGCCGCCAACAGTTCGCTTCTGGGCGGTGGTGGTGTCGACGGCGCCATACACCGTGCTGCGGGCCCGGGCCTGCTGGCGGAGTGCAGGACCCTTGGCGGTGCGCTCACGGGGCAGTCGAAGATCACGGACGCATACGCATTGCCGTGCAAGAAAGTTATCCACACCGTCGGCCCGATCTACCATTTAGAGGAGAAGCCTCACGAACTCTTGGTATGTCGTGGCTCCTAGCCGTGCCTCCCCCCCCCCCCCCACAAGAATCCCCCACAGCTGACTCGGGGGGGTGGGGGAATTCGCAAGAGGTCCTGTTACCAAACCTCGCTGGAGCTGGCTGCCAAGACTGGCCTCAGCGCCATAGCCTTCGCGGCGGTTTCCACCGGCATCTACGGCTACCCATCGTACCACGCCGCTCGTGTAGCTCTGGACACCGTCCGGAGGTTCATGGAGACGGACGACGGCGCCAAGCTGGAACTGGTCGTTTTCTGCAATTTCGAGAAGAAGGACGAGGCTGCCTACAGCGAGCTTACTTCGTGAGTCGACGGTGATCGGAGCCCGTGGAGTTCCGTGCGTGTTTGCTGATGGGGGGCTGGTGGTGCGGCAGTCTTTACTTTCCCCCGCCGCCGGTCGAGGAATCGCAAGCCGTCGATGCTTCGATGAGGGATGCCGGTGGCTCTCCGCCCGTCGGCACCACGACGAAACAGGAGGAGGAAGAGGGCGAAGACCAGGAAGAGGGCGGCGAGCCCCAGCCCGGCGTCCACGCTACCGAGGCCGAAGTCGCAGCGAAGACCACCGAGGGTGACAGCGAAAAGGCTGCGGGCGAGCCCACGGAAGAGCCCAGGAAGGTTGAGAAGAGTGCTGAAACCGCCGAGCCAGCCGATGAGGACTGGGTCAAGTTGTGAGGGCACTTAGAACGGGCTGCCGAAGCAATTAGTAAATACGAGTCCGTCTTTGTCCGTTTCCATTATGCGTAGTCTAGTACTTGTGTGCGCGTATGTAGTACACAGGTACATAGTCGCCCGGTCTTGAGATGGCGCTGATTCTCCGAAGAGTTCTGGAATGTCTCACATGCGAGATGGAAACTAGATACCCGCACAGGGCTGTCGGCGATTGAACGCCCAGGAGATTATCTGAGGCTACTGGGGTACACACGCAGAAGTTGTGAAAGCGCAGATTTGAACGCCCTGTGTTAGCGTCATGAGACAACACCACAACACCCGCTGCTTCGGCCCGACACAACAGAGAGAGTCGGGGAGAGAAAGGGAACCGAGAAGAGGGGGGGAGCTGTGCGGATACAGTCACCCCGCCGCCGACAGGTTGGATACAGATTGCTAACTGGTGGTACATGGATATGATATTCACTGTGCGGCTCAACTATGTATCTATGTATCTACACGCTAGTCAACAACGGTGGCAACCCTTCCGATTATGTAATTGCAATTGTACTATCTATATATCTAGCGTTATTTTCTGGTGCACTGACCAGCGTTCAACTAACCAAATACATAACAAGTAACTAAAGCCGTTCAATAATAATCGCCAACAACCCTGTGCGAGTACTACATAGTACTAGTTACTTACATACTTCGATCTCGACTTCCACGAAGGTATCCATTCGTTCTCTCCAAACGCACCCTCCTCCTCCTCCTCCTCTTCCACCACAGCACAGCAAACCCTAGCCCAGTCCCCTCTCTCTCTCACGCGCAACGCCAAAAGAAAAAAAAAAAAAAAAAAAAAGCGCCAGCCAATCTCACCATGCCGCCGCTCCGCCGCCTGGCGGGTCTCGCACGCTCGCTGGGCCTGGGCCTGCGCAGACTGCTGCCGTGGGTGCCGGCGTACATCCTCTTCGCGGACAACGTGGCGTCGCTGGAGCGGGTGTCGGGAGGGTCGATGTCGCCGACGTTCTGTCCGGAGGGGACGGGACGGGACTGGATAGTGGCGACGCGGTGGCGGAGCGCGGAGGGGCTGCGGCGGGGACAGGTCGTTCTCTACCGGTTTCTCCTCCTCCCCCTCCTCCTCCTCCTCCCCCTCCTCCTCCTCCTCCTCCTCCTTCCCCCCTCCGCAAATTCGAACTGACGCCCGCAGCTCCCCGATCGACCCCGAGCGCCAGGTCATCAAGCGCGTCGTCGCGCTCGAGGGCGACATGGTCCGCTCCCGCGTCCCCCCCCGCTCCGTGGCCGTCGTCCCCAGGGCCCACGCCTGGATGGAGGGCGACGAGCCCTTCCGCTCCGTCGACAGCAACTCCTACGGCCCCGTCCCGCTCGCCCTCGTCACCGCCAGGGCCACCTACGTCGTCTGGCCGCCCCACCGCGCCGGTGCCGTCGCCGTCGACGAGCGCGCCGTCAGGAGCGGCGCGCTGCTGGCTAGAGCGCGGGAGTAGCCCGGGGATGCGCGTGTACTCTATCTCTCGCCTGCTGGTCTGGCAGGTACATAGTTGGCGTACATAGGTGTCTATCGCCGCGGCATCGTACGGAGTGCATAGTGTGGATGGATTCCCAACGACCGCAGTAGGTCAGTGACAGCAGTAGAACCGCGCCCCCCCCCCCAAAAAAAGGAAGGAAAAAATGGACGGCCTGGATAGGCGCAGTCGGAGGGACGGCAGCCTGAGAATCCCACACACCTCCAGCCATCTATCGAGCTCATCGCCCATGTCTCGCACAGCCCGGTGTCACGGCGACAGACACACCAAACACCAAGCATACAATCTCCCACAGTTTAAGCGGCATCTTCTATATACAAACCGAGCCGTTGAGACGCCGTCCACGATTGGGGGGAAGAGGAAGGCATGTAGGTATGTACACACGACAGTTATGTATCTCACAGAGCAAACAAATCCATAACAAGAAGAAAAAGAAAGAAAAAAAGAAAAAAGAAAGAGAAAAGAAGAAAACCCAACGAGAGCTAAACACCATATCGGACGCCGTCCCGTCTAGATTCTAAAAAAGCAAACCCGAATACCCACCCAATGCCAGCGCCGGTGCCGGTGCCAGCGATCAGACCACGCTAGGGTCGCCCGGCATCACGGCCCCCGTGCTTACGCCGTTGAGTCTGAACCAGCGTGGCGTGCACGAGTACTGGTTGTGGTCGAAGCTGGTCGAGCGGTCGCAGTAGCAGCGGCCGCTGATGTGGCTCTCGTCGTCCGCGGGGCAGCGGCCGGCGGGGGCGTGGACGTATCCTGCAAGCGCGCAGGTTAGACTTAGCGATCAAACCCCCCCACCACCACCACCGCGGAAAGGGGGAAATACCGATATCCGCAAAGTGGTGGACGCTCTCGCGCGGCAACATCAAGCTGACGGCCAGCGAGTGGACGGGAGCGTCGCCCCAGCGCTCGTAGAAGAAGCCGCCCTGCGAGTCGAGGTAGTCGAAGTAGCTCTGGTACGCGGGACCCCTGAAAAAGTCGAGGTTCGCGATCTCGAAGTTGGACCAGAAGTGACACATGTTGTAGTTGCCCTCGATCTCCCCTTTGTCCAGCGCCTTCGTCACGTTGGCGCCGTCGACCAGCCAGTCGAGGGAATTGTCTTGCGCCAGGAAGCTGGGGAACTTCTTGATGAACGCCTTGGTGTGCTTCCAGAGGGTCGGGATCGTGGACTCGAACTCGTACATGCTGATCACCCAGCCGTAGACCTTGTTGTTCTCGCGCATGAACGTGAAGGGATCGTAGTTCAGATCGCAGTGGAACTCGACGTCCGGCTCTGCGTGCGCACGTCAGCACCGCCCGCCTTCCCCGCGGGCTCGAGAGGTCCGAAGCGACGTACCGACGCGCCAGTACCACTGGTACTTCTCCAGCGCCTTCTCGCGGAAGAAGAACCCCGAATTGAACCGGCACATGTGCCTGTAGCTGCTCGAGCCGCCGTAGATGACGCCCTCGTTCCTCAGCTTGCGCATTCCGTCATCCATGCGGGTCCTGTTGATGCTCTCCGGGATGCTCCAGTGGTCCCTGGGGATCTGGATGAATTCGACCGGACCGCTGGCCATGCCGGTGGCGTACTTGATGAACTGGATCACCGGTCAGCACCCACACAGCAGCACGCAGCACCGGTCGTGCGGACATACGTCAGCGGTGAAGGGACGGTTGTTCATGAAGGTCCAGGGATAGTGGTAGTTCTTGTTGAAGCGATCCTCAATCATGCGCATGGAGCCTGCGGGGAGGGGGGAGGGGACAGTCAGACTCCACAGTGGGGCGCAGGCGACTAGCGAAACCACTCACCGAGTGCTTGATATAGCTCGCGATTCCTGCACCACGGTCAGAACCTCCTAGCCGCACAGCACTGCCCGGGCGAGAAAGCAGAACCCACCGGACGAGCATGAGCAGCGTAGCCTTCTCCTTTCCCAGCTTAACCTTGGGTCCTCCATGGGCCATCTGCGGTGGGTGCTGCGTGGAATCCTCGGCCAGTGCTTCGGCGTGCAACTCCTGTTCGCTCCCCGCCGTGGCAGCGGTAGTGGCGGTCGAGTGCACCACCGGCGCCACCGAGTCCCGCACGTTGGCGAAGGAGCCGCGCAGCTCCACGCTGGTCATGACGTGGTAGACCAGCAGGAGCGCGGCAACGAAGAACAGCGCCCTCAGGAACGCCCGTCTCGTCACCAGCCGCGCCGACGGGATGTGGCCATGTCCTTCCTTCCAGAAGCGCTCCATCGCTCCTGTGGTCATGGGCGGCGGATCGTGGTTGTGTTTTTTGTTTTTTTTTTTTGGTATCCGGCCGGTCGAGTATTGCACAGAGGCAGTAGTGCGGGTGGTGTTGGCGCGGATGGAGTGTGGGCCGGCCCGCGACTGAGACTCCCTAGTCGAGCCGCTCCGCTCGCGATGACGTCAACTTGGCCAGTTGTCGGTGGGTGGGTGCTCGGTCACTCCGCTCCCCGATCGAGGAGTGCAGCGTCTCCGGGGCGAATTAGGTGGTTGAGGCGGCGGAGACGACTGCTGCCGGGCGAACACAGATGGCGGAGATACAAGGAGAAAGAAGAAAGAATCGATCTATCGAGGGACGAACGAGGGAAGGAAGGAGGGACGGACGAAGGAAGAGACGGAAGAGGGAAGGAGGGGGGAATGGGAATGGGAGCTGGGAGCAACGACGACCAGTCAGACGAGGCAGCAGGCCGCCATGATATACGAGACGAGCGGTGGAAACGGATCCGCACACGCAACAATGGGAGTACAATGCGGCGCGCTGCCCTGTCGACACCCCACTCTATCTGCGCCAGCCCTGGGCGGAGCCGAGGCGGCGCGGATTGCGGTGCCGCAGAGTAAGTGCGTGCTAGAGCAAGCACGAGTACTCGTACTCTCCTCTGCCGAACCCGGTCAGGCAGCGCCTCGAGGGGGGGGAGGGGGGGCATCCCAGCAGCGACTATCGAGGTTGCGGAACATGTTTGCCAGAAGCGAATTGAAGGGACGGACGGGGATGGCCGTCTTCTCCCAACCAGGGCAACGGATTCAGACGGTCCATCCATCCATCCGTCCGTCCGTCCGCCCATTCATTACTGTTCATCCATCCATCCATCCGTTGATAATCCATCCACCCCACCCTTGTCGTCGCGGAACAGAAAGAAGAAGAAAAAAATAATAATCGGAAAAAGAAAAAGGATCGCCAGAAATAACAACGCTACGTAGATAGAGTAACCCCGCCGACGCCACTGCCGTATTCTGGTGCAATCGCGACACGAGCACCGCCAAGAGCAAGCGGGCAAGGGCCAGCCAGCCAACCAACCAACAAGCAACAAGCAAGCAAGCTTCCGCGCGCGCGGGTAGAGGTATGTAGTCTAGTCTACTCCAGTCATGTGCTCTGCTCTAGAGTAGATAGATACTTAGCTACTTGCTCTACTTACATGGTGGACATGCGCATAAATAATCCGCGCTCCGCACAGCACTTGCCTGGCTCTGCTGCGGTGTCCCCTAAACGGCAAAGCGTGAAACGTTCCGTTCTTCCTCTTTCGAATCGCCACGTTTTTCTCTCGCGGGCGACGTACCTACATAGACTATCTATGTATGTACTACATATGCATACTATACAGTAAACGCCACACCTGTGGACGCCGCGGCAACGAACTATGTACAGTAGATACTGTATCTACTTAGATATCTCGACAGACGGATACATAGTTACTCTGCCGTGCATGCGTCGAAAGTAGCGGTAGCATCCGCAACATCCGCCCCACGCGGCGAACCCGCTGATCCCCGCCGCGTCGACGAGCACGGCTCCGAGTGGGATATCGGACTGTAGATACTCTATATATATCCGCAGAGCAGAGCAGATGCTGCCTGTGTAGTTATATAAGTGTCTATGTAGATAAGTTGGTGCAAAGCCCAACCCCCCCCCTCCGCCAAGTCTGGAAAACAGCACTGAGCCACACGCCGCACGCCACAGAACAAAAGCTTGTTCGGCAGCGTCGGAATGGCTAGAGTATGTACATGCGAGTGTGTGTCCATCTGTCCTGCAAGGCCCAGCTGGCTCTCTGATACGTACATACAATACACACATACATACATACCTAGATAGATAAATACCTGCGGGACGCGTGGAAGCACGCGCGTCCGCCAGGTCCCCCCCCAGCCGCACGCCAGCAAAGAGAGGAATGAAAAAAAAGAAAGGAACGGAAGGAGAGACAATCCTCGCCAGCGCCATGACGTGATGCGCAGTGCAGCAGCCGGCCAACTATCTAGATACATATATGTACCTCACGAGCGATCACAGAAGCCTGAAACACGACGTGCGGTGGGCGGGGGGGGGAGGCAACTCGCTTCGAAGGAGCGCGCACATAGATACGATATCTCCACTCGGGATATGTAGCCGGGCGGGAGAGGCAGGCCATCCCTCCGGATGCCCGCAGGAGCGTTGGGGAGATGGAACAGCGGGCGACAGCAGACGGAAACAGAGAGAGAGGGGGGAGATGAGGTTCTGTCGCCAACCGAACTACGCCACATCCGTACAATATCTACATGCGCGCATGGAATGGGAGCGCCCAGGGGACAGCCTCCTGCGCCGCCCCTCTTTTGGTGCCGCGGAGCACGCTAATCGACGGCCGCCTCACCGGAAATGACTCGCTGCGAGAGCCATCCAGAGGCGGCGGACAATGAACGACGGAGCGTGCGAGTTGTGGGTGGAGCAGCACACACAGGTTCTCCCCTCTCGGTCCGTCTTCGCGGAGTCTTCTGTCGTTTGGCCGTTGGATTGCGTGCGGCCCATGTAGATCATGGCAACGTACACGCGATTCCAAAGTTCACGGAGTCACGATGGTGTCATGGCTTGGAACGACTTTCGTCCCCTACGGGCGTCGGCGGGCGGCAATGCAACACCGTCCCATTCGACCGCAGCATCCTCCCCAGATTATCTACACTCCCGAGTGACGACCCGTGAACAGCCTACCGGACGACCTCCGCCTCGCCGATGCCGCACTCCTCGAGCACGGCCCTGAGACCCCTCATGCCGTCGGCGGCCCACTGCTCCCCGAGCCCCTCGCGCCACTCCTTGCCGTGTTCGTCCGCGAGAAAGACCTCGACCGAGAGCCAGCCTCTGTATCCGGTGGCGAGCACGGCCGCGACGGTGTCGGCGACGGGCAGGCAGCCGCCCATTCCGGGGGGCGGGCGGAGGCTGTGGCTCCACTGCTCGCTCGAGGCCGGTTCGGGGGGGCGGAGAGCGTCGCTGACCTGGAGGAGGAAGATCTTGTCCTTGGGCAGGGTCTCGAGCGCGCGCAAGCTCGCCATCCACCGGCGGCGGCGGCGCGAGCCCTCTTCCTCCCCGTCGCCGTCGTCGCCGCCATCGCCGGGAGCGCCGGGGTCCGTCCACTCGCTGCCCGCGATCTGGAACGTGTCGAGACACAGCCCCAGGTTGGCGCGGTTGGCGCGGCGCACGACGTCCCACGCCTGGCGCCAGCAGCGCACGTGGCGCGCCTCGCACCGGTTCTCGTAGGCCACGCGGCGCGGCGCGACGGCATCGGCGAGGCCGGCGAGGTCGCGCGCGATGTCCGCGGGGTCCCCCGAGGCAGCCGCGTCGTCGTTGGAGCCGACCTGGAGCATGCCGCAGCCGAGCGCGTCCATGATCTCAGCCCAGCGCTGGACCCGCGCCCGCTGCGCCGCCCGCTGCGCCCCCGTGTAGCCCTCGAACCGCGCGAGCGGCTGCAGCGTCAGGATCGTCAGGTTCAGCGCGTGTGGCGCGCACAGCAGCCGGATCTTCTTCGCCGCCAGCAGCAACGACGGCCACGACGTTGCCGTCAGCTCCGCGTTGTGCAGGTACTGTTGCGCGAAGGACAGCAGGTCGTCCATGCCCAGCTCTATGCCGGCATAGCCCGCCGACGCGATCGCCGACAGCTTCCGCGGGAGCGTGTGCGAAGGGTGCATCCCGAGCGAGGGGGTGGCGTATGCGAGCGGGATTGGAGAGTGTGCTGATTCGGTGGCCATGGTGTCGTCCTGATGGTGGGAGATGGCACTTGGTGGCGAGCTCGTCTTGGTGGCAAACAGGTGGGATGGAGCTCACTATGACGCGCCACCTTCGATGTCGTCATGACTGAGTGCACACACACGCTGGATCCGGCTCCACAGCCAAGCGCCGACCATCCGGATCCCAACTGCTTGGCTTCTAACAATCGCTATCAACCCCCAATTGCACGTCAACATTTATCTATGCTCGCGCCCCCCCAGCAGCAGCGATGGAAATAGCTAATACATCGCACTGATAACCGTCTCCGCCGGCTCTTTGCCGTCCATCCCATCCTTCAGACAGAACACGAGCACATCCCCTCTCCTGCGGCCGTCGTCGTGCCAGTGGGTATTGAAGCCCCTCCAGCACTCTTCGTACAGGCCACCCCACAGACTTCTGCCGGCGTCCTCCTTCACCAGCGCTTCGAACACCGCCAGCCTCTCCGGCCACTCGTACCTTTTCCCGTCGCCGACGAACTCCTCCACGAACGCCTTCGGGTCGGCGTAGAACCGGTCCGCCTCGTCCACGTACGCCGCCCGCTCCTCGGGCTCCATGTCGATCGGCGGCTCGCACGTCAGCGCCCACATATCCTTCGTGTCCAGTGCGCCGCCGAGCGCAGCCTTCCACGGAGTGGAATGGCACGGCATCAGGAAGCCCGCCGAGTTCCACTCGTTGCTAGTGGCGCCCAGGTGCTGCATCAAGTCTATCACTCCGCGCTGGTGCACCATCGACGCGTAGTACGCCACGGGCAGGTTGAGAAGGATCATCCCGGCCAGGATGCGGTTCTTGGTCTGCGAGCTCCACGACAGTTCCTGGAAGGTCTTCGCCGAGAGGACGTGGAGCAGCGGGAGGAGCGGGTAAAGGAAACGGACTTCTTTGTGCGCGATCAGGGAGTAGGTGCCCACCACGCCGACGACCGTGCTGGCGAGCTGGAACGCTGGGGACGACGGGCGGCCGGTGGCGAGACTGCGGTAGAGCGCGCAGAGCGCGAGGGGAAGGAACGAGGTTAGCAGGAGGGGGAGTCCCTGCGAGAGATAGTAGTGCCAGTCGTTCCGGCCGTAGAACACCGAGAGCGAGTGGACGACGTTGAACTTGAGGAAGGTGAGTGGCGGGAAGACCCATTGGCCGTAGTAAGCCTTATCGACCAGGGCGTTTGCCAGAAACACGGCAGCACTATCGCCCCGTCCAGTCAGTGGACCGCTCCACACACACACACACACACTCTCTCTCTCTCCCAAGAACATACCCGATCCAACTCGCCTCAGCCACCAAGACGGCCCTCTTTCTCGGGTCCGTGTTCCAGAGCGCAAACGCGCCGAGCGCGAGCCACACGAGCACATTGGTGGGTCTCAGCATGCACGCGAACGCAGCGAGCGCCAGCGCGAGCCGCACCTCGCTCCGCTGCTGCCGGGAGCGGGCGCGATCGCCGGTCGCCCAGCTCCAGGGCCAGACGCTGAGCGCGAGGGCGGTGACGGCGGCCTCGAGAGTGTTTGCGAACGTGCGCGTGCCGCAGAACCAGCCCCACGCGCTTCCCAAGCTGAGACAGAGACTAACCCAGCCGACGTCGCTGCCCCAGAGCACGCCGGCGAGCCGCGCCGTGGCCCAATCCCCCATCGCGGCAAAGAGCGCCTGCAGCACGCGCGGGGCGACCGCGAGCGCCTCGGTCCGCTGCGCTTCCGACACGCCCAGCACCGCGCTCACGAACGAGACGGCGCGGTACAGGCCGGCGAACAGAAGCGGGTGCGCGGCTGAACGCAGCGAGTGCCGCCATTCCTACAAAGTGGCTTCCGTCAACATCTCTCTCTCTCTCCCCTCCGTTGGCGGAAGGGGAATAGGAAGAGGGGGGGGGCAGGGGGAGCGGCAGAGACGAACCCAAGTTACCCATCCACCACCGCTTCGGAACGCGAGATTCCACGCGGGCTCGAGGGCTTGGAAGTATTCGTCGGGCTGGAAGAACGTGCGCACGGTGACGGCGTTGAGGATCCGCAGCGAGATCAGGGACAGGAAGATGGTGGAGTGGATGGAGAAGACGGCTAGCTGCCGTACAGGCCGGGATCGGGACCGGGACCGTGGAGGCGGTGGAGGTGGCAGTCGCGGCGGCCGTGGTGAAGGCGACGACGGTGGCGATGGCGACGAAGACATCGTTGTTCGGTCTCTGTCTATGTGCCCCTATCGTTGGATGCCAATTTCTCTCTCTCTCTCTCCCCCTTCTCGAGCAGGTAGGAAGCTCTGATTATGTATTCATCTACTTATGCATTTGCTAGCGTGTGAAACCTTGATGCGGCTAGCTCGAGGCGGCTCCCTGTACTACAATCTACATAAGTAGATACACGGCTTCATACGGTACGGCTCATCGGTGACGGACATCATCGCGTATAAAGAATATGTACATATGTAGATGCTTCGCAAATTACTATTAATCGTAGTGCTGACATAACAGGAATGCCACCGCCCACTACCCAGCTGGCCGGCGAACGTGACATGGCGATGGCGGTGTTGAACGTCGCATGTATACAACCACCGCCGCCTCCACTCACTCCCCTCCCGATTCTCGGCATCCGTGAACATACATACTTACATACATCCTTTCATCGTAAAGATAGGTAAGTATCTTTGCATGCCGATGCCCCCTTGTCCGAATGAAAAGAAAGAAAAAAAGGAAAAGAAAAAAATACAAAAAAGAAACGCAATCCATACCCTATCAAGAAACCAACAAAATCGAACATCAGGTGAAGTAAGGACCGACTAATATTACATCGAGCTAATGGTTTCGCAATGTGTTTATTCTCTGCTACATTACTCGTAAATGGGAGGAGGATGGTCATGACGAGGCCTTCTCGAGGGGCAGGCGCTCTTTGAATGTGAGGTAGCAATCGTCCTATCGATGTCAGGCCCACCATTCGCTAATCACCGGCGCGTTCCAAACTGTGGGATGTGCTTACCTGGGGGAAAATAGTCGCAAACACCTTGATCTCCTCGGACAAAGGCGTGGGGGTATGTTCCCAGTCCAGGAAAAGCGAAGCCTTGCCGACCATGGACATGAAGTTCATAATGGCGTACTTGAAAATCCTCGTGTCAGTAAACCATGTCCAGAAAAACGTTTGGATGGAAGGCGGAAATAAAAACTCACATACTGTCCCAAGCAGACGTGGGGACCGGTTCCAAAGACGAGCCAGTTCTTGGTGGCGGCCTCAGCCTCGCCTCCCTCCAACCAGCGGTCGGGGTTGAAGGTCTCCGGATCAACGTAGACTTCGGGATCGTGGAGGGCAGGGTACGTGGTCGGGATGATCATGGCCCCCTTGGGAACACGGTAGTCCGGAGTAACGTTGAAGCTCTTCTTGACCTCGTAGGGAACCATCAAGACGGGGGGACGGTAACGGAGCTGCTCCTTGATGACGGCGCGGGTGTAGACCATCTTCTCAACCATGTCGATGTCGATACGTTTGTAGGGATCGCCATCCCGGACTCGCAGTTGCTCCTCGCGGACTTTGGCCAGGATGTCGGGACGATCTGCCAGGATCTGGAACTGCCACGTACTCGCGCTGGACGAAGCATCCTGGGACGCGAAGAGGAACGTGAAGATGGTCATGGCGATTTCGACGTCGGAGAACATGCGGATCACCATCGGCTTCGCACCGGCCTCCTCCTTCTGCGCTGGGGTCATCTTCTCGTAGTCGCGGGACTCGATCATCGACTTGACCCAGAAATCCATGGTGCAAGCCGGCTCGTTGCCGGCCTCCATGGCGGCCTTCGACAGCGACGCACAACGGGCAAACTCGTCGATGACAAAGTCGGCGCACTTCTTTCCGTACCACGTCTTGGTGAAAGGAATGATGATGGGGAAATTGACAAGTTCGAGCGCAGCGGTGATCTTGTAGTAGTTTTCAGAGATCTCGGCGACGGCCTCGTCGCGAATGTAGGTTCCGCAGAAAGTCCTCAGAGAGACGGCGCAGTTGATGTCACGGAATTCGCACATGTACTGCCTCGGCTTCCCTTTTTTGGACAGCTCGAGCCACCGCTTGAAGTACATGTCATAGATTTCCTCCTGCTGGGGAAGATACTGGGCCAACGATTTGCGGTTGAAGAGTCCGTTGAGACCCTTGCGGTAGTCGACGTGCTTCCTTCCGTCGAGGAACACCCAGTTCGTGGGACGGAGGATTTTCTTTGCAACGTCCACGACACACGGGTTGACGTACATGGGCGAGTTGAAGACCTTTCGTGCCAGATCCCTGGTGGAAGCGATAACGACGAACCTAGAAAAAAAATCGTCAGCTCTCGGGTCCCTGCGCATATCCGCTGTCCGACGTCGACCACGGCCACGTTCCACCACCACCGACCGGACACTATCAATTGAAAGAGCGAGGGAAGCTCATACTTGTGAAAGACCGAAACGCAACTCAACGGACCGCTATTCCACTTGGCCAGGTACTCCTCGAACTTTGGGTTCACAGACTGCATGAATGGGCCCATGAACGGAATCTTGAACGTTGGTCCGACAATGCTACCCTTGTTCCAAATGTATTTGACTACAGCGAATGAAAAAAAAAAACAATCGCGAGCACGCGTCAGCCAGTCCAATCCATTGAGATCGCGAGAACCGGGGGAATCGGAATGCGGTTCTCCCCGCCAACACCCGAAGCTGTTCGTTCAGTGGTTTGGTTTTTTTTTTGTTTCCCATACCTTGATCGTAAGTCACCGACAACACCAGCACCGTGAGCAACAGCTGCCACATGCCCACACCCTCCAGACTCTTACTGACAGCGCCGACGCCGTTCATGGGGGTTTGCAGTGGCACCTCAGCACTGCTGACCGCCGAAGGCGGGTTGTAATGCGACTCCATATCTCTCTCTCAGCCTTTCGTTGTGGGTTGTTGTTGTACTCTCGCTGCGTGTATCTCCCTCCCTCTCACTTTTTTTAACCGGTGGACCAAAATGCGCGAAAAACGATGTTGCCGGGTTTCCTGAGACGAGACGTGACGTGCCGGAGGGAGGAGGAGGAAGTAGGAGTGGAAGGGACGGAGGGAGGAGGAGGGAGGTGAGGTTGGGGAAAAGTCGTTCCTGGTCAGGGGTGGCTGGGTAGGCGGTGGGCGGTAGTCGGTAGTCGGTTTTGTACTGACGGGGGGGGAACACCAGCGGTCGGGAACGAGAGGGAGGGCTGGGCAGTTGGGATTTCCCTAATCTTGAGGTAGCACTCTATCTGCGTTGCCAATTCCATCCACAGCGGGAGGGATTTGGGGGGGGGGGAAGGAATGAAAAAGAAGAGCAGTCAACCGGCACTGAAACGAGCGAAGATCACGGCACGACCAATGCTGAGGCGGAGGTGTGTGTGGGTTGACGACAGGCGAAGCGGGGCCGGCGAATTGAACAGTTATCTGATGATCGATGGAGCAGAGGAGGAGGAGGAAGCCACGCGGGAATGGGGCAGACGTGCGAGGAAGGTACATAAGGTTGCTCGGCAGGTGCCACATCCCCGCTAGCACGCGGACATACACAGATAGAGTGGGCAGAGGGGTGGTGTCCGTACCTGCAGAAGGAGCGGAGAGAAAAAAAAAGGGGGGGGGGGGGGGGGTTGGCCCCCCCGGGGGG
>Ga0307508_10000075_pt1 | contig 114944 bp, 167 predicted proteins | sample 9_EM_MG_FD_203089 | JGI IMG/M metagenome (GOLD analysis project Ga0307508, IMG submission 203089) | Populus trichocarpa ectomycorrhiza microbial communities from riparian zone in the Pacific Northwest, United States - 9_EM | ecosystem: Host-associated > Plants > Roots > Unclassified | place... | reverse complement strand
AAACATGCGGTCTGCAAAATTTTGTGTCTCTCCGATCTATGGTTGTTGAGTATCGTCGTTTTTTCTCATTTCTAATAGTGTCCGACTAATGGGTAGTAGCCGGGTAACCCCTACAGTACGTTATGTAATACAATTTACCTTCGCACCTGGACATGGATGTGTGGCTTATTAAGCCAGCGGCTTCCTAATCCGGAAGTTGACAGGGGTTCCAGCATGGGGACATTGGGGAGCGCCCCACCAAAATTACTTTTTTTCTAAATTCATTGGAAAATCAACCACGTTTTCTAAAATTCAAAGCTCGTTATTTCTTGATCCTAGACACCCTTATCTTTCCGAAAATAACGTCCTTTAAGTTTCTTTTGTGGTGTTGTGGGAAGAGATAGCTGTCAAAGTTGGGGTGTTTTTCCATCGGCTCAAGGTGTCCCCAACCGTAGAAAAAATAAATACGCTGGAAAGAACAGGCCCTTAGCCCATGAAGCTAAAATAAGTTCCAGCGCGCTAGCCATAAGGGCACGAGTGCGCTCTTATTCAGCACCAATACTGCGATTATCGCCAAAAAAAAACCATGAGTTAATACGGGAATTACGTTTTTTTTGTTTAATCATTATTCGCATGCGACCTAGAAGATATGTACAGTTTTCTGTCAGCAGTCGGCGCGCGGCGGCTTGTTGCAAGCTCCCCTCTTTTGCTCTCTACTCAGGCCTGTCCCGAGAAATAGTAGTTGCGCACCAAGGAAAATCACGAAGGAAAGAACAAAGGAGAGAACAAAGATACGGGAATTACGTCGGTATAGAAGTAGTCACTACACTTGGATTGACCATGTCAGCTCTATTGGTGGATCTGGCACCGGAACAAATTGCAGATAGAAATAGACTGTGCCACTGCATCGGAGCCATTCTTTTGCCGAGGAAATTTCGTCGCGCCCGAGTCCTTGGTCTCGCCGAGCTTTGTTTGTTTAGCCAAGGACGTTTGGCCGGACTGTCGTTAGTTACTTATGTAGTCATTATAACCTAGAAAATAATAGCTGTGCCGTCATCATAGCAAACCACCTAACATACCCATCGCCCCAAGAACAAAGATGACCACCAAAACTGTAACAATGCGGAACCCCCAAAAAAGATTGGCCTTCAAAAGAAAATCACGAACCATTGCAAGCCTTCCCGTTTCACTGTTGACCTGCGCTGCCGATGCGCGGAGAGCCTTGGGCGACCGCCATCTCGTGACCCTGTGGGCCTGGCGGCGCCCTCCGGGGCCCGCCCAGGAAGCGGGGTACCAACGCGAGCGCTCGGAACTCGCGGATGCGTGTCAGGAGACCGTTCGTACCGACCTGTCACAGCCTCATTAGCGAGCCCGCTCGGACGATAACGTAGTGGAGTGGGAAGGCACCTGAAAGTAAGCTACCGTCCTAGTGAGTCCCAAGTTGTTGTAAGGAGCTATCACCATCTGCACTCCCAGCGCCTCCTGAACCAGTGCTGTGATAGTGGTGCTGGGGGTGTCCAACAGACACAGGAACAGTCCCCAGAAGATTCCTATGCCCATCAGTGCGAAGGCGGTGATCGGGCGGATCCACGTTACACTAGGTTCTCTTTTGTCACGGGCGATCGGGATCGCGTTCGCGACGAGGATGCTGAGGTTGACGGTCACGAGCAGGGCGGCAATGATCCACCAGCGATATCCGTGCCGCGCCCGCACTGTGCCGCACGGCAGCGCGACGGCAACAATAGCGACGATCAGCGCGCGGCCGTAGCCGAAGATGGTCGTCCCGATCGAGAAGGCATAGTAATTGTAGCGCGGCGTCGCGATCGCGATGATTCCCACCACGGAGGCGACCCAGTGCACGAGATAAGCACCGGAGTTGGTCGGATGCCTGAAATTAGACTGGCGAGAGAGGATCTTCCACAGCGGGAACAGCTTCTGGTCACCGATCACCTTTCCAACTTCGTCCCGCGCAGTCAGTCAGTCGTATCTCACGGGAAATAGGAGGGAAACTCACCATACCCGTACGCGTACGTCTTCGCGAGCATGTTCCCGAGTGGCGAGAGCGAGATGAGGAGCGCAGCCGCAGAGACTGCCTTGGTGTTACCTATCAACTGTGCGAATCAGCCATGCAGCTCTCCAGCATCGCTTCGATGAACTTACCGAGGGGATTCCTTCGCTCTTGACGAGGGTCTCGTACGGTCGAACGACCATCTGAAAAGCAAAGATGTGGTCAGCAGCAAGAACTCGACGCATATCTGGAGCCCACGTACCAATGCTGCGTTGACCAGCACGTTCAGCAAAGTGACGAGCACGATCGCAATGACGCCTCCGTGGGTGATGATTCTCTTACGCGCATGGCCATCAAGCTCGCCCATAACCTATGCCATCTTTCGATCAGACCCGAGTCCGACCTTCACTCTTTCCCCGAGAGAATGATACATACGTACATAGAAAGGAATCTCCCAGCCTAGGTATGCGTACAGCGCCGCAAAGAAGCCGGTAATGATTCTCCACCCTTCGGCGGGATACGACCACGAGATGCCTTCATCGCTGTAGGTGAACGCGATGATGCAGCCGATGGAGATTAAGAGGACCTTGTAGATGGCGAACAGCCGGTTCAAGCGGAGCGTGAGGGATTTGTCGCGGTAGAGCACGAGCGACACGACGGTGATGACAATCACGGCCGTCACTTTGACGACGTGCTGGTTCAGCTGGTAAGGGTTCTTGGTCGTGGGACTGAACCCGGTCAAGAAGTTTTTCGCGAACCCGTATGAGTTCGTGTACGACGTCCCGACCAGCAGGAAGAAGAAAGAATAGGCCAGAACGGGAAGATATCGGATCCGCCGCGGGAGCAGCCGGCTGAATATCTGGTCGATCTGCGGCTCGGACGTCAGTATACGGGGAAGTAGCCATCAGCGGCTGTCATAGCTAACTTACATACAGCACATCCCCTCCATTGTGTGGCCAGGCCATTCCGTACTCGACGTAAACGTAGAAACTGGGTTGAATCGTAGTCAGCGAACAGCCACCCTACCTCCGCTAGGACGAACGCACCACGCGAGGGTGAACAATCCACCGGCGAACCAGACCCAGAGCGCCAAGTGCTGATTCCCGCACGCCCGAAGGACGATTGGAAAGTTCGTGAAGACGCCGGTACCGATCATGCGGTTGATCATCAAGCTGGCGACGTCGAAGCGGGTCAGGCCTTGCTGTGCGGGCTCCTGCTGCTGATCGGCTTCGACATCCCCCAAGTTGGCGGTGGGGCGGGGCGCCGCATCGTTGTGCTGAGTGACGCCACTGCTTGACCCGGGCCGAGGTAAGGATGCGCGCAGCATGGCCAGTGGGGAGAAGCAAGGAACCGGTACGGGCAGGGGTGATTATGGAGAACAAGAGGCCGAGGGAGAAGACGAGGATGATCGGGAAGCGATGAACATGATCCGTGGAAGAGGGATGGGAGGGAAGAAGTAGGAATCATTGAAGGCCGTAGATATTTCAGCCCGCTAGCCAGCCTGCAGCCAACAGCTTCTGCCGCAGACAGCACAGCCCCGAAGCGGACAGGGCCCGACAAGTGCTGGCTTAACGCGGACCGGTCTGGGGGTTTCAATTGTCGGATTACCTTATTCTATCTTCGCGGCGCTGTCCCCGTCGTATCCTGGCTAATGAACAACTAACCTCAAGCGCAGAATTGCGCCGAGCTGACCGCACTGGGTGACGAGCGATCTTGTTCAGCGAAGCAGATGACGGGTGAGAAAACAGACGGAAAGGCTGCCGCTGTCATTAAGTTGATACTTGCTTTGACTTTAACTTGAAGCAGAAGGAGACACAACTAGGATGATTGAGCGCCGCAAGAAAACGAAAAAGTAAAAAAAAGTAAAGGAAAAAAGAAGAAAAAAGTGCGCAGAACTGAATCCAACCCCACCCAAAGGACGTATGGGTTTCCTTTTTGCTCTGTCGGTTCGTTCATGGTCTGCATAATGCACGTACGTGCGATGCCAGGGGGTAGCTAGGTTCTTTGTTGAGGGGCCATCACAAGTACTCACTCTCTCACTCGTGGAGTGTCCTCGAAATAAAGTTTCTGGAAGGCGGGGATCCTGGACAAGATCCGTTGTGCCCCTGAACTTCCCTACCAGTTAGATGTAGCATAGCGGCCGACCCTACTTGGAGGACTAGTTTTTTTTGGTTTATTCATTACTCGCACGCGACCTAGATAGTTAATGGCGAGGCACACACAATCCAATTCCTGTCCGCAGCGCCGGGCGGTACTTACACTGAACGAAGGGTCGGCCTACCGCTTAATGCTGGTGGTGCCCGTACAGGATGCAGACGGCAGGGGTCTCAACAGTCTGGCCGGGCCAGTCCAGGTATCTCTTTTTTTTTTAATTCATTACTCGCATGCGACCAGTGTTGATCATGGCGAGCCTGGTTTTGGTGAACTTCCAAGCGTTTAATCGCAGGTTGAGAGGTCCCAAACCAATACTCCAGCAGTTTTTAACTAATGGTTGCTAGCCAAGGATAGGTTTAGTCAGGCAAATATCAAGTCTGAGACAAGTTTTTGCTATCTAGTCGAAGGTAGTGCGAGGTTTATCGATCCTCAACGTCGGGGTGAAGTTTGAAGACAGATTCCCACGCCTAGATTTTAAAGACTTCACTTGTCGACAGTTCCCCTCTAGAGCTCAAGGTTCGCAATCCACATGCTTCCCTAACAGTTCCAATCTGGTCGGCAAAAAGCCAGACCTCCACTTTGTTGCTGTTTTCAAGAGCAAGCGCGTATTGCTTCAAGCTTGCCCATCCTTCCTTCAGTGCATTGCTGCAGGATGAGGTTTATGGCTTCCCAGGCCCGCCAGTCCTGGCCTCGACCTGGAGTGGGTCCGCCGGTGGGCCCAGCGATCGACGGGGGTCTCGTGGTCCACTGGCGTTTTCGCCTATCTTGGGCCCAAGTGGGTTTGCAGGGTTTGGACTGCGACTACCTAGGCGGCCATTACTGGGAGCATTCGGCCACAACTACAACAACAGACAGAAATCGTGCACGCGCGGGGGAGCATCGGAAAGGGAAGTGAAACAAGTTTATCTAAAATTCTGTTCATCGGGGAAGAGATGTAAGCGAAATCCGGTGGGCATTTTTGTTAGGGCGCGAGGTTTGGGGCTTGCTCCCGCTACCGTTGAGCGAGTGAGTGGAGGATATTCGGGGGCTAGTGCTTTTAGTTCTCGTTGTCGTCTCAGTAGCTAGACTTCTTCTCACTACTCCTCTGAAGAATAGACACGCTTTCATCTACTACACGAACAATTTTTTGGGTTGTGAGTGGGATCCGGTTGTGGGCAAATGGAGATGAGCTGGTCGCAGATCCTCATTCTGGTTGACGAAGTGTGAGGGAAGGAGACGTCTGATTGCGTTTTCCATTAAGCCAATTCCAAAGGTTGTTACTGTACTGATGTTCTGACCCTCGTTACAGGCCACCAGCTTCTACACATCAGCACCTGCCATCAGATACAAAAGACTGACATCTCTTACATCGCCCATCTCATTCTTTCGTCTTCTGCGCAACCGCTTTCCCATCAATCGGATGCCACACAAAGCTGATCATATTGCGGCTTGAAGCAGAAGCCGCCAAACCCGCAAACAGTTGGCTGCTTTCACCAAAACATTCACCTCTAGCTCGGGAAAGGGAGGCATCTGCTGGGGGGCGGAATGGTTTGCTAAAAGGGTAATGCAGTTGGGGGCTCGGGTGGTGCGTAGGGGTCATAGCTGGTATCGCTGTCTGGCGTCGTGGGTACGTAGTGACTGCTGGTTGCTGATGGCAAAACCGCTGCTGGGCTACCCTGTTGGCGGTTGTCCTTCGATCCACGGGGGAGCCGATGCTTTGGTTTGTTTGCGGGCGCTCGACTTGCGATTCTCGGGTGAGCCGTCTGGTCGGGTTGTTGCGCGGGCGGTTGACTGGCGGTCTCCTCAGAGTTACTTAAAGCATTTTTGCTCATACTATGTACCTAGTACTAGCACAGGCCTGCGGGCCAGCCAGACTATTGAAACCCCTGATCGCGTGCGACCTATATCAGGGCGATGTACACACTGTCGGGTTCCAGTCCGCAATCCGCCTCGACCTCGGTCGGTCTGCAGGCGAATCGTTGCAATCCCCTTTACCCCTAACCCAAGATGATAGATACTCACCAAGGAAATTGCAAGGGAAAGACAAAGGAAAGAACAAAGGAAAGCCGTCTTCAACTCGTACTCCTTCCGCGGACGCCATGAAGGAGGGCGTGGGGGGAACAGGCGGCTGTTCCTCACCTCCGGCACCCAGCTCCTCGGCCTCCGCCCTCCCCTCTCCTCATTTCCTTCCCTCCGCTCCCGGAGTTCCCACTCTGGCGCCTCGCTCTCCGCGTCTTCTTCAGCCGGGGCTGGGACCAGTCTCCCGGCCCCACATCCGAGACGGTGGTGGTGAGGAAGTCCACCGCCGCCAGGGGTCTCAATAGCCCGGCCGGCCTGCGGGCTTTTGGGACGGCCCAGCCCGGGTCGGGGTTTCTGATGACCCAGTCCGGCTGGGTGGGGCCAGCGCCCGGACTGCCTTGGCCCGGGTCGGCCGGCGGGCGCCCACGGGCCAACGCTAGGACTAGTGGTTAAAAAAATTATTGTCACACATGGCAACTCCACCATCTCTTCTCCAATTAACAATTCTTTAGATAATCCTGTTTTCCTTATCTCCCCGGTGCTCTCCCGCGTATGTTCGATTTTCCGTCCGTTGTTGTGTCGGTGACCGAAACCACCCAGTAACAGGTTAGGTGTTGCCCAAAACCCGAAAACCCACCTGATTTCCCTCACAACTCCACCATCTCTTCTCCGATTAATAGAGTTTTTGAATAATCTTGATAGCCTTATGTTTTCGGTGCTCTTTCGGGTATGTACGATTTCCCGTCTGTTATTGTGGTGGCGGCCGAAGCTCCCAGTAATAGGAAACCCATCTACAACACTAGAAATGCCACTGGGTTTCGCTTACAGTTCCAACATCTGTTCTCCGATTAACAGGATTCTTGGATAATCTTGTTCGCCTTATATTTCCAGTGCTCTGCAGGGTATATATGATTCTATATACATGTTATTGTGGCGGGTGCTGGGGGCTTCCAGCAATGCTTTAGTTGTAGTCGAAAACCTGGAAACCCACTTGCCGCCCAAGATAGTAGAACGCTAGTGGATCATGAGATCTCCCTCGTTTTCCCGCCCCGCCGGCCGACCTGGTCCAGACCAGGCCGGCGCCAAAAAAGACGGTGAGCCCGCGGGCCGTGGACTAGCGTGGACTATGTCTCGCAGACCAGACCAGGCCGAGGCCAGGACTGGCCCGGCCGGACTGTTGAGACCCCTGAGCGCCGCTTGGCTACACCTTTCACGGAGCTTAAACCGGTCTTTCTCCCGAACCTCCGCCCACAGGATTTTCTGTTAGGCCTTCCAACGGGGGCAGTCTTTGAAGATGTGCTCCTGCGTTTGTGTCCTGTACGGGCACCACCAGTATTGGGCGGGCGCCCGATGCCCAGTGCTGGTGGTGCAAGTGCCCCTCGCAAACGAGAAACCACCTCTTCAAGGTGTGCCCGTAATGGAAGGTGCAGCAAAAGGTGCTTTGGGCGGAGGTGCAGAAGGAGACGGGAAGGTGGAAGAGCCGGTGGAAGATCCGGGACCTACTTGCCGACAAAAGTGCGGAAAGGCAGTGCTGGACTTCCTCACCGCAACGGATGTGGGAAGGCTGGCGCCACCTGTGGAAGAAGACGGCGCCGGGAGTCAGACTTCAGAATGGGAGCTCCGAGAGCGCAAGGAGCGGGAAGAGGAACAGGAGGCGGAGGCGGAGGAGCTGGGTGCTGCGGAAGGCTCGGGCACCAGAGAGGAACTACCGCTGTTCTTACCCACGCCCTCCTTCATGGCATCGGCAGGCGAGGAGTAGGGGGACGGGGTGCGCTTTCCTTTATTTCTTTCCCTTTGTCAAGTTCCTTGGGCGCGTTTATTTCTTTTCTTGGGACAGGCCGGGCAAAGGGAAGCTTGCAACGAGCCGCTACTGCGCGGACTGCGGACAGGAAAACCGGGCAAAATGTACGCCGCCATGACCTATATAGGTCGAATGCGAGTATGATTAAACAAAAAAAAAAAGCTCCAGGTTCTGGCCGGTAAGGCGGTGACACGTCTTCAGCAGGTAGAACCTAGAGGGGAGCCTCTTGGAGCTACCAGCCACCGCTCCGTCTGACCACTGCTTGCTGGACAACCTGTACTTCTTGCAGGTAACGTTTAACGCGGCTTCCGTCCGGCGCCTGGCTTCTGCCCACTTCTTCACCGAGATCTCCCTCTTGAGGTGTGCGAGAGACCCGGGTGGAGGCATTTGCCTTGTGCTGTACCGATCCGAGGACCGTAGCCATCCTACCCACAAGCGCCGGGTTCCTCTGGCGCGAGTTTGGCCCTCCAATTGGTTTTTGAAGCGAGATGTTTCGATGCCAATGAAACAGTGAGTGCTCGACAGTGAGCAAGGAAGGTGATAACAACGCGGAGTTAACCCACACAACGACAAGCCCACCCCACCTGTACATGGGATTGGGAATCACCGGCTGCTGCTCTTCCCGAAGGCGCTGAGGAACTCGATCTTATCGCGGATGAGGCTGCGCTCCAGGAGGATATTGTCTGCCTTGGGCAGCAACCATGGCTCAGCCGGGAATGATGTGTTGCCAACACTCGCAAGTTGCGACCGCAAACCTAATTGTAGGCGTTTGATACTTCGTGTCAGTACAGGCCGCCGTACCGGTGTGCGGCAGTGCCACACCAGGAAAACACCTATTGTAGAGAGATGGCTTTTCCGACTGGAGAAACCTGTCCAGTCAACCCAACGAAAATTCGATGAGTTCTAGCCATCATGCCACCGCTCAGTTTCCAGTACCTAGTAATCTAGAAACTACTGAGACTCGAAATCTTGGCCGTTGGGGCGAGGATTGCATCTGGGAGAGCAGTGCCCTTTGATCTTGCAGAGAAAAGACTTCCACTGCAAAATGCCAATTCTCTCGCAGCTGTCTTACTCCTTGCCGACATAGTTATCTTTCACCTCCACAACATTAAAGAGGTTATTGCTCTGGGGCTATAGCAGTGTGATGTAAATACGTTCGAAGAGGGGACTGGAAGTGTACGAGACCATGGCACCGGTGGATGTGGAGGAGCAGCTTATTGAAGCCACGGATGGAGGCAAGACGAATACCCTGCTCGAACTACGCGAGATTGAAGGAGAGAGAAGTACCGGATGGGAGAGAAAAGAGGTAGGTACATACCTAGTTAGTCGCTGCTTAGATTGAACATGTCAGACTCAGTCGCTCCATTGGTAAATCTGTCACCGGGATAGAAATAGACCATGGCAAATAGTAGGATCTCGCGGAGGATGTTTGACTAGCATTAGCTATCACAATTTGGAAAATAGTGTGGCTGTGCCGGCATCCGGGAACGGACTAACGTGCCTAAAGCATGAATGCCGCACCCAAAAAAACGGCAATTGACTCCCATACCCATACCACACTTTTTTTGGCGAGTGATAGAAAATGACGACATGAAATAAAACACAGTACACAGAGTAGTACGCAGTTAAGGCTATGGATTTTACTCGCAGTGCTGCAGAGGGTCAGGCCAAGCATCACCATCGCGATCAGATGGTGCCCAGCACATAAAGGGATTCCAGGTAATGAGAAGGCCGACGAGTGGGCTAAGCTCGCGGCAGAGAAGCCAGATGCCGGTGGGGTAGAATGGCTACGATACTCAGACCGGGCGGAGGTGCGCGCGATGCCATTGTCACAACTCCTGGCACACCACAAGCGAGAAATTTCCGAGAAGAAGCAACAAGAAGCCCGACAATTGGCTGAAGGTCGGGCCTCCAGGAGGAAGTACAGGATGCCGAGCAGACAGAAGCTGGACGGCACGGCTGCTGGTAGCTCCAAGAGGCTTGCCTCAAGATTTTACCAACTGAAGACAGGGCACTGCCTCACCGGACAGTACTTGCACTGGACGAGGAATCGGCTCACCGCTCAGTGCTGGTGATGTCGGTGCCAGACTCAGACTTGGGGTCACCTCTTCAAGGTGTGTCCTGAGTGGAAGGAACAGCAGAAGATCCTGTGGGCAGAGGTGTGGGCGGAGGTGGGGAGAGGGAAGAGCAGGTTCAAGATCGGGGACCTCCTTGCCGACGAGAAGAGCAGTCAGGCGGTGTTAGACTTCCTCTCCACCACAGATGTGGGAATTCTGGCCTCGGCTGAGGAAGATGCAGGGAGCAATGCGTTTGAGTGGGAGCGCAGGGAGCGCAGGGAGCGGGAAGAGGAGAGGAGGGCGGAGGCGGAGGAGCCGGGTGTCTGGGAGGAACCGGCACTGTCTCTCCCCACACCGGCGTTCATGGCATCTGCGGGGGAGGAGTATGGGCGGGCGCGCTTTGTTTTTGGTCTCTCTTTTCCTTCCTTTCTTCTTTCTTTTTCGGCCTTGGCTCCCTTTGTTCTTTCCTTTGCGATTTCCTTGGTGCGCATCTGCTCTTTCTTGGGACAGGCCGGACGGAGGGAAAAGGAGCTTGCAACGTGCCGCCATGCGAGTATACTAAACAAAAAAAAAAGTAATGGATTTTACTCTAGCCTTTTTTTATTGAACAGCAGGGCTTAGTTCTACCATCGGGGCGGGGTCCCTGCACCGCGTTGCCAAGATCTCCCTTCTGCTTGCGCATTTTGGTAGGGCGGTGTTGAAAGAATATCGATTCGGTGGTGAAGATCAAGATCAAGTATATTGAACAAGTATATAGGACAGGAAGAGAAGTACAAGAAGAGCAGCAGATATCCCTTCTTACTTCCCCGCTCTTGCGTAAACGTGTCCTCAACAAAACTGTAAGGCAGAAGCGCCAAACCTAAAGACTGTCTCGGCGCGAGAAGCATTTCCAACAGGCGGCCTCATGGGACAACAGTATGCGGTGGTTCAACACGCTCGACTTCCATTCTGTTTGGAGTCAGTGGGTGGGACTGCCACCAAAGGTATCCAAAGACGCCCTCAAGCTCTGCCTCCGCTTTACCGTAGCCTCTCTTCTAACATCCAACCAGCTTGTTAGTCAGGCCAACGGTGGGAGAGGCTCTCAGTGATCAACGCTGTTACAAAGATTACATTTTCTATCACTCGCCAAAAAAGGGTGGCACCGGAGACCCCTAAATTTTGGGTGTACAGGAGTCAATTCCACAGAAACGGGTGGTATGGGAGTCAATAGCCGGAAAAAAAACATCGAAAATAAAGATGGCCCCCCAGCACTCTATAAAACAATACAGAACCCCTCAAAAAAGATTGGCTTTCAAAAACCCTCCCCCCCCCCAAATTACCCACCAGTCCAAGCCCTTCCCGTTTCATTGTTGATCCGCGCTGCCGGTGCAGAAGAGCCTTAGCCCCCTGCCATCTCATGGCCGTGCGCGTCTGACTCAACCGGCGGCACCCTCCGCGGGCCACCCAGGAAGCGGGGTACCAACGCGAGCACGCGGAAGTCGCTGATGCGTGTCAGGAGTCCGTTCGTACCGACCTGCCACAGCCAGTTAGCGAGCCCGCTCAGACGATAACGTGGAGTGGCAACTCACCTGCAAGTAAGCCACCGTCTGTGTGAGTCCTGAGTGGTCGCAGGGGGTGATCTCCATCTGCACGCCCAGTGCCTTCTGGACCAGTGTTGGGACTGCGGTGCTGCGGGTGTCCAGTAGATACAGGAGCAGTCCCCAGAGGATTCCTATGCCCATCAGTGAGAAGGCGGTGATGGGGCGGATCCACGTCTTTCCGGGGTCACTGTCACCGCGGGCAATCGGGATCGCGTTCACGACGAGGACGCTGAGGTTGACGATCACGAGGAGGGCGGCGATGATCCACCAGCGATATGTGTGCCGAGTCTTCACTGCGCCGCACGGCAGTGCGACGGCAATGATTGCGACGATCAACGCGCGGCCGTACCCGAAGATGGACGTCCCGATCGAGAAGACGTAGGAATTGTAGTGCGGCGTCGCGACCGCGATGATTGCCACCACGCAGGCGACCCAGTGCACGAGGTAGGCACCGGAATTGGTCGGATGCCTGAATTTGGACTGGCGTGAGAGGATTTTCCACAGCGGGAACAGCTTCTGGTCGCCGATCACCTTTCCAACTTCATTCCACACATTCAGTCAGTCGTATCTCATGGGCATATGGGAAGTATGGAGGGAAACTCACCATAACCATACTCGTACGTCTTCGCGAGCATGTTTCCGAGCGGCGAGAGCGAGATGAGTAGCGCGACCGCAGCGGTTGGCTTCGGGTTTACTGTCATCTATGCGAATCAGCCGTCCAGCTCTCCTGCGTTGTTGCGACGAACTTACCGCGGGGATTCCTTCGCTGCGGACGAGAGTTTCGTACGGTAGAACGACCATCTGAAAAGCAAAGATGTGGTCAGCAGGAAGATCTCGACGCATTTCTCGAGTCCACGTACCACTGCCACGTTGGCCAGCATGTACAGCAAGGTGACGAGCGCGATTGCTGCGATACCTCCCTGCGTGAGGGTCCTTTTACGCGCCTGGCCATCAAGCTCCCCCATGACCTATGCCATCGTTCAATTAGACTCGAGTCCGACCTTCGTTCTTCGAGAGAACGACACGTACGTAGAAAGGGATCTCCCAGCCTTGGTAGGCGTACAGCACCGCCAAGAGGCCGGTAGCGGTTCTCCACCCTTCGGCGGGATGCGACCACGAGATGCCTTCGACGCTGTAGGTGTACGCGATGACGCAGCCGATGAAGATTAAGAGGACCTTGTAGACGGCGAACAGCCGGTTCAAGCGGAGCGCAAGGGTCTTGTCGCGGTAGAGCACGAGCGACACAACGGTGATGACAATCACGGCCGTCACTTTGACGGCGTGCTGGTTCAACTCGTACGGATCTTTTGTCGTGGGACTGAACCCGGTCAGGAGGTTCTTCGCGAATCCGTACGAGTTCGTGTAGGACGTCCCGATCAACAGGAAGAAAGTCGAATAAGCTAGAACTGGGAGGTATCGGATCCGCCGCGGAAGCAGCCGGCTGAATATCTGATCGATCTGCGGCTCGGACGTCAGCACACGGGGCAGTAGCCACCAGCAACCGTCATAGCCAGCGTACATATAGCACATCCCCTCCATTGTGCGGCCATGCCATTCCGTACTCGACGTAGACGTAAAAACTAGGTTGAATCATGGTCAGCGAAACAGCCACCCTCTCTCCGCTAGGACGAAAGCGCGGACAGCGGACAGGAACCGGACAAAATGTGCACCTCCATAGCCTACATAGGCTCAATGCGAGTGTGGTTAAACAAAAAAGCAAAATCCGCTAGGACGAACGCACCACGCGAGGGAGAACAGTCCACCGGCGAACCAGACCCAAAGCGCCAAGTGCTGATTTCCGCATGCCCAGAGGACGAAGGGAGGGTTCGTGAAGATACCGGTTCCGATCATGCGGTTGATCATGAAGCTGGCGACGTCGAAGCGGGTTAGGCCTTGTGGCGCGGGCTCCTGCTGCTGGTCGGCTTCGACATCTTTCGAGTTGGTAGTGGTGGAGCTGGGCGCTGCGTCTGTGTGCGGAGTGATGCCGCCGCTCGACTCGGACCGCGGTGAGGATGCACGCGACATGGCGGAGCCGGTACGGGCCTGGTAGTTATGGAGATCAAAAGACAGAGGGAGAAGGTGAGGATGGCCAAGAAGCGACGAACAGGATGTGAGGAAGAGAGACGGGAAGGAAGTAGGAATCACTGAGGGCTACAGTCAGAGAGCCAGCCAGTCAGTAGTCAGCCACCTCCGTCGCCGTCTCCGAGACCGCACAGCCCCGAAGCGGACAGGGCCCGACAGGTGCTGGCTTAACGAAGACCGATCCGGAGGGAGGGAGGGAGGGGAGGGGGGGCACACAGCATCGCAACTATCTTCCGTTGGTCCGGGGTCTCCAATGGTCGGATCTCCAAACTGCATCGCCGCGACGCATCCCCCATCGTGTCCCGGCCAACGAATAGCGACCGACGAACAGAGAACGTCAGGCGCAGATTGTGCTGAGGTGGCCGCCTGGGGGACGAGCGGTCTGATTCGGCGAAGCAGGAAGCGGATGGTGGAAACATCTAAGAAGGCTGTCACTGTCTGGATACTTGCTGTTGATTTTTATCAAACAGAGGTGCTCGGGATGCAGTGCGGGAGCAGAAGGAGACGGAACCAGGATGATTGAGCACCGCGAGGAAAAAGAAAAAAAAAGTGCGCAGAACGCCACCTTACGGTTGGATGGGTTTCCTTTTTGCTCTGTCGGCTGCATGAGGCGCGCACGTTAGACACCTACATACATAGGCATCTTTGCTGAGAGCCATCACGAGCCCTCACTCGCTCACCCGTGCAGCGTCCTCGAGATAAGGTTTCTGGCGTTTCGAGTGTCAGGGAAGGGAAGGAGATCCTGGAAAAATTGTGTCCCGGCCCTACATAAACTCTCCTTCTGCTAGTCCGACCCTGGCTGCAGGGATTATATCTTATGTAGTGTAGAGTAGATTTTTTTTTTGTTTATTCATTACTCGCATGCGACCTTATAAGATCATGGCGAGATTATGTACAGTCCGAGAGTAGAGTAGATTGAGGACATCCTTAGTTAAGTAGCGAAAGGGTTACATAGATAGTCACTGGAGCAGTTTTTTGTTTTTCTTTTTTGTTCGTACACGCATACAGCTTATGTCGACTATGGTGGCGTACCATTTTTTTAAAACAGATTCCTGTCCACTGTCCGCTGACGGCCTGTTGCGATTCCACCTGCCCAGCCTGCCCTCCGCCCTGGCCTGTCCTGGTGGTGGGTTCGGCATCGGCGATTGGGAAGAGACTGGAGCGTGCGCCTCGGAACTCAGGCAGGATGGGGACTGCGGTCTTACTGGAGGAGCCGGAGGCGCTCGACGCCGATATGATGAGGATGAGGCAAGGGCCAAGACAGAAGCCAAGCGCCGGAGGCTGTTTACCGATGGCTCACGGCCCGACAGTGGAGCCGGATATGCGGTCACGTGGCAGAACGGGCAAGACTGTATGGGCATCAAAATCCACATGGGCGTCAACCAGGAAGGCAACGATGCACAATGCGCCGCCCTCGCCACTGAAAACTGCGGCAAGTAGTAGGGTCATTCCCTTCGCCGAGAAATTTCGTCGCGCCGAGCCCTTCGTCACGCCGAGCGTTCTTCGTCGCGCCGAGCTTCTTTTCACCGAGGATATTTGGCTGACTGTCATTAGTCATTACAATTTGGAAAATAGTGTGTATCGGCATCCCAAGATGTACTAACGTATCTACCTAGCGCAGGAAATGCCGCCCCCAAAAACGCAAAAAAAAACATCAGAAACAAAGACACTCTCCACCAGTGCAAGCCCCTCCGTTTCACTGTTGCCCCGCGCTGGAGGTGCGCAGGGAGCCTTGGACCACTCCCATCGCGTGACTGTGCGCACATGGCTCCGCAGGCGGCGCCCTCCGCGGCCCGCCCAGCACGCGGGGTACCCACACGAGAACGCGGAATTCACCGATGCGTGTCAGGAGCCCGTTTGTACCGACCTGCCACAGCCAGTTAGCGAGCCCGCTCAGACGATATCGTGGTGGAGTGGGAACGCACCTGAAAGTAAGCCACCGTCCGAGTGAGTCCCGAGCGGTCGCAAGGGGTGATCTCCATCCGCACGCCCAGCGCTTTCTGGGCTGGTGTTGTGACTGCGGCGCTGGGGGTGTCCAACAGACACAGGAACAGCCCCCAGAGGATTCCGGTGCCCATCAGTGAGAAGGCGGCGATGGGGCGGATCCACAGATTAATATCACTGGGAGCGATCGGGATCGCAGTCACGATGAGGGCGCCGATATTAACGATCGCGAGCAGGGCGGCGATGATCCACCAACGATATTTGTGCTGCGTCTGCACTGCGCCGCACGGCAGCGCGACGGCGATGATGGCGACGATCAGCATGCGGCCGTAGCTGTAGATCGTCGTCCCGATCGAGAAGGCGTGGAAATTGTAGTGCGGCGTCGCAATCGCGATGATTCCCACTACGCAGGCGACCCAGTGCACAAGGTAGGCACCGGAATTGGTCGGATGCCTGAATTTGGACTGGTGAGAGAGGACCTTCCACAGCGGGAACAGCTTCTGGTCGCCGATCACCTTTCCAACTTCATTCCACACATTCAGTCAGTCGTATTTCATGCGAAATATGGAGGGAACCTCACCGTAGCCGTACGCGTACGTCTTCGCGAGCATATTTCCGAGCGGTGAGAGCGAAATGAGGAACGCGACCGCAGCGGTTGCCTTGGGGTTTACTGTCATCTGTGCGAATCAGCCGTCCAGCTCTCCGTCGTTGTTTCGACGAACTTACCGCGGGGATTCCTTCGCTGTTAACGAGAGTTTCGTACGGTAGAACTACCATCTGAAAAGCAAAGATGTGGTCAGCAGGAAGATCTTGACGCATTTCTCGAGTCCACGTACCACTGCCACGTTGGCCATCATGTACAGCAAGGTGACGAGCGCGATTGCTGCGATGCCTCCCTGCGCGAGGGTCTTCTTACGCGCCTGGCCATCAAGCTCCCCCATGACCTAAGTCACCGTTCGATTAGACTCGAGCCTGACCTTCGCTCTTTCTCCGAGAGAACGACACGTACGTAGAACGGAATCTCCCATCCTTGGTAGGCGTACAGCACCGCAAAGAAGCCGGTAACGATTCTCCACCCTTTGGCGGGATATGACCACGAGATGCCTTCAACGCTGTAGGTGAACGCGATGATGCAGCCGACGGAGATTAAGAGGACCTTGTAGATGGCGAACAGCCGGTTCAAGCGGAGCGTGAGGGATTTGTCGCGGTAGAGCACGAGCGACACGACGGTGATGACGATCACGGCCGTCACTTTGACGCCGTGCTGGTTCAACTCGTACGGGTCTTTTGTCGTGGGAGCGAACCCGGTCAAGAAGTTCTTCGCGAAGCCGTACGAGTTCGTGTAGGACGTCCCGATCAGCAGGAAGAAAGTCGAATAGGCCAGAACGGGGAGGTATCGGATCCGCCGCGGGAGCAGCCGGCTGAATATCTGATCGATCTGCGGCTCGGACGTCAGTATACGGGGCAGTAGCCACCAGCGACCGTCATAGCCAGCGTACATATAGCACATCCCCTCCATTGTGCGGCCATGCCATTCCGTACTCGACGTAGATGTAGAAACTGGGTTGAATCATCGTCAGGGAAACAGCCGCCAAACCTCCGCTGGGACGAACGCACCACGCGAAGGAGAACAGTCCACCGGCGAACCAGACCCAAAGCGCTAAGTGCTGATTTCCGCATGCCCAGAGGACGAAGGGAGGGTTCGTGAAGATACCGGTCCCGATCATGCGGTTGATCATGAAGCTGGTGACGTCGAAGCGGGTCAGGCCTTGTGGTGCGGGCTTCTGCTGCTGGTCGGCTTCGACATCTTTCGAGCTGGTGGTGGTGGAGCTGGGCGCTGCGTCTGTGTGCGGAGTGATGCCGCCGCTCGACCCGGACCGCGGTGAGGATGCGCGCGACATGGCGGAGCCGGTACGGGCAGGGATAGTTATGGAGAACAAAAGACAGAGGGAGAAGGTGAGGATGGCCAAGAAGCGGCGAACAGGATCCGAGCAAGAGAGACGGGGAAGAAGTAGGAATCTTTGAGGGCTGCAGTCAGAGAGCTAGCTAGTCAACAGTCAGCCTGTCCGCTTCGGGGCCGTGCGGTCTCGGAGCGGCGACGGGAGTGGGCCAGACAGGTGCTGGCTTAACGCGGACCGATCTGGAGGGAGGGAGGGAGGGGCGCACAGCATCGCAACAATCTCCCGCTGGCCCGGGGTCTCCAATGGCCGGATCACCAAACCATCACCGTGATGCCACCCCCATCGTGAACAGCGACCGACGAACAGAGAACGTCAGGCACAGATGGTGCTGAGTTGACCGCCTAGGGAGACGAGTGATCTGATTCGGCGAAGCAGGCGACGGATGGTGAAAACATCCAGGAAGGCTGTCGCTGTCTCTGGATGCTTGCTGTTGTTTCAATCTAACAGAGGTGCTCGCGGTGCCGTGCGGGGGAACCAGGATGATTGCGCACCGCGGGGAAAAAGAAAGAAAAAAGCGCGCAGAAGGCCTCCCTACGGCTGGATGGGATCCCTTTTTGCTGTCGGCTGCTTGAGGCGCGTACGTTAGATAGATATGTTTTTTTTTTATTCATACTCGCATGCGACGTTAGATAGATATGTATGTACCAAGGTACCTTTGCTGAGAGACATCACTCGCTCACCCGTGCAGTGTCCTCGAAATAAAGTTTCTGGCACTTCGCGTGTCGGGAGGATCCCGGGCCCTTCTTCTAGAGTCATCATACTCTATGTATCTATCTACCAGTTGTGTATGCATAGCGGCCGATCCTGGTTGCAGGGACTACTTAGGTACATATGGAGTGTAGAGTAGACTGATTACATCCTATCTAGTTAAATAGCGAAAGGGTATGTACATAGATAACAGATAAACACTGGAGCAGTTTTTTGTTTTTTTGTTTATTCGTGCACGCATGCAGCCTATGTCGACGCACCATTTTTTAAAAAAACATATTCCTGTCCACTGTCCGCTGACGGCCTGTTGCGGCTCCACCTGCCCTCCGCCCTGGCCTGTCCCGGTGGTGGGTTCGGCATCGGCGATTGGGAAGAGACTGGAGCGTACACCTTGGCACTCAGGCGGGATGGGGACTGCGGTCTTACTGGAGGAGCCGGAGGCGCTCGACGCCGATATGATGAGGATGAGGCAGGGGCCGATACAAAAGCCGAGCGCCCAGGCAGTGCCTCGCCATGTTTACCGATGGCACGCAACTCGACAGCCGGAGAAGCAGTCACGTCGGACGCGTGGCGTCGGGAGATCCCTAGCCCAGGCCAGAAGTACCTGATCCAGGCGACAAAGCACATCGCGACGCGAGGGAGGGCCTGTCTGGGTATCACCACTGAGATCTGGTGGTGTCCGACACAAGAAAGCCCCAGGGAACGAGAAAGACGATGAGTGGGCCAAGCTCGCGATAGAAGAACCGGACGCACATGGCGTGGAGTGGATACATGCCGGTACGCGGCGGATTCCACTCCCACGCTCCCTTGCACAACTCAAGAGGGAGATCTCGGAGAAAAAAGTGGGCTGAAGCCCGCCGCTGGGCGGGAAGCCGGGCTTTAGCCAAGAATACACAATGCCGCGTGAGCAGTGGCCGGACAAGACAGCGGCTAGGAGATCCAAGAGGCTATGTAGCCCCAGGTTCCGCCCAGATGAAGACGGTGCACTGCCTCACAGGGATCAGCCTAGTGTCAAGTGCTGGTGATGTCCATGCAGGACGCAGACGCGGGAGCACTCTTTCAAGAACTGCCCCCACTGCCCAGCAAAAGGCTCTGTGGGCGGGGGTGCGGAAGGAAACGGAGGGGGGAAGGACCGGTTCAAGATCGGGGACCTCCTTGCTGGTGCAAGGCGCAGCGAGTTGGCTCTGGACTTCCTCTCCCCGCGGATGTGGGGAGGCGGGTCCCTGTCGCGGCTGAGGGAGACGCGCATAGTGAGGCTTCAGTGTGGGAACTCTCCAGGAGCGGAGTGAAAAGGAAGAGAGGAGGCATGAGGCTGAGGAGCTGGGTGCGAAGGAGCTTGCAAAGTCCCGCCTCCGTGCGGACAACCGCCAGGAAACGGTTCCCCATCAGGCAAATACATAGAGAGATGTTTTCCGACAGGAGAAGCCTGTCCAGTTAACCCAGCAAAAATTCGACATCCTGTCAGCGCTCGGTTTCTAGGATCTACTATGTGAGACTCGAAATCTGGGCTGTGGAGATCTTGCAAAGCAAGACTTCCACTACAAATGGCAATTCTCTCGCAGCTACCTTCCCCCTTGTTGAAATATTTTCCACCTCTACAGCATTGAAGAAGTTCCTACACCAGAAAGTTGGAAGTGTGATGTAAATACATATGTTCGAAGAGGGTGGACTGGAAGTGTATGAGACCATGGCACCAGTGGATACGGAGGAGCAGCTTGTTGCGGTTGCAGGTGAATAGCTTGCTCGAACTGCACGAAATTGAAGAGCAACTGCACCAGCAGCTATGCGCAGCGCATGAGGTTTTGGAAGAGAGTAGTACCAGATGAGGAGAAGAGGGAGGTAATTAGTCACTGTTTGGATTGACCATATCGATCACAGTCGCTCCGTTGGTAAACCCGACACCAGAACGAATCGCAGATAAAAAAAGACCGTGGCAACTGCAGTAGGGTCACTCCCCTTTGCCGAGAAATTTCGTCGCGCCGAGCGTTCTTTGTCGCGCCACAAGCTTCGTTTCGCTAAGGTAATTTGGCTGGACTAGATATCATTCATCATAGAGATAATATATTATATATACTTATAGTGTGTGTGTCACCCCAAGACGCACCAACGTCACCAACGCAAGAATGCCGCCTAAAACGCATAAAAAACATCAGAAACAAAGACACTCTCCACCACCCTTCGTTTCACTGTTGCCCCGCGCTGGGGGTGCGCAGAGAGCCTTGGACCACTTCCATCTCGTGGCTGTGCGCGTATGGCTCCAAAGGCGGTGCCCTCCGCGGCCCGCCCAGCACGCGGGGTACCAACGCGAGCACGCGGAAGTCGCTGATGCATGTCAGGAGTCCGTTCGTACCAACCTGTCATAGCGGGTTAGCGAGACCCCTCAGACGATATCGTGGTAGAGTGGGAACGCACCTGAAAGTAAGCCACCGTCCGGGTGAGTCCCGAGTGGTCGCAGGGGGTGATCTCCATCCGCACGCCCAGTGCTTTCTGGACCGGTGTTGTGACTGCGGTGCTGGGGGTGTCCAACAGATACAGGAACAGCCCCCAGAGGATTCCGGTGCCCATCAGTGAGAAGGCGGCGATGGGACGGATCCACGGATTACTATCGTTGGAATCGATCGACATCGCGGTCATGACGAGAGCGCCGATATTGACGATCGCGAGCAGGGCGGCGACGATCCACCAGCGATATCTGTGCGGCGTCTGCACTACGCCGCACGGCAGCGCGACGGCGATGATGGCGACGATCAGCATGCGGCCGTAGCTGTAGATCGTCGTCCCGATCGAGTAGGCGTAATAATTGTAGTGCGGCGTCGCGATCGCAATGATTGCCGCCACACAGGCGACCCAGTGCACGAGGTAGGCACCGGAGTTGGTCGGACGCCTAAAATTGGACTGGCGAGAGAGGATCTTCCACAGCGGGAACAGCTTCTGGTCGCCGATCGCCTTTCCAACTTCATCCCATGCAGTCAGTCAGTCGCATCTCACGGGAAATGGAGAGAAACCCACCGCAACCGTACGCGTACGTCTTCGCGAGCATGTTTCCGAGTGGCGAGAGCGAAACGAGGAACGCGACCGCAGCGGTTGCCTTGGGGTTTACTGTCATCTGTGCGAATCAGCCGTCCAGCTCTCCGTCGTTGTTTCGACGAACTTACCGCGGGGATTCCTTCGCTGTTAACGAGAGTTTCGTACGGTAGAACTACCATCTGAAAAGCAAAGATGTGGTCAGCAGGAAGATCTCGACGCATTTCTCGAGTCCACGTACCATTGCCACGTTGGCCAGCATGTACAGCAAGGTGACGAGCGCGATTGCTGCGATGCCTCCCTGCGTGAGGGTCTTCTTACGCGCCTGGCCATCAAGCTCCCCCATGACCTAAGTCACCGTTCAATTAGACTCGAGCCCGACCTTCGCTCTTCCTCCGAGAGAACGACACGTACGTAGAAAGGGATCTCCCAGCCTTGGTAGGCGTACAGCACCGCCAAGAAGCCGGGAACGATTCTCCACCCGTTGGCAGGATGCGACCACGAGATGCCTTCGACGCTGTAGGTGTACGCGATGATGCAGCCGATGGAGGCTAAGAGGACCTTGTAGACGGCGAACAGCCGGTTCAAGCGGAGCGCAAGGGTCTTGTCGCGGTAGAGCACGAGCGACACGACGGTGATGGCAATCACGGCCGTCACTTCGACGACGCGCTGGGCCAACTCGTAAGGGCTATTAGGCCCGAGGTTGAACCCGATCAGGAGGATCCTCGCGAATGCGTACGAGTTCGTGTACGACGTCCCGATTAGCAGGAAGAAAGACGAATAGGCCAGAGAGGGAAGATATCGGATCCGCCGCGGAAGCAGCCGGCTGAATATCTGGTCGATCTGCGGCTCGGGCGTCAGTATACGGGGCAGCGGCCACCAGCGTGTGTCGTAGCCAGCGTACGTATAGCACATCCCCTCCATTGTAGGGCCATGCCATCCCGTACTCGACGTAGAAGTAGAAACTGGGTTCAATCGTGGTGAGCGAAACAGCGGCCCCCCTCTGCTAGGACGAACTCACCATGCGAGGGTGAATAGTCCACCGGCGAACCAGACCCAGAGCGCCAAGTGCTGATTCCCGCACATCCAGAGGATGGCGAGTGGGTCTGTGACAATGCCGGTACCGATCATGGCGTTGATCATGAAGCTGGCGACGTCGAAGCGGGTCAGGCCTTGCGGCGCGGGCTCCTGCTGCCGGTCGGCTTCGACATCTTTCGAGTTAGTGGTGGTGCAGCTGGGCGCCGCGCTGGTCCGCTGAGTGATGCCATCTGTCGACTCGGGCCATCGGGAGGATGCGCGCGACATGAGTATAGGAAGAAACACGAAGCCGGTACGGGCAAGGGCACTTATGAAGGTCAAGAGGCAGAGTGAGAAGATGAGGATGGCTAAGATGAACCGGATCCGAGGACGAGAGATGCGGGAAAGAAGGAGTAGGAATAATGGAGGGAGCCAAGATATGTCAGTTCCTCACCCAGCTAGCCAGCCATCCGGAAGCTAGCCACTCGCCATTCCATCGCCGCGACACCAATCCCCATCGGCTGGGACCATCAGGTGCAGAATTGTGCTGAGCTAACTGTGCGGGGGGCGAGCGGTATTATCCGGCGAGGAGACAGGTGGAGGGTGCTGTCGCTGTCCCTAGGTACTTGCTTTTCTTTGAGGTGTTCGAGATTGGCTGGCGGGGCGGAAGGACGCCGGGCCGGAATGATCGAGCGGCGAGGAAAGGAAACGAGGGGGAGAGGGGGGGACTGCGCGGGGACTGGATCTAGCGACACCCAACGGGCAGATGGGGTCCCTTTTTGCTCTGTCGGTTCGCTTGGGGTTGCGTGAGGCGCGTACGTACGATGGCGGGGGGACGAGGCAGGTATCGTTGCCGAAAACCATCACGAGTCCTCACTCGCTCACTCGGGCAGTACAGTCCTCGAAGTGGAGTTTCTGGCACCTTTCGCGTCGTTGGGGGAAGGAGGGGAGATCCCGGCGAAAGCCTGTCTTGGCTCTGAATCTCTCTACCAGTTACATGTAGTATTGCGGACTATAGTTAGTGAACGGGTCCCTGGAGCATAGATTATCAAGAAAACAGGTTACGGTAGAGATATATGGGTGGAGATGGTAGACAGTAGATTCGATAACCCTCCTCTTTCCAGGCGGCAGAGACATCTCTATATACATGATCGTCTCCGACTTCCTCCGTGCCCAGTTTCTTGCCACCAAAGGCAACCGACACAGAATCCGCATGGACTGCCTCTTCTGCGTAGTCGCCACCGTCTTATGCACTGACGCGCGGTGTCGCCACCGTCTTATGCACCGACGGCGTCGACTCATCTTCTCATCTTGACACTTCCCCTCTTGCTGCGTACCGTTGAAAAAACAGAGCAGCAAGTAAGCAACAAAAGACAGCAAGACAGTAAAGTCAACCTCATAAAGCAAATCCCCGCTGGCCTCATTAAAACCTCTGCAGTAGCAAAACCTCGTGGGAAAAAACTGATCTGCTAGAGGACAAAAGAGTGCCAGCTCAACGCAAGTACAACAATGCGCGAGTAAACAGACAAAACGCAACAAAGACAAGCAGTAGCCTTGCTAACGCCGTAGCCCAATACCCTGTGTGAAGAATCCGTGCTTCCCTGGTCCTAGCGCCTTCGTCATGATGTCCGCTAAGTTATCGTCGGTGGATACGCGGGAAAACTCTAGGTTTCCAGAGGCGTGAAGGTCGCGACAGAGATAGAGCTTGACGTCGATATGCTTGTTTCTGCTCTTCCCATACCCAGCTGCTAGGATATTTTTCAGGGCGCCGTTGGAGTCGGTAAAGATAGGGAGAGGAGGTTCGAGGTTTCCAACAATATCCATGTGTAGCTTGGCTAGCCACTGGGCTTCGCGAGCAGCTTCTGAGCAGGCAACGTATTCGGCTTCCGTGGTTGAGAGCGATACCGTTTTCTGCTTGTACGACTTCAATGAGACTGGTCCGTTGTAGGCTTTGAAGACATATCCTCCCTGTGACTTTCTTCCGTCGATATCTCCTGCAAAGTCGGAGTCTGTAAAGCCAACAAGAGGTTTCGAAGTGGTGGATGTACAAGGGAATACGAGCTTGAGGTCGGCGGTATGTTTGAGGTACCGGAGGACGCGTTTTGCCGCTGATAAGTGGGACGTGTACGGTTTTTTGCTGTAGCGGCTGAGGGCTGAAACCGCAAAGGCTATGTCGGGTCGTGTTGCGGAGGCTGCGTACGATAGGCTACCGACAATGCTTTGGTAGTGCCTGGCATCGACTTCTGCTTCCCCTTTTGGCTCGGCCTCGAGTCTTATCTTATCGTGGAGAGGGGTGGTGACAGGATTTGCGTCGTCCATTCCAAAACGTTTGAGGATTGTTCGGATGTATTTGCTCTGCTACGCAGAAGAGGCAGTCCATGCGGATTCTGTGCCGGGCTCATAACCTATCAAGAAAACAGGTTACGGTAGAGATATATGGGTGGAGATGGTAGACAGCAGATTCGATAACCCTCCTCTTTCCAGGCGGCAGAGACATCTCTATATACATGATCGTCTCCGACTTCCTCCGTGCCCAGTTTCTTGCCACCAAAGGCACCCGACACAGAATCCGCATGGACTGCCTCTTCTGCGTAGTCGCCACCGTCTTATGCACTGACGCGCGGTGTCGCCACCGTCTTATGCACTGCGCGCGGTGTCGCCACCGTCTTATGCACCGACGGCGTCGACTCATCTTCTCATCTTGACATAGATTCCTCAGGCCCAGGCGAGTGATCAGCGGTAACTACTAGTAATCGGGCCAACGCCACCGCTATCGGCGCACCCGAGGTTTCGCCGGGAGCAGTTATGCTCTGGCTCGGTATGGGTCAGTGCGGACCAGCCCCCACGGAGCAGGTGAGCAAGTAGGCATGTCGGAAACACAGCACCTGCCTACACCTATCTTCCGACGGATGAACGGGTGCCTTGAACTGTAGACCGAACTTGCAGTAGCACGGGGATCCACCAACCGGCCAACCATCCGTGACAGTGTCATTGGTGTCGGAGGCGGGGGCGGTGTATGCATTTGGTGGCAGAAAAACATGACCCTACCAAGCCTTCAAACAACCCGAATGCCACACGTCCCCTCTAAGTGCACATGGTACGTGCCACCGGCCCACCGCCTTGGCGTCGGTACGTGCGCACTCTGCTGGTATCTATCACGCCACCTGTACAGCATCAGATAGATCAGCTCTGTTCTCCGCCCCACCTTCTCCGCGGACAAGTTATCCTAATCTGGGTACGTGGGTAAATCTAAGCCAAGCACTGGGATGCGGAGCATGCAGAGCAAGGTAAACTGAGGCGAAACTGCGCACGCGAGGTTATCAGCTGCGCACGCCGTCGGCACCGCGTGCTTGCGCGTGCCGGCACAGGCAGTGTGGACTCCTGTCATCCCACCGGTTCCCCCGTCTTGGCAATGTGGAGAAAAGGTAGATATCTAGTGTGACGCCTCTTCTTCCAATCTCGGAAGGAGAAGGATGAATGGCGAACCGTCCAGGAGTGGCCAACGGGAAACATGGGAATGCGATGTTTCGGTTCCTCAAATCTCTAGGCATGGTCCAGTCCCTCGGCCCGGGCTCGACTGCATGCCTCCAGTTCCTCACCAGCTGTGAAGGAGCTGCCAAGCCTTTTGTGGAGGACGGACTGCCCAGGGAAAAATTCCGATTCCGGGCCTCTAGTCAAAGGCCAGGACCTGGAAATGGTGGATGCGCCGGCGTTGGGAGAGAGTGCATAACCACCATAAAGAGATGGGTTCAGCGCTGGATTCGGTAGCTATATTTCGTAAGCTATAACTATCCTAAGTTCTCCTCACGAGTGCGTTGAGCATGTCCGCAATCGCCCTACTTGAAGACTTTCAGTACCAAAATGTGTGTTAATCTTAGAGGATTTACATACACCGCTGACATTTCCACCGATTGTCACCATCAACGACACTTTCAACAACGTTCTCCGGCAGCTAAATATGACTCGATCGCGCCTTTTTCCATGTTTCAAGCCATCTGGAATGGAGTCATCACGCAGTTCCATCACTGTATCTGTATCGCTGGTTGACTTCCCGGTGTTTGTGTATGTTTGCGCCAGGTTCGTCCAACTATGTAGGTGGGGTAGTTCGGATGTACATAGCCATGTACTAGTCAGATGGTTACTTTGGTGGATGCGCCGCCTTCTCCCCTCGTTGGCGTGCCATGGTGGGGTGGGGTTGTTATTCTTTCTAGGCTGGGTGCGTGCAGGCGTCGATGTCTGGGGTGGCAAAACAACAAAGCGAAGGCATAGTTAACCCTAATCACAATCACGTGACTTAGACTGTGAACTGACCCCACGCGGCCCCACCTCGGACCGACGTACTACTTTCATATGAACAGTCCGTCCAAGCCTCAGAATGGACTGGCAAAAATCCACTCTACCTACAGTCTGGACAGGACTATGCTGAACACTGCCTCTGGGTCGACGCGTCGAATGAAAGAAAAAAAACCACTGACTCGCGAGTGCCCAACCGCTGTGGCCGTAAGGGCGTATCGTGGTGAAGCAAGAAGTGGGGAAAAGAAGGGACCCGAAGAAGGAAACTTCGCGGCGGTGTTGCGCAGGGCGAGGCTTTGATAGCTCGCTCCTCGCCGAGAGTTACATCGCTGGAATCATGGCGCTGGTGCCATGTCATCTCCACGTAGTAGACACACACATGACCATGTATTCTACCGATATGTATGTAAGTACACGATCAGAGACCCAAGGCCCACCCCGCACTCTGATTATGTAACAGGTATATGCGCTGTCAGAACCCCCCGCAATCACCCCGAAGAGCTCCCCTAGCCCCTCGCTTTGGGCCGTTTCGTGTAGCAATTTTTGAACTTTCTGAAGTCATCTGGGGCCGGTGGCATCGTCAGTCGCCCGATTCAATCACGTAGCAATCGTCGCGGTACACAGTAGATGCGTAAACTCACCTTTTGATGTGCCTTGGAAATCCAATTGGATGGCCACGTACTTCTGGAGCTTTTCTCGCGATTCCTGCCCTAGGAACGCTTCCTTCCTCAGAGGTATCCCCGGAGACGCTCCGTCGGTACCCACAAAAGTGTAGCCACAGATCGAAGCGCCCGCAACCCGGCTGATCGTGATGCGGTTGTCATCGATTTCTTCCTTCAATTCGAGGCGATTATTCCCGTGCACCACTTAGGTCACTTTAGCGGACGCCATGGGTCTCGAAGGGTAGGTGCTTACGGGGAATCGAAATGAAGGATCTGGTATCTCCATTGGCATTGTAAATGATCAGCCGACTCATCAGACTGGGCGGTGAGTTGAACTGTCGTTTCCACTCCTCCCTGCTGGCGATCGGCTGCCCGATCTCGGTCCACAGCTGCACAAGGCAGTCACCCCAATGAATCTTTGTGTCTTTGAACGTTATTGCCTCCCCGATGCCTTTCTTCTTGTCGAGTGTGATCTTTGCCCGCAAGCTAGTCCAGTCAGCGACGCGGGTTTGGTTCCTTGTGATGGTCGTAGGACTAACCTGAGATGGATACGTTGCTCTGTCAAGAACTCCTGGAGCGCATGTATACCTGACTCAGTCAGCTGACTGGAAACTGCGGGACTAGTAGGTTCAACTGACCATCCTCAGCCGGAAGATGCAGGGCAACCGTTGCAACATGTATGCTGTAATCCCGGGTTGACTCCATCCTGTCCCTGAAAGCATAATCTGGAATCACCAGGGAACTAGCTTGAACAACTATAGAGCGTTAGCGATTAAGATCGGGTAAAGAAATCCACAAGCTTACCGAATAGTTCGCAGTAGCGTCTCACACTGTCATTCGCTTCCACTCTCAGTGACCCTCTAGGTCCGCCCCCCTCAATGACTACGTTGCCACGGTGCCGCAACCCTCCCGAGGAAACAGACCATTCAATCTCGCCGGCAATTTCGTACATTCCCCTTTCATCGATGGGCAGCGAATTCTGCGGTCCAATGGTGCCGAACGATGTAGGTAGTGAAGATATACTGATCCGAGACTTGGGTAGCGGCCGATAGTCGTACAGGGAACGAGTGCGCGGTGATACGTCCCCCACATGGTCCGGCAGTGCTGGAGTTGAAGCAAATGGAAGCGCATAGTATTCTCTCGGGGACCACCCATCGCCTGCAGGCACATGCGGTGTTGAACCTCCTCCGTTAGGATTGCGGGGCTCGGTGCTTTCCCTAATGGCGTTCCCCGGCGGAATTCTCTCGGGGACCGTTGGACTGCCGTCCGTAGTAATCTGTAGTCCGGAGTTGAAGGGATCGAGAGGTGTGTAGCTAGATATTTTGGATTAGCAGTCATGATCGCCAAACATGCGACCGATGTATGTACTTAATGTGTACCGGCGAGTAGTTAGCGGGGCTCCCGCTACCCTCACTCGCGCGGGGTCTCCAATACGAAAGTTCTTCCTGCAATCTCTCGGCTGCCGTGGCCGTATTTATTCGCTTGGTGCAATCGATCTGCAACATTAACCTAACGATCGACACAACGTACTCCGTAAACACAGCATCGCACCGTGAGCCCCTCGTGTTGAGATACCTATTCAACAAACCTTCGACTTCGGGATGGAAGATGCGCTGATCGCCATTCACTTGGTAGTAGAAGTCGGTTGGGTACTGCTCCTTCCGCCTTGCTTTGTACAGCTCGTCGACCCCAGAAGGGCCACTAATCGCGAACACAAGAATCTCAAGGAGAACACAGCCCATTGCCCAATCGTCGTATTCAGGACCCAAGTTCGTCTCGTAGGAGTTCTCGGCAGGGCGGTATGCCTGGTCCCCTGGTGTCTGGGGGATCCTTCGCGTCTTTTCCGAGCTTCTCTTCTGTGCGATCAGAGCCTGCCCGAAATCGGTGATAACCAATGTGCCGTCATGGAACACCAAGATATTTGTAGCTAGGAATCGCAAAACTATCAGCTAGGGACCCTACAATAAAAAGGTACGCGGTCAGGTATGCAGCCAAGTACGTTTTATGTCTGTGTGATACCCCCTCCAATTGCTTATGCTTGACGGTCTGTGGAACTTGGCCAGGGCCTTCATTATGCCGACTACTTGGTCCCATATGGTGTTTAGACATATCGGAGTAATGGGGTGGTGCTCCCACGGTTGTCGCATGAAATCCGATAGATTTCCCTTTGCGAAGGGGAATATGAAATGTATCTTATCCCCGCGAACGAATATTTTCAGCACCTTGATGATATGCTTCTCCTCTCCTAGCTCCTCCCGAATCCTCGTGAGAGTCACCGCTTCGGCGTTCAAAGATCCTCCAGCCAAGCGCACCTCCTTCATGGCCAACCGCGTCTGGGTGGGTTACTCCATCAGTACCACTTTGCACCGGCAGTGCCCCGGAAGTATGCGAGCTTACCGGAGGCTCGAGCTCGGGAGTCCCATAGCCCGGGTAGATCTGGAAGGAATAGACCCTTCCATAGCTACCTTCCCCGACAAACTCGGTGTTGATGAAGGGGAGGGCCTTTTTTTCATCCCACTGCTCGAGCCAACCCCCATCGAAGACCGGAGGATTGAATTCGTGGCGACCGTTCAGGAATGCGTCCAAAAGACCGTCCAACACTTGAGCTGGAACTGCAGTCAGGGAGTCGATTCCGCCCAAGTAGGTTTTCTTCAAACGCTCCCTATCCAGTTCTTCGTTGAGGATATGGTCGTCCGTTTTCACGAAACGGCTTATGAGAGCTGATAGTCCGACGTGTACCAGAAGGGCGAACAACCTTAGGGCTCTTTTCATGATGAAATCTACGTACGTAGTTCCGTTCTCGTAGCCCATCAGTTTAGGTGTGTAGTTCGCAATCTTCTCGCACCATTCGCAGGGACATTCTAGGACCGAGCGGACCTGTTCTCTGTTCAAAACTTCCTTGATGGCGTCGAGTGGGAAGAACAAGGGCTGATATTCTGGCGCAGAATTTCTGTGGCCTGCGGCCTGCAATCTCGCCTCTCTAACTTTCTCGAGCTGCCCTTTAAGCCGTGTAGCTCGGCACTGCGACGGGGGCACCGACGGACTGTCGCCCATCGTGGACACCGCTCACGTAGGAAAGCGTACGGCGACGGTGGAGATGGATTCGATTGACGGTGGAGATGGATTCGATTAGGGGTGGAGGGGCACCCAAAAATGCCGGAGAGCTCCGCGTCGAAGTGTACTGTGGAGACGCCTAGGCCCGGGGAGCCTAGCTGAGTACCGGGGGTTGCAGATCCCGAGAATCGCGCCGGTCTCGGTCTCGCGGATGACGTTCAATCGTAAGTTCGAGTATATCGTTGCGTGGGAGTCGTTTGCTTGGGTTGGGCGAACATGAAGGATGCAGCGATTGTTCACAGACTCGCTCGGAGCCAACGAACAGATGACAGAGGAGTGGCACTAGAGCGGTCGGTAAGCGAGCAGAGTGGGGTAAATCCAGGTAGATAGCGATCGGATCAGAGCTGTAAATATCGATCCTCGACTGGTCGTGGCTTGGGACCAGCCTTAGACGACAAGCATTAGCCAAGCCCCGTAGACTAGCATAACTGCAGGCGTGTGTCAACAGATGGGAGTAACATTTTATGGGCGCACAATGTTGTACGCCAGCTCATCACGCACAGCAATCAATCCCCGACTATCACTCGTCGGCCGTCCAATCCGCTTCCATTGGCGACGTTGCATGGATGCTAGCCAGGTATACGGACGTTTTTTTTGTTTATTCATATGTAGCCTATCTAGACGATGGCGGCGCACTTTTTATCCAGGTTTCCCGTCCGCAGTTCGCGCGGCGGCAGCAAGTTGCAGACTCCTCTTTGCCCTCAGCCCAGACCTCTCCCAAGAATATAGAATGCGCACAAAGGAATCACGAAGGAAAAGAGTCCGAACAAAAGGAAAAACAAAGGAAATCGTATCCCCCGTTAACCTTCATCTGCGGATGCCATGAAAGAGGGCGTGGGTAGGAACAGCGGTAGCCCCTCCCTGGCACCCAATTCCCCCCGCGGCACCCAGCTCTGTTGAATGGTTATGGTCTTTCTGGTATGCCTCGTTTGAGGAGACAGTGTAGGCATCCTCAGAGGAGATAAGGGAGGTAGGATTTTTCACCGTAGAGCGAGACTTCGTGTCGAGCGAGAGTTGGGAGGACGGTCGTTTTTCACTGTGTAGAAAGTTGTGTATTCTATTAAGTCTCGCGCTGCTCGCTCGCCGCTATTACTGCCATGCTTGGCGCCCAGACTGCACTAGTCGCTAACTGTCCGGCGTGCGTCCAGCGCCGAGAAGCTTTTCCAACAAGCTCCTTCGCCTGCACCCGCCTCTCCTCTTCCCGCTCCCAGCGCTCCCAGCGCTCCCGCTCCGACGCCTCGCTCCCCGCATCTTCCTCAGACGGGACCAGCCTCCCCAGATGAAGTCTAGTACCGCCTGTCTGCATCTCCCATCGGCAAGGAGGTCTCGGATCGTGAACCGGCTTTCCCCCCTTCCCATCTCCCTCCACACCTCCGCCCACAGAGTCTTCTGCTGAGCTTTCCACTCCGGGCACACCTTGAAGAGGTGATCCCTCGTCTGCGTCGGGCACCGATACCACTAGCACTGTGAGGTAGGTCGGCTCTTCGACTAGTGGAGATACTGCCTAGTAAGGTAGTGCCCCGTCTTCACCTGGCGGCGGGGGCCGGTCGAAGCAGGGCGACGAGACAGTAACAGCAGAGAGTAGAACCGCGAGGCAAGCCTCTTGGTGCTCCCAGCCACCGTACCGTCTGCAGGCCTCGCAGTCGTCCGTCCCGTCCGTCTTGAGGCCTGCCCGGGACTGGACTACGGCCGCTAGCCCTGGCGGTCTAAAGACGGCCGTCCCGTAGACATTTTTCAGTGAGGACTGGACGGACTGCCGGGCCGGCCGGGCCCGGCCCCCCCTGCCCCACTCCGGTCTCCGGTCTCGGGGCGGGTGCGCTGTTGATTCAGTTGTATATGCGGGGAGCCACAGCGTACCACAATTACTGTCAGAACAACGGGCGTCCGGAGATCACGGACCGGAGGTGACAGCTGTCTGAGTCTCCGAGCACCGGCTTGGGAGACAGTCTTCCGCCCTTCCCCCATGGCGAGTCCCCGAGGCCCGTTGTATATAGAGAGAATGTTCTGCCTTCGACTATGTATCAATCAACCGATTCACTTCTTCATCTCTATCGATCCCTATATTCCAACAACTACATAGTACAGATATAAAGTCGATAACTAGCTACCGAGGAGCACGAAGGGGGTAGAAAAAGATGTAAGTGTCACGGTGATCGGACAAGAGATGGTAGAGAGGAGAAATCGTGCGCTCATTTTCTGCGATCTTGTGGTTTTATATATCGCTCACATTGTCCCCACCTACCTCCGTCTCCTCCACATGCTTCGTCAATTCGCTCAGCATCTGCTCAGTCACGGCAACCTCAGAGCTGCTGGTGTGTGTCGTCTCTTCGTATGTCCATGACTCATTGGTGGGGAGAGTAATTCGGGATCGACAAGGAGCTGTCGCTGGGAAGCCGAATCCTCGGGGCGAACGACTATCACCGAGTGCTTCGTCTTCGCCATAGGCATCGGTACTGAGATTGCTGTTAGACGTTCGGAGTGGTGGGGGTGGTGCCTGTGGGCTGGATGTCTGGCGTGTCGGGCCGAGACGGCGGTAGGAATACATAGTGGCTGGTGAGTGGGGTCTTGCATACCCTGCTGGAGTAGAGTTCTCACCCTAAACGGAAATTATTTACACTAGTGGGGTGCCCAGCAGTCTTCCAAATCCTATACCAGGACGGACTAGGGCAGAGGGGACCCTGTCCGGGACGGGACCGTCTTAGAAGACTGCCGGGCCTGACCGGGCAGGACGGACTATTGCGAGGCCTGACCGTTTGGCCTCTGGCTTTTCGGCATCCTGTATTTCCTCCTGGAGGTCCGGCCTCCCGCCCATTGCCGTGCCTCCGCCCACTTCATCTCGGAGATCTTGGGAGAGGTTCGTACGGAGATTATGATCGTGATACCTCCTGCAAGCGGCATTCAAGATCCGTGGCATAGAGTGCCTAGATCTAACCAATCAAACCACGACCCTTTGAAGACATGGCGAGTGATTTCATGGCTCTCAACGATCCGTTGAGCCTATATACGTCAAGAAGGTATTCTTGAGCACCTCCATGGCCGGGTTTTCTCTCAAAACATGTTGCCATCACCATGCCGCAAGAAGCCTACAGTTCTCAGGACGTCGTGAAGCTTGTCCGACTATCGATCTAACGCATGGTGGGTGTCACTGGGCGTAAGCATGTGGCTGGAGAGAAGGCCGTTCGGGGTGGCGAAAAGAAGGGTCGGCCCGCTCACCACATTCCTTGCGGCATGCAACTACCCATGCAAAACAAGGGGCGTATAGATATAGGGTAAACGTTTGGACCATTTGACATACCTCTTTGTCAGACGTCTTAGTGGTCACAATGTCTAGTCGCTACAAGACGTCTTTGTGGTGCGTCTCCGTGCTCTCGCCTCAGAATCTGTTCGGTCACGTGGATATCCAAATAATATAACAGAAGTGAAAATTCATTGCTTTTAAAGATCTCCAAACAAGTGCCCGCGACGGGGTCACGGATCCCTCACGCCGTTGGCCGCTGGATCATCCGACGACACGACAAGTGATCCGGGATCTCTGGTGAGGGAACTACACCAAGACACGAGTAGCGCTCCGGGATCGTCAGCGATCGCGAGATATCACGCCGGACGTGATGGCAATACTTCGCTTGAAACAGTGGGAAGTACTTGCCCTGCCCCAGTGAGCAGCCCGACCAGCTTCCCGAGAGGGTGAACCGAACCTGCGCTGCAAACGGCGCACTACAGAGTAGGCAGACGAGGAGCTACGTTGCCTGTCGAGAAGGGTGGGTGTACGGAAGTCAGGATCTTGACATATCGGACAATTTAGACTGTAACGGTCGAGGACGGAAGTGGCCCAAGGTGCTCTTGACCGGATACAAGTGAATGATGGGAACGGGCGAGCGCTGAACGAATAATGCCAGGGGCGAGTGATACTGGGAACAAGTGTGAACACATTTCCGACACAGCACAAACGCAGCACGCTCTCCGGAATAACCACTCTGGGCACAGTTTATTTCTCATGAGAGAATTTGACCATTGTTGCTCGGACCGGACCCAAGCTACACTAATCCTAATGGTTAAGTACCAATGCTTTTCTTTCGATTGCCATCCGCTTGTCAGCTAAGCGTCGCCGGCATTCGTTTGTTCTCTTGTTTCTCTCGTTGGTTCTCCTCCGATCTATCAGTGTGTGTCATTTAGGCAACAGCCTCCATCTTTCATACATCCCACAACAAACCCAGCCACAGCCACAGCCAGAAACTCCACCATCTCTACATTTCACAACCAATTCTACGATAGCTATTACCTGTAACGGCGAACGGGACAGACAGGAGGAGCTGGAGGTACATAATCGTATAGATTCGGCCGTTGAGGGGCGGGTTCGAGCACTGAGGCCTATCGGGCACTATACGCCGCAAATTCCCATCTAAGGTGATGGCATCCGCTCTGGCGGCCGCCATCACCACCAATACCGGCAAGCAAAGCGACAATAGCAGGCAGTATTATGCAGTACTTCTGTCGCGTCGGATTTTCGCTGCAGTGAAATCAAGTACCGCAACCAAAAATTTACGGGGTTGTTTTTTTGAATTTCGTCCGGGCCCTGAGTGGTACTGTATAATACTATTCACTATTTCATCGTTTAGCTGCTTTAATAATTTAAGATGTAACGCGCCGCATGTGCCCATAACTGACTCTACCTTGCAAGCACTGTCAAATTGCGGTTATTGTCTGTTCGTGTAGTAGATGAATGTGTGTCTATTCTCCGTAGGAGTGGTGAGAACTCTAGCTAGCTCCCGAATATCCCTCACTCACTCATTCAAAGGTAGCGGAAGCAAGCCCCAAGCCTCGTGCCCTAACATTGTCTAGTAAAGTAGACTACCCATGAACTGATAGCAACATCACAAATACCGCTAAATACTGCAGCAGTACTGTCTAGTACCGCTGTCGGCTCAGATTCTGCCACGATGATGTTTAGTACCGCAACCAAAAATTGCGAGTTTCTTTGTTTTTCGGATTTTCTCAGGTACGTGCGCGGTAATGTAGAATACCATACATCACCCTACCGTCTGGTAACTACAATAATTGAGCGATCTGTAACGCACTGTACTTATTATCCCATACTTGACTACACGTGCACACATTGTCAAATTTCGGGTATCGTCCAGCAAAGTACATCACTTGCAACTACGTGTCAACAGACAGTAGGATCACACAATACCGGTGCATACTGCTGCATTACTATTCCTTATTGCGTGCTACCGTTTTCACATTCAGATTGTCTTCGGTAATCACGTCGATAAAATCGACATTCTTTTCTTCGGAATTTCCTCTCATGCATGCGCAGTAATGTATAATACTATACACTACTTCAAGGTGAAGCTGCTACACTCATTGTGCGATTCCTGTTGGAAAGACATCTCGCCGCTCGGTACAGGACGCCGGAGTGGATAGAGATGCCGTGCCGTCAACGATACAACGCCGTGGCAACGGTGTATTGCATTGTGTAACAGTGGGTTGCTCTGTACTTAGTTCTTTCTACTTGTTCTTTCTTCTTTTCTTTTATATCCTTAGACAACAGAGAGAATACGAGCGTCACTTCTTCCTCTCGTACAGTTTTATCTCCACCACAATCACGGCTCATCTCACCACGATTCTCTCTCTCTCTCTCTCTCTCTCTCTCTCTCTCTCTCTCTCTTGTGAAGACTCTCTGTTTCTGTAGTGATCCGGTAATTTCGCAACAATTCCATCTGCTTAGGCGATATAGTTTGGCTACTAGTAGGGTTATGTGGAGTCCTCTTGTAGCCGGAAAGTGGTTATTAACTGGGTTGAAACCGATAACGGTCCATACTGCCAAGTATCTATCGGTGGTTGTGGATTATGGGTTTGATCGATATTGACCAAAAGCGCTCAATGACATGAAACCGCAACTGGGACATGTAATGGTAATCCAGAAGTACCAGACAGTCACAGAAAACAATGTAACACATAGTGGCAATTTGGTTGCCTTAGGCAGTGGTTGGTTAGGTTTTTTTTGTTTATTCATACTCGCATGCGACCTATATAGATCATGGCGGCGTACATTTTAACCCGGTTTTCCTGTCCGCAGTCCGCGCGAGGCGGCTCGTTACAAGCTCCTCGAGTGCCCTCCGCCTGGCCCTGTCCCCGAAGAAATGAGTGCGCACCAAGGAGAGTGACAAAAGAAATGACAAAGGGAAACCACACTCTCCCCCTACTCCTCCCGCGCCGATGCCATGAAGGGTGGGATGGGTAGGAACAGCGGTGGTTTCTCCCCAGTACCCAGCGCCTCCGCCTCCTCCCCCCGCTCTTCTTCCCGCTCCTGGCGTTCCCAGAGCTCCCATTCCGACCCCTCGCTCTCGGCGTGGGCTTCGTCTTCCGCAGCCGGCACTATCGTTCCCACGTCTGTCATTGTGAGGAACTCCAGTACCGCCTGACTGCATCTCCTGTCGGCGAAGAGGTCCCGGATTCTCCACCGGCTCTTCCACCGCCCTGTCTCCTTCCTCACCTTCGCCCAGAGGATCTTCTGCTCCCCTTTCCACTTTGGACACTCTTTAAAGAGACGGTCCCTTGTCTGCGCGGGGCACTGGCACCACCAGCATTGGGGTTGGGTCAATTCTTGGCCCAATGCAGGTATTGTCCTGTGCGGCAGTACCCCGCCTTCAGCTGGTAGAACCGCGAGGCAAGCCTCTTGGTGCTCCCCGCGATCGTGCCGTCCGGGTTGTGGCTTTCCGGTAGCCTGTATTTCTGCTCGGAGGTTCGGCCTCCAGCCCATCGTCGTGCTTCCGTCCATTTCTTCTCGGAGATCTCCCGTCTGATGTTGGCGAGCGATCTGGGAAGGGGAATTGGGCGCACCTCCGTCCGGTCTGAGTAGGACATTCATTCCACCCCTCGAGTGTCCGGCTCCTCCGCCGCGAGCTTGGCCCATTCGTCTGCCTTCTCATTCCCCTCCACCCCCTTGTTCGCCGGTCACCATCTGATCTCGATGATGATACCTGGCTTTAGTGGTTGGTTAGGTGATTGTGCGATGCATCGTGGATGCACCAGGCTTTGTGATCGCTGGACAGTGCAAACTACAATACTTTCAATGTCGACGTATCGTGCTCATACTTAAGACGCTCCATTAGCACGCCGAGGATTGGCTCCTCTGCGAATTTGGGCTATTTCTACGATATCGTGGTGGAGAAAGAAATTATCAGAGCGGTCACCCAGCACAGCGTCTCACTCGGGCTTCCCTAACTACAAGCCAAATAACTTGAGTCAATAAAGAGCGCGACTCGGGTCAATAAACGTAATAATTTGAATCAATAAATCGAATGACTTGAGTCAACAAATAGATTCGCTCGAGGCAATAAATCGAACGATTCGAGTCTCTGGTCGCCTCGGCCAACAATTCGTTTCGCATAGTGAACCACCACCGCCATCGGTGTTTGTTGAATAACTCAGCAATCAATGCTCCAATAGAGAAGCAAACAAAAGGAGGTGATTCTCCAAAGTTTTGCCTACCATCTCTGAGTGCCATTAATAAATTTGATTGGTTTTACATTGCCACCCAGTACAGTGGCTCAGTAATTCGTACTAAGGACAGCCCGAGGTATTCACAAGTGATGCAGAGTACAGAAAGCGATACTGCGGGATAACATGCACTATCTACTGCTATAGTGTTCTAGCTACCAGCTTGTCGCAAGTAATGAACCCCACATTGCGTTGCTTTCACCTACCACTACCCTGCTGAAGAGATTCGAAAAAAAATTACGTGAATTTTTGCTCGAGGTATTTGACATTACCGCGGCGAATGAGCAGTACCACAAATACTATGCAGTGACCTTGGGTAGTCAAAGGTATCTGTGGTGCAGCATTACTGAATCGCTGTCGTATTAACAAGTGATATTGAGTACAGTGCAAACGGTAGTAATTTATCCAGTGATGGCAGTACCAGTATACCGTGCGGTTCTACGCTAGTGTTGCTGCTAACAGCTGGTCGCCCGTACCGAACCTTACTACGGGTTACTGGCAAGAATTGCTACCACAGAGGAATTCCGGAGAAAAAACCTAGAAGTTTTTGGTTGCGGTACTTGATTATGCTGCAGCGGAAACCCGGCGCGACAGCAGTACTGCATAATACTACCTGGTATTGTCTGAGCTTGCCGCAGGGTGGCCAGGCACGGGAGGTAGTGAGAGCCCCGACTGCGATTAGGCAGAGACTCACTAACGCTCTGGCCTATGCAGGACAGACGGAATCCACGGTTCTGCTAGAAAAACCGGAGACCCTCGATGCAGAACCGCTACAAGAGGAGGAAGCTGAGGCTAAGGCTGAGGCGGAGAAGGACCGACCTGAGCTTACCATGTTTACTAACGGGTCGCGGCTGGGCAATGGGGCTGCCAGGTGCGTGGTGGTGTGGAAAGACGGTCGGTCCTGGGTGGGCATCAAAGCCCACCTGGGATACAACCAGGAGGCCTACGATGCAGAATACGCCGCCCTTGCAAGGGCGTTGGAATCAGCTTCAAGAAGTTGGATCACACCGGAACGGTTCACAATCTTCACGGACGCCCGAGCCGCCATCAGACGAATGGTATCTAAGGAGCCTGGGCCTGGCCAGCAATATGCGCTCCAGGTCAGGAAGCACATCGCCACGCTGCGACGGGCTCGGCCAGGTGTCATCATCGAGATCCGGTGTTGTCCAGCCCACAAGGGAATCTCGGGGAACGACAAGGCCGACGAATGGGCAAGGATTGCGGCGGAGGAGCCAAACACCCGCGGGGTGGAAGCGACTCTGACCGGGTCGAGGCGCGGGCCATGCTCCTCCCGAGGTCTCTTGCTAACATCAAGTGGGAGATCTCCAAGAAGAAGTACCGAATGCCAAAATACCAGAAGCCAGACGGCGCGGTGGCTGGTAGCGCTAAGAGGCTCGCCTCGCGGTTCTACCAACTCAAGACGGGACGCTGCCTGTCCGGGCAGTATCTCCATTGGACGAAGAACCGGGACACCCCGCAGTGCTGGGTGGTGCCGGTACCAGAACCAGACCCGGGAGCACCTCTTCAAGGAGTGCCCTGAGCAGAAGGCCCAGCAGAAGATACTGTGGGCAGAGGTGTGGAAGGAGACTGGGAGGTGGAAGAGCCGGTGGAAGATCCGGGACCTTCTCGCCGATGCGAGATGCAGCCAGGCAGCACTGGACTTCCTCAATGCCACAGATGTGGGAAGGAACGTGCTGGCTGAGGAAAGCGAAGGGAGCGAGGCGTCGGAATGGGAGCTCCGGGAATACTGAGAGCGGGAAGAAGAGAGGGAGGCGGCGGAGGCACTGGGCGCCGTGAACGAGATGAACGAGATAGGCGCTGGGGAGGAACCGCCACTGTTCCTTCCACACCCTCGTTCATGGCATCGGCAGGCGAGGATTAGGGGAAGGGGCTCCTTTTTTCCTTTGTTCTTTCTTTTTGTTAGTTCAGATGTAACTTTCCTTGGGGCGTACATATCTACTCTTTCTTGGGACAGGCCTGGACGGAAGGCAACGGGAAGCTTGCAACGTGCCGCCACTATGCGGACAGCGGACAGGAAACGGACTGCACATAATCACGCCATGATCTAGAGAGGTCGCATGCGAGCGACGATTAAACAAAAAAAAAACAAGCCTGGTATTGTCACTTCACTTGCCGGTATTGGTGGTGCTGGCGGCCGTAGGTGGCAGCCCAAGGTACGTTTCCGGCAGCTCAACGATCAGGTATTAGCGAAACCCGCTGCACCAATTCCCACCATACGTCTGGAAAGTTGCAACCCCACTCCCGTCAATGCTCCTCATCTATGCCGACCGAGGCCGCCCTCCAATGGACGAAAATATGCCTAGACTAAGGGGAACACACAACCCTAGGCCTATGTAACTGGACTAACTCCCCGAGAAAGTGTGTGAGTGGGACTGTGGGAGTGGTGCAGTGGGTGGTGAATCGTTGACGAGGAGTTAGAAATAGTCGCTATAGCCCATGGATAGCTTGTCTAGTTCTATATCACTATGCATAGTTTCGTGGACACTCGGTTCACAGTTGAAAGTTCTGGGGACAACGTACGGTTCTGTGAGGACAACCCCGCCAAGCGATATATAGAATGACACGAGTCAATAAATATAATTCTCGAGTCAATATATAACAACTCGAATCAATAAATAAAATAACTGGATCCAATAAATAGAAGGACGCAAGTCAATTAACTTGTCAGCCTTGCCATACAACTCTCTGCTCAATTTGCTTATACTTTCCGTTTGTTGCCGCCTTACCCGACAGTTAGCCGACTGATCGCTTGTCCGCACCGTCGTATTGCTTGCCAGCTCTCTCGTTCGTTCCGCTTATATTGGCGGCTCGCCCGATGGATGGTTTGCCTGCCCTGCCGCTTGATGCCCGATGGATTCGCTCCGCTCGTCGATGGCCTGTGCGACTGCTTGCTCGACGGATAGCTCGCCATATAAACTCCGGTGTAGGAGTGGTATTTAACGGTGGTTGAGTGCTAGGGGAGACTGAAATCGCTGGCACCGGGGGAGCTTCACTATAAGTATCCAATGGATTGCCACAGTGTCATGAAGCCTTCTATCGTAAATACAAGAAACGTTTTGTCATACAAAGTTCGGAGTGGAAATATTTGAGGGTGCTATTTACTGTCTGAATTTGGGGGCGAGGCTGCCGTTAAGTTGATACCAAACCACCCACCATATCCACCACCACCACGGTTCTATGAGTACCTCAACAACCAACCTACCGATCGAGAATCAGAAGTGATTCGCTAGGATGTTATCCCTCGCCTGCGGAATTAAAAAAAACTTAATTGGCTTTGCGTAACTGGCTATGGATTGCGACAGTGATCTCTCCCACCGCAGTTAGTTTGAGTTTTTGGGTTTCGCTTCAAAATGACATCTTGGATGTTCGGTACGCGTCGGATTCGCAGTGGATATCGCGTCGGACTCGCAGTGGATATCGCGTCGTGCTCGCAGTGGATAACGTGCTGGCAATCATCCACCGGACCGGTCTCGCAGCGATACGCACGAGGCTTATCATACGAGCATAGGTCAGCGATGCCTAACAATATCCATAGTAGGCCGGGATGCATACAGGCAGTTGGTCTGCGACGCATATGGGTCTCTTACCGAGCAGCCCTCCCCCGCCCGGATGAGAGGAAGAAGTTGTGAGGAGGTTGCTGTATTTCGTGTTCGTTGTTCATTGTGGCTGTGGCGAGCTATTTTTTTCTCATCACTCATTCTTGTTGGTTGGTTGTGGTGTGCAAGAAATATGATTTGATCGTCTGGTGGGTTTGACAGGCCGCCATAGTCAGGTAATTAACGTGTATGTAGTTATAAAAACGTTAGCTCTTCGCGACGCCCGGAACGTCACTGCCCACGACCGCGGCACTGTTGAGTCGGGGGGTGGGAGCGAATCGAGATGAGCTACCGATGAGTAGGTGTGCTATATCTAGATATGTGATATATACACTCATGCATGCAAGCGCGGGACGGGGCACTGGACGACGTACCCCGCAGTGCCGGTGCTGCTGCTGGTACATACATACCAGATTCAGAACCGGGAGCACCTCTTCAAAGTGTGTCCAGAGTGGGGGGCCCAACAGAAAATCCTGTGGGCGCAGGTGTGGGAGGTGGAAGAGTCGGTGGAAGATCCGGGGCCTCTTAGCCGATGGGCGGTGCAGTCAGGCGATGCAGGACTTCCCCTCTGCTACAGATGTGGGAATTAGGCGAGTGCCGGCTGAGGAAGACGCGGGGGGTGAGGCGTCGGAATGGGAGCTCCGGGAGTGCCGGGAGCGGGAAGAGGAGAGAGAGGCGGAAGTGGATGAGCTGGGTGCCGCGGGGGAATTGGGTGCCGGGAGGAGCCGCCGCTGTTCCTGCCTACGTCCTCATTTATGGCGTCCGCAGGAGATGAGTGGGGGACGAACCTCGGTTTCTTTTGTCACTCCCTTTCTCTAAGTCTTTCCCCTCATTCCCTTTGTCCGGAGTCTTGCCGTTCGGCTGTGTTTTCTTTTGCCAAATTTCCTTGGTGCGCACTTCAATCTCTTGGGACAGGCCTGGGCGGAGAGCAAAGAGGAACTTGCAACGTGCCGCCACCGCGCGGACAAGGTGTGCGCCGCCATAGTCTGTCTAAATGGCTGTATGCGAGTATGATTATCTAAACAAAAAAAAAATGTTTGCATGCGTGGACTAGAGACGAGGCTTGGCTTGGCTTGGCTTGGCTTTTTGATAAGTTGGAACGTCTTGGCATTTTTTATTCACCCGCTTCACAGTAAATACATTCGATATGAACGAGCTACCGTGACCGCCGTCTTGGCCAGAGTCCTGGCAGATACAGAGGCCGTTATATCGAGGTGGTTGCTACGTATGCATGAATCCTTGGGTGTTGTAGGGACGTGGATATTCTCTCATACGGCGGCATTCGTCCCACGCTTGTTATTCATGGGCTTCTTCAGGTCCGAAAAGCGGACAGGTCAGATACCCATCGATATTCAGTCTTGGATGAGAGTGGAGCTGTGTGCAGCTGGGCGACTGTCGAGCTGCCATAATAGGAGGGAGTGACCGGTGCCTGAAGCTCTCTACACTGCCATGGTGGGGCGCGGCTCCGGACCGTGTTTCGGAGCGAAAGAGGTTGGCCCGAGGGATGTGCGTTGTATGTATAGTGGTTCGCATGCGCGTACGGTGGACAGAGAGACAGCAAGCCCAGCCCTCGACAAATGATCATTGTGGGTGTGTAGTTGCGTCCGCCTGCGGTGCGATTGTCCAAGTGAGACATGTCTTATGTCTGCACGAAGATGGCACCTGCTGCGCGGGGCTCCTCCGAAAAAGAATATGCTAATCCTAGGTCGCACGGCGGCTCTCCCGCCCGAACAATAGATATCTACTCGACATCGTCGGCCAATACTTGCTCCCCCAGCGAGGTTGGCTGACCTCGCCGAAACACAATAAAAAAGCGGGTTTTCGCAGCAATATTTGGAACCGTTTATCCTCACTCTTTCCTAACTCCTAAGTTCCCCGCTCAACTCGTCTGGGACTTTTTCATCATGTCAAAAGAAACGTCAAGCTACAACGGCGAATCGGCGAATGAGGGTGTCTCAACAGTGAGGTCGCCACAAGAGAGCGCGCCAGGGCTAAACCACAGTGACACGATCGACTCTCTACGAAAGCACGAGGAGCCGGTCCTGACGTCGCTTGACGTTGCGAGCTTCATTATAAACCGCATGATCGGCGTCGGAATCTTCACCAATGCTCCCCTTGTACTCTGGTTCTGCGGGAACCAGTACTTGGCTCTGGGGGTGTGGTTTGCCGGAGGTGGTTTTTCTCTCTTATGGTTGGTTTTTTTTCCGGTTTTTTTCTTTCGCTCGCCCGACATCGCCCGAGTGTTCTGACAGATGTTTAGCTTCCTTGTGTACGCCGAATATGGAACGGCGTGGCCCTACAATGGAGGAGAGTTGCTATACGTATGTTTGCCGTAACTATGCCAATGGGTGCCCCTTACTGACTCTTGGGGTTCGTAGATTGACCAGATATTTCGCCGTCTTCGGCGGCTCAACTACTTACCCGCCTTGGCCTACTCGTTTTTCATGATCATCATCGGAACGGCGTATCCGAACGCATTCGGCTTCGCGAAGCACGTCCTGATCGCCTTTAATCCCAACGTTAGCGACCCGTACGATCTCAACCCGCACGCCGTCAAGGGGATCGCAGTGGCGGTCTTGACCGTGGTAACGCTCGTCCTCTACCGACATAAATGGCTGGCGATCCGTTTGAACAGGCTATTCGCCCTGTACAAAGTCGGGTTGCTCCTTGTGTTGTCCATCATAGGTTTCATCTACAGACGCGAGGGCATCAAGTGGGGGCGTCCGGCCAACGATGGCAAATTCGTCCCAGCCTTCTTTATGGTTCTGTTCAGCTACAAAGGATGGGAAACCCCCTTCTATGTACGGCCCCACACCCCTCACAGCGAGCACGGTGGACATTGTCTAACCCAACACAGGTCCTCGCCGAGCTGAAAGCCCGCCAGTCCAAGAGTGTCCTCAGGAGGGGTGGGATCTCCGCCATCGTAATCGTCACGCTTTTGTACCTCATGGTCAACATAGCCGTGGTACGTTGTATCCAGGAACGCTACTACGAGTAATGCTAATTGTTGCTTTCTCTTGCACATCAGATGGTGGTTTTGTCGTACGATGAGATCGTGGTTGTAGAGGGATTCGCTTCGGTACGTATATCCGAGTGCGGTGGTTAGTAGTGGCCAGCCAGCCGTCTGACGTGAACAGATTATGCAGGACCCGCGCGCGGCTTCCGCGGCTGCGGTTCTCGTCTCTCTTTCACCCGTCGGGAACATGATCGCTAGCATATATGCGTATGCACAACGTCCGTATACACTGCACGTCCCACTACTTCGTCTAGCTAACCGTGCAACAGTCGGCCGAGTGATCGGCGAACAGAAGCTGGTACCGTTCTGGCAGATCCTCGACCGCGGGTCCAATTTCAAGTCTCCGACAAGCTCCGGCGCGTACCTGGTGCACTGGATCGCGTGCACCGTTGCGATCATTGTGGTCGCGACGCCGCAGTACAGCGCCACCAACACGGCCATCAGCATGTCGGTTCATGTTTACGGGTGCATGCTGTTCATCGGTGAGTATATCCGCGAGACCGATTCACTATTCCATAAACCCACTGACACTTGCCGCCTCACCAGCCACCATTGCCGGTTCGATGCTGTGGACGGTCCAGAGGGGCAAGCGCCCACACATATACCTGTGGGGATTCATCTGCAGTGTGGTGGTGGTGGTTAACATCTCCGTATTGATCGTCACGATGATTCCCAGTCAGCAGGACAGAAACGCTCCAATGCGGATGTGGCTGCAGCCCGCGATCGCTTTCGGGTCCATGGTTCTGGGGATCCTGTGGGGACTATTCATATGGATGATCGAATTGCCGGGGGAACCTCGGCAGACGCAATACCGTCGTGAGGAAACCGGCTCGGCCGCCAGTAACGCCGGCGCTGCCAGAATGGCTCAGGCAGTGCAGGGGTTGGAACAGCTACCGCCGGACGGATGCAACTTCCTCCAGAGGAAGCTGGGCGTAGCGGTCGAGATCAAGCCCACACCGGAGACCCTGCCGCCGGTCGACCAGGCGGGCACCACAGTCGAAGCCACCACAAACAAATTCCGCGGACAGACGAGAGAAGTGGCTTACAGAGTTGTACGCCTCACAACTCCCTCCTAACTATTCCCTCATCTGCGCTGGTTGGCTAACCCTTTCGCAGGTCGAGGGCGCCAGCCTGGCGACGTTCCTCGGAAAACTTAAACCTCCGAGGTGGTTCCTGAATTTGCTGTGGCCAGACAGGGGTGATTGGAACGACGGCACACCGGGAGTGCTGCCGCAATGAGGTGGTGGCAGCGGCATTGAAGTTTGTAACGCTTGTTGAATGGACATTTCTGGTAATTAGAAAGGGCTGCATATGGGATACTTGGGACTGGCCATTGCATTATCACGCACCGTAGCTACGGAAGTAACAATCATTGATTAGGTACATATATGCATGCTTTCGATCCGTCCACTGGTTAGTCGTCCATAAGTGTTTCCCACAGGTCACCTATAGTTGTTGCGGATAACCAATCACCTCTGACCTCTAGCTTCCATTCCAACCGATATGTAGGTAGATGTCCGCGCCCAGTGTGTACGCACATGCATGTGTAAGCGAGATGAACGTCTCCGATCCCGGGGCCCTGGGGCCAACCCGCGGGAAACTGACAGTCAAGCCACTCCGGCTGCAGGCCTTCAACAAGCAATGACATCGCCAAGGGCCGGGACTGGGTCTACATATGCACGGAAGATGATCGGCATTCACTGCGATCGTGATATTTTACGTGTACATATCTACGCTATACCGCCGCTACCGCGTCTCTTCGCTGAGCGGCTGGCAACCAGCGGACTTGAAAGTTGAGCACTGGTTCGCGAGCGCTGGGGGTGGCCCAGGGGGGCGGGGGGCGGGGGGCCCGGGAGTGTGAGGGTTTCGTAAAAGGATCATGTTCGTGCTAGCGACACATGCTGCGAGCAGGTGGACGGCTTATCGGGGGGTTGAGAATGGCACTAGGAGATGGGGGAGGGAATTGGTAATCGTTACCAAAGTGTAAGTCAGGTCTTGACGGGAGGAACCTCGAATATGGACTTTCCCGCTCTGAGCTGTTCGTTGCTATCTACCTGGCTTCACGGAAAGAAGAAGCGGGGCAGGGAGTCCGCTGCCTATTGGTTGGGAATATGCCTACATAGTGCTTGTAGGCTAGAAGCACAGCACTACCACCGCAATGCAGATCGGTTCCAGGCCGGCTTGGCCGTACATATCGGGCTTGGCAGGCGCAATCGATCAATCAACCATATCCTCGTCACAAATTAACAGCATTCGGGTTGTGTGCTCCCTTTTCGTGATTTGCGTGCGGGCGGCACCTCCAGACTGCATGCTGCGGCGTGGGGATTCCGCTGTCAAGCAGAGACAGAAAAGAAAGGGGAGCTGCATTTCCCCATCCACAACCACAGCCTGCTCTGGTACATTCCCGTTGTGGAGCCGGAATGGACTATACAGGTATCCAATCACTGGTAGAGTAGTGGAAAATGTGACGGAGAAGGGGTATATAGATAATGCATAACACGGCCGAGGGCGAGGGTGAGGATGAATGACCATGTTTGTGTGCGCGTCTGTGTGCTGTAGTTGTTTCACCTCAGCTCCATTTCCATCCAATCGAAGGTGCGCGACATATATTGTGGTTTGGCTGGTCTGGAGGGCGTCGCAGCCGGTGTGGCCACATCGGTCAGTGGCGCGGGCGTGTGGCGGATGGACTATCCGCAATTGGGAGCTTTTGCACCACCCTCTCTCCATTCCGTGCGCTGTCCGACGACGAATCGGTAATATCAGAAAGCTGTCGGCCTCAGCCCCACCATAGCCCCGGTGAGCGATACGGGCCTGGGGCATTTTGCAGCCAGGGCCCCAGAGACTCAGAGACTTCAGCGAGCGTTCAGGCGTGATAGCGATAAGCACATGAGCATGCCTTTGTGCAAGAAACAGATCCTCTGAATCTCGCAGCTCTGAATACATAGTATATAAAACCCGGGGAGGAACCCCCGCTGTTCCTTCCCACCCCCTCGTTCATGGCATCGGCTGGAGAGGAGTAGCGGACGGTCGTGCGGTTTTTTTGCCTCCTCTGTCGTGTTACTTTTTCTTTTATTGGTCGTTCTTTGGCGCGCATCTACTCTTTCTTGGAACAGGCCTGGGCGGAGGGCAAAGGGGAGCTTGCAACGAGCCGCCTCGCGCGGACTGCGGACGGGAAACCTGGAGAAAATGTACGCCGCTATGATCTATATAGGTCGCATGCGAGTATGAATAAACAAAAAAAAAACAGCCCTAAGCTCACTATGTCTCCAACTTGTGGTAGCAATCTCTGAATTCCTTGAAGTCAGGCACAGCTATGTTAAAGCAAGAGCAGAATCAGTCAGATGTTCATATGGGCATCGCGGGTGAATGGCAAATGGTAACCCACGTTTTTCTCCGATGAACTTCAACTGGATGGATGAGAACTTCTCGCAGTTCTTATCCTGTATCTGAAGCTTTTCTAGTAACTGCAACTTTTCCCTCTTTAACGGGATCCCAGGAAGGATCCCGTCCGCCGTTTGCGTGAAACTGTAGCCTTTAATACTGACGTTGCCCACGCGCCTGAATGTCATGCTGCGTTGCTTCACATCCCGCTCCCAGATGAGCCGGTTATTCCCGTCTATCACTGCAGAGGCTTAGCAAGCTTCGTGGCGTAGGGGGCTTTTTTAGATACTCACGTGGAATGGAAATGAAAGATGACTTCTTCGCCTCGGTAACGAAGATGACCAGCCGGCTGGTGGACTGTGGTGGTGCATTTTGCTGTGTCCCCCACTCTTCTCCATTGTGGTCTTCGTCCCCCACCTCGGTCCATAGCTGCACTAGACACAGGCTTAACACAGACGTTCGTTGCCCGAATAAACCCCCCCCCTTGGTCGTGACCGTGGCTCTCGAACTTCCGTAGTCAGCGATGTAGGCTCGAAAAACATGGGTTTCTTCAGGGCTAACCTGAGGTGAACCTTTTGCTCTGTCAAGAATTGCTGGAGCTGGTAGGCATCTTACCAAATCAGCCATTTCCGATGAAAGTACCAGACAACGAACTTACCGTGTTTACTGTAGAGAACAAAGGAATACTTGTCGATCTGAATTTCGTACCTCTGCTCTCCCTCGTCCTGCTGTAGCATGAACGCATAAGTTGGAATCACCGGAAGATTTGCTGGGATGGCTGTAGATCTTTAGCATTCAAGAATCTACGTACTAGGCACCAGCAACTTACGAAATGCTTTGAAGCGGCTGTTCTGGCCGTGCCCTGGTCGTATACTCAGCTGCCTTCCGGGCATGCTGGCCACAAACGACACCAGGTCCTGGTGGTAGTTATACGAGTCCGATGACCACTGGACCTCACTAACAAATTCGCATATCGTCTTTTGATCACCTAAAGGGTCCTCGATAACCGTCGGGCATGTGGATATCGGAGATCCACTACTCTGCAGCCTGGGACTTTGGTCGGACGGGCTCCTAAACCTCGCAGTCAGCAGTGTCTTATTGTCTGAAAACCTGTCCGCCTTACGGTTGCTCATCTGGGATACTGAGGCCAAAAGGCGCATTCCCACCATCCGTCTGCCCTCTACTTACTTGCTCTCTCCAGTATGTAAGAGATCGTTGCAGATCTTTGGATGCCTTGTCGGAGTTGATACGTTGTTTGGGATCAATCTCCAACATCGCTCTCACGACCTTCGACACATCTTTCGTAAACCCAGCATTCGCCTCCAATCCCTCCAGTACTTTCGAAGCTTCAGGATGAAGAGAGCGTACGCCTCGTATATTGTAGTAAAAGTAATCACTCGGGTATTCTGGCTTCTGTCGTGCATCTCTGAACTGCTGAACAGCTTTGGATCCTTTAGCGGCAAACACGAGTATCTCCAGGATGACACAGCCCATCGCCCAGTCGTCGTACTCGTGACCCATGTCGGTTTGGGTTGAGTTCTCAGGTGGGCGGTATGCTTGCTCGCCGGGTTGTTGGGGAGGCCTTATAGTCGTGCCAGAACCCATCTTCCGTGTGATAATTGCCTGGCCGAAATCGGCTATGACTAGTCTACCGTCATCGAACACTAAGATATTCGTAGCTTCATTGTAGGCGTCAGTAAGAGCCAGATGTCCCCAAGGAGGTGCTTTCCGAGTAACCAAGTACATACGTTTGATATCTGCATGATAGCCTCTCCACTTGGAGTTTTCCTGTGGTTTATGGAAGTTGGCCAGAGCTTTCAGTACACCGACCACTTCATCCCAGATGGTGTTCATGTATGTCGGTTGGCCATCGATGGGCCAATGTTTCCACGGGTCGTTCATAAACGCTTTGAGATTTCCTATAGCCAATGGAAATATGAAGTGCAGCTTCCCCTCGTAAGTGAAGATTTTCAGCACCTTGATGATATGTTTTTCGTTACCGAACTCGGTCCGAATCTTTATCAGAGTCTCTGCTTCGGCATTATCGAGGACGGACTTTGGAAACGGGACTACTTTCATGGCGAACTTTCTCTTTACAATGTCTTCCGTCAGTTCAACAAAGACCGTGTAACTCGGGAGATGTGGATGCCCACCAAACCTGGGCATGAGAGGTTTCCATATCCTGGATAGATCTCAAAGGAATAGACTGTGCCGTAGGAACCATCCCCGACAAAGCGGGTGTTGATAAACGGGAGGACCTTCCGTGAATCCCACTTCTCGTACCAATTGCTGTGGAACAGGACAGGAAAGAACTTATGGCGATGGTTCAAAAAGGCCTCCAGATCATTATCCAATTCCGTTGAGTTATTATTCGCCAGGTAGAGCTTCAGACTTTCCTTATTCAAATCCTCGTCGTCCAAGATACGATCACCTTTAGGCTCAAAGGCACTAATGAGAGCTGAAAGCTCGACGTAAACTAGGAGGGCAAATAGCCTTAAGGCATCTTTCGTGACGAAGCTGGCGTACTGAGCCCGTTCTTTGCTACCCATCTGTCGTGGTGCGAATGCAGCAACTCTCACACACCGATTGCACTGGCATGCAAGAATCGAGTTGACATTGTTCCAGCACAACACTATGTTGATAGCATCATGGGGGAAGAAAGTCGGCTCATAAACATCTGACCGGTCATGACCCGCCTCCTTCAGCTTCTCTTCTCTTGTCTTCTTGAGTTGGGCTTTAAGTGCTGAAGCTCTGCAGTCCGGCATCGTGGGTACACCTTACGAAGACTTCCGCAAGGTGGCGTGACGGATGGTAGCTGGACACCGACGAACGTGGATCGGCTTCGGTATGTTGAGGGGGCGAGGCGTCGGAAATCAGGATTGAGGCACACCGGTGTGATGGTTGAGGGCCTTGGGAGCCAGAAGTTCGTCGCTTGGCAGTCTGTTTCGTGTTGCGAAGATTCAGTCAGGCCGAGTCGGTAACAGTGATGTCGGCAGCGGCGTTTCGAAGGCGAGGTCGTGAGCGCAGCTAGCAGCTATGTAGTTATGTTAGGGATGGAGCTGCTGTGCGGGCATGTTGGGATTTCTTCCAGGTGCCCCGCACTTGGTGCAACATCCTATAGAGCTAAGCTATGCTAACAGCCAGTAGTGACCCAATTCGCGAAAGCATCCTTGAGAAGACGAGTGATGGTTATTGGCGGGGTGGGTTGATCTGCATTGAGATGGAGTGGCACTCAACGGAACATTGTGTCTCACTCGGGGGGGGTTGTTTAATCATACTCGCATACAGCCTGTCCAGACTATGGCGGCGTACATTTTGGTCCAGGTCCCCGTACGCTGTCCGCGCGATGGCGGCCCGTTGCAAGCTCCCCTTTACCCTCAGCCCAGGCCTGTCCCAAGAAGACATGAAGCGCACCACAGGAAAGACAAAAGAGATCGAGGCCCACCCACTAGTCCTCTCCCGCGGGTGCCATGAACGAGAGCGTGGACAGGAACAGCGTGTCTCGCTCGGTATTGAGTCCGACAAGCGGAGAAAACTGTATGTATGATCAAAAGGGGAGCTACAACGAGCCACCTACCTACAGAGTGATCGGGGGCGGGGCCGGACAGTGAACAGTTTGTTTATCGCCATGATCTAGATAGGTGCACGCGATTAGTGAATTAAAAAATTAGTATGATCAAACGAAGAAGGTCTGACCAAATACAGAATGCCGAAACACGGGCCATCAGCTCGCTCTCGACGTCGGCCCAGGCGGCAACTGCCAACCCGAGGAAGGGAGGGTTGAATAGCCGCAGAGCATAAGAGCACACTTGTAGGATACTCACAAACACTCAAAAAAGCGACTATTTACATGTGGCAGAAAAAAACCCCTGGAGAAAATTAATACCTTAGTAGAGTGACAGTGTTACCCAGGAGCCATTTTACACAGCCAAAAATGCAACCTTCCCATGCACAAAAAAGTCATGTCTTTCAGGGTGACTAGATCCAGAATTGTGGGGGTTTGCTTCCACAAAAACCTCGCTTGGCAATTAGTTTGACGTCAAATTTTCCCCCGCGCAGGATAATACGACCACAATAATTCATGATTTTGTGAGGTTTCCTATGTAACTGAGGGAGCTCCGCAGCGGTCCGGACTAAAACTTTATGAGGGTTTGATTAGCTCTGGCGAAGCTCGTATTGATGCACAAAAAGTTTTCGCTTGCGATAGCCGCCTCGGGTCCCCCGTGACCGCAAAATCGACCGCATACAGCTGCCTGCACTGTGCGTCTAGAAGCACAGCTACATACTCGTTTGAGCGTGCGTCATGCCTGATCTTGCAGCTAGGCATTGGCCTTAGTGTGTTGTCGATATCTCCACCTCCTCTACGGCCAAATAGAGCTCCTTTTCCCGGGAGCCCGAGATGGTATTCCGCGCTGTGCTGCTGGATAACCACGTGGATTGTGGAGGAGATTATGTTGCCGAACTACGGATGGACATGAGCTGGCCCAAGGAGAGCCTGGACAAAGACTCGAGCCAGCTCACCCTCACAAGGGGGTAGGCACACAAATCTCGAGATTTTTCCCAACGCTCGTGAGATCGCGAGCTTTTGGTGGTTGAGTACGATAGTGTGAGTAGACCAATGAGTTATCTGCGGGCATAATCCGTTTTCAACTCTCCCCATGCCGCTATCGGGCTGCTCTTGCTCCAAATCTGCCCCCCGGACAGCTCAACCCCCCTCCACCGAACGCAGCTTGCACCTCCCATGTTTGAAGTGAGGTGCTATTTCCCGCAAACGCAGCCGATGGATGCAGAGGATTGAGGCTAACTCAGAAGTTGGGGTATTTCCGATCAGACTTCGGGCGCCTGCGGTGTGGTGGGCATCAACGGGTGAACAGGAAGGTCAGTGGTATGACGTAGCCTAATGTCCAGTGATAATCCTTTGATAGCTCCTAGCTGCAATGTGGGTCGGCGCAGCTGCTTCTTTCATGTCACAATCAAGTCTGCCAGAAGGGCAAGGGTCGCAGAGTGGTGCAGCGGGTTGAAGCTGGTGGGGTTGTACAATGTTGTCACGTTATCGGGCAACTAGTGTAAGGCGCGATTGAAAGGATCTACGTAGCGAATTTGCCTTATTTTATCATATTTCTTGTTTTTCTCACACGATCACTCCGGTGCTCGGGTTTCCCTTTCCGACTCCAGCCAGCTCGGGCTCATGGGGTAAAGCTCAGGCTCACTCAAGCTCAACGCTCGAGCTCTGCGGAATCATGACCATCCCTGCCGGCAGACCGACCTATCGGTAAGCAACTGGGGTCAGGGGGATCTCCAGGAAGGAATGAGGCGACGGCAAATCATCGTGCCCGGCATAAAGTCATCCGCGATTTAGTCGCTTTTTGCTCCTCCGGAAACTATAGTCTTTCGGGTTTCATCCCCGCTTCTAGCCACCGTTCGCCCCCCTCATCTGGCGGCTCGGAGCGTTCGTCTCTCGACCGATTACCCGGGCCCTCCATGACTTGTTCGCTCTACTCTACACACACCTCCCCCCCCGCTGGATCCTCCCAGTGACCATGCACTCCTCTCATCTTCAGACTTCAGCGGCACCCGGCACTCGCAATTCTAGGCTCCATTCACTTTCCCCCAGAGCTTGTCCGAGCCATAGGCTTCGAAGCAAGTCGAGGGACCTCGGTCATAACGTCGCGAGTCTGCTGCCGACAGCCCCCGCAGATGAAGTCACTATATATATGGTCCAACCGTTCGAGACGACGGAACTTCAAAGAAACACCCAGACCGAGTCAGCCGCATCGCTGCACCCAACTTCTCCGGCACCATCTGCCGAACCAGCCTGCTTGCCAGACCCGCCAGCCACCGCGTCCTCTCCGAGTGAAAGCGGAGAGCTCATTTGAGTTTATGCAGGCGAACATGCAGGGCGATTTACTGGGCGCCTTGAGCGGACTCTTGAGGCGATGACGCCAGTGGAGGAGGAAGGGCAGACGCGACAAATTGAGCGTGCTCTCCTAGGCCTACCAGCTCGTATCTGCCGCCCACAGCTTAATGCCCTCCGCAACATCTCCGGAAGCAGACGACTCGTTTTGCTGTTTATTCAGTACTCGCATACGACCTAGATAGATCATTGCGAGGTACACATAGCCTGGAACCATACTTGACTGCAGCGACTTGCACCTGCGATCCCGTCGAACGGACCCGACCACAGTCCCTTGTGGTTAGCCAGTTCGATTCTCGACGCAACTCCATGAAGCACATCTCTGCATCGGCCAACGGTAGGTAAAAGCAAATGAAAAGAAAAAAGAAAAAAAAGAGGTGATTCGAAGGTACATACTGATATAGTCACCGCGAGATATGCAGCAGTTGACGTGTACAATGCACGTCTCGCCCGCAGGCTGATGCGTGATGCACGCAGCAGTTAACTACATGATGGCTGATTCGGCGGCGCGCAAGTCTGGCAGAGAAGAGAGGTACTGCATCCATCACAGATGGGGCGTGTGATCTCCCCTCCCCTCCCGAGAATCCAACGAGCTTGCAAGGCGCCAGGCTGCACACTTCCGGAGCCGCTGTCGCCCTTATCTCATACGCTTCTTGCTTTTTTTTGCGGGGACGGGCGCACAGCTGGTTGGCGGAACCTACCGAGCCCGGACGTGTGGAGTACTCTATAGTACATATGTACACACTGCGCACCGCGAATTGCGCACGCCGATGGCTTCCGGCTCACCTCCTACGACGTGGCTCTAAGGTGCATGTGCGGCGTGTGACGTCCGGGCGAGCTGCGGAGGCGCGAGCTTCATCGTACACTAAGGGTATATATCCCCGGACAAGATCCCATCCCGTCTCTCCGCATCCCGGCCCCCGCCCACACAACAGAACGTCGCTTGCCCGCCTCCGCCGCACCAAGCAGCACGAAAATGGCAAGACAGGTGATCAAGTCGAGGTACCTCAAGCGGAGCGAGCTCGAGAAGCAGCTGGGGCTGTTATTCAGGCCCGGCACGTACTCGCCGCCCAAGGTGAGTGCTGCGTTATGCATACATCCGGACCAAGCTAACGGTGGTGTCACAGGCGGTCAACGGAATGTTTGAGCTCGACGTGCCGTGTCTGTTGACCGAGGTTAGCGCGCCCTCACTCCGACCAGAAAGAGGACGGCTGTTGACGCAGGTGGGAGGGTTCGCAGGAACAGATCAAGCATATCCAGAAAATGAGCTATCCTAGTGCGGCCTTGGTCATGTAGGGTGGTGGTGGGATGAATGGAGGGCTGGTTGTCCATATTGAAGTACCGATGTGGCTGGCTGGGCTGTGGCCAAGACATCTACCCACCTGTACTTTTTTTTTCTTTCTTGACCGCGCTTCGGTTACATACTAAGAAATTACTGGCTGCACTCTGCACTCCTGTATATCTCGAATTGTCGACCGTGCTGTTCCAATGCTCCAACCCCGTCTGTTATCATGCTATTCAGTGCGATTGACACTCAGCTGTTTTAACATCAGCACCGAACAGAGTGGCTACGGCCCTACCATACCACTTTCTGTAACCCGACGGGTTATCATAACACAGCCATCACAACAAGAACAACCCCGAAACCGATTATCAGCCGACCAACGGGGGTGATATTAACACTACTATACGAAACACCGATCCTATAAGCCATTCCCAAGCCAGTCCCCCTCCCCACTTCCCTCCCTCCCCCGCTACACTTCGCCACGCTTCAGTTTCTCGCGTTTGATAGCCTCCTTCTTCTCGCGGCGGTCCCAGAACTTCTTGTAACCCAGCGTGGAGGTGAGGAGGATGACAGTGAGGAAGGCAAAGATCCACAGTTCGCTCTTAAACTCTACTGTTGGGAGTCCATCCTTGGTCGGCAGACTTATGTAACCCATCGAGAGGAGTGTCTGCTCTCATCAGCTGCCTGTAAGAAAGGGGCAGTGGGGGAGGCTCACAGCGGCGAACGTCAGCGGAACGTATATGATCGTCAGCAGTGTGATCATCCGCGAGAGCGCGACCATGATCTTGTTGTCCTCGCGCGCCTGTTGCGAGAGCCCCATCATGATCTCGTTGTCCTTGCGCGCGTTCTCTAGCGCGCGGAAGTCGATGATTGTGCGCAGCTGCGGGGCTGGCGTCAGCTCAAAGACTAGGGCTGAGGGGGGAGAGGTGGAAGACACGTACCAGGACGGATGCGCCGTCGATACGCTTCAGCAGGTGTTCAGTGCGGAGGCTCGACACCTGCGTCTCGGAGATATAGCGCGAGAAGATGTTGCTCACTTCGTCGGCGGGGGCGGCGGGACACGCAGTGAGTGTAGGTGGTAACGGCGTTGGTGTCGCGGCCAGCAGTCCCTGCAAATCGCGAAACACCCCAGTGTTCAGGCGCAGCACGTGGTCGAGGAGGAGCACGCGGTCTTTGAAGCACTGCAGGTTCTGGATGTCCTCGAAGGTGACGGCCTCGTCAGAGCCCGGGGTCTCGGCGGGAGCGACGGCAGCGGTGGGAGCGGCGATGGGGGTGGCGGCGACGGCAGCCCGCTTCTCTGAGTCCACCGAGTTCGCCGATAAACCCGTCACGCTTCGCTGCCGGCCCTCCCCGAGCAGCGCAAATTGGTAGCCCGTGCCGCCTAACGACTTGTCTTGCTGCGGCGACCGTCAGTATGGGAGCCCATGTGCGGCCGGAAGGGTATAGGTATGCCCACCGTCCGGTCGAGCCTGGCCTCAAGGAAATTGATGTATTCCCGCCAGCAACAGGTCATGGCGTAGGCCACAGCCACGTGCATGTCCATCCAGTCCATGGGATGCTGCGCCTGCGCCTGTTTCCAGTGCAGCTGGAAAGTCATGGATGGGTTCACGATGATGAAGGTGTTTGCCTTGCGCGGGGCGTTGTAGCTGTGGTACACGGCCATCTGGCGCACCGAGTATGGGTCAAGCTTCTCCTCGGGCTCCTTGTTGTTGAGCTCGACGTGTTTCGCCAGATAGCACAGCTCTGATAGAAACCACACTGTATGAATATGCGCTCCGCGAACGGAAGGTGTCAGCGCTTACGGAACGACCCCGCTGCGTCCTGCTGCAGCATCGGACGAGAGGCGTAGGTCTCGTCCACCGGCGTTATCTTTGCGCCGAACGCGTGGACGAGCTCGTGGAACTCCTCAAACACGCCCAGCCCTGCGAACAGCGCCCGCAGCCCCAACTCCGATATCTGCAGCTCGCCCCACGAGTTCTCTTGCGGGATGAGTCTGGCCCGCGTTCACTTAGTTCACCCGCCCATTGGCCACCGGTCGGATGGGACGTACATGATCCGAGTTCCACTGAAGTCCTCTTGGCTCTACAACAGGCCGCATCGTCAACCATCACGCCCATTTCCCGCTCACACGAGGACAACTAACCTGGAGGTACTCCCTGATTGCAGTCTCCTTGTCCAGATCGCCCCCTAAGCGCGTCCAATCAGCATGCGGCCTTCTACCGGCGCTTAGGCCCCACTCACTGTAGCTGCCATCGCAATGGATGACTCGCACGGCGTCAGTCGAGAACAGGCGAGAGGCGTTCTTGGTGAGCCGCGAATCGTACACCTCCGCGTTTAAACGATAGGGGTTTCCGGCGCTCGTAGCGGGCGAAGACGACGACGCCATTATTGTCGGTGAGCAGAATAGTTGGCGGGGCTGAGGCAATGCGTGTGGAGAATCCCAGAAAGCAGTCAAGTAGGCACGTAACTATGGGGGGGACTGCAATAGATATAGTGACAACAGAGAAGAAGTCCATTCCTTTCCATTCGTCTATGCCCCACCAACTGCTGCGGTCGACGTGGGACAACGCACAACGCTCCGCGAGTCAGCTTTTGATTCGCCGCGACGCACGGGAACTTTCTCCTCCAAGCACTCCGTGCCGTCGGGACAGCCTCCCCAGCCACCCCCGAGTCGCGCTGCCGCAACTTCCCGCGAGCGTTGGCTGCGCCCGGCCGGCAGAGCAAACGTGTTCGAAGTCCCTAGTTCGAATCCTTCATCTCGCGACCTCCAACTATCGAACATCAGCCGCATGCAAGCGCCGATCCTAGCCGGGCTGGGCCAAACACTGCAAACGACCAGCCCCGCCAGCTCGCGAAAATCGCCAGGGAGTTTTCTTCTTCTCCGAACCATCATGCCCAACTTCCGTCCCCACCGTGAACTTCTCGGTCTCCTGCGCCGTCCTACAGAACCCGCACTGGATCCCAAGTGCGCACGGCGGGCTAGGACGGGCAACCACCAACCTCTCTCCGATGATTCGGGGGGCGTACTGCGAGTATGACCTTCTCACTACGGATTCTAGAAGCACATAACGCAGCACCCGCGCAACATGACCACCCCACCTCCGCGCAATATGTATGATGGCCCCACCCTCCGCGCCATGGACAGCAAGACACGATCCATCGAATCGGTCGAGTTATCACACCTGAGACAGGCCACGGTAATTGGATTAGTCGAGAAAAGCAAAAAAAAAACCCCCACCCATCTCAAAACGAGAGCCAAAAATGCGATGCCCAAAGACCCAGCGAAAAGAAAATAAAGTAGGCTGGTATGTAGGCTCACCGCGACTCAACCTTGCGAAAAAATAGAGGGCTTGCATATGCGGTGGCCACAAGATCCGGTTGTGCGCGGCAATAGTGGCACTGCACGCATGCGCGTATCTACGCACACTTCCGAGGACTGGTCGCGGAGTGAGACAATGCTCTACATAGGTCTCACATCCACACCGAAGGATACGGGTCCCTCCGCAGGACGGTATCGTTGATATTGGAGTAGCGTTTGGGTAGATATGTACACTTAAATACTTCGGTGTGAAGGGCGCACCGTCTACTGCAGCCGACCCCGTGAGTAAGCAGCCAAGCCCGACTCTCTGCGCAGTTCCTTTGTACCGCGCCACCCGTGCTGTGTACACTGTAGCAGCCAGAATCTGCCGGTAACAGGTACAGAGGACAGCCCCACATCTTATGGCAGCGGACCTTGAAAACGACGTTTTTCGGCAATCTCACACCACCAGTGCCGATTCAGCGCACTTCCTCACCCTCACCCCCCTCCTCCTCCTCTTTCTTCTCCCCGGGAACCAAATGCACCGATGTGCGCAGACACCGGCCAGTGCCCTATCCACGCAAAAGTGTACGCGCGAGGGAACAACTCGGAAATCATCTTCTATAGTCTCCAACTCCTCCAACCATCAGCAGAGCCGCCTCCCCCTCCCGCAGATCGGCGTTGCGCAAGGCGGGTAAGACGGGAGCAGACACGGAGGCACCTACCGGCCGGAATGGTAGCTATCGCTTTGGCTGCACGGAAAGGATGACGGGGGGAGAGGCGGAGTGCGGGTAAGGCATGTTTTTTGCCTTCTCCATTCAAAGCACGCGACCTATATAGATCGTGGCTGAATCAAATATTTCCTCCTCTTTCTCACCCAGAGAATGACTGGTCAGTTGCGAATTTGACCCCAAGCAGATTACATGTCCTACATCACCACCGAGCCCGCCCAAGACCTCTTCCCCCATTCCCTATCCCTTCCGCCGGTGGGGCCAGTCTTTCCACAACCGTCTCGCAGAAAAGCCAATATGGCGGCGAAGCAGTATTCATCCGCAAACTTCCTGATGGCGGTTGGCCGCCTCCTCTGCCCGGTCTTCCCCCTGATTTCGTCCAGAGAATCTGTTGGGGCTTCTTTCCACCGGCTGCAGTTCTGAGAAAGCTGCTCTTTGGTTAGGGCATGCATCTGACGGTTACAGCTGAGCGTCGAATCTCGATGCGAGTGCTGCGGTATTATTTATTCGGGTTCGGTCATGAATGTCGTGGTAGTCGGCGCCCACACTCGCTCTGTACTGTTCCCTTACCCCCTCGACGCAGCACACCTCTCTGGACGGCGACCACGTGCCTATCTGTCTCTCGCCCACAGTGGCAGCAAGTGATGTCCAACTCCGGTATCCTTGCGGTGATGTTGCGCTCCCCTCCCGAGTATCACCATTTGGTTCGCTCGGCTGCTCTGGCACGGCGCCTTCCCCCTTGACTCCTAGTTGATTAACTATTAACCTGCGGGCGAGTGGTGTCGGGACTTGGTTACTTGTGTACATACGTATGTAGCTTTTTTTTCTCTGACAAGATGCAGCACGGCACGCATTGATATTGCCACTGCTTTCTTCCAGCCTCGCCGTTAATCACGTCAGACCATGACAGCGTATCATACTGGAAGAGGGAGCGACTAGATGGACGGTGCATCACACCGCATCACTCGCGATCCGGTCTTCAGGTTTTTTTTCTTCTCGGTCGCCGAAGCGGTAAAATTAGAGCGTGAGCTCCCCGTAATGCTGCCAGAATATCTAGTGCTCGCGTATGGATAACCAACGGTGGTCCTCCCGCAGTCCCGTGAACTGCTCTTGCTGCCGGTTTGTCAACTCTTGTTCACCGAGGTCTTACGCGATCAATGAAGCACCACCGACGCTTGCTTCGACCCGCGTCTCCAGCGGCTACTGTGGTAGGTGCTCGGGCTCGTGCAGAAAGAGCGGGAAAGTAGAAGTATCGCCCAGCATGTGCGCAGACACTTCGATCTGCTCATTTTGTCGTTTCGAGTGACCAGTGATGTACCCTTGTAGGTAACTACGCCCTGAAGCCAATCGCGACCTCGCAACGCTGATACATAGGTAGGGTACTATAGCCCTGTTTTGTTGCACCGCAGTTTGATAAGTCACATACAAAAGAGAAGAAACATGATGCCACGGCTGTAGAAGACGCGCAGAGTGAGGCGTCAGAGTAGGGACTCCGCGAGCGGATCGCGGTTTCCTTTGTTCTTTCATTTTGTTTTTTTTCCTTTGTGGTTTCTTAGGTGTGCATCACCTTCTTGGGGCAGTTCTGGGCGGAGGGCAAAGGGGTGCTTGCAATGTGCCGCCTTCGTGCGGACTGCGGACGGGAAACGGACGTTGTGTGCCTTGCCATGATCTATCTAGGTCGCATGCTGTTGGAAGTGCTTCTCTATACGTACTTTGTGCTGCGGTGTTGATTGCCGGACCGGTTTGGTTCTAGATATGGCGCTTGTGACTTAGAAATTGTTAAGGACAGTGTTCTCCATAGCCCAGCCCGTCCGTCCTGGACCAAACAAAATTCCGTCCGCCCAACCTCTGGACTGGGACCGACGGTAGCCGACCGCCAGGACGCCGCAAAAATAGTGATATTTCCGGAACCCAGCGAGATCTAATATCTCAACGAGCCCACTATTTCTAGCGGGAATTTGGCAAGAGCTGCATCAACTGGTTGTGGTCGGGATGCGAGTGTTCGCTGGGGTAAATTTACGAAATTTTCATTCAACCAGTGCAATCACGTGACATATTACATAACAATACTTGTGCCATCCGTCCAAAAGCTTGGACGAGGACGGACCCCGCCCTCCCCATATCACGGACTGGACGGACTATCCCAGTGCAGTCCGCCTAGAGCTCGGACGAGGCTACCAATTCCGTCCGGACCGGGCTATGGAGAACGCTGGTTGAGGACACGATTGCGTAAAACCCGAGAGTGGGGAAGTACAAGAGGAGGATCTTTTGTTCTGGCAGTTCTTTCCTTTCCTCTTGTTCTATACGTGCACTTAATAATACAACGAAGTTGAGCGCTGCTCATTCGCTCAATACCCATTTGCCTGGTGGCTACAGATCTCGCAGAACACCCATGATCATACGGCATCCAGCGTGCACTCTAAACGTGATCGAATTCCTGTTATTGACCTGTATCCCCATCGCTAATTGGTTATTCTTTCAACACACGCGAGTAATAGACAAGCGAAAAAAAGGAGAGGAAACTTGATTCAGGGGAAGAAATTTTCTATACAAAAACGCGATTTTTGAACTGTAGGCTGCGCAACTAAATAGGGCTTTATAGGGATATGAATGTAGTTGATAGAGGTGACCAGAGCCCTGGCCTACACGATAGCTAAGTAAGTAGAACTCTGACTTTTTCAGGTGATAGCTGTAGTTTTCCCTACTAATCCAGATCATGGCGATACGCACAGTCCGGCCCCCGCCTGTCCTTGGGCCTGTATATATGGCTCCGCCTGCCACCGCCCTGACCTATCCCAAGAAAAGTAGAGCAAAACTACGAAATTGTAAAGGAATGACAAAAGAAAAGCCGCCTTAATCCTAGTCCAGAGAGGAGGGGGTGGGAGGGAGCTGTAAGTGTTCCCCCTCCGCCCCTCTCCCGAAGCTCCAGCTGCGACACCTCGCGCTGGACATCTTCCTCCCTCTCAATCGGGCTTGGGTTCCGCCCCCCAATATCCATGGTGGAGAGAGGTCCAGCATCGGCCGGCTACACCACTCGTCAGCGAAATGGTCCCGGATCTTAACTTGGTCCTTTCCCCTCCCCGTCTCCCCTCAATATCAGCCCACAGGATCTTCTGCTGGGCCTTCCAGTGGGAGAAATTCTTGAAGAGGTGCTCCCCAGTCTGGGTCCGATGGTAGAGCGCGGCGTATGGGAAATGTATATACCTCGATGGGTCGCACGCAATTAATGACTAAAAAAAAAGGTGGGGACGGAAAACTTTTGTGAGGGGGGAAACGGGCCGTCGATGGTGAAGTGGTAGTTGTGTCTGTCTGTCTAAGGAACACTGGGAGAGGGTGGATATATACAGGTGCTAAGCTAACGAACATCCGGCGCTAGGGCAAAACCACCAGTGCTAGGGCAATACCACGCTCCAACAAAACCGGGCAGGCTGTGGAAAGTCCTGTGAAAGTTGGGGTTCGGTGGTTGCAACCCAACAATGTGCCCACTTTCCGAAGCCAACGGGTTACCATAAGATGGGCGTCGCGGCGTGAACAACCCAGAGACTGAGTACCAGATGATTAGTATTGACAGAATACATAACACTACTATAAGAAACGCCATTCCCAAAAGCCAGTCTCCCTCCCCCCTTCCTCCCTTTCCTCCCTCCCCTTTCTACACCTCGCCGCGATTCTGTTTCTCTCGCTTGATAGCTTTCTTCTTCTCGCGGTGGTCCCAGTATTTCCTGTAACCCAGCGTGATGGTGAGGAGGATGACGGTGAGGAAGACAAAGATCCCCATTTCCCTCTTCACCACTAGCGTTCGATGTCCATCCTTGACCGGCAGTTCTACGTAACCCATCCCGAGGAGTGTCTGCTCTCATCAGCTGTCTGTAGATGAGAGGGGCCAGAGGGGGGGGGAGAAGCTTACAGCGACGAACATCGCCGGAAGGTATATAAACGTCAGCAGCGTGATCGTCCTGAGCGCCCGGGCTTCCTGCTGCGCCTTCTCGAGCGCGCGGAAGTCGAGGATCGTGCGCAGCTGCGCGGCGGGCGTCAGCTTCAGGGACTAGGGCTGAGTGGGGGACACACGTACCAAGACGGATGAGCCCTCGATACGCTTCAGCAGGTGCTCGGCGCGGAAGCTCGACACCTGCGTCTCGGACAGGTAGCGCGAGAAGATGCCGCTCCCGTCGTCACCGGGGGCGCCGGGACACGCGGCGGTGAGTGCGGGCGGCGGCGGCGTCGGCGTTGCGGCCAGCGACACCAGCAGTTCCTGCAGATCGTGGAACACCCCCGTGTTCAGGCGCAGCACATGTTCGAGGAGGAGCACGCGGTCTTTGAAGCACTGCAGGTTCTGGATGTCCTCGAAGGTGACGGCCTGGTTCAGGCCCGGAGTCTCGGCGGCGGCGGCAGCCCGGGCGAGGGCGGGGGTGGGAGCGGCTGCCTGCTTCCCCGCGTCCACCGAGTTCGGCGAGATACCTGCCGCGCTGTGTTGCCGGCCCTCCCCGAGCAGCGCGAATTGGTAGCCCGCGCCGCTTAACGACTTAGCTTGCTGCAGAGACCGTCAGTATGGGGCCCAGATACGGCCTGAAGGGCATAGGTGTGCTCACCGTCCGGTCGAACTTGGCCTCGAGGAAGTTGATGTATTCCCGCCAGTAACAGGACATCGCGTAGGCCACAGCCACGTGCATGTCCATCCAGCCTGTGGGATCCTGCTTATCGGCCTGTTTCCAGTGCAGCTGGAAAGTCATGGACGGGTTCACGAGGATGAAGGTGTGGGCCATGCACTGGGCGTTGTAGCTGTGGTACACGGCCATCTGGCGCACCGAGTATGGGTCAAGCTGCTGCTCGAGCTCCTTGTCGTTGGGCTCGACGTGTTTCGCCAGATAGCACAGCTCTGATAGAAACCACACTGTATGAATATGCGCTCCGCGAACGGAAGGTGTTCGGGCTTACGGAACGACCCCGCTGCGTCCTGCTGCAGCATCGGACGAGAGGCGTAGGTCTCGTCCACCGGCGTTATCTTTGCGCCGAACGCGTGGACGAGCTCGTGGAACTCCTCAAAGACGCCCAGCTCGGCGAACAGCGTCCGCAGCCCACATTCCGATATCTGGAGTTTGCCCCACGAGTTCTCTTGAGGAATGATTCTAAAGCGTGCGTTCACTTGTTAGCTAGGCCTTAGCTACCAGTCGGATGGGACGTAACTACATGATCCGGGTTCCACTGAAGTCTTCATGCGTCTTCAACGCGCCGCATTGTCAACAATAGCGTCCACTTTCCGCTTACACGAAGGCGACTAACGTCGAGGTACTCCTCCATTGCGGTCTCGTAATTCAGATCGGCCCCTAAGCACGTCCAATCAGCATGCGACCCTCACCGGCGCTTGGTTCCACTCACTGTAGCTGCCATCGCAATGGATGACTCGCACGGCGTCGGTCGAGAACAGACTAGAAGCTTTCTTGGTGAGCAGCGAATCGTACACCTGCGCATTTAGACGGTAGCGGTTTCCGGCGCTCGTAGTTGCCGAGGACGACGACGCCATTTTTGTCAGCGAGCAGTATGGTGGGTGGGGATATGCGAGGGCTATACGTGCGGAGAATCCCAGCAAGCAGTCAAGTACGTACGTGTTGGGGAGTCGGTGAGGGGGGCTGTGATAGATATATAATGACAGCAGAAAAGAAGTCCATCGTCATTCACATTTCCCCGGTCGACTATGCCTGCCGTTGGCCCCACTAACTGCTGCCGTCGACGTGGAACAGCACACAGCTTTCCGCAGGCACGTCTCTGTCGCCTATGATTCGCCACGACTCGCACAAGAGTTTTCTCCTTCCAGGACCCGCACGATCGGACGCGATCTCCCAAGCTACGTCTGAGTCGCACTGTCGCCGCCATACCCTGGAAATGCCGTATGCGAGTATGAACAAACAAAAACCTGAGTCGCACTGCTCGGACATTCCGCGAGCGTTGGTTGTGTCCAGGCGGGCAAAGGAAACGTCTCCGAAGTCCTACATATAAGGCTGGTCTAAGTACAGTAAACGACCGGCTACTGACTGCTCGGGAGAACTGTAAGGTGTCTCCCTCCTTTTCCTTCCTATTTTCAATCATTTCGTCTGTCCCCACTGCGAACTTTTCGGTCCTCCTGTGATTGTTGTGCGTACTTTGGCTTTGGTGCGTTGGGGGTTTCATGAACGGCGCAGCAGACGGGAGAGGCAACCAACCAACCAATCCGTCTCTTTGCGACCATTCAGCGAGGGCGTACTGCGAGTGCGCACCACTCCTCTCTCCGAATTCTAGAAGCACATGGATCTGCAACCGCACAACACGACAACCCCTCTCCCGCAGACTGCAATACACTCGGAGCATACCTTGAAGACATGCTCCAGCGTCTGTCCTGTGGACACCACCAGCATGCATCTACTTCGTCAAATTGCCGTATACATCGAAGAAAGCAACCCCCCCCCCCTAACCCCTAGTGCACAAGCCAAAAGTAAACACAGGGCTTTAATTACAAGGCAGATTCACACACCGTGAATAGGTGGACTTGCGATGTGACTGCATTTACTGCGCCAGTTCAACATAGTCTAGGCGCACATGAGCACTAAGCTTTATCGGGGTCACACCAAACCGTATAGCAAGACGAGCAAGTGATAATAAAGCGCGCAACCGCTTGCGGAAAAAAGTGGTGACCACCCTGGGCTTGTCTGTCTCCATCTAATGTGGTACCGAGTTGCTTCCAGCATCAATGGCTGCTTGTAGTCGAGCTGCCATACCCGCTAGCCTATCTAAAACTTCCTTTTCAGTAACCCACTGCTAGGCAGTCTATGCGATGTCAATATCCTAAAGTTTGGTGCTCGAGGGCTTACCAGCTGAAGTCGGGCCACACACGCACCGGACAGTACCTTCACTGGGCGAAGGTTCGGCCCTCCGCACAGTGCTGGTGGTGCCAGAGCCCCACGCAGACAAAGCACCACCTCTTCAAGGAGTGCTCAGAGTGGAAGGGACAGCAGAAGATCATGTGGGCGGAGGTGAGGAAGGAGACTGGGAGGTGGAAGAGCCGGTGGAAGATTCGGGATCTACTTGCCGGTAGGAGGTGCAGCCTGGCGGTACTAGACTTCCTCTCTACTACGGACATGGGAATGCTGGTGCCACCTGAGGAAGAGGGGGATGTGGGGAGCGAGGTGTCGCAGTGGGAGTTACGGGAGCGCCGGGAGCAGGAAGAGGAAAGGAGGGCGGAGGCGGAGGCACTGGGTGCCGGGGAGGAACTGGGCGATTGGGGTGAGGGGGGGGGAGGGGACAACTGCTGTTCCTACCCACCCTCTCCTTCGGCAGAAGAGGAATAGCGGGCGGATTACGTTTTCGTTCTGTTCTTTCCTTTTTGTGATTCCCCTTTCTGCGTTTCCGCTCTCTTCGGGACAGGCCTGGGCGGAGGGCAAGGGGAGCTTGCAACATGCCGTAACGTCTCGGTGTAAATATGAGTCCTTGAGCTTCTCGAGTTGCTTCCGAGCAAGCTAGGTATTCAACTTCTGTTGTCTGTCTGCTTCTTCGATTTCCACGAAATTGGTGCTCCGGCCATTTTGAAAATATAGCCACCTTGAGACTTCCGCTCGTGCTTGTCGCCTTGATCTAGCTAGGTCGCATGTGAATAATGACTAAACAAAAAAACAACGGCAAAAGTCTAAAATGCCCTACTTCTTGGCCACTCAGTCTAATCTACCCTACTTTTGCAAAAAAGTCAAATACCCTACTTTTGCAAAAAAAGTCAAATACCCTACTTTTTGCAAAAAAGGTCAAATACCCTACTTTTTGCAAAAAAGTCAAATACCCTACTTTTGCAAAAAGTCAAATTCCCTACTTTTGCAAAAAAGTCAAATACCCTACTTTTGCAAAAAAGTCAAATACCCTACTTTTGCAAAAAAAGTCAAATACCCTACTTTTGCCACCGGTGATTTTTGGTGTGGCGCAGCAGTGAAGTGCGCACCACATGTCTATTTAACCGTCGTCGACCTACAGCTTCGCTGCATATTTATTTGTGCATGCAATGCCATAGGAGCAGCGAACAGGAAATTAAATTCTGGAGAGTAATCACAAGTCGAATGTACGTATCTACCCGATCTCATCACAGATAAGTACTGCGACTGCGCCCCATATTATCACACTGTTTGCAGCCGTGTGAGGCATTACCTGCCGCATCTCCAAGTCCACCTGCCATTGCATTTGTCTTGTTTAATTGTCCCTGTGTTGCGCATATCCTTTTCGCATTCTCCCCTTCTTCGACCTTCCTCGGGTGCTGCAGAATGGGTGGATAGCGGTGGGTATCCCCGACTATTGGAGAAAGAAGTCAAGCATTCACTCGTTTGCATTGATGGTATTGGGTCGAGGCTATGTTCGTGGGTTTTGGGTGTCGATCAAGGGTTTGTAAAGTTGTAGAATTTGTGCTACGCCATTCGCAGTGCTACGCCATTCGCAGTGCATTGCGTTGCTGCGCCACACCAAAAATTGCCGGTGGCAAAAGTAGAGTATAACTATTTGACTTTTTGCAAAAGTAGGGTAGATTAGACAGTGGCCAAAAAGTAGGGCATTTTAGACTTTTGCCGGAATACATTAACATTACTATACGAAACGCCATTCCCAAAAGCCAATCTCCCACCTCCCACCTCCCTTCCCTCCCTTCCCCCGCTACACCTCGCCGCGCTTCTGTTTCTCGTGCTTATCACTTTTCTTCTTCTCGCGGTGGTCCCAGTACTCCCTGTAACCAAGCGTGATGATGAGGAGGAGGATGGTGAGGAAAGCGAAGATCCACATTTCGCTCTTCAGCACTACTGTTGGGAGTCCATCCTTGATCGGCAGTGATATGTAATCCATCCCGAGGAGTGTCTGCTCTCATCAGCTGTCTGGACGAGAGGGTATTGAGGGGGAGGGAGAGGCTAACAGCGACGAACGTTGCCGGAAGGTATATGAGCGTTAGCAGCGTAATTATCTTGAGCGCCCGGCCGTCCTGGTGCGTTTTTTGCGAGAGCACGACCATGATCTGGTTGTCCACGGTCGCCTGGTGCGAGAGCCGCATCATGATCTCGTTGTCCTTGCGCGTGTTCTCGAGCGCGCGGAAGTCGAAGATCGTGCGCAGCTGCGGTGCGGGCGTCGGCTCTTAGGACTAAAGTAAAGGAGGAAGAGTGGCACGTACTAGGACGGATGCACCCTCGATACGCTTCAGCAGGTGTTCGGTGCGGTGTCTCGACACCTGCGTCTCGGAGATATAGCGCGAGATCAGGTTGCCCACTTCGGCGCCGAGGGCACCGGGACACGCGGCGAGTGCGGGCGGCGGCAACGTCGGCGCTTCAGCCAGCAGCACCAGCAGTCCCTGCAAATCGTGGAACACCCCCGTGTTTAGGCGCAGCACGTGGTCGAGGAGGAGCACGCGGTCTTTGAAGCGCTGCAGGCTCCGGATGTCCTCGAAGGTGACGGTCTGGTCCGGGTTCGCAGACTTGGCGACGGCGGTAGGCGCATCGCCCTCGCTGGCGGGGGCGGCAGCGGCGGCAGCCCGGACGAGGGCGGGAGCGGGAGCGGCTGCCTGCTTCTCGGCGTCCACCGAGTTCGGCGGGATACTTGTCGCGTTGCACTGCGGGCCCTCCCCGAGCAGCGCGAAGTGGTAGCCCGTGCTCCCTAACTCCTCGTCTTGCTGCGACGATCGTCAGTTTGGGGGCCAAGGTACGGCCGGAAGGGTATAGGTATTCCCACCGTCCGGTCGAACTTGGCCTCGAGGAAGTTGATGTATTCCCGCCAGCAACAGGTCATAGCGTAGGCCACAGCCACGTGCATGTCCATCCAATCCATGGGGCGCTGCGCCTGGGCCTGTTTCCAGTGCAGCTGGAAAGTCATGGACGGGTTCATGAGGATGAAGGTGTGGGCCTTGCACGGGGCGTTGTAGCTGTGGTACACGGCCATCTGGCGCACCGAGTACGGCTCGAGCTGCTGCGCGGGCTTATCATCTTTGGACTCGACGTGTTTCACCAGATAGCACAGCTCTGATAGAAACCACTGTATGAGCATGCGCCTCGCGAACGGGAGATGCCCAGACTTACGGAACGACCCCGCCGCGTCCTTCTGCAGCATCGGGCGAGAGGCGTAGGTCTCATCCACCGGCGTTATCTTTGCGCCGAACGCGTGGACGAGCTCGTGGAACTCCTCAAACACGCCCAGCCCGGCGAACAGCGCCCGCAGCCCCAATTCCGATATCTGCAGCTCGCCCCACGAGTTCTCTTGCGGGATGAGTCTGGCCCGCGTTCACTCAGTTCACCAGCCCACTGGCTGCCAGTTGGATGGGACGTACATGATCCTGGTTCCACTGAAGTCTTCATGTCTCTACAACGGGCCGCATCGTCAACCATGTCCATTTCCCGCTTACACGAACACAACTAACCTTGAAGTACTCCCTGATTGCAGTCTCCCCGTCCAGATCGCCCCCTGGGCACTTTTAATCGGCATGCATCCCTCTACCGGCGCTTAGGCTCACTCACTGTAGCTGCCATCGCAATGGATGACTCGCACGGCGTCGGTCGAGAACAGGCGAGAAGCATTCTCAGTGAGCCGCGATTTGTATACCTGCGCGTTAAGACGGTAGGGGTTTGGGGCGCTCGTAGTGGCCGAGGACGACGACGCCATTTTGTCAGTGACCAGTAGATACAGATGGTGGTGGGCAATGAATGGGTAGAATCCCAGGAAGCAGTCAAGCATACACGTATCGGGAGGGCTGTGATGGATATATAATGACAGCAGAAAAAAAGGCCATCACCATTCATATTCCTCTCCAGTCAACTATGCCTGCCGCTGGCCCCACTGACTGCTGCGGCCGACGGGGATAGCGCACAGCGTTCCGCGGGCACGCTTCTGTCGTCTTTGATTCGCCGTGACTCACACAAGAGTTTCTCCTCCCAGCAGTCGTACCACCGGGGGCGGTCTCCCCAGCCACAACCCGAGTCTCACTGTTGGGACCTTCCGCAAGCGTGCTCAGGCCGACAAAACAAACGTTTTCAAAGTCCCCATTCAGTTCAGATCCTTCGTCATGTAGAGGCATGCACCGCCGATGCAAGCCGGGCTGGGTCAAACACAACGACCGGCCACTGACTGTTCGAGGTAATTGCAAGGTAGAGTATTTTTCTTCTTCTCCTTCTCCTTCTTCTTTTCGATCATCGTGCCGAACTTCTGTCCCCACCTCGAACTTCTCGACCCTCCTGTGCTGTCCATGGAACCCCCAAGCACCGATCCCAAGGCGAGACAGGAGGGGCAACCGGCCAACCAGTCCGTCTCCGATGATTCAGCGGAGCGTACATACTGCTAGCGTGCACTCTCCACCCCGGATTCGAGAAGCACATACCTCTGCATCCGCGCAACACGACGCACAGACTGCAATAGTTACACAATCCATCTACTTCATAAAAAAAAAAAATCGACCGAGCTGTCGCATCCAAGACACGGCCATCGCAGTTGTATTCGTCGAGAAAAGCAAAGAAACAACCCAAAAGCGCAAGCCAAAAATGAGTATAGGGCAAGTAGTGGGATGCACCCTTAGTGGGATGCACCCTTTATGGTGACCACAGTGGACGTAAGCACTGAGCGTTTTTTTGTTTATTCATTCATCGCCTGCGACCAGTCAGATCAGGCGCCATGCACTCCCGTCCGCAGTCCGCGCGAAGGCGGCTCGTTGCAAGCTCCCCTTTGCCCTCCGCCCAGGCCTGTCACGAGAGTGATAGAATAGAGCACACCAAGAGAATTACAAAAGAAATTACAAAGGAAAAGACAAAGGAAATCCGCCCCCATTCTCATTACTCCTCTCTGGCAGAGGCCATGAAAGAGGGCGTTGAAAGGAACAGTGGTTGTCCTTCATCCTTGGCCGTTACCTCGGCCTCTCCCCTATCCTTCCTCTCCTGGAGTTCACACTCCGACGCCTCACTCTGTGCGTCTTCCTCAGTCAGGGCTGGGGCCCGCCCCCCACATATGTGGTGGAGAGGAAGTCCAGAACCGCCTGGCAGCACCTCGCATCGACAAGGAGGTCCCAGAACTTGAACCGGTCCTTGCCTCTCCCTATCACCCTCCGCACCTCTGTCCATAGGATTTTCTGCTGGCGTTTCCAGTGCGGGTAGCACTTAAAGCGATGCTCCCGTGTCTAAGTCCTATACGGGTACCACCAGCATTGGCTATGGGCTAGTTCCCCATCCACTTCAGGTAGTTACTGGCCGGTTAGCAGTGATCCGTCTTCAGCTGGTAGAACCTCGAGGCAAATCTCTTAGAGCTACCCGCTACCGTCCCATCTATCCGCTGCTTGGTCGGCAGCTTGTACATCCTGTCAGTCACCCGGCCCGTAGCCTAGTGCTTGGCTTCAACCCACTTCTTTACTGAAATCTCACGTTTGTGGTGTGCAAGGGACCTGAGTAGGAGCATCTGCTGTATGCTGTGCCGATCTGAGAACTGCATCTATTCCATCCCGCGAGCGCTAGGCTCCTCCGCCGCGAGCTCGGTCCGTACGTCGGTTTTCTCGTTTCTAGGCACGCCCTTGTGAGAAAGAAACACCGGATGATGGATCTCAATAATGATGTCCGGTGACTCCGGTCTAGCTTTCCGAAACGTCGTGAGTGCTTTCTAGCCTGAATTGCGTACATCTAACCAGGGCCGGGACCCTCTGAGGGCATGCGCGTGATGGCGGCCTGGGCGTCTGTAAAGTTGTGACCCTCTCTGGGATCCTGTTGCCTTGCAGCAGTTTCCAGCGTTCAGGTAAGTGCAGCACTCTCCGCACCGTAGGCCTCCTGGTTGTAACCCACGTGAGTTTTAAGGCCCACCCAGCGTTGACCATTCTTCCGCACAACCGAATATCCAGCGGCACTACTGTCGAGTCGTGACCCATCCGTGGATATGGTGAACTCAGGTCGAGAACTTTCTGCCTCCACCTTAGTCTCGGCCTCTTCCTCTTGTATCAAGTCAGCGTCTAGGGTCTCTGGCTCCTCTAGCAGGACTGTGCTCTCTGTCCTGCCTGAGCTGTCGAGGGTGCGCTCCAGCCGTTGCCCGATGCCCGAGGCAGCGTCTACAACTTCTTTGGCCTGGTCACTCTGTGGCAGGCAGAGCAGTAGCAGTCCGAACCGTCTCTGTCTATTTTCCGGCTAAGCCACCGCTGGCCTGAGTCAGGACTCCACCACCAGCACCCGCGATTAGTTGTCCGGAAGCAGCCTGTAACCGCCCTAGCTTCCTGATTAACCAACAGCTGCAGTTTGTTGACCTAGCTGATGGTACCCCGGGTCTGATCGCCCTTCCATCAGAGCTCTGAGCCGAACATAGCGACCGACTGGACGCAACTGAGTTTTATTGTGGGTCACACTAAACTGCGTACAGCGAGACGAGCGAGCGGCAACGAAGTATGCAACTGTGCAGCGGAAAAAAGTGGTGACCACCCCGGGCCCATCCGTCTCCATCTAATGTGGTATCGGGTTGCCTCCAGCACCAATGACTGCTTGTAGTCGAGCTGTCATACCTTTCACCAGCCTATCTAAAAATTCCTCCGTAATAACTCTCTGCTAGGCAGTCTGTATATACTCTACAATGTCAATACCTTAATGCTTGGTGCTCTTCCCCAAATCTCCCCCAACTCCGTCTCTATGGTCACCACATCATCTCGAAAAGGTTCAGATCCGGTGATCAATCCAGAACATCCACCCCATTCAACTCCCAACACACAACAGCGTCTTTCTGTATCCTGGAGCGTTGTCCCGCCGACAATTGCCCATCCGTACTTCTCGCAATATCGATGCCAATTTCTTTGGTGCGATCTCTATCTTCAGGGAAAGGCCAGGGCGGAGGGCAAAGGAAAGCTTGCAAGTGCCGCCATCGCGCGGACAGCGGCGGGGAAACGGTCAAAAAGTGCGCCGCCGCTGTCTAGATAGGCTGCATGCGAGTATGACAAAACAAAAAAACAAGCGACATCGACGCCAAAAGGGACCAGTGCAGGGTCAAGGAGTCCGTACGTAAGTTGGGGAGTCGATCTTCGCTTTGTCGGAGATGCAAGTACGAACAGACTTCGTATTACCACAGAATGCGCCCCAGATCAGCTTGGATTTGCGGCTGGAATGAAACTTCTTGTCGATGCGTGAGGATGATGCCTTTCATCCGCTTTGCGGATGACCCAAGGCCGGTGCCCCAAGCCAGCTGTCGAGAAGGAAGATTTGTCCGTCCAGATCATCCTCAACATAGCTTCCTGGGCATCCGTGCGGTAATGGCATGCACCTGACGATTACAGCTGAGGGCGTCGAATCCCGATGCGAGTGCTGCGGTGTGAACGATCCCTTATTTATTCAAGTTTGACCATGAATTGGAGGTGCATATCCAGAGCACGGCAATATGTATACCATACCAACCGTGTACGCTCCGCTGGTATCAGCTCAGCACGCGCTGCCCTTTGCACCCCTTATACTCAACTCTCCTTGAGGAACGCGGTTGGCGAGAGGCGGTCCCGTATTTACCCTCATAGTGCTGGAGGACGTCGTATAATCCCGAAAGAGGGAGCCACTAGATGGCCAGCGCATCACACCGCATCACTCGCAATCCGGCCCCAAACTGTTTGTTGTTTCTTCTCGGTCGCCGTGGAAGCGGTACTCTTGGGGCGTGAGCAGCGAGTTCTCATACTGCCGCTAGTGGCACTCACGTGCGGATCACCGACTATGGTCCTCCCGCAGGCTCGTGGACTGCTCCTGCCCCACCCGCCCGCCAAACTCCTGCCCCGAGCCACATATTTGACGCCTGCTGTGGTAGGCACTCGGGTTCGCGGAGAGAGGGGGGAAAGTAAGAAGTATAACCCAGCATGTGTGCGTGCACTTCGATGTCTCTCTTGACTAGTGACGTATGTTTGTAGCTAAATGCCCAAAAGCCAATTGCGGCCACGAGGCGGGTGCATGTGTGTAAGCATTGATAGTTGCAGCGATTGGCCCGCTTGCGGACCGAATGCCGCGATGGAATTAAAAACCAGCAGACGTATGAACGTGCAGCACCTCTCAACTCTCAACCACCGGACCATACGCATGACTGCTCTCATTTTTTTTCATTACGTGGGAGGCTCTCCCCGAACAACAGCAGCTTCAGACTTCGGAACAGGTGATATATCAGCAATTGGCTTAGGAGACGCCGACACGTGAGGGGGGTTGCCGGACATCGGTCTCCAAGGTGTTCGGGCGTGCTCGGAATATGGCGGATACATCAACCTATCAATCGAGGAGTCGTGGCCGTGGGTGGCGTGCTGTGGCGCGCACTTCCTGCGTTGTCCATCAAGCGGCAGTTTTTGGGATGCATATGTAGCACTTTATCTTCCATGCGGCAAAATCGGCACTACATATGACGTAGGTAGCGAGCGGGGGAGGCGTAGCGAGACGGACAGGGCCTCGTGCCGCCGCGCCGCCCGCGCCGCCACGCGGTCTTTTTTACCTCTTCGTGAGGCGCCGAACAAGGAAGCGTTGTAGTGACGTCGGGGCGGCCCACAACCAGATCAGATACATTCGGAAGATCTGCGGTGGGAGGAAGCGAAGGTGTGGCCTGATAGATGCGTTGCTGGGATGCTCTTTGCTTGCGCAGAGCCCCACTGACCGTACGTTTTTCCTGAGATGCCAATTGAGTAGCTATGCGGCGGCGGCGGTATAAAGCGCCGCTGTTGCTGCGTACGTCCGTTTGCACCGTCACTCGACTTACAATCCGCAACACACATCGCGAATAGCCCATCTGCACGGATAACAATTAACGACCAACGCCCGACCACAATGAGCGAATCCGAATACTCGACGCCGGCGGACAGCACGCCGAGCACGTCGCCGGCGGACACAGTGGTAGTTATACGACCCGAGCCTGCACCAAAGCCCGCATCCACCAGCCAGCCGCGATACCACCGGCGCGGATCCATCATCGACGAGAGGGCGTCGGTCTGCTCTCAGCCAACGCATCACCCGCACCACACGCATCTCCGGCGCCGCGTCGATCTCCGGCTCGTCCCCATCCTCTCGCTGCTGTACCTGCTCTGCTTCCTGTGTCGGCAGAACATCGGCAATGCCAAGGTAACAATCGCCACGCCCTGCGTGCATCCTGTGCTGCCGGGGGAGAATCGGCGCTAACGAATCGAGGTGTAGACGTTCCACCTGATGGAGGACCTCAAGATGTCGGACGGGGATTACACGCTGGCGCTGACCGTCTTCTTCTTCACGTACAGCACGTTCGACATCCCGAGCAACATGCTGCTGAAGCTGCTGCGGCCGAACGTGTGGCTGCCGCTGGTGACGCTCGCATCGGGGGTCGTGACCGTGGGGATGGGGATGTCGCGGAGCGGCGACGGACTGATCGTGGCGCGACTGTTCCTCGGCGTGACCGAGTGCGGACTCTTCCCGGGAGTCGCGTACGTGATCACGCTGTGGTATCGGCGGAAGGAGGCGCAGTTCCGGCAGGCGTTGTTCTTCTGCGCCGCTTCGATGGCGGGCGCGTTCGCGGGACTGCTGGCCGTCGGCCTCGCGAAGATGGACGGGCTCGGCGGACTCGAGGGCTGGCGCTGGATCATGATCGTCGAGGGGCTCATCACCGTCGTCGCCGCCGTCGCCGCGTTCTGGCTCGTCCTCGACATCCCCGCGCGGACGACGTTCCTCTCCGCCGAGGAGAAGGAGCTGCTGTTACACCGGCTGTCGGTCGACGAGTTTGGCGAAGAGGAGGCGCTTCTGACGGCGGAAGAGCAGCAGCGTATCCACGGCAAGATACCGAAGACGTGGCTGTTCAAACAGGTGTTCACCGACTACCACCTGGCACTGCACATCCTCGTGTTCCTCGGGATCACGTGCCCGCTGTACAGCATCTCGCTGTGCCTGCCGACGATCGTCATGGAGATGGGCTACACCAAGACGCAGGCCAACTTCCTGACGGTGCCGATCTACCTCTCCGCGTGCGTGCTGTCGCTGGTCACGGCCTTCGTCTCTGACCGGCTCGGGGTGCGCGCGCCCTTCCTCGCGGGCTCCTTCGTCGTGATGTTTGTCGGCTTCCTGGTCGCGGCGGCGGCTCCGGGCGCCGCGTACGCGGGCGTGTTCATCGCTTCGTGCGGACTGTACCCGGCGTTCCCCGGCGCGCTGACGTGGTGCGCCAACAACCTCGCGTCGGCGAAGAAGCGCAGCATCGCGATGGCGGTGTACATCGGCTGCGGCTCGCTGGGCGGCGCCATGGGTGCCAACTTCTACCGCAAGCAGGACCAGCCTGCGTTCCTGCTCGGCCACCTGCTGAACCTGGGCTTCGTCTCGCTTGGGATGCTCGCCGGCACGATCCTGTACTGGCGGTACCGCGTCGACAACCGGCAGCGCGAGGCGGAGACCGCGGGATTGAAGAAGCAGCTCGAGAGGGACGCCCAGGACGCGCAGAAGGAGGGAGGCGATGCCGAGGAGGGCCGCAGGAGACACGAGTTCCTCGTCGCGAAGGAGGAGCAGCTGGCCAAGTACGGCGATCGCAGCGTGTGGTTCAAGTACGTGCTGTGAGATTTTTACTGGTTTCTCTGCCTTGTTTCTTTCTGCTTCTTGCGTGGCGGAGGCTTTTCGCGGGGCACCGTTAGACCTACTGCGGGTAAGTGGCTAGAGATAGACACAGTGGTGCTTACAGCGCCGAGAATATACAGCGCTGAGAATAGGTATCAATGTCTCTGCCGATCGTTGAGTGCGGAAAATACACGCAGGCGTGTACTAGTAACTACATAGTTAGTAGATAGAGTAGACGCGGCAAGCGCGGGGTGCCCCGACTCGGCTTGAGCCCGAAGAGTGCGCCCACGCATAGTTAAGTAGTTATTACTCACGCAAGATCCGACCGACCCCCCTTCAGGAGACGGCTGGGCATCGGAGGCGGCAATCGTCAACAATAGCCCCAGCCGCGTCGAGTGACAACTCCGACCCGCAAGTCGCACCCAGAAGCGAGCGGACGCACCTGGGCGTCGAACAGACACAGCAGCCACTGCCCACAAAGCCGACGTAGAGTGCCATCTACTGTTCGCACCGCCAGCCATTTGCGACCGAGCTGCAGACTGCCGCCGTGGTACCGTGGTACCGTGTTTCCGGGGATGCAAGCGGGCAATCGAGCGCTGTTGCGCGTCACTCGCGAGCATTCAGTCTGCAGATATCCCATCCTGTCAAGATTGTGATGGAAGTTTGATAGAACGATGGAGTCTTGTGTGTGTTGTACATATTGTCTTGGAGAGAAAGGCTGGAAAAGGGAAAAGAAAAGGGAAAAGTCTGGATAGTTACACGTACATGACGTGATTCTCCACTGACAAAGCAGAGCGAGTGAGATATTGCAACACATCCCACCACGTCGATCAAAGCCCATCCCTGTGCGCCGAACCGCCGAGCGAGCCGGCACCCTCTACCGTAAAGATATATACACATATGTGCCTACGGGCGGCTCGGAGCACACGAGCGAGCGAGCGCACAAGGCGTCGGTGGCAACGGGCCAGTGACGTTGCCGCTGCCAGCACGTTTTCGCAGCGGTGGGTGCGGGTGCATCGGTTTCGGGATGTCCAGGGTATCTACATAGGTAGGGGTAGAGTAGAGCTATCTCTCCACGACCACCACGAGACTCCCTGGGGGGAGGGAGGGGGCGTATGACGAGCTCGGTCCTCCCGCTGGAACCTGCTTGCGGCAGCGTTCGTTCTTGCAGCGTATGTCGGACGGAGCGAATTCCCATACGGACGGGCGGACTGGTGCGCGGCTTCTCGCGCAAGAAAGCATGTTAGAATGTCGGTAGTTGCCGTATCAAAAGGGCTATCTGTCTATCTAGATAGCAGGCGGCGAGACTCAAAAGTCCGACCAACACAATGGCTCTTTTTTTTTTGGTTTATTCATTACTCGTATGCGCCAACGCGACGGCACGTCAGTGGATACTTGCGTATTCGTACTCGTGCTGGCGTAGATGTTGTGCCTGCACTGCTGTGCCCAGCCCCGAGACTCTTGGATGTCTGTCCGCACCGCTTATCTAACGCAAATCGGTGGCTGGGGGAACTCCATCGATGCGGACAAGGCATCGAAAGCCAAGTGAAGCAGTGGATGGACACACAGAAGTCTTCTCTTTCTCTCTCGTTGTTCCTTTCCTTCCAATTCTTCTCGGACAGACCTGCGCGGAGGGCAAAGGGGCTTGCAACGTGCCGCCACCGCGCGGACGGCGGGCGGGAAACCTGGGTGAAAAGTGCGCTGCCGTAGTCTAGATATGCTACATACGTGCAAGCACTGTATGAATAATAAACAAAAAAATAATCTCGTTGTTCATTTGTCTAGTCCGTCGCTATTCTGGTTTCGGGCCGGTTGTGCGTTCCATGTTCCCATGTTCTCGCTGGGGTGACCGTGAGTGGTCACAAAATCAGGTCCCTTTATTACGCCTTCAGAGCGGCTGCTGATTGGCTGGCCAGCACGTCACCTCTCGGCCCTTAACCCAACTATGGACTCGACGATCGAATGCCACACCAGACAAAAAAAACACTTCCACCAAGACGAGGGATAACGAGATCGAGCTTGCAACGAAAAGCACATAATGCCGCTTAGAAACCGGAATCCCACAGACCGGCAGACCAGCAGACCGGCAGACCGGGGGCCTCCGGTGCCCTGCCCAATCTAAACTCTGGCACTGGATCCCAATCTATATGGGTTACCCAAGGTACTATCCGGAGATAGAGTTACAGTAGAGTAACCTCCAGTCCGCGGTCCGGGTGCGGTATCAAAAAGGACGTCTCCCCACCCCGCTTTCTCTTCCCTCCCACACAGATTTCACTTCGGTCCTTCCTTCGCTGTTCTCTCCTTCGCCTGTCAACCTGCCTCCCAGACCACACTCCCGCTGCGTTGTGCGTCGTCGCCAAAAAAAAAGCCCTCGGCGATCCGACGGTAACCTCGACCAGCAACAGACAGCATGGCCGGCCCCGGTTCGTCGGAGTCCTCCGGGAAGGGCGTGGGAAGCAGGATAGGACAGAGGCTCGTGAAGGTCCTCGGGATCGAGCTCCAGCAGGCTACGCCGTACGGGCAACAGGTCACTCGCGGAGAGTCGGTCTACTCCATCAACGGCGCAACCGACGCTTATATCGAGGCCGAGCCCACCGTGCTCGAGTACTTCTCGCGGTTCAGGCCCACCGGCCGAGGCGTCGGACAGTACTTCCTGAGTTTCTTTCCGTTCCTGACGTGGATGGGAAGGTACGCAACTTTCCGGAGTGGCCGGGAATTCGGTGGCTGATCCGAGTGCAGATACAACCTCAAATGGGCTACTGGAGACGCAACGGCCGGTATCACGGTGGGGTGCGTCGTTATCCCCCAAGGAAGTGAGTATCTCCGCCCCTCCCCTACACACACAGCTGTTGGGGGGCACCGTCGCTGATCCGAATACCAGTGGCATATGCCCAACTGGCTCAGCTTCCACCGGAGTTTGGTCTCTATTCGTCGTTCGTCGGTGTGATGATCTACTGGTTCTTTGCGACTTCCAAGGACATCACCATCGGCCCGGTCGCAGTCATGTCGACGCTTGTTGGAAACATCGTTGCCGACATCCCGGCCGATCAGAGACCGCGGATAGCGTCCGCGCTCTCGCTGATCTGCGGCGCCATCGTCTTCTTTATCGGACTGTTCAGGCTCGGATTCATTGTTGACTACATTCCGCTCCCCGCCATTGCCGCATTCATGACCGGGTCGGCGCTCAGCATCACGGCGGGACAGATCCCGAAGCTGATGGGAATCAAGGGCTTCAGTACGAGAGGACCGGCGTACGAGATCTTCATCAACACCCTCAAGAGCCTGGGCAACTCCAAGATCGATGCCGCGATGGGCCTCAGTGCTTTGGTTTTCCTCTACTTTCTCCGATGGATCTTCACCAGCTACCTGCCCAAGAAGTTCCCGTCGCTGCAGAAGACGTGGTTCTTCATCGGTACTCTGCGCACGGCTTCCACCATCCTGCTGTACACCATGATATCGTGGCTGGTGAACATGGACCGACGGGACGATCCGATGTTCGGCATTCTCGGGACTATTCCTAGTGGCTTCAAGCATGTGGGAGTTCCGAAGATCGGCGGCGACATGACCAACTTCGCTTCACAGCTACCAGCCGCTGTCATCGTACTACTAATCGAGCACATTGCGATCTCGAAGTCGTTCGGAAGGATCAACAACTACACCATCGACCCGTCACAGGAGCTGGTCGCCATCGGTATCACCAATATCATCGGACCGTTCTTCGGCGCATACCCCGCGACCGGATCCTTCTCCCGCACCGCGATAAAGTCCAAGGCCGGAGTGCGCACTCCGTTCGCCGGAGTCATCACGGGAGTCGTAGTCCTCCTCGCCATCTACTGTCTCACGGCGGTCTTCTTCTACATACCGGACGCTTCGCTCTCCGCAGTCATCATCCACGCCGTTGGTGATCTGATCACGCCGCCCAACACCGTCTACAAGTTCTGGCGCATCTCCCCCGTCGAGTGCGTCATTTTCTTCCTCGGCGTGCTCGTCACCATCTTCACCAACATCGAAAACGGCATATACTCCTCCGTCGGCGCCTCCGGTGCGCTGCTGCTCTTCCGGATCGCCAAAGCGCGCGGCCACTTCATGGGGAAAGTCAAGGTCCGCTCCGTGATCGGCGACCACCTGATCGCACCGGAGTCCGCGGCCGACAGCGCTGCATCCTCCGTAATCGGCTTCCCCGGGGCATCCGAAAGCGCCACCGCAACCTCCTCCTCCACCGCGCTAGCCTCCCCCAAGAACTACGGTGCGATCAGCGTCACTCCGGTCAACAAGACCTACGAGGCTACCCGCAACGTCTTCCTTCCGATCGACCACCACGACGGATCCAACCCCGCGGTCGACGTCGTCAACCCGTACCCCGGTGTCTTCGTCTACCGCTTCACCAACGGTTTCCTGTACCCGAACGCCTCGCACTACACCGAATCGCTAGTCGAGCATATCTTCGCGAGCACGCGTCGGGGCGACCCGATGTCGCTCTCCGTCAAAGCGGGCGACCGGGCGTGGAACGACGCCGGACCGAAGGACGCCGCAGCGCAAGCGCAGCTGGAGTCGACTCGGCCGGCCCTGCGCGCCATCATCCTCGACTTCAGCAGCGTCAACAACGTGGACATCACCTCGGTGCAGAACCTGCTGGACGTGCGGAACCAACTGGACCGGTTCGCGTCTCCGGACGTGGTGGAGTGGCACTTCGCCGCGATCGGCAACCGGTGGACGAAGCGGGCGCTGAGCTCGGCCGGATTCGGAATGCCCCCCTCCGGCGGCCGCGAGGGCTGGAAACCGGTCTTCTCGGTCGCGGAAATCGGCGGGAATAGCGGCGACATCGGGGAGCTGGAGAGGGAGATCGAGAAATCGAAGGAGGCGGACCCGGAGGCAGCCAGAGCCCTCACCGGCAAGCGGAGAGTCGTCCCCGTTGGAAGTATCAGTCTTCCGTTCTTCCATGTTGACCTCGAGGGCGCCGTCGAGAGCGCGATCAGGAACGTTCGGTAGTGCATGGCAAGAGAGTGTGTGTTTTAGCTTACATATGTTTTGGCGCGCGGCGTTACAGAGGCGTGGGGCGGTTGGGATAAGAAACGGTGTGTATATATACATATATAGTGTGTTTCGTGCGATTGGTGTAAATGATGTATGAATTGCTGCAGTGTTTTTTTTTTTGCCCCTTCACTCAAAGTACGCAATCCCATATACCTGGAGCATGGCTGAAATGCATATTTCCTCCTCTCTCTCTCGCCCGGGGAATGACCGGTCCGTTGCGAATTTGGACTCCCTATAAGGAAAGAATGAAGCCCGACACTCATGTCCCCGACCACGCTGCGCCGCCCAAGACCTCACTGCCCTCGAACCCTTCCCACTCCGCCGGCGGCGCCAGCCCCCCACGTCCGTTAGCCTCGAGAAAGTCACGACAGCCCCGGAGCACCGTTCACCCGCGAAGATCTCTTGCTCGCACCAGCCAATTGCTGGCCATGGCGAGCACGACCCAGAGAGCCAGGACCGACGGAAGAGAAAGGAATCCACACTGACTGAACGGCCAGAGAAACCATAAAAATACGAGGCAGCCTTGCTTATTCGAGGAAAACAACTCGATGAGAGCAGATGATCCAAAACTCACCCAGTCCCATTCTATAACCATGCCTTGACCAGGGCAGGTGCAGGTTGTTGGGGACAAATACAAGTCGTGGGCATTACCTTGACAGCCTTCGTTTGTGAGGTTTCCATTCTATCCAAAGAACATGATCATGAGTTTATAGAACGCGAAGATCTGGTGGATACAAGTGGCTCGGGCTAGATTTTAACCAGTGCTCGCTTACTAATGGCTGGAGCAGCCAGGCAATCCTTGAATCGGTTTCTGGCGACGATAGATGGATACATATGGGCTGGATTGCTGCAGCTGGGCAGGGGGACGCAACCAATGGAGCGGATGGAGCGGATGAGGCGGGAGATAAAAGCGGGAAGAGCAGGTGAAAATAGATATCTCTTTCCTTCCCACGATCGCATTCATCCATCCATCCGTCCATGGGGCCAGATTGAGGTGGATTCCTTTGTACGTCTACTTCTCTGGGAGCCCCGGATGGAGGGCTATGTAGATAAGAAAGCCAGCCAGGCCGCAGTTAGAGAAACAAAATATAGATTTGCTGGAACAGATGTTTGGACCACACCGTGAAGTTCGAGTCCTGGTTATCTGGACAACAGATCAGCAGAAAGTAGCTAACTACATAGTAGTTAACTCTGTACGACGAGGTGGCCCCTGTCAGCGATCTTCAACCCCGCGTTCACGTTCACATTCATGTCCACTACATATCCGCACAACCCCCCACTACCACAACCACCAACCCCCCAAAATGAGCACCCAGTCCAGCGGAACCTCCCCCAAGCCGTCGGGTCAGTGGTTCGCCGCTTTTCCACTGCCCGTAGTCATCACAACGCCCCGCACGTACCGGTTCATGGACGTGATGCTCGAGGCTCGAGTCTTCACGCACCCCTCGTTTGGCAACGGAACGCATCCACACAACGCCATTCTCGCGTTTGAGGGAGGTTCACTGGTTTCGACACTAGCGACACTAAACCTGACGTCTCTGTTCCCGACCGAGAGTCCGTCGACGCTGTACGATCTTCGACTTGCCGCGACGTCGCGGTCGCTGCACGCACACCTCTCGCGGCTCTTGTCGCTGTCCACACACCTGCGCGTCTCGCGGCCCGAAATGCTCTCGTCCGAGCGGCTGCAGGCGGAGCTCTTCGAAGTGTACATCGCGGGCATATTCCGCGAGCTCGGCGCCGCGCGCATGGACGAGCTGCAGGCGTACCACATGCAGCTGCTGGAGCCGTTCATGAAGGCGTACAAGGAGCTGCACCAGTCGGCGGCGCACACTGCCGCGCTGCACGAGAAGGCGCGCAAGCAGGAGCTCGCCATGGACACGATGCGACTCATGGAGTACGCGGCGAAGCACAAGCTCGAGTCGCCGGTGTTCGACTTCTCCTGCAACGGCGAGCCCGGCGCGCAGATCAGGTGGGCTTGCCAGGTCGTGCTGGGCGGAATCGTCGTCGCCAAGGCCGTCGCCAGCAACAAGAGCATCGCCAAACACCTCGCGAGTGGTGAAGCCCTCAAGGCGCTGCCGCAGTCCCTCGAGACCAAGGAACCCGCCCCCACTCCCACCGTCGAGAGGAGGAAGAAGAAGGAGCACTTCAGAATGGCCGCGAAGGCCCGCAGCGAACAGCCTGTCTTTGGACAGCCCGACTGGACTCCACCCGTGGCGGTTCCCGCCTCTGCACCGCCAGATTGGAATGCGTAGGGGGTAGGGGGTTTGATGGATCGATGGAGAGTGGGTGTTGGTAGAGTTGGCGGACGTGACTAGGGGGATTTTGGCCTTGGGAGTTACACACGGCTTTTTTTTTTCTCTCTTTTTCTCTTCGGATTCATGATACGGATTTTTTTTTTGTGGAGGATTGTTATTTTCGATTGATTGATTGATTGATTGTTGTTTTGAGTGGCTGTTGGTTTCTGTCTGGAATTGTCTTTTCGACTTTCTTGTGTGGTGTTTACTCTACTCGACTCTTGGGGCTCTTCTGTTACTCGATTTGTTGGCTATGTACGTACGTTGCTGTACCACGGGCTAGGTATGATGATAACGGTTGGACTGCAATGATTAGCTACAGCGATGGGGTGAACGCCTTCCGGTAAATGTGTATGTATGCAGATATGTATGTATCTACTTATTGTATGAACTACTACACTGCGGATCTCCCGTCACCGCAACTGATATCCTATGTAGATATGAATGTATGGCCGACGTCTCTGCCAACGAACGAACCCCACTCCCCCCCACTCCACAGTGACGTGGGCCCAACCAATCTGGCGTCCCAGGATCAGTCTAGCCTGCATGCGCATGTGCAGTACAAGGCAGCTATCTGCTGGCAATAGCTGGCTCCAGAGCTAGCTGATTGATAAACCCACGAGCTCTCTCTCTCTCTCTCTCTCCCCGGCTGACCATCATCCTCCAGCACAATGGCAACCTCGTACGCGCCCTACAGCAACGCGATGCGATTGGGGCAAGGCTTCAATTCGTACGCGCAGACAGTGTGCATCGACAACGCCGTTCTCTTCGACCCGCACCCGTCAAAGGTCGCCGCCTCCGCCTCGGCCGCCGCTGGCGACGACGGGAAGAAGCAAGTGGTCACGTACTCGGCGGGCTTCGTCGATAAGCTCTCGGACGTGGTCGAGGCGACGAACCTCTCGCCCAGCACGTCGATCAAGTCCGGGAGCATCGGGAACTCGGGGAAGGGCGGCGGCGGGTTCATCGACTGCGACAAGGTGCGTACACCGGTGGGCGAGTTCGAGCCCGGCTGATGCGAGGGGCGCGCGCAGTTCAAGGAGGCGCACCTCAACTACCTGGTCCACACGAAGGTGACGACGCAGACGGCGCCGTCGCCCGGCAGCGACAACCCACGGTTCCAGCGGCTGAAGGCGCTCGCGCCAAACATGTTCCACCAGACGTTCGGCGACTGCTTCATCAGCGGGTTCCTCAGCGGCGGCGAGTTCACCGCGCTCGTGTCGTTCCGCTTCCTCGAGGGCGTGGACATCTCCATCGGAACCGCGCTGGCGAAGGTCGCGCTGACACCGCTCGCCGGAGACGCCGCGTCCGACGCGCCCATACTGAGCGCCCGCGGAGAGCTGGTGCGCAAGGCCGAGATCAGCGTCAATGTCTACTGGAGCGGAGGCGGGCAGAATATCTTTGAGCAGGCCGGCGCCCGCGGCGAGCAGTGGGATATCTCGTCGGTCATGCGTGCGGCGGCGAGGTTTCCCGAGGCCGTGGCGGGCTGTCCGCAGAGGATCGCCGCCGTGCTGACGAAGTACACCACGTTGAGAACGTTCGCGGAACAGATGCCCGGCGTCGTCCCACTGGACTACGACAACACGGTGCTGTACTCCGGTGATCTGCTGGACGCGTATATGGAGTACAAGCATCTAGTGAAGCAACTCAACCTCAGTCCTTCCTCCCTCCTGCCCGTCCCTCTCCGCGTCGCAGGCTAACCCGCGCAGTACTCGAGAACCCGTACGCGTACACCGAAGCGCATCTGCTGGACGAGTCGCGCGAAGAGATCAAGCCGATACGGGTGCAGATTTCCGAGCTGGACGACGCAAAGACGTACTGCCGACAACAGATGCTGCGCATAGTGAAGGAGGTCGACAACATCGCGAAGAACCCGGAACTGGCGAGCGACGAGGAACACCTCCCGCCGTTCATGAGCGCCGAGCTGTTCAAAGCCATGATGCCGGTGCTGCGCAGGCACGGTGACAGAAGGGGGGGCGGCAGCAGTAGGGGCAGTGGTGTTTTAGGACGCATCGGAAAGCGAGAGGATGACGAGGAAGAGGGCATCTTGGTCGCGCCGAGCTCGGGAGGGTACGGAGAGTACTTCGAGGGGGAAGAGAGGGCACATCCCGAGGTGGGGCAGCACGATGATGAAGAATTATAGCGGCAGCCCGGTACACGGAATGACGCACCATGATGGAGCACCCAGCAATGTACATACATACGTCATATGTAGGCTCTCTTCTCTTCATCCCAGCAAGAAGCACGTGACCTGGCGTTCTGGAGTCCGGATTATCTAGATCTCCCTTCGGCAGGCCGGCCCTTTCGTTCTTCCATTGGGGGCAGTGGCTTGCACGTAGGTAGCTGTCCAGCGCCACCACCGCGGCTACTTCGCCATGGGGAGGCTATGTACTTAGGTCTGCTTTCTACCGCCGCGACGCTTTCCGAGTCTTCAATCGGCGCAGACGAACAGCCACAGGAACCCTCCGCTCGCTCGCCCGGCAGCGGACCGCAATTCTTCCTTTCCGAGACACGAAGCGTTTCCGCAGCCATGCAGAGCACCGCGAGTCAGGCAGGATGTCCGCCGACATCTCAGATCGCAGCGAGGAGGGGCGGCAGCGGAGAAGGCCGACGCATTCTCCTCTGAGTGCGGGGATGGGTTGGGCACGGCACAAGTGAGCAGAGGGACATCATTGGCGGGAGCATGTTGGCGATGATAGGGACGCCCTCTCGAGATAGATTATCTGTCGACATATCTCTACTCTATCAGAGTTTGTGTGTGGGGCAGATAGAGGGAGGGAGGGAGTGTGCAGGCATGCAAATGCCCCACCGAGAACGGCTAGATATGCGTGGCGGGCCAGTTGAGTACACATCTAGATATAGTTATTTTTCCACGCCGCGCCAGCTTGTCCCCGCCGCAGTACATAGGATCCCAGCAGTCCCCTCCGCCGACACCAGACAACTTACTTGTCCTGTCCAGGTATGTATACGATCCAGGGACAGCACTAGTCGCCGGGCAATCCCCTCCGGAGGAAAAAAAAATCATGGTCAATTGCCGTCTCCGATTGGCTCGCTTAGTGCTTCCTTTCATTCTCTCTTTTTTTTCCCACTTCCCACTTCGAAGCAAAAAAAAAACCAAGGTGGAACAAGCCGTCGGTCAAAGAGAGAAGAAATCGGAGGGAAGGAAGAAAGAAGGAAGAAGAAGAAAGAGGGAAAACCCCCCGATAAGAGTCACAACAGAGATGCCGAGAGAAACCTACGCCCCCGCTGAAGTACTATCTGCAACTCCGTCCCGCTCCTCTCCCCTTCCTCATTGCTCGCCCACAAAAGATACTTAATTACCAACTTTCACCCACCTTCACCCCCCCACCTCAGTGCAGGAAAAGTAAAGACCCCCCCCCACCACCACGTGAACTCATCGGGGCCCAACCTTGCGGAGACTCTCGTCCTTCGTGGCCCTCTCCTCCTCGATCAATTCCATCTCGCCTCCAGTGTCCCCGGTCCGACCTCCACCCGTCATGGCATCGACTCTTCCCCGCCGACTCGCCCTCTCCCCCTCCTCCCTCAGACCGGTCCGGACACTGCTGCCGTCTTCCTCGACGCAATCCTCGAGGGCCCTGTCGTCGCTGTCGAGGCTGCTTCCCCGAGTACAGAACAGCAATGCTACTGCTTCGGTAACCCTAGGCCAGACCTCGCAGAGGTGGGCGGCCATCCAGCAGGCGCGAACGTTCGCCTCGTCCGGCAAGTTGTTCTCCAATGAGGCCCCCTCGACAAAGGCTTACATCGCCTCGAACGCGATTGCCCGTGTCCAGGACCTCGTGGACGTCAACAAGGTGTTGGTCATTGGCAGTGGTGGTCTGAGTATCGGACAGGCGGGAGAGTTTGACTACTCTGGTATGCAAGCGACTCGAATTCACCTTGACTGCTAGGCTCGATTGCTGACGGCGACGGTGCTGCTGGCGGATAGGCTCGCAAGCTATCAAGGCTCTCAAGGAGGCCGGCAAGAAGTCGATCCTTGTCAACCCCAATATCGCGACCATCCAGACGTCGCACTTCTTGGCCGATGAGGTCTACTACCTCCCCGTCACGCCCGAATATGTGACGCACATCATTGAGCGGGAAAGGCCGGACGGCATCCTCCTCACCTTCGGTGGACAGACCGGTTTGAACGTTGGTGTGCAGATGGACAAGATGGGCATCTTCGACCGTTACGGAGTCAAGGTGCTGGGAACCCCCATCAAGACCCTGGAGACCAGCGAGGATCGTGACCTGTTCGCGAAGGCTCTGCACGGTATGGTCCCTCGGATCGGAAGGGAACTTGAAGACTGACTCGCCCCGCAGAGATCGATATCCCGATCGCCGAGTCCATCGCCGTCAACACCGTCGACGAGGCTTTGGAGGCTGCCGAGAAGATTGGATACCCCCTCATCATCCGTTCCGCCTACGCCCTCGGAGGTCTGGGATCCGGCTTCGCGAACAACCGCCAGGAACTCCACGATTTGTCTGCCCGCTCGCTGTCGCTGTCGCCGCAGATCCTGGTCGAGAAGTCGCTGAAGGGCTGGAAGGAGGTCGAGTACGAGGTCGTCCGCGACGCCATGAACAACTGCATCACTGTCTGCAACATGGAGAACTTCGATCCTCTGGGTGTCCACACCGGTGACTCCATCGTCGTTGCGCCTTCCCAGACGCTGAGCGACGAGGAGTACCACATGCTCCGCTCTGCCGCCATCAAGATCGTCAGGCACTTGGGCGTCGTCGGCGAGTGCAACGTTCAGTACGCGCTGCAGCCCGACGGACTCGACTACAGGGTTATCGAGGTCAATGCTCGTCTTTCGCGATCGTCCGCCCTTGCTTCCAAGGCCACCGGATATCCGCTCGCCTACACCGCGGCCAAGATTGCTCTTGGACACACTCTGCCCGAGTTGCCCAACGCCGTCACCAAGACCACCACCGCCAACTTTGAGCCCTCCCTCGACTACATCGTCACCAAGATCCCCAGGTGGGATCTGAGCAAGTTTCAGAATGTCAACCGCGACATCGGTTCCTCTATGAAGTCGGTCGGCGAAGTCATGGCTATCGGGCGTACGTTCGAGGAGTCTATCCAGAAGGCTATCCGCCAGGTCGACCCCCAGTACCTCGGATTCCAGGGCGCTCACTTCGAGGACCTGGACGAGGTCCTAAAGAACCCTACCGACCGCCGATGGCTCGCGGTTGGCCAGGCCATGTTGCACGAGGGCTACAGCGTCGAGAAGATCCACGAGATCAGCAAGATTGACAAGTGGTTCCTGTATAAGCTCGAGAACATCGTCGAGATGTACAAGAAGCTCCAGGACATCGGATCGCTCTTTGGCATCAACAGCGAGATCCTGATGCAGGCCAAGAAGATGGGGTTCTCCGACAAGCAGATCGCGATCAGCGTCGGCTGCACCGAAGATGAGGTCCGTGCCAGGCGCAAGTCGTTCGGCATCCACCCCTGGGTCAAGAGGATCGATACCCTCGCCGCCGAGTTCCCTGCCGAGACCAACTACCTCTACACCACTTACAATGCCACCGAGCACGACGTCAATTTTGAGGACAACGGAGTCGTCATTCTCGGGTCCGGAGTCTACCGTATCGGATCTTCCGTCGAGTTCGATTGGTGTGCTGTTTCATGCACTCTCGCCCTGAGGGAGATGGGTGTCAAAACCGTCATGATCAACTACAACCCCGAGACCTACTCCACCGATTTCGACACCGCAGACAAGCTGTACTTTGAGGAGCTCAGTTACGAGCGTGTCATGGATATCTACGAGCTAGAGAATTCTACCGGTGTCGTCGTATCCGTGGGAGGCCAGCTTCCTCAGAACATCGCCCTCAAGCTCAAGAACAAGGGTGCCAAGATCCTGGGAACCGATCCCGAAGATATCGACCGTGCTGAGGACAGGCACAAGTTCTCCAAGATCTTGGACAGCATCGGTGTCGATCAGCCCGCCTGGAACGAGTTGACGTCGGTTGGTGAGGCCCGCGTTTTCGCCGACAAGGTCGGATACCCCGTCCTCGTCCGTCCCTCGTACGTGCTTTCGGGAGCCGCCATGAGCGTCATCCGCAGCGAGTCGGAGCTCGAGCAGAAGCTCAACAACGCCTCCAGCGTATCTCCCGAGCACCCCGTCGTCATCACCAAATTCATTGATGGTGCCATGGAGATCGACGTTGACGCCGTTGCCTCCAAGGGTAACCTCATCGTTCACGCCGTTTCCGAGCACGTTGAGAATGCTGGTGTCCACTCCGGCGACGCCACCCTTGTCCTCCCTCCCGTCACCCTCGACGAGAGCATCATGTTCCGCGTCAAGGAGATTGCCGAGAAGGTTGCTAAGGCATGGAAGATCACGGGTCCTTTTAACATGCAGATCATCAAAGAGGAACTGCCCGAGGGCACCTTTGCGCTCAAGGTCATCGAATGTAACCTCCGTGCCTCCCGTTCGTTCCCCTTCGTCTCCAAGGTCCTTGGAACCAACTTCATCGACATCGCAACCAAGGCTCTCGTCGATACGCAGGTGCCTGCAGCCGTTGATCTGATGAAGGAGCCCCGTGACTACATCGCGACCAAGGTTCCTCAGTTCTCCTGGACGCGTCTTGCCGGTGCCGACCCCTTCCTGGGCGTCGAGATGTCGTCGACCGGAGAGGTTGCCTGCTTCGGAAAGGACCTGGTTGAGGCTTACTGGGCGTCGATCCAGTCTACCATGAACTTCAAGGTCCCCCAGCCCGGCTCGGGCATCTTGGTGGGTGGTAACACCAAGAAGCCTGAGATCAAGAAGATAGTGGAGTACCTTGCGCCCATGGGCTACAAGCTCTACGCTACTACAAGCACCACCGCCAACGAGCTGAAGGCCTTGGTTAGTGGTATCGAGGTTGACGTGATCGAGTTCCCCAAGACCGACAAGCGCAAGCTACGTGAGGTCTTTGAGAGGTACGACATCAAGGGTGTGTTCAACCTGGCGGACAAGAGGGCCGAAGACATGCTGGACGTGGACTACGTTATGCGTCGCAACGCCGTTGACTTCAACGTGCCGCTCTTCATGGAGCCCAAGGTTTGTGATTCTGACTCCCCCCCCCCCCGGGATGAGAGAGGACACGCGCTGATGAGAGGAATAGACTGCGGTGCTATTCGCCCGGTGCTTGAGCGAGAAGCTGCCGTTGGCTGAGGGCATCCCCGCTGAGGTCAAGAGGTGGTCTGAGTTCATCGGCGGCAAGCCTTTGTGAGAACTTGTTTAAAGGATTGATTGTGGGGATCCAAAGGCGTGCTGGGGGTTCGTTCGGGACAGATTCGTTTTCTTCGTTTCATATTTTCATGTAAGGTATTGGCTGTCTTTTTTCCCTCCTCGTTTTTTTTCTTTTCTTCCTATGCGTTTATACTCCTGGGCCACGACTTTTTTTGCTTTTCGTTTTCGTAGGGTTCCTGACTGATTCCCATATATCGCAATTTTTTCTTCTTTGTATAAAGTAGCGAATCGGCGGACCGCGGCGCAGACAAAATATCTCTTTTGGGTTTCGGAAATTGGGTTACCAAAAAATCTGGTTCGATTTTGACATGAAAAGAAAATAAACCCCATTTCTTTTTGTCCTAGCAAAGGAGCCTCCCCTCAAAGATCACCACCGCACTGCATGGATAGATACATCGCAAAACAAAAAGACCCAACAACTAGACGAACCAAAGAACGTATGATAGATTCATCGTTATCCTACACCCCACCTAAACCGGCCTGCACCTTGTCACTACTCACCCTCCAGCTCATCCGCAACCGCTTGCACCTCCGCGATAAGCTTCCTGATGTCCGGTCTCTCTGCCGGTTCAACCGTAAGACACATCCTAACGAGATTCTTGACCGACTCGCTAACATCCTTCTCGCCCACTTTCCTCCCACCGAGCCTTCCCGGCTGCGGGAACGAGTAGCTTCCCGAGCAGATGGCGAGGGCTAGACTTCCGCCGCTCTCCTCGGTGGCGAGCTCGAAGGGGGAGTGGCCGTAGAGTGCGCAGAAGAGGGTGCAGCCGAGACTCCAGATATCGACCTTCTCGTCGATGACGCTTCCGGTCTTGACGTCAAACAGCTCCGGCGCCCGGTACGGCATCGTGCTGGTCTCGGCCGCGTTGTCCTGGACCGCCAGCGCCATCGTGCGGTTCGTGATGTGCGTCGGTGAAGGCGTCAAGCTGCCAAAGTCCATCAGCACAGGCGTCGTCCCATCGTCGCTGATCATTATGTTCCCGGGCTTAATATCTCGATGGGCGTAAGCGCGCGGGGTGCCAGTGGGAGCCTCCTCCTCCTTCTGTCGTCCCATCAGCGGTGCATCCTGCGCGGCGGCCTGTTCCTGCTGTCCGCCGCCGCCGCCGCCGCCGCCGCCGGGTCCGGAGACGGTGTGTTCGTGGAGAGCGCGGACGCCCTCGCAGACGCCGAGGAACAGGCGGACGAGCTCGCCCTCGGGGAAGTTCGTGTGGTTGACCAGGTTGGCGTTGACGGCGTCCTGCAGGTTCCCGCGCCGGAAGTAGGGCAGCAGGATGTAGACGGTCTTCTCGGCGGCATCGCTGCCGCCTTCGCCATCGTTGCCGACGACGGTGGCGCCGCCGCGGCCGCTCGCAGTCACCACCGCGTAGTCGACCGAGCCGATCAGGTTCGGATGCGAGAACAGGCGGTAGCTCTCCGCCTCGCGCACCGCGATCGATACCGACTCCTGCCCGAACGGACAGCGGATCTTCTTGAGCGCGTAGATCGCCCCGGATGTGTCGCGCACCAGGTACACGTACGAAAATCCGCCTTCGCCAAGAAGCGAGAGGATCTTGAACGTTCGCGCGTTGATCGTAAGGTTCGGGCTCGACGGGAAGCAGGAGATGCACGTCGTCAGCGAGTACAGCAGGTCCAGTAGGTACTGCGCCATCGCTGCGATTGGTCGTGGTGGTGGTGGATGCCGTGGGAGGGGTGCGCGGGGTGCGAGTTGAATGGTGCTGCTTCGTTGGTTGTGAAGCTGTCTTGTCTGTCGATGTCCGTGCTCCAAACCACTCGAGTCCGAATGGGGCTGAGCTGTCTGGGGTAAAACCGCCGCCGCGAGTGGAAATACGACTGTATATAAGAGCGCAGATAACTATCATCACGTGCTTTGATAAGGCCATCTAGTTCAGTTGAATAGCGTGGGTTATCTACAAAATATCTACTACAGCCTCAAGGTGGCAGGCTCAACTCTGTGGTAACCATTTTCAGTTCCTATTGCGCCTGGTGTCTGGCGGCTGGCGTCCCAGCTAATATCGATCACCCGATTCAATGTTTTCTTGCTGCTCTCCCTTGAAAAAAAAAACCCGTGGCCTTTGTATTTCCTGCTGGCAGTGTCACTCTCGTATTGTAACTCCCGTGGTACAACATCTCCCAATTCCCCAATTAATTCGCGGCTGAGCTCGTTCTGTGAAACCATCACAAACACGCTAAACCCTATCCTTTCCGACTGAGTGATCCCACGAATTCGATATGTGGCATCTTCGCGGCATCGCTTTCCCCACCTCCATCACCACCAACACTAGAGAAACTTCCAGCGCAAGCATTCACCCACTCGAGCATTAATCCGAGCCGCCACGAATCTGCATACCACCCCCTCACCCTTGAAGTTCCACCATGACAAGCAGATCACGTCTGACCCGTCTCGACGCGTTTAGCAAGACGGTAGAGGATGCACGGATACGCACTACCAGCGGCGGTCTGGTGACGCTTGCGTCTGTGATCATGGTCTTTTTCCTCGTCGTCGGTGAGATCAGGGACTACCGGCGCATCCAGATCCATCCGGAATTGGTGGTCGACAAGAGTCGGGGTGAGGTATGAATGAATGCAAGATGGTGATTACTATGGTTCCCACTGGCGGGGTTGCTAACCCCGTGGATTTGGTGACAGCAATTACCGATCAACCTCAATATCACCTTCCCGCACATCCCGTGCAACCTCCTCACGCTGGATGTAATGGATGTGTCCGGCGAGCAGCAGACGGGCATCACCCACGGCGTTCTTCAGACCAGACTGACGCCGCACCCGGAGTCGCGGCCGCTCTCGACCGGGCTGCTCGACCTCCACGGCGACGTCGCCACGCACCTTGATCCCTCGTACTGCGGCGATTGCTACGGTGCGGTGCCGCCCGCCGGCAAGAGTTGCTGCAACACCTGCGAGGACGTGCGGGAGGCCTACGCGGCGAAGGAATGGGCGTTCGGCGACGGCGGCGGCGTGGTGCAGTGCGAGCGCGAGCACTACTCGGAGCACATCAAGGCGATGCGCAACGAAGGCTGCAACGTCGCCGGCCACCTCAGCGTCAACAAGGTCATCGGCAACTTCCACTTCGCGCCGGGCAAGAGCTTCAGCACCCCGCAGATGCACGTGCATGATCTCCAGCAGTTCCTCACGTCGCCGAAGGAGCACACTTTCTCACACACCATCCACACGCTCAGCTTCGGACCCGAACTGCCCATTGGAAACGTCGTGGCCAACCCACTCGACGCCACCTCCCACTTCACCAATGAAAAGAACTTCAACTACTTGTACTTCATCAAGGTCGTGTCTACGTCGTTCCTCCCGCTCGGCGTCAGCCCCGGCGGGCACGGCGCGATCGAGACGCACCAGTACTCCGTCACGAGCCACCAGCGCAGCCTCAGCGGCGGCAGCGACAAGGAACACCCAGACACGCTCCACGCGCGCGGAGGGATCCCCGGCGTCTTCTTCAGCTACGATATCTCGCCCATGAAGGTCGTCAACCGCGAGGTCAGAGAGCGGACGTTTCTCGGCCTGTTGACCGGAATCTGCGCCATCATCGGTGGCACCCTCACAGTTGCGACACTCGTCGACAGGACGTTGTACGAGGGCGGCATGAGGATACGGAAGCTGCATCAGGGATAAACAAAGGGATAAGAGTGGGAGTGGGAGTGCTTCTTCTTTCGTCTTGATTAAGGTGGGAAGGGGGAAGGAATGGAGCCCCGGTTGGTAACTGGATGTCAAGATTTTGTGTTTGATTGTCCTCCCCTCCCCTCTATATACCTGTTTCTTTTCAATTGCTTGCTACTTATGTTCCCTTCCTTTTTTTTTCCCCTTTGGCGTATTCAACGTGTGCTTTGTGCTTATGGGCCCCTTCTCACTTGCAAATGGAAAAGGCTGGCGGAGGTTTGATACTTGCTCACCATGCATACCTTTTCATTTCTGGAGTGAGTTAAAGATAGGGAAGCAATGGCGTGGATGGCGAGTGCGAGTAGTAACTGCCGCTGAGCTTGAGTGATGGATGGATGGACTCCGAGGAAGCCGGAAACAAGGCTGAGCCCATACTTGATCACTCGCTCCATACCTTCTCCACGGGACAATATCTCGACAACTTCCTCCGCCCGTCTGCTTCTCCCACTACTACCGCCACCGCCACCGCCACCGCCACCACCACCGCACCTCCTCCTCTTCCTCCTCCCCGATGTGGCGGCGCAACATTGCGGCCGCCCAGGAAGACGTTGAAGCGGATGGACAGGCTAGATTTAACGATGGCTAGGTGGAGGTGGTGGATCTGGAGTGGAGGAGCTACTGGTGGTAGATTAGGCAATAGCAGCAGCAACTGTTGTAAGTTGGACGGGATGCATGAGCGGTGCACGCGGTGGCCAGCTCACATATGGTGATGCCGGGCCCGGATAGTTAAGGCCAGACGAGGACTACACGTTCGCCAGCAGACCGTCAGTCGCGGGTGTTCTGTGTGCTAGCTTCCTCTCTCTCACTCGCGATCACGGCAGTGTATCAAGCGCGACGGGACCACACCCCGCAGCGTATCGTGAACACCCGTCTGTATATCAAATAAACCACAACATGTACCGTAGTCAATGTATATTCCCCCTACCGTCCATCTATACCCATAGCTCATTCCCAATGAAAAACACCCGCACGATTCTACCTCTATCTCTCCCCGCCCCACGCTACGCCGCAGCCTTGACCGCCTCGACGCCTCTACGCAAGGCCATAGCCCAGCTTGCGCAGCCGGGATGTCTCACCATGAAGTCGATGACGCGCTCCCTTCCCCATGCGGGTGTCTCCTGGGCGCCAAGGACGGGACCGAGGACGGCGACGAGCTCCGCCTTCTGCTGCGGGGAGACGTTTGCTTTGAGGACGCGGTCGCGGAGGAGAGTCATCTCCTTCTGTTTCTCTTCCTGTGCGGCGGCGGCGGCGGCGGCGGAGAAGAGTCGGCCTATGAGCGCGGGAAAGTCGTCTTCCCCGACGGCGGCGGCGGGCATCGGCGATGCGCTGCGGCTTATCAACGCCGGCGGGAGATCATTCCAGTGGGCCTCTATCGTGCCCGTCTGGTGGGACCGTGCAGCGGCAGCGGCAGTGTTCGGCGTGAGTGTGCCGTCCTTTGGCGGCGGTGTGGGCGGGAGTTCCGGCAGCGCGGGAAGCGGGATCGTTGGCGGTGGGAAGGGCGGCTTCACGATTGATGGCGGTAGAGGCAATGGGATCGTCGGCGGCGGCAAGGGTGGGAGCTCTTTCTTTAGCGATGATGTGAGCGACGACATTTATTTATTTTTTCGCTCGTTTTTGTCGCGGAGATGAGTTGGAAAGAGGGTAGTGACGGTGAGATGTCCTGAAGGGAGGGATGGCAGGCAGGTAAGAGAGCTTGATGTCTGCTGACTGCTCGCCTCTCAGACCCACCGATCCTAAGTAACAGTTCTACTAAAATAGATGACCAGCGGAGGACGGTGGACCGTAAGCAGACGCCAAAAGCACTGCTCACTGTTCAGTACTCCCCCCGGCGTAGAAAGTCTCCAGGCGAAGTTGTGCATGGCGAAGGTTCCACTAACACACACGGTGACCGCCAGAACGAAATAAGGCAAAGAGAGAAAGAAATTCATCACCCCTCCTCCTCGTCATCCTCCTCCCCCTCTACATGCAGCGTCACTACTCACAAATGCGCTCACACATACATGCCGACCGTGTCATGAAGCAAAGAATGCAAGTATAAATGTGCAATCGAAGACGTTCCGGACTGGCGAGAACAATGAATCCCCTTCCCCATCCCTTCCCTTTACAAAAGAAAAAAAAAAGGGGAATAAAAAAAACGGGAAAAACGATGACCAAATAAGTGGAACGAAGAAACGAAGAAAAGAAACTCGAAGGGAGAAATCAAGAGGAATCTCGCAGTTAAGAGAATAAACATTTACGCAACCAAGTGCTAAAGACACACAATCAAGCCAAAACACCCCCCGCACAAATCTCCTCTCGGACAACCCTCGAAAAATGAGAAAGAAAAGCCATTATTCTACACCTTGCCCATTGAAATTGTCATGATTCGCACCAGGTACACCTCTTTGTCCTTATTTGAAACCAAATGGTCACTTCCTCTGCCAGCTTTTGTGCATACAGAGGAACAGGAAAAAGACAAAGATGATACATCTGCAGCTTAAGCCTTGACGTCTTCGCCAGCGGCCTTGGAGTCAGTGGCAGCGTCAGTTCCACCTTCTTTCTCGGCGGAGGCCCCAGCAGCTGGTGCGTCTTTCTTGGAAACGTCGGCGATAACGAGAGTCTCGGCCTTACGCTCAACCAATTCAACGCCAGCATCTGAGACGCCAGCAGCTCCAATGGGGAGGCCTGCTTTCTCAGCCTCTTTCACGATTTTCTTCACCTTGCCTTCGTTAGTGTCAGCATCACCATTAACTCCGTTCTCCTTCGCGGCGTCCCCCTCGGCAGATTCGTCGATCTTACTCGACAAATCCACCTTAGCGGCTTTGTCCGCGGCACGGATCGTTTCCACCCATTTGGCGTGAAGAGGCTCAGATCTCTCCTTGAAGGTGTAGGTCTTCTCGAGAGGAATGGTGAACTCGACATTCATGATTCCACGAAGCACCTTGTGAATTTTGGTGGCCTGTAAAAGAGATTAGCTTCCAGCGATGGTGTTGTAAAACGGAGATTATACCTTGATGAGATCCGCAGGCATGTCGTGCCATTCCTCCAGAGACGTAAGCCACTTCGACAACTCGGCCATTTCCTAGTTCGTCAGCAATTGCCAAAATTAGCGGAAGTGATCTACTTACTTCTTCCATAGGAGGAATTTTATCTTTATTCAGGAAGGCCTTCTGAAGCTTGTGTCGTCGGTGAAGTATGTACTTGTGCTGGTCCTCCGCCGAAAGGCTGCGAGGATCGGTCGAAGCCTGCTCATCCGATTTATCCGCTTCGCTCTCCTCCGATTCAATGACCTCCTTACTCTTCGCAGCACTCTTTCTCTTTGCAGGCGTGGCCTTCTTCTTTGAAGAAGCGGGAGGAGACGCCTTATCCTTGACAGTGGCGGCCTTCTTTGAAGTCTTGACGCCATTTGTAGGAGACTTGGAAGACTTCGCCTTAGCCGGAGCAGGAGTGGTTTTCTTTGAGGCAGCGGACTTCGGAGTCTTTGGTTTCGAGGCAGCAGAGGCTTTCTTCGGAGTTTTCGCTGGCTTCTCGGATTCCGCCTCGTCGTCAGAGGCCGACTCGGACTTCTTGCGCTTTTTGCCACGAGCGGCCTTCTTTTTCTTGGGCTTCTCGTCGCTGCTCGCCTCGTCCTCATCAACTTCCATTCCGTCCTCGTCCGCCGACGGCTCAGCAATCTCGCGTTCCTCATCGTTCACTTCCTCCTCCTCGTCAAGATCCATAACCTCATCTTGCAGAGCCTTAACGTTCTGAAGTGAAAATCCCCGAGCAGCCTCTGCGAAGGCCTCGTTGAGCTTCTTTGCCTTCTTTGAACCAGCACCACGCTCAATCTTCTCGTTTGGCAGAGGCTCGAGATCAGTGGCGGCAATCCAGGAGCTGTTGTGAAACACGCTTGTTAGCCCAAGAACCACGAACAGGGATGACAGCAAAACAGCCATTTCCTCATGTTTTTTAAAAGATCAAAGCGCAGGAGGATGGGCGGGAGGCAATAACCAATCAAAACTCAGGGGAAAATAGCAATCATCCACGGCCAAAAATTCAGAACCACATTTTCCGCACTCACGTATGCCATAAAATCGAACGGACGGAGAGCCGGAATTCGACTTTCCGCCAAGTAATGGGGGGGAATGGGCTGGACTGGTGCAAAAACAAGCATAAGCAGAGAAAAACTCACTATTCGTAGGTTCCCATGTAGAAAATAGGGTACTGGGTTGTCCAGGCGGCATTTCCCAGCGTCTCCAGCGACTTCGAGTTTCCAGAGTTCGGCTTTACAGCCATAATCTCAGGCAGGAGCTCCTTGCTCAGAACGATTGCTGGCCACGGCGGGAAACTGCGCATCTTCGCCAGAACGTATTGGCCAACCTCGTACTTGGTATCGGAAGCAGCGGAGCCGCCTGTCGATTTCCTCTTGAGGTTGCCGTGCGACTTCTTCTTGGTGATGGACTTCGGAAGGGCCTTTGCGCCACCCTTCTTTTTGGTCGTAGGAGTAGCGGGGGATTTTTCGGCTTCAGCAGAATCGCCATCAGCAGCTTTTTCGTCCGAAGCCTCCATTGTCGCGTCTTTTTCGTCTCCGTTGGCCTTGCGCTCAACAGTCTCCTGGGTCTTCAGCTTCGTTTTGTCCTCTACTGGGCCACCTTTCTTCGTCTCAGCAATTTTGCCAACATCACCTTCGGCTGGAGACGCGATGGCATTTTCGTGAGCTGTTGCCTCGACGGGCCACGAGGTCGCAGCGTCAGACAACTTGCTCGTCGCGTCCTCGGCTGCCATTGAATCGTAAGATCGCGCCGGGTCGTAGAGGTGGAAACAAGAAGTTTTTTTTCCGCTTTCAGTCGCGAAGAGAACACGCGCCGCCGATCAGACCGGTTCCTTTTTGTCGAGGATGGTCGTAGTCGGGATGATTGGTGGGAGCGCGACGCTGCGACTAGTGAAGATGTTGGGGGGAGTTGGGTAAGGTAAGAGAAAAAGATGGAGGAGGGTGTGGTGGTGATGTAGGTTTGGTGTTGTGGTTGGGATGAGTTAGACTTGGACACGGAGAAGGGGAAAGGAAGAGGGTAGTTGGACTAGGCCTGGGTTTTGGGGACGAGAGAGAAAGAAGGGTAGGGGATGGGGGTTGGTTGGTTGGGGAGATAGTGGCAGTGGGTGGTGATGAATGGAGATCGCGGCGGGAAGAGGCAGAGAGAAAGCTGTGTCGCAACGGGGAGTTTGGCTTGTCACCAGGCTGCTCGAGGGTGGTCGAGAAGGGAATGGAGATGTGTGGCAGTGTGGCAGTGTGGCAGTGAAGGTGTGTAAAGCCTGAAAGAGGTGGACATAACACCTTTCCATGTGTCTTCTTGCTTGTTCCGCCTGCTCCTCCTATCGTCCCCCTCCCACCCATCCTTCAACTCCCCGACTTGTCCTATCAATTGGAGTTATCAATTACTACATGCCGTCTGCGTACCCGCTCAGAATTACGTGACGCATCCAGCGAAGAGGCTGGGGATCAGAGAGAGCGGTCATCTATCATCCCACCTATGAAGTAATGAGATCCACGACTAACAAGTATTGGCAGAAGACACCACTGAGCTGGGGTTGATCGGCCAGGCTCTGGACTTCACGATGATCTGCACAAGAATCGATATGTATTCTGGGGGGGTTTCCTAACTGGACCCAGCCTGGTGCAATTGTGGCTTCTTCTGCTCGTGTAAAAAATGCACGTCACACACGTATGAGCGAGACTGCTCTTGAATTAGATCGCGAGCGCTAGGCAGAGACGGATAGACTCTCTTCCTGGCCTCCTTGCTGTAGGCTGCCAACGGTACGACGATACATACAAGGCAGTCATATGCGGACCACACACCGATCACTCATTTGAAACATCCTACCGAAGTACGAGGAGAGCATCTATGTTTATTGCTTTCCTTGGAGAAGACCGTATACATATATCTTACTGATATGGTCTCCCCAAAGGCCAGCCACAGTCTCGAAGCTTTTGTCGTATGCGGAAGAAGAGAAGAAAACAGCAACAACGGGAAGCCAGTATACGCAGGAACGCAGCTGTTGACGCAAGTTGCTCGTCAGGTTGGTATCCCACTCAGCCCTGCATTGCCCCCATCATGCTTTACAGATCCCCAGTCCGCGCCAAACACAGTCGGTCGTTTCAGTTAAGCCGCCCTCCACCATCCTTCCCCGGGTCCGCTCTTGCCGTACCCAATTGTAGGACTCATCGCTCCATCCCTCGCCCCCTTGCGGTCTGGCTTATGCACGTGTATGAGATTGAAGAACCAGTCCTCGAGCGGCAGAAGATTCACCAAGACGCCGTTGGCATGCCATCCAACCAAGGCGACAAAGAACCCAGTCACAGCGTCGAGAACGAAATGGTTCGCCGTGGCGAGAATCGCGATTAGGATTATCGCCGGATACGCCATTCCGGCCGTGATCAGCATCAGCCTTCGACAGATGTTGGTGGCTCGCACGTTCGGCATCGTGGCTATCGTTAGCCCAATGACGAAGGAGTAGCCGAAATGGAGAGACGGCATTGCCGCTCTAGAGGGGCCGTTGTCAGTAGGAAGCTCGGTGGTGGCGACGAAGGGTGCATGCTTACAGCTGCTGGCAGAATCTGTTGCTCGTCCACACACTCGCAATTTTGCCGGTGTGCACGGTATCCACAAACCCAAATCCGTCTTCGTCTGGCAGCAGTCTCGGCGGCATACATGGCCACGAAGTGAAGACCACAAACGCCATCAGGTTACATATTGCCAAAGTCCTCCTGCGGGCTTCGAAAAGCGGCACGGGGGCGTAGTGGTATAGCCACGCAAGGAAAATGATGGTGCCCGGAATGTGGATGAACGAGTATGTGCAGTTGATGATCTTCAGCCATACCGGACGTGCCAGGAACCAGTGCTGGACGTTCAGCTCGATGAAGATCCCGAGACGCTTTTCGAGAGAGATGAGTGACAGGGCGTGAAGTCGCGCGATGGGCGTGAGGTCGGCTTGCAGCGTTATGGCTGTGAAGGCTCGACCCAGCTGGTATGTCTGATGTCGACCACCATTAGGCTCTATCGACCCGGCGTAAACACGGGCAGAATTCGTACCCAGTACACCAACAGCCAGTACCAAACCTCAACCACGAATGGATAATTCGCGATGAACCGGCTGGTCATGGTATCCATCCACACAGCCGTGTTCCGGCTCCTCACCAGTCGACCGAACACTTTGCGCTCACGCCACTGTGGCTCCATGTTTGGCAGCAAGCTCTCGGATGATAGTGAGCGGTAGCCATCCTTCAGGCTAGGTCTTCGCCGGTTGAAGTATACGCCGCCGGTGAGGATCGTGGCGACGATTATCGGCTCAATGAAAGCGTCGGCACCCATCTTTGACGGTACGACAGGTGGACTGAGGTGAGGACAGTGGTCCTCGGTATTGTGCAAGCAAAGGTGGGGAGGGAGCTTGAGACTCGACAGAAGTAGTGACGGGCTGTCTAACAAATATGGCCGTCCCCACTTCACCCGCGGAGCCAGACGGGGTCTAGTCCTTTGCCATTCCGTTTGACTCATATGTAGAACATCTGTGCAATCGCCAACCCGGTGCGGCCGTCGGCTCGTCTTACTTCCGATTTTTGCCAAGATCTTGTATGTTCGTATTTACCACTATCAACCATAAGCATACGAATTCTGCAGCTGTCCAGAACGTGATGTGATTCGCTCGCGGTAATAGCGGACGTATGCGAGTCGCGTGGTCTATGACGAAAGACGTCATTAACACAGGATTGCCCTGCAGCGTTGCAGGAATGGAATGTTACCCGTGATTGATATCATATACTCTACATATCCTCACCCTCCTTTAGCCGTTTTGGGGGGGGGGAGCCGGAAGTGCTTGGATGTTTATCTCTCAGTAGAACCAAATTGAAGCTGCACTCACGATCCAGGCGATTTTTGGATCTTTGGCAATGCACTCTTGAGATCCTGTGGGCGGTTCGTTAACTCCGATGGAAACCGTTAACTGATCGCCGTGCAGTGGCGCCACCTGGTTGCCCGGAAAATTCCGACGCTAGCCAAGTGTAGACTCTGCTGTCCTGTGCGCCCCAAAATCATTCCGAACGAACGTTGCTTTCGTGTAGAGACCCTCCACCACACAGCCAAACATGACAACGCCGGTAAAATTCACCACGCACGCAAACCTGCGGCACCGCTTGGTGCTCGCCACTCTGACCGGCACACCCCTCCACATAACCCAGATCCGCTCCAATTCGCTCACGCCTGGTCTTGCACCATCGGAGTTCTCCCTCCTCCGGCTGCTGGACTCACTCACCAATGGCGCCTTCTTCGAGATCTCGGTGACGGGAACCACTTTCCTCTACCGGCCGGGGCTGATCACCGGCAACAACGGCAAACCGATCACGCATGTCCTTCCGGAGACGTGCACGCGGGGCGTAAGCTACTACCTCGAAGTCCTCGCGCTGCTCGCGCCCTTCTCCAAGTCCTCGTTCTCCGTCACGCTCACGGGGGGCGTCATCACGGCGGCGACCGATCTCGACCAGAGCGTGGACACGTTCCGGACGGCGTTCCTGCCGCTATTCGGGAAGTTCGATATCTCGCGCGGGATCGAGCTGCGGATACTGAAGCGGTCCGCGGGGCCCCACGGCGCGGGAGAGGTACAATTCGTCCATGGCCACCAGGTGCGTTTACCGAAGACGCTACATCTACAGACTCCCGGGCGCGTCAAGAAGATCCGCGGCGTCGCGTACGCGATCGGCGTGTCGGCGGGGAACAATGCGCGGATGATTGAGGCTGCGCGCGGGGTGTTGAACAGATTCATTCCGGATGTCTACGTCTTCAGCGACGTTGCCAAGCCCCAGATTGTGCCGGCGGACTATGGGAAGGAGGGTGCGGCGGAGCGGGCCGGAGGCGTGTTGAAGGGACGTGCGGGTGGGAAGACGAAGAAGGTTGGCGTCGGCTTCGGGATGAGTCTGGTGGCCGAGAGTGGGACTGGGTGCATATACTCTGCCGATGCGACGGCGAAACCGAGTGAGCCCGCGGAGGATGTGGGTCGCAGAGTGGCGTTCATGCTGCTGGAGGAGATTGCGCTCGGCGGTTGCGTGGGGCGCGGGGGTACGATGGCGGTGCTGACGATGATGATGATGGGTGTCGAAGGTGACGTGGGAAGAGTGGTCCTCGGAAAGGAGCTCATCGACGACGGTTTCGTGAGCTGTCTGAGGGATATGAAGAAGGTGTTTGGCTCGGAAGTGGGGATCAGAGACGCCCAGGGCAAGGAGGGGAATGTAATCATCAGTGTTGTCGGAAAGGGAGTGGGTAATGTAGGCAGGAAACTGGCCTAGCAGTTTTCTTTTGCATATGATTTTGTTTGGGATCTGGGTTTTACAAAAGTTCTGTTCTGTAGAACAAGTGCATGGCGTGTACGATATGGGAAGCTATTTGACGTGATGAATGCATCCGTAACCAGATGCCAAAGAAACCATACAATGGTAACATAATGTCATTTGTATCTGCATACAGTAAAAAGTGATCACTACAGGGGTCGAACCTGTGACCTTGGCGTTACATCAGACGATATTAGCACCACGCTCTAACCAACTGAGCTAAGCGACCGACTGATTACCGATTCTCAGCTTTTGCAATTTCACCCATTCTCCGCTGACTATCACCACATAAACCTCTTTCTCTCGACAACACTATGCGTATATCTCCTCCCCGGCTCCTCCTCCTCGATGCTGCCCATCCCGCGATTCCACTCAATATCCCTGAACCCGGATCCAGCCCCCTCACAGCCCGGCCAGCTACCACTCCTCACCGACCCTTTTCCCTGAAACTTCCGTTTATCCCTTCCGTGATGTACGAGCTTTCTGACCATTCCCACGACACCGTCGAAGACGACACCGAGGGGTCTCCGTCCATTCTGGGAGGCAGAGTCCTCCGCGTCGCCGCCGTCGCAGCTATTCGAGTCCTCGCTCCACCGCGAGCCCATATTGGCATCCGGGAACGTCCAAGCAGCGGCCTCCAGGTCGCTTCGGGCTGTGCGGTGTACGGCAGCCTCGTCGCGGGGCGCGTACCAGTCGGGGTGCACGGGGACGTCGTCGTCGGGGAACAGCTCCTGCGTCGAGAACAGCGCCGCTGGTGCCGGATCGAAGATGTCGAAGTTCGGTGGCAAGATCGCCGGCGGCACCAGCGCGGAGATACTGTGTCGCGAGCTGCAAGAGGATGCGCGAGACGCCGGGCGCGGCTGCTGCTGGCTGTATACGCTCGAAGACGCGCTGAGTGAGGGTGACAGCGTCCGGCAGATCGGTCCGAAGTGAGGCGAGGCGAATAGTGCCTCGAGCTCCGCTGTCGGGCTGACGCCGCCGCGCGGAGAGACGTCGCCGTCGGTGAAGGCCGGGATCGGAGGGAGGATCACTCGCTTCGGTGACACCGAGAAGTCCTCCAGCTGCACCGCCAACGACGAGGACGAGGAGGATGCCGACGAGAAGTGGGCTTCGTGGAATGATGGTGCGCAGAGTGCCGGGACCGGCAGTGGGTAGGCCAAACCCATTCCGAGGACCTGCATGCACTTGCTGGGCCGTCGAGGCCGTGGCTGACGAGGTCTCAGCGGCGTGACCGGTGAGTGCGGTGGCATATGGGGACTTCTTGGTGACTGAACCGAATCGGTTGGAAACCTAGTTTGAAGGGAGAACTGGGGAACATTTACTTGGGCATCGTTTACTCCGAAAGCAAAGTTGGCAGAAGCAGAGCGGTGCAGTCGTTGGGGTATTTTGTTTTCATGGGCTCGATGGACGCTGTTCAGATTGTTTGACGAACTCGTGCTGCGCAGTTTCGACGGTGGCGGTCTCTGAAACCGTCTGGGGAAGGAGTGGGAAGGATGAGTATTGCTGGTGGGATCCATTTTTTTTTCTGCTTGCCGTTGGACGTTGGGATCTGGGATATGCAAGGCAGAAAAAAGGAAACAGACGGAGGCAAATGAATACAGATATTTCGAAAGGGAGACGTCCCAGCGTCAGTCGCTTTTACTTTTCAACAGTGGCGTAGGACAAAGAACGGAGGCAGATATGCACTCACGAAGGGATAGAATTTATAAATAGCACGTGCTGCATCTTTCTGGCAGCATTCTACGAGACGTCAAAGTATGTCCATCCGTAACTCCACCGCCGTTTTTTTCTGCCCGAATCGTTCGAGTGATAGGGCGTGGTGCTGGAATGGGTACACTCTACCTGCTGCATGGGGTTGTGCGGAGCAGCACCCTTTGGGGGCAGCCAATGGGCTAGCGGTCGTGGAATTGCAGATCTACATGCGCTACCAACATTCTGTGGATGTTGGAATTCTCGTCAAATCTGATAGCTGACAATAGTGATCGATTGCGGCCACTCGGAGTCCCCATCGTTTCCGTTGTCACGGCACATGATCCAGGCACACTCTGCACTCTGCTGTGAGTGGCTAATGATGCAAGGTATGGTAGGTAACAGTCGGTGATGCATGCCCGGCCCGGCATTCTATATAGATACGCTGCGGCAGAGAAGCCCTGTCAAACATCGTTCGCATATCTACTATGTACGCAGCCGATTGTTAGCGACGGAAGGCTGGGCTGGAGGAACCATCTCGCCGATGCCCGGCGAGCTGCCAGTGTGGCACAAGACTGTCCGCAGAAAGTGAATGTACGTAAGCACACACATAACTACGTACGTCTCTATTGTCCGGCACAGAATTCTCTTTCCGTGGAACACCGTGGATGTCTGCGCAGCCCGGAACGCCAGAAGGACGTTAGGCACTGACCGCCGAGAGGAACTGTGTCAATCACCACACTTCTACCGGCCGACCCACATAGATAATCTACCTCTACTTGTGGACCGCATCGACCCAACACGCAACCCCGGCGACGTGACAAACACCCCTGACAGCCCCAACGCCTCCGACTGTAGTTCGCCAAACACAAGCTCAAACTTCCTGCTCCCCTCACCTCTGCGACGAACGGAAAGGAAAGGCGAAAACAACGAGAAGCGGGAGAAACAAGGAAAAAGAGGAAGGAAGAAAGAAACGAAGAAGGGGTGGAAAAACACATCGCTCCCGCGACAGAAAACGAAAAAGCGCACTTTTGAACATGGCCGACGATACCGAGATCACGTTGTCTTTCGAACCGCTCCCTTCCGCCACGGCTGCGATGACGCGAACGACCCCTTCTACACCTCCGCCACCGCCACCATTACCGGCAGAGAAGAAGGAGGAAGTCGAGTACGATGACTTTGGTCTGCCGGTTAGCAAGCGCTCGCCGTCGCTGGTCTTCGCCTCCGACTCTGACGACGAGCGACCTTCACCGCTGGTGACAAACACGGGGCTGATGTCAAGTGAGCCGATGGAGTCGGCGGTGGAGGGCGTGTCGGTAGCTGTGACGGCAGTGTCGGTGGAACCATCGCACTCTCCGGTCTCGAGTGTACCGGTGGTGCCAGTTGCAAGGGGAAAGGATGCAAAGAAGGAGGTGGCTGCACCCGCAAAGGAGGAGCCGGCAAGCACAAAAGATGATGTCCCGAAGTCGAGCCATCAGCGCAATCAATCGCTCATGCCCCTTCCCGAGGAGGACCGAAAGAACAACGAAGTACGGATGTTCTCGGAGGATCCCAAGGACCCTCACATGCCAACCGGAACGGCCACGGTGTCGGAATGGTCGCACCAGCAGATCATGCCACGGGGAGGGCGCGCGGAAGGCAAAGGGGAGGTTGCCGAAGCGAAGGAGGAGGAATCCGACGATGAGTGGCAGGCGATGCCCTCGTACGCGCCCTACGACATCTACGACGACGACGATCGTCTGATCGCGCGCGCACATGTGGACTCGGGGGACGAAGAGGACACTGGCGCGGCGAAGGGGTACACGAGGGTGTACGACGACGAAGATGCGGAGTCTGTAACCAGCATGGATGAGAACACGAACTACCTTTTCAAAGAAAACGAAGACGACGAAGCGGCGAGGAATCCTTTGTCGCAGATGAAGGCGACTAAAGAGCTGTTGACCGAGGGGCAGCGCATCGCGTATGTCGGTGTGTGTAGGCTAGCTCTGATAGAAATGCTGAGGGATCTGCAGAGGCTCCAGGCGAAAGGGAGGGGTGCCAAGAGGAATGTTTCGCAGGCCGTGGACGGAATGATCAAATGGAGCCAGAAGATAATGGTGCGACTGTACACGCACATGGAACTATCCCCACCCGGTATGCTTTGCCTTAGATTGTTGCAGCTTCTCCGGGGAATCGCTTGAGTGGATATTGACTCGGTTTTTGAAGAACAAATCATGATAGAACAGTTAGCCGGACATGGCGTATTACCGTCGGACCTCACACCAGCACTCATGCAGAATTCACGGGTCCACAATCCCATGGCAGGCGGAGCCGATACTCCTCGCCGACAGTCGTCCATATTTTCCAGCGCCAGTAGCTCACCCAACCGGGCATCTCGATTGTCGTTTTCACCGGGTGCGCTGCCCGAATATCAGGACACTGATCTCGAGACCACAAAGACGCTCTCACAACTCCCGCAGACCAAAACGCTCGACATCGATTTACGCTGGACGGTGCTGTGCGATCTCTTCCTAGTCCTTATTGCTGACTCGGTCTACGATGCACGTGCCCGAGTACTTCTGGAACGTGTCGGAGTGATGTTCGATGTTTCGTGGCTGGACATATGCAAGTTCGAGAAGCGAGTGACAGACGCACTGGAAATGCAGGAATCTGCGGAGCAACACTGGGCGGAACAAGAGCACCTGGACGCGCGACGCAAGGCTGCTAGAAACAAGCGCTTCGTCATGCTAGGACTCGCAACCGTAGGTGGAGGCTTGGTTATCGGGCTGAGTGGAGGATTGCTGGCACCTGTGATCGGCGCCGGATTGGCCGCTGGGTTCACCACCATCGGGGTGGCTGGAACCAGCGGATTTCTGGCGGGCGCGGGAGGCACGGCTATCATTGCCAGTGGTGCGGCGATTAGCGGGAGTGTCATCGGCGGTAAAGCGGGTTTCAATCGTATGAAGAGTGTCAGTACATTCGAGTTCAAGCCTCTGCATAACGCCAAACGGGTGAACCTGATCGTTACGGTTTCCGGGTGGGGCCACATTTCGAGGCGTGATATTGATACAAGCACGCTGACTGATTTTCTGGGGGGTGTAGATGGATGAACGGCAAGGTAGATGACGTTAGGTTGCCCTTTTCGACTGTCGACCCGATCATGGGGGATCTGTTCTCGATTTACTGGGAGCCCGAGATGCTGCAGTCCATGGGACAGACCATCAGCATCCTGGCAACCGAGGTGCGTAGTGGGATCGTTTGTCGTGGAATGTACGCACGGCTCATGTTAACGGCACTAGGCTCTGACACAAACCCTCCAACAAGTTCTCGGCTCGACTATCCTGATCTCCCTGATGGCTGCCATCCAGCTTCCGGTGGTGTTGACGAAGCTAGCCTACCTCCTCGACAACCCATGGTCGGTATCCCTCGATCGTGCCGCTGCCGCGGGCCTGATCTTAGCGGACACGCTCGTCCACCGCAACCTGGGAATGCGTCCCGTGACCCTGGTTGGCTACTCCCTCGGCGCACGCGTTATCTATTTCTGTCTCAAGGAGCTCGCGCGGCTCGGTGCCTCTGGCCTGGTACAGAACGCCTACATGTTTGGCTCCCCTATCGTCGTCAAGAACGATGAGTACGTGCAAGCTGTGTCGATGGTTTCCGGCCGCTTCGTGAACGGATATGCAACCAACGATTGGATCTTGGGGTACCTTTTCCGGGCCACTAGCGGCGGCATCGGGAGGATCGCTGGGTTGGCGGCCGTGGATATTCCCGGCGTGGAGAATGTCGATGTTACGGAAGAGGTGAACGGACACATGGCATACCGTGCTGCCATGCCGAAGCTGCTCAGGAAAGTGGGATGGGAAGTGACAAGCGACGAGTTCTCCGAAATTGAGGATCCGGTTTGTTTCCTACCACCCTTCCGTCTTCGATCGGCCTGGGTGCTAACGCCGTCGACAGGACCCAGAGAATCACCAGCAACGCCAGCGAGAGCTGATCAACGAGCTCGACGAAGTCCGCAAAGAGCTCGAGCGCGGTAGCAGAAAGCGAAAATGGAACTTCTTTGGGCGCAACAAGGATCCGGTGAAGAAGAAGGACTGGGAAACCTACGACGTCGGAGCCGGTGCCTCGAATCCCAACTCGGCCTCAAACCCCACCCGTAGCAACGGAGACGGCACCACTTCGGATCCTAACGCCAACGCCAATACGAACGTCCTCTTCGACATCGATGCCATCCGCGCCGAGATCGAAGCCAGCGGCCGCGAAGAGCAGCTCTCCAAGAACATGGACCATCTCAAGATGGTCCAGCAGTTGCCCCCGTCAACGCTGGCGCCTCCGGATCTCGCCGGGTTGAGACATACCAAGAGCTTCGACGCCCCCCCTTTCGCGAAGAGGGACTCGATCTCGTCGCGGGGCTGCGGTAGCGACATCGGCGATGGCCGTGATCACCGGGGAGGGATCGAGAAGGCGGGTAGCGGCAAGTCGCCACCGGCGCACTCGAGCTCCGCCAGTACGGCTTACGGCGGGTACGGGGGTGGAGAGAATGTCTGGGCCGACTACGACGAGTACGAGGGAGAAGGGGAGATGCAGATGACGTTTGCGTAGCGCGCAAAACCGTAGTTAGTGGTCGGCACCAATTGCTTACTTCCTTTCTTCCTTCTTTTCTTCCTTTCTTGCTTGCTTTGCCTGCTCGCTCGCTGCTGCGTGCGTTGTGTTGTCTTGTCTTCAACATCGGTCGGTTGCGCTTCTGCGACCCATTATTTCTTTCCGATTACTTACATACATACATGCTAACATACATACATACATACTAACATACATACTTACATATTTCGTGTGATTTTTTTTTTTCATTTTTTTTTTCTTCAATTTTTCAATTTTTTCTTTTTTCTTTCCATTTTTCATTTTTATAAACTGACTAAAGTTGACGATCCGAGGGAAGGCGTTGTTTGTGTAAGCAATTGGGCAATAGAAGCGTAGATATGTATGTATGTATGTATGTATGTATGTATGTATGTACAGTACATACATATGTACATATGTACTCTACTTTACTCCGCTTTGCGGGTCGCGCCGTCCGCCGTCCGCCGGACAGGACGGCGGGATGGCAGAGATCACGAAAGCAAGCCAACTATCGCGTGCAACGGAGGACACGCATGTACTACATACATATACTATACTCGAGCTACCGGCGCTGCATGCGACTGTGTGTGTGTGTCTGTATCTATGTACGCGGCACCGGCGTGCAGGTCGCAGAGTACAGTGGTACCTAGCCCCACGGGATCATGGCGGTTGAATGCTGGTACATACATACTTTATTCTATGTACCTAGCCCCAGCGAGAGAAATTCACAGTACGCGCGTGGATGCATCGCATTCCGACCCAACACGGCGGGCGCAACTGCAGTGGAAACAGAAATGTTCGATTTGGTTTGATTACGTCTACTCTGCTCTGCTCTGCTCTGGAAGTATACACGGTGGGAAATATCACGAATGGGCGTAACAGAGCAAGGGGCGGGATGATGTCTGCCTGAATTCCGAGTATCCAGTTAGCTTAATGTCCAAACCCACGGAGCAGAATACAGAGGGCGTGGAGGGTGAGGCGTCATGAAAAAATTAGAGTATGTATGTTGCATTTTTAGTCGTCATTGTACTCAGGGTTAAAAAAAAATATAATCCTCCGCCAGGTAGGTGGGTGGGCATGTACGTGTGGGGAACAGTAATCGAATTGGAGGGGGGGATGACTAACCGATCGGATTACGGCGGAGGGCAAGGCTGAATGCTGGGTGGATTAGTGTCACACGAATCTCACGAATTGGAACTTGTGTTTGTGTCCAGCCCTGTACTGTCTTTTGCGAATATCAGACTACATAGCTGCTGTTAGAGCGGTGAGTTTAGTCAAAGAGACCACCGAAACCACCTGCGGAGCGCGTTAGTCATCTGGCCGTCTCCGCACCGGAGAGGAACGCAAACGTACCATCCTCCTCGGACTCCTCGTCCTCCGCAGCCTTCTCGTCCTCCGCAGGCCTGGAGGCCTCGGCGGGGCCGGAATCGGCGGCGGCGGGGGCAGCAGATGCGTACGCATCGGGGTTGGCGATGCGGTCCTTGAGCTCGTCGATGGCCTCCCAGCCATAGTCGGTTACCAGTGCCACTGCGATCGCCTTCTTGTAGGTGTTGACGAGCGAGTGGGCGACCGACGGCAGGGTGGGGTAGTTGGTCGCGAGCGAAATGCAAGCAATTGTCCTGGTGGCACTAAGGAACGCCTTGATCAAGTCCTCCTCGGCGATGTCGAGGACGGACGAGGCGAAGCACTGGCCGTCGTCGTAGACCTGCGAGATCGACATGCCGTAGGTGAAGGGCGAGATGTTCAACATGTTGAGCAGGGTAGCCTCGGAAGGTCCGACCTTTGCTCCGGCCTCGACTAGCTTCAGGTCCGTGGTGATTTCGATGGTACCACGGGCGATCTTTGTGGGGATACCGAGAGCCTGGAAGAAGGCGGTCTTTCCGGGCTCCATACCGGTGTTTCCGGCGGGAACGTAGACGTCGGCGGGAGCGACGGCACCGGCACGGGCAGGGGCGGCGACCTTGTTGTCGAGGATGACATCACGGATGGTCTTCAGGTCATCGTTGGTGAAGACGAAGCCGACGTTACCTGCATCACGCGATTAGTCCCTTTTTTTTTTTTTTTTTTTCGTTCCGCGACGACGTGGTGTGGCGGGGGCGGTTGTGGTGCTACTGGCGGTGGTGGCGGATGGAGGGGGGGGGTGCAACGTACCCCTAATGTGAGGAAGGAGACGCTCGTACTCAGGGAAGTCGGCCATGAGGATGCGCAGGGCACGGCGAACCATGGTGTTCTTTCCCATGAGGACGACAGCACGGCCACGGAGAGCCTTGCGGATCTCGTGCATCTGCTGGGAGGCGACCTGGAGAGAGCAGTGAGCATTGCGGCACGCAGCGGGCGCACAGGGTCGGAGGGAGGGGGAGGGGGAGGAGGAGGGGACATACATTGTCGACGGACACAACGAAGATGGACTTGTGGTCCTCCAGCAAGCCCTTCAGCTTGTTGAAGTATTCCTGCTTGTCGGTCTTGACCCCCATTTCTTCTTGTTTGTTGAAGAGAGGATTTTTAAGGTGCAAGAAGGTTGGGTGTGGAGGTGTGGTGGGGAAGGTTGCGAGCAGTCTGGGACGCGAACAACATCGAGAGAGTTCGAGCCAATCTTCCTAAGCGGAGCGGGCCAGTGTGTGCGTGCGTGCGTGCGTGCGGGCGGGCGGGCGGCTCTGCGGAAGCGGACTGCACAGCTAGGGCAACGCCCTTTCGGGGTTGGGGAGTGGGGGGTGGCTGTGCGGTGGCATCTCGGCTGCGCGGGATGTGGCTCCGACGCTGCGCAGGCGAGGGGGATTAGTCAGCGGCGTGCGGCTGAGGAGGATTCGGTTCCGCAGCCGTGCAGATTGTTGCCTGACCGCGAGTCGCATCCACGCCCACACGCATTAGCGAGAGCAGAGCAGCTCTGCTTCCGTTGGCTTGCTTACGTAGCTGGCGACGTCTGGAGGTCGCCGCGGCCAAGCGGTTCTCCAACGGACTTTCACGTCGTTCCGGCTGTGTGTGTGTGTGTGTGTGTGAGAGCGTGCGTGCGGATATTCCCGCCAGCGTGGTCGCCGGCAATCGCGGGCTGGGGTGCGTTCGCTGGCTGACTACTCAGCCGTGCCTGGCAGCATCGCACCGCAGACACGGGGGGGGTTTTTTCGGCCCACCGCCGTCCAGCGAGGTACATGTCTCCACGGCTGTCTGTCGGTGGAACGGGTGCGCAGAGCTGCTCGGCTGTGCAGCGACAGACATCTGTCGGGGGGACGAATGCTTACTTCAGCGCGTCGGTTCCTCGACGAACGGGGGCTCGGCGGGAGTGCGCCACTCCTGCAGACCCGCACTCCGCGATGCAGAGACGCAGCGGCTCGGCCAACCGTCCAGTCTCCGTCCTGCGCTAGCCAGCCGGATCCCGCTGCAGAATCAATGTGTCTCCTCGTCTCCGCCGCCGCTGCTGGCTGGCCGGGGAGACCGTCCTGCAATCGTCGCCGGGAGTCGGTAAGCGCACCACGCCGCCACCACCACCGCCGTCGCCGCGGACCACTCCCGGCGCGGCTTCCGGCTTCCGGCTGTGCTCCAGCCAGCCAATGCTTCCGCCGCCTCCGCCCCCGCGTAGCGTAGCTCGTCGTTCCCGGGAGCCGCTGCGCACACTCGCAGCCCCCAGTGCTCTCCGTGTCGTCCGCGCGTTTGCTGCGCAGCATCTGCCGTACCGAACTCGCTCGCCTCCCCCGCCCCTGCCCGCTTAGTCATCGCCCAGCTCGGACTGTGCACGCAACGCGGCCGTTCTCTTTTCCGTCAGTGGTCGGGCAATTGCTCAGCTCCCACCTGCCCGGCGTCCCTGCGGCAGCGGCATACGGCAGCAGAGAAACCCTGCAGGATCTGCTGACTGGGGAGGTCGCCGCTGCTGCTGCTGCTGCTGCTGCTGCCACCGCCGCCGCCGGCCCGGGCTGCTGTTCCTGGGGTTCCAGATGCAGCTGGCTCTGCCGGGAAGAAACGAAACACGCTGCTGCTCGCACGCAAACCCGCGCTCCCCGTGTCGGCTTCCCCCTCGCACACGGCGCTCGCTGGCCGCCGTCCAAGAGAGAAGCGGATCCGGACGCCAGGCGCAGCCCGCGTGCCCTGGACAGCGAGAGCCCGGCGCTGCAGCAGCACCGCAGCCGTTTGACTCGCTCCGCTGGCGCCCGCCGCTCCCAGAGTAAGGCAGCCTAGCCAGCGACCCAGACGTGCATGCACGGATTCCGTACCTCACCCCGACATCGACTTCGTCCTCTCCGCTATCGCTTCCGTCCGCCGTCCGCCCTCCTTCCTCTTCCTTCCTCTTCCCTCCTCCTCCTTTCTCTCTCTCCCCAACATCCCTCCCGCTGCTCTTCCCCTCCCAGTGCGCCCACTCTCCCCCCATCCCCCCCCCCCCCCACCAGATACCAGTCCGCCAACCCGCCAGACTAGGTAAGCCACGAGCTTATATTCCGCTGGTCCCACCACTCGCCCCAAATCC